>Ga0265293_10000646_pt1 | contig 81563 bp, 61 predicted proteins | sample Munlanlewell138R_FD_192505 | JGI IMG/M metagenome (GOLD analysis project Ga0265293, IMG submission 192505) | Leachate microbial communities from a municipal landfill in Southern Ontario, Canada - Leachate well 138R | ecosystem: Engineered > Solid waste > Landfill > Unclassified | place: Canada... | reverse complement strand
TAGCTGATAAATATCACTCTGTGAAAGCAGCTTAAGGCGGTTTCTATCAAGCACTTCAGTTACGCGCTGAATATCAGCAGCCCTGATAACAGCAAGAGCAACATCATTATTCGAGAAAGCATACATATAATCAACATTAATACTGTTATTAGTGAGAATCTCCAGAATATTATAAAGAGAACCCGGTTGATCTGGCATATTAATGCAAACTACATCGGTTAGTCCTATAGAAAAGCCCGCTTTCTCGAGAACATCCTTTGCAAGTTCAGGTCTGCCAACAACCATTCGCACTATACCATAGTCTGCAGTCTCTGCTACACTCAAAGCTGTAATATTGATATCATTGACTGCCAGTATTCGGGTAAGTTCTGTTAGTCGCCCCGACCTATCTTCCAGAAAAACAGAGAGTTGTTTGATATGCATTATTTTTGATTTTATATATTATTTTCATGTATCTTATTCCAATCATTTCCTATAGTCAATAACCCTTTTAGCTTTACCTTCTGATCGTTCAATCGTATTTGGTTCCACTAACCTGATCTTAGCTCCTATACCAAGCATACTTTTTATATTATTATCAATACGCCTTCTTATACCTTCGAGTTCACGAATACTATCTGACCAATTTTTCTGATCAACCTCTACCAAAATCTCCATAGTGTCAAGGTTGTTTTCACGACGCACAATTATTTGATAATGAGGAGTTATTTCAGACATATCCATAAGTACAGATTCAATCTGCGAAGGAAATACATTCACACCCCTTATAATCAGCATGTCGTCAGTTCTTCCAAGACATTTTTCCATTCGGACAAGAGTACGTCCACAATCACATTTCTCTCTGTGCAACCTGGTTAAATCCCTTGTGCGATATCTTAACAAAGGCATTGCCATTTTACTCACAGTTGTGAATACAAGTTCACCAATCTCACCGTCAGGCAAAACTTCAAGAGTTTCAGGATCGATAATTTCTGGAATAAAATGATCCTCAAACACATGATTGCCACATTGACATTCACATTCCATTGATACTCCTGGTCCGATCACTTCACTCAAACCATAAATATCAAAAGCTTTCAAACTCAGTAGATTCTCAATCTGACATCTTAGCTCATTAGTCCATGGTTCAGCTCCAAAAACACCAATACGCAGCTTAATATCATCCGGAGAGATTCCATCATTTGCTATGCATTCACCCAGATGAGCAGCATAAGATGGAGTACAAGCGAGCACTGTAGCTTTGAAATCAGTCATAAACTGAAGCTGTTTCTTAGTATTACCAGTGGAAATTGGAATTACAGTTGCACCTATCTTCTCAGCTCCGTAATGAAGTCCCAGACCACCCGTAAAAGGACCGTAGCCATAAGCAATCTGAATAGTGTCACCACTGTGAATACCAGCCATGGTAAGACTTCTGGCAACCACCTCAGCCCATACCTCTATATCCGAATGAGTATAACCTACAACAGTTGGCTTTCCTGTTGTACCGCTGGAAGCATGGATTCTTACCACATCACTCTGAGGTACTGTAAACAAGCCAAATGGATAGTTATCTCTAAGATCATTTTTTGTAGTAAATGGCAGATCTTTTAGCTGCTCAATATCTTTTATATCATCAGGTTTAAGACCAATTTCGTCAAATTTCAGTCTGTAAAACGGCACATTATTATACATACGTTTTACCATGCAGTTAAACTTGCTACTTTGCAATTCCTGCATCTGTTCCCTTTCGGCACACTCTATTTCACGGTTCCAGATCATTTTAATTCTTACATTTTTCAATACCTAATCTGAAAGCTTTCAGATTCATTTCCACTATTTTATCACCTTTCCTTTTGAAGAAAATTTCAATTGCTTTTTCCAGTTCTTCAGTCTCAATTCCCAAATATGGAGATGCAGCACCAAGCATTGCAATATTGTATGTTTTGGAACCACCTGCTTCCTGAGCAATTATTTTTGCATCAACTAAAAGATGTTTTGCAGACATCCTGATATTGTTTAGCAAATCATCAATATCGGGATAGTTACCAATATTCTCATACGGTTCAGTTGTAGTTACAATTATACCTTCCGGAGATAAAAAAGGGAGGTATCTAAGAGATTCCATAGGCTCAATAGAAAGAATCAGATCAGCTTTTCCAAGAGGTATCAGATCAGAGTATATTTCTTTAGATGATATACGCAAATGAGATTCTACAGCACCACCACGCTGACTCATTCCATGTACTTCAGCCTGCTTAAGGTTTAGTCCCAGGTTCATTGCTGCCAGGTCAATAATAGAGGCAATAGTAAGTATCCCTTGGCCTCCCACACCAGCTATAATAATATTTTTTTGCATTTATAATTTTAAGTTACTCAATTTCAATTGCCTGTTTCCTGTTCTTTTTTAATGTCTGAACACACTCCCTCTGAGAAATAATTACAGAGACACCGTTATATTCAAACTCCTCCCGAAGAATAGCAATATTCTCCTCGAGATTTTTTTTCAGAGGTTTAATTACTCTTATATGATCCTCTTCAACACCTATACCTTTGCATATGTCGAAGAATTTGCCTGTACCGGCAGAATCCTGACCACCGGTCATTGCTGTAGTATCATTATCCGAAATAATTACTGTCACAGGAGATTTATCATTAACAGCATCGAGCAAGCCGGTCATCCCCGAGTGAGTAAAAGTGGAGTCGCCAATAACACATACTGCCGGTCGCATTCCCGCATCAGCAGCCCCTTTAGCCATTGTTATCGAGGCACCCATATCAACACATGTACTTATACTACTATAAGGGGGAAGCGCACCCAAAGTATAACAACCAATATCACCAAATATCTGTTTCTGTGAATAGTTTTCCATTACCATATTGATAGCTTCAAAAAGATCACGGTGACTACAACCCTGGCATAGCATAGGTGGTCTGCCTACAACAATATCAGGCACATTCTGAATACTAGAAGATTTTACCCCTAATGCTTTTGCAATAACATTTGGAGATAGTTCCCCTGTTCTTGGCAATATCCCATCCAGTCTCCCGCGAAACTTTTTATTTCCCAGATAACCTTTCAGAAGCTCTTCAAGTACAGGATAACCCTCTTCTACAATAAGTATTTCTGAGTATCTGTCACAAAACTCCCTGATAGTTTGTTTTGGCATAGGATATTGAGATATCTTTAGAACAGGAGTATTTAATCTGAATGCATCAATTACCTCCATTACATAATTGAACCCTATTCCAAAAGCTATAACAGCACTGGAGCCAATACCCTCAATAACTCTATTAAACCTGGATTTTTCAGAAAGTGAGATTAATGTCTCCTGTTTTTTAAGTAAACCCTGATAGTTTTTGCGGGCATTTGCTGGCAACAATATCCACTTACCATCTATAGGAGAAGGATTAAGGTCGTTTTGTTCGCGAGGGTTCTGTCTGATAACAACCGATCGTGAATGCGACAAACGTGTTGGAATACGTAATAGTACAGGTAATTCCATTTTCTCCGACAAATCAAAACCATATCTGGTCATGTCGTAAGCTTCCTGCTGATTAGATGGTTCAAGTACAGGAATCATTGCAAACTTACCATAAACCCTGCTATCTTGTTCATTCTGAGATGAGTGCATTGATGGGTCATCGGCAACAACAATTACCAATCCTCCATTTACACCTGTAATAGATGAGTTCATAAAAGCATCAGCGGCAACGTTTAGTCCAACATGCTTCATACAGACCAAACTCCTTTTACCTGCATAGGACATGCCAAGAGCAGATTCATAAGCTGTTTTCTCGTTAGCCGACCATGATGAACGAACTCTGGTTTTTGTACTTTGTGGAGATTTTTGAATAAATTCCGTTATCTCAGTAGATGGAGTGCCCGGGTAAGCGTAAACACCTGATATACCTCCATCCAAAGCTGCCTGAGCAATCGCCTCAGCACCTAGAAGTAGTTGTTTCATTATTATTAATAAAAACCTGTGTTAATAATTCGTTTTATAAGTAAAACGAGGTTTATGATTACAAAATTACTAAAAATAAAGTATTAACGCTATAAATGATCAAAAAGATAGAAGATTAGATTATAAAGTTGCATTTCCAGACGAAACAAAGCATTCAATATAAACACACAAAAAAAGCGAATCCTTTTGAGATTCGCTTATATAATAAGTAAAAAGTATGCTTACCCTTAAATTCTAATTTTTATCTTCCTTTGCAGGACGTGGTAATAAAACTTTACGTGAAAGTTTAAATTTACCTGATCTGGAGTCGATATCAATCAATTTAACATCTATCTTATCACCCTCTTTTATACCGGTATCCTCGATAGACTCAAATCTTTGCCAGTCAACTTCAGAAATATGCAACAATCCATCTTTGCCTGGGAGGAATTCACAGAATAAACCATAAGGCATTACTGATCTTACAGTTGCTTTGTAAACTTCACCTACTTCAGGAACAGCAACGATACCTTTAATTTTGTTCATTGCAGCATCGATTGATGCTTTATTAGTAGCAGATACTTCAACGCGACCTTTATTATTCACCTCTTCAATAGTGATAGTAGCTCCTGTCTCTTCCTGAATGCCCTGTATAATTTTTCCGCTTGGTCCAATTACAGCACCTATAAAGTCTTTAGGGATTTCTATCACCTCGATACGTGGAGCATGAGGTTTCATATCTGCACGTGGTTCAGAGATGGTCTCCATCATTTTACTCATGATATGCTCACGGCCAGCTTTTGCCTGTGCCAGAGCCTCTTCGAGTATCTCATAAGATAGACCATCTACTTTAATATCCATCTGAGTAGCAGTTATCCCGTCAAGAGTACCGCATACCTTGAAGTCCATATCACCAAGATGATCCTCATCTCCAAGAATATCAGAAAGAATAGCATACTTCTGACCTTTGTTTTCAGAGATAAGACCCATTGCTATACCACTTACTGGTTTCTTAATCTTAACTCCTGCATCCATAAGGGCAAGAGTACCTGCACAAACAGTAGCCATTGACGAAGAACCATTTGATTCAAGAATATCAGAAACCACACGTACAACATATGGGTAATCATCAGGTATCATTCTCTTAAGAGCTCTGTTTGCAAGATTACCGTGACCTATTTCACGACGGCCGGTGCCTCGTTGTGGACGAGCTTCGCCTGTTGAGAAAGGAGGGAAGTTGTAATGCAGCAGGAAGCGGTCGGTATCATGTACCAAAGCATCATCTACCATTTTTTCATCCAGTTTGGTGCCAAGCGTTACAGTTGTAAGTGATTGAGTTTCACCACGTGTAAACAGTGCAGCACCGTGAGGTCCCGGAATAAAGTCAACTTCACTCCAGATAGGACGAATCTCGGTAGTTTTACGACCATCAAGTCGTTTGCCCTCATCCAGAATACAGCGGCGCATTGCCTCTTTTTCCACATCGTGATAATAACGAGAAATAAGAGGAAGTTTCTCTTCTCTTTCCTCTTCAGGAATTGTTTCAATAAAATTATTCAGAATAGCCTCAAAAGCATCAATACGCTCATGTTTGTTTGGATTTTGAGAAGCTGCTACAGCATAAGCTTGCTGATAGCAAGTGTCCCAAACAAGTTTGCGTAACTCTTCGTCATTATCTTCATGACTATATTCACGTTTTACAGTTTTTCCAACAGCTTCAGTCAGTTCGATCTGAACAAGACAATGTTTTTTTATCTCCTCATGAGCAAACTTGATAGCATCCAGTAACTCTGCTTCTGACACTTCATTCATTTCACCCTCAACCATCATAATATTATCCATGGTGGCACCAACCATGATGTCAAGATCGGCTTTTTGAAGCTCTTTGAAAGTAGGATTTATAACAAGCTTTCCATCAATACGAGCAACGCGTACTTCAGAGATTGGTCCATTGAAAGGTATATCAGAAACAGCCAGAGCAGCAGAAGCAGCCAAACCAGCCAGTGCATCAGGCATATCTTCACCATTTGAAGAGAAAAGTATGACGTTCACAAAAACATCTGCATGATAATCATCAGGAAAAAGAGGACGTAAAACGCGGTCGATAAGTCTGCTCGTTAATATTTCAGAGTCAGAAGGTCTTCCTTCACGTTTCAGAAAACCTCCGGGAAAACGTCCAGCAGAAGCAAATTTTTCTCTATATTCCACCTGAAGTGGCATAAAATCAGTTCCCGGTGTAGCATCTTTGGCAGCACAAACAGTTGCAAGCAGCATGGTGTCACCCATACGCAACGTAACGGAACCGTCAGCCTGTTTAGCTAACTTTCCCGTTTCCAGCGTTATCTCACGTCCGTCTGACAGTTGGATACGCTTAATTATTGGATTCGTCATAAATAAATCTGTTATTTTCTATACGTAAAATTCTCACAAAGGTACACAAAGTTTTGGTTTTATGGGACATCGAAATTATAAAATTGACTGCTCAGATAAAAAAACACAGGAATGCCTGATAAGGACATTCCTGCTTTCCGGAACATAAATTTAAGTATGTACTGTTATTGTAACATGTTTAATTATATTTTCCGGGAAATCTTATTTTGCCACTTCAACACGACGAGCCTTGATAGTCAAAGCTTCGTTACCCGAAGTTTTAGGATCCTTACCTTCACCAGAAGTAGTCATTCTTGAAGCTGCAATACCCTGTTTTATGAGATAATTTTTGACAGCCTCGGCACGACGCAGAGATAAACCATCATTATAATCATTAGGACCATAATGGTCAGTATATCCTGTAATTACCACATTGGTGTCATCAAATTCCTTAAGTACAGAAACAATGGTATTAAGTTCCTCTGCATATTCCTCAGCATCTACTACATCACTGTCAAATTTGAAATAGATAGCAGGTAGTGCAGGAAATTCCTTTACAACAGGAGCTGGAGCTGGTGCGGGAGCTGGAGTTGGTGCAGGAGCAGGAGCAGGAGCTGGTGCAGGAGCAGGAAGATCATAATAAACAGGCTCAGTACGAGCATATGATTTTCCAAGATTAATTTTAAAGCCAGCCAGAGCATTAAACTGCCAGTCCGGATTATCAGCCCTTTTTGAATTGAAGTGGTCAGACAATACGTTAGCGTTACCCTCAATCATAAAAGAAACAGCATCACTCAGTTTGAAATCAAAACCAAGACCAAACCTTCCACCCGGGAAACCCTTATTGTCCTGCCAAAGATATTCAAGGTCATAAGTACCAGTATTAAGCACATTAGCCTCATCATTTTCGAAGCCATAAGCGTAAGCACCACCGGCAAACAGGTAAGGATTAAATACCCTATCAGGATTAAACCCGTTAAACATCGATCTTAAGTCGAGCATAAAATCAAGATTAGCCTGAACAAACTTAAATGAGTACAACTGAGCAGGAGCCACCCAGCCCCCTTTACCCTCCCATCCAGAAGCACCAAGGCGCATTCCGAATACAGGAGTAAATTTATATCCTAAGTTAAGCGCCGCAGCCGGTGAAATCAGGTCGGCAAACTTAGCCTCACCCAATGTGTGCGCCACACCACCCTGCAATTGAATAAAAGCGTGCGGCTTAAACTCAACTTTTCCTTCCTCCATAACTTGTCTCTCTTGCGAGAATGCTGCCAGCGAAATCGCCAGGAAGGTAGCGGCCAAAAAAATAATTTTTTTCATACCTCTATTGTTTAAAATGTTAGTGTTTATAATGGTTGATTTAATTATAAAAAAAAGACACTACGACTTATTATTAAACAAAGTAGGAGGAACCTACTTGGGTTTCCTCCTACTAAGAAATTATTTATGTGTTACCTTTTATGGAATTACTGTCACTGGAATTTCAATAACAACATCGTTGCCATAGAAATCTTTCGCTGAAATAACTAAAGTAGAAGGTACATTAACTGTAAGTTTATCAGCAGTTACTGCTGTAAATGTGAATTCTTTACCTGTAGCATTATATGCAACTGTAAAGTAGTCTTCATTCTTGCTTTCATTAGATATAAGCTTAGCACCTTGTATTTCAAGTTTTTCTGCACTACTCAATAATGTACTGTAAGATTTTGTAGTACTTACACCATAAATATGTTCAGCTTTTACCTTATATCCTGTAGCGTCTTGTTTTACAGAGGTTTCGTATGGTAATGGATCGTCAGCATCTACCTCCGGAACTAATTGAGTTCTAGTTGCCCAATTCCATGTATACGTTTTGTAAACATTGCTATATACAATATTGAAGTTATATACTGGTACTATATAGTCAATTACAATTCCGTTATTATCCTTTGTTTCTGTAGAAATTTTACCAAAGTTATATGTAACCGTAGCTGCATGTGCAGTAGAATTATCAATAAATTCTTTTGCAACAGTTAGAACATTAGCTCCACCTGTAACATCTTTAGCAATTAATTTACCTTCAGAGTCTTTATCTGAATTAGCAAATGAGAATGTGTACTTACTCATAGTTGTAGCTCCAAAAGCGAAAATTTCATTTAAAGGTTTGGTATTACCATGTGTACCATCTGTTGTAGTAGCTGGTGTACCAGTAGAATACGCTGGAACCATAAAGCTTGTATGAACTCCGTTTATTATTTGTCCAGCTTTTGGAGTTAATCCCTTAGGAGCTGCTGTTGGCAGTTCTTTCTTGAATGTAACTTCTAATGTAGCTAATACGTGATCTGACGCATTTTTGATAACTAATTTACCTTTGTAAACTTTGTTGTCTTTATATGCTAACCAGTCATTTACAGTTGCAACAGTATGAACCTTTGTTACTTTGCTGAAATCAGCTGTTATTGCTCCAGTTCCGTCAGTACCAAATACTGTTGCATTATCTGCATCAGTAAACACTACATCAAATGCAGGTGTTGTTTCAGCAGCGTCGTCTGCCTTATCAGTTGTCCATTCGAATTTTGTAGCGCCGTCTAATTTACTTAAAGTAGCATTAACACTAGCAGAGTTAGTAGCAGTGGCTGCAGCATCAGAAGCTGTAACAACTGTATTCAATGCGTTCCAATCAGTTGCATCTTTACCTACTTTTACATAGAATGCTTTTCCGTCAGGATCCACTAAAGTACCGTCAACGTTTACAGCATAAACACGGAAACCAATAACGTCATCGATAGCGGTAGGACCATCAACTGTGATTGTTGTTTCAGTACCTTCAACAACAGTATTAAGACCTGTGTAAGTATAGCTATTCCATGCATTTAACTCAGAAGGATCAGACTCGTCAGTATTACCTTTATCAAGTGTTACATAGATTGCACGTACATAATCAGGTTTATCAACTTTACTATCATTATATAGTTTAGTTAAGGCAATATTGATTTTTTGACCTTGAACAGCAGGATACAAATTTTTTGCTGCCATACTACGATTATCACCTTCTGTTACGTTTTTATTTGCACCAGTAGTAATTGCGGCAACAGCGGGTGTTGTAGATGACCATACATATTCAGTTACACCACCTGTCACACCATATCGGTTTTTTAAAGTAAATACATGCTTATCATTAACAAAATAGTTAAGTGTAGAATTCATAGCAGGTGCAGTTTCATTCTCCAATGTAACAGCATAATCAGTTGTTACCTTACGAATAAGTGGATTTGCTTCTGTAGTTGTATTATTGATAGCAACTGCGAAAAGTACTTTTCCAGCATCTGTTTTTGTAGCAGCATTGAAATCTTTTTCAACATATTCTTTTAAGCGTACAGTTACTTCCCAAAGACCGCTGCCATCAGTAGAGCGAGTAAGTAGCTGATTATATGGTTTAACACTCACGATTTCGATGTTGTCATAAGCAATACCTTTACTGTTTTGAAGTGTAACCATTTCTGGAGTAATCTCAGCATTAGCTGGAGAAACTTGAATTACTAAAGTTTGTAAAGACTGAATTGGTTTGTCCTTTACAAAAGTAATTGCATTGGCTATACCTTCAGCAAATACGTTTTCTTTCTCTTTTATGGTACTAAATTTTAATGCAGGAGCTGCACCAATTAGTTTAACTGCAGTAACCATATCACCTACCATACCTTGAAGTTCTTCAGACATGCCAGCAATGTCAGCAATAATTGCTTCTAGTTGAGCTTCATTTGCAGCTTCTAATTCTGCCATCAAAGCTTCAACACGTGCTTCTAATCCTGCAAGAGCTTCTAACTCTTCATTAATATCAGCTATTTGAGCTACAAGTCCTGCAACCTGAGTCTCAAGTGCTGCAATTGCTTCTGCATCACCAGCAGCTTGAGCAGCAGCTAAAGCTTCGTTAGCTTTTGCTAATGCATCTGTAGCAGTAGACTGAGCAGCAGTAGCAGCGCTTTGAGCTGAAGAAACAGAAGACTGTAATGCTGTAAGATCACTTTTTACAGTAGATACAGACGTTTCCAGACCACTGATGTCATCATCATAATCCTTACAAGAGGGCAATATTGCTAATGCGCCTACTAATGCAAAGACAAAAAATTTAAAAAAATAACTCTTTTTCATACATTAAAAAATTTAAAAAATAATAAATAAAGATATATCACTAAGTTGTTTCTATTTTCTAGAAATTTTTCTTATTTAGTTTTGTTAATAATAATTCTGTCATTGTTGGGTTATGCTCTTTTTCGGAGTTATTGCCGTTACTATCAGAAATTAATAAGTTTTTTTCTCTCATAAACCTACGTTTCATTCCGGTAATCTCTTCAAAGGCAGGTATGTATTTAATTTCTACCAACCCAAATTCAACCATATCGTCTATATTCTGAAAATCTATACATACTTTAAGTAGTATGCTCTTTTTCACCAATACTCTGCATGATGATTGAATTATGCCTGATGATGATTGTTCGGTTTTTAATTTATCATCATGTACAATAGTAGCTGAGATTGGTTCTCCTTGCTCAACAAGCCTCACAAATAAAATTCGGTTGTCAATTCCTACCCTATGATATGAAATTTTTATATCTGTGATTAAGCTTCCACTAACAACCGGTAGCATCATATATATCCATTTTGAATCTCCTGGCTCATTAACAGTAACCTGCATTCCGGGATGGGAAATATATGGGTAACCAAGATTTATAGTTGGATCTCCGGTTACAAATCCAATTCCGTGAAGCATTAATGACTCTGTTTTTGAGAGAAGCTTCTTTGATATGTTTATAGTATGATGGGGCATGTGTAATAGATAGTTATTCTTCTTCTGATATTTCTAATTTCATGTTTTGTAAGGTCTTCTTAAACTCTGGTGCTGGAGTGAAGATCACTTTGGTGTTTTTAATATTGTCGCTTGTGAAGTTAGAGGGATCATCTACTCCATTACTAGATAATGAAATTCTGAGTGTTCCCAGATTGTTGAGATTTACGCTATATCCTTCTATTAAGTAGGCGGGTATCTCATCAACCATATTCTCTATCACATTAAGAACCGCACCTCGGGTCATAGACGATTTAGCAGAAATGCCCTTACTCAACTGGTAGTTGTTTATTGTGCCCTTTTTTATTGGGCTGGCATACCACTTTCGTTTACTATCCGGTTCTAATGGATTAGCTTTTTGGATAAGTTTAAACTTCATATTTTATTTAATTTTTGTGTTTGTTACGCTAAAAGATTGAATACTACCTCTTTTTACAAGTTTGTTTCAATTTTGTTACGTTCGAAGCGATGTCTTTAACCGTTTATGATTAACTCGCTAACCGCTTGTCGTTTTGTCTACTTTTAGTGTATTTATCCTCTCTGTCCGTTTGCAAAATATTATGGGACTTTACACCGACCCATTTTTTTCATTGGCAAACTTACACTATTCTATAAAATGAGGTTAGGACTTATCCTGTTAATTATAGCACAAAATCCGCTTTAACATTCATTTGATATAGCACAAAATGCTCATAAAATGTGTCAAAGTGTTGGATATGAGATTTGTGCATGTGCTAGGTGTCCTTAAAATATAGGATAAAGTATTTTATCTGATTAAAATAAAAATAGTTGTTAAGTTGTGTTATATATAATTTAACTGCTCTGTTTTATAGCACCAGTTTGAGGTAGTCTCCTGTATTGAGTGGGTGTGAATCCGGTATGTCTTTTAAACACTCTAGAAAAATAATTTACATCATAGATTCCACACTCGGCTGCTACCTCACCAATGGTTTTGTTCTCGTTAGAGAGCAACTTTTTAGCATTCGACAGTTTTACTCGAAGTATGTAAGTAGAGGATGGATAACCAGAAATGGCATTTAGTTTTTTGTTCAACTGCGATACGCTGAGTGCTAGTTCTTCTGAGAGCATTGTAGGGGTAAAATCGGGGTTCTTCATCTCTCGATAGATAATGTCTGTTACTACTCTTAAAAACTCTACATTAGCATTATCATCATCTATAAACTCGTTGTTTTTGTCTTCTTTTAATACTGTTCGTCTATATTTTTCTATCAATAGATCGCGTGATGCTAACAAATTATTAACACGTATTTTTAGTTCTTCGGGTTGAAATGGTTTAGCTATATAATTATCTGCGCCAGCCCTTAACCCTTCATATATATCTTCTTTACGGTTTTTTGCAGATATAATTATAATAGGTATGTGGTTAAGTAGTGTTGAGGCTTTTATGTCTGATATTAATTCAATTCCATTTTTCTTAGGCATTAATATGTCTGTAATTATGATATCTGGCATGACTGTTTTTGCGGTCTTCAATGCATCGTCGCCATTACTACAATATATAATATTGTATTGGTTATTTGGAAATATTGAACGAATATATATTGCTATATCCTTATTATCTTCAACCAGTAGAATTGTATTGCGAGTATCGTCTTTAGACTTTTTTTCTATAAAAAATCCATTTCTTGATTCATCTACTTTTGAAGATAGATTAGTGAATTTTTCTGGGTTTTCTTGTTTCCAGTGTGAGTATAATATTTTATCGCTCACTTGAATGGGAAGTGTAATTTTAAATGTGGTGCCTTTGCCAGGTTGGCTTTCCACATCAATTTTTCCACCCAAAACCTCTACTAGCTGTTTAGTAATAGTTAACCCGATGCCATTTCCTTCTTTTACTTTATTTTTATTGGTTTGATAAAACAGTTCAAATAAATGAGGTAAATCTTCTTTACTTATACCTATGCCGTTGTCAATTACTTTTATGATGAATTTATTTTTGTCTTTCTCGCTTACCTCTGTCATTACATATATATGCGTGCCACCCTCACTATATTTTATAGCATTACCAATAAGGTTGTTGAGTATCTTGTTAAGATAATCGGGTACAAAATCTGTTTCTACTTCTTTTTCTTTACTGAAAAACTGAAGGTCAATATCTTTGCCACTTGCCAGTATGGTAAAGGACTCGGTAACCATATTTACAAAGTTTACTATATTGCCGGTTTTCCATTCTATAGTCTTCACCTCAGATTGCAGGTTTGTAATATCTAATAACTGATTAACTAAGAAAGAGAGATTTTTACTTTGTCGTTCTATTGCACTTAAGAATGCTCCTGCATGGTTGGGTGAAATGTCTTTCATCTCCCGCATCTGACGGCTCAATCCCAATATAGTGGTTAAGGGAGTACGGAACTCATGTGTGATTTTAGCAAATATATCGCTTCTAATTTGTTCTAATTGTTTTAATGATTTAATTGTCTTTAGTTTATCTATATATGAAATAAGTAAAAAAGAGACAATAACGGTCAAAAAAACAATAAGTATAATAAGTGTATTACTCTCAGTATTCATGAAATATGGTAAATATAGGTACGGTTATATTCTTATTCGAAAATTACGCTTACGCAAAAATAATAAAAATAATGTAAATAAGACAGTATTTATGCAAATATTTCGAACACTGCGCGGTAATAATCATACGTACCAACTGCAATATCCCATTAAATGTGTAATTTTGTAATTATTATTAACTACGGATATTCACAATAATCAAATAACTAAAGTGGTGAAAAAAGTGATTAAAAAACTATTATTTCTTACAATCCTTACTTTTGGTGTGTTTGCATCGTGTAAGCAAGGCGATAAATTTACCGTAGCAGGAACAGTTACTTCTGCAGGTGGCGATACTCTTTATCTAGAGCATAGAGATCTTGCAGGTCTTGAGCTGATAGATTCTGTAATACTTAAAGATAACGGTGCGTTTAAGTTTAAACAGCCGGCGCCTCAAAATCCCGAGTTTTATCAATTGAGACTGGGCAAGCAGGTTGTTGCTTTTGCCATAGATTCTGCTGAAACTATAAATATTTCGGCCGATGCTTCAGACTTGTATAAAACATTTGTGGTAGAAGATTCATATACTAATAGTCAGTTGAGATTGGTTGACGAACTAACACAAAAAGCAGAAAAAGATATAAGCAATTTAGAGAAGAATCATACTGCTGGTATACTTGATGATGTTGGTTATATTAATAATCTCGATAGCTTGCTCACAGAATATAAAGGTGAGATTTCTAATATAATTTTGACAAACCCATCAAGCGCAGCTGCCTATTATGCAGTATTTCAGAAGATAAATGATTATCTGATATTCGACCCTTACAACAAACAGGATTATTCTATGTTTGGTGCAGTTGCTACTTCATGGAACAGGTTTTACCCTGGAACTGAAAGGACTGTTCACCTTTATAATTTTACGGTTAATGCTCTGCAGACTCGTCGCAGACAGGAGCAGCAAGCTGAGTTGCTTGAGAGCATTCCCGTAGAAACAGAATCGGGGTTGCCTGATATTTCACTTCCTGGTATAAATGGAGAGAATGTTGCGCTTTCTTCTCTGAAGGGTAAGGTGGTTCTGCTGGATTTTGTTGTGTACGGTGCGGATTTTTCTCCTAAGCATAATATTGATCTGAATAGTTTGTACAGAAGATTCGGTTCGCAGGATTTTGAAATTTATCAGGTGTCATTTGATTCTGATGAGCATTTCTGGAAAACATCGGCTGCTAATCTGCCATGGGTAACTGTACGTGATCCGAGATCGGTTAATACTCCGTTATTGTCAACCTATAACGTCAGGGGAATTCCTACAGGATTTATTATTGATCGTGATGGTGATGTTGTCGCAAGAGTTGAGGATTACTCGCAACTGTCTGAGCAGCTGGATAAAGTGTTATAAAATAATTCCTGTTTTATTTGGTTTTTAGAAAAAAGTCTCTATCTTTGTAAGAGTTAATCATGAAAAAAGTGAGTTTCCGGCCCTCTGAATTGGGTCGGAAATCTTATTTATATATTTAAGTAATAAAAATGTTAATATAAAGAAATATGGCTGTAACTTATATGTCTGAAGAGGGGCTTCAGAAATTGAAAGATGAATTGGTATATATGGAGTCTGTGCAAAGGCCTGAAATATCAAGACAAATAGCTGAGGCCAGAGATAAAGGTGATCTTTCGGAAAATGCTGAATATGACGCTGCGAAAGAGGCACAGGGAATTTTGGAAGCTAAGATATCCCAACTTAAGGGATTGATAGCAAGTGCACGACTGATAGATGAAAGTAGTATTGGAACTGACAAGGTCCAGATAATGAACAAGGTTACTATCAGAAATGTGAAAACTAAAAAAGATATGACTTACACTCTTGTGTCAGAAAGTGAAGCTGACCTGAGAAGTGGAAAAATTGCTGTAAATTCACCTATAGCTCAGGGCTTATTGGGCAAGAAGGTAGGCGATGTAGCCGATATAAAAGTACCTTCTGGAACTATGACTTTTGAGGTTTTAGATATTTCAATTTAAAAGTTATAATAATGGCAACAATATTCAGCAGAATCATAGCAGGAGAAATTCCTTCATATAAGATAGCAGAGAATGATAAGTTTTTTGCTTTTCTTGATGTTAGTCCAAGAGTTAAAGGACATACTCTTGTTGTACCTAAAAAGGAGATTGATTATATTTTTGATATAGAAGATGAATTACTTGCTGAAATGATGGTTTTTGCAAAAAGAATTGCAAAAGCAATTGAGACTGCAATACCGTGTAAGCGCATTGGTGTGATGGTACTTGGTTTGGAAGTGCCTCATGCACATATACATCTTTTACCAATACAGAGCGAAAAGGATATGAATTTATCAAATCCAAAATTGAAGTTGGAAGCTGAAGAGTTTACTGAAATAACTAGGAAAATAAAAGAGGCATTCATCTGAATAACGAGAATGTTTTAATTATAAGCGATGATCCGAGAAATGGTTCATCGCTTTTTTTTTATGCAACTGTCTGTGTCCATAAAATATTGAGACAGGCATTTCTGCAGAAAAAATCAAAAGCATTGTTAATGTTAAAAAAGCGCATAATTAACAATGTAGTGTAAAAATATATTTGAATTAATAGAAATAAATTAATATATTTGCCAGGGTTTAGAATAAAAAACATAATCTAATATAATAATTAACCTTGTAATTAGTGTTTTATAAAGTTTTAATCTAAAGATTTATGAATGTATGAAAAGTGAAAATTATCTTTTATTAAAAGGGACTTTGTTCATATTCTTATGGATATTTTCTCTGAGCATGTTTGCGCAGAATATTACTGTAAGAGGTACTGTCTATGATACAGACGGTGAGGCATTAATTGGTGTAACAGTTCAGGTTCAGGGAACTACAACTGGTACAGTAACTGATGTTAATGGCGGGTACGTGCTACAGAATGTTGCTCCTAATGCTATTCTAGAAGTATCATATGTTGGTATGAGGACTGAAATAATTCCTGTTAGAGGAAGAACTCAGATTGATGTGGAGCTAACGGATGACACAGAGCTGCTTGATGAGCTTGTAGTTGTTGGATATGGTGAACAACGACGCAGGGAAATTACCGGATCAGTAACGAATGTAACATCTGAGAATTTTAACCAGGGGGTTACAAGAGATGCAGCAGACCTGCTACAGGGAAAGGTAGCCGGATTGCAGATAACTACTCCTTCGGGTGATGTTACTGATGGTACACGTATAAGGTTAAGAGGTGTGTCAACACTTCAGAATGACCAAGGACCATTTATTGTGATTGATGGTGTGCCTGGTGGTGATCTTCAGACTGTGGCTCCTCAGGATATTGAATCAATTTCAGTTCTTAAAGATGCTTCATCTGCAGCTATTTATGGGTCAAGATCTGCCGGTGGTGTAATTCTGATTACTACAAAAAGAGGTTCCGGTGTTAAACCGAGGGTTTCCTACGATGGATATGTAGCTGTTTCTCAAATTGCTAATAAGCCTGATCTGCTTACTGCAGAAGAGTGGCGCGATTATGCCCGCACAAGTGGCAGTGATGCTTCGGTATATGACAGGTATAATGCAAGTACCGACTGGTTTGATGAGATAACAAGAGATGCTTTTTCTCAGAATCATAGTTTATCTTTGTCTGGTGGAGGCTCCAATAATAACTATCGTGCCTCTTTTAACTATCTGAAAAGAGATGGAGTGATGAAGGATAACAATATGGACAGGTATAATTTCCGTTTTCAGATTATGCAACGTGCAATAGGTGATAGACTTCGCATAGGTCTTACCGGTTCTGCAACTGTAAGGGATTTCAGGGTGCCAAACCGAAGGAATTTTGTTCTTGCATATAATATGTTACCTGTTTATCCTGTTAAAACATCAGATGGAGAATGGTTTGATACACGTGAATATGACCAGGGTAACCCTGTTCGCAACCAGCAGTATAATGAAAATAACAGGAAAAATGTTCAGTTTTATGGTTCAGGAGATATTTTATTCAACCTGGCAGAAGGATTGGATATTAAAACAATGCTTTATAAAGAACGAAGAGCTGAAGAAGGTAGTCGATATAACAACTCCGAGACTGAGGCGGGACGTGATGACGGTGGTTATGCACAGCGTGAGAACAGAATCTGGGATAAGCATTTGATGGAGTGGCTGCTTGATTATAGTACCAGTTTCGGTGCAAACGAACAGCATGGATTTAATGCTATGGCAGGATATTCTTGGGAAGAGAACGAATATTCTTATATGATGGCGGCAAACCGTAGTTTTACGACTGACCTGCTTGGGGCAAACAATTTGGCATCGGGACAAGGATTGCGTCCTACTGATGTTGGCTCTGCAAGAAATATGAGTCGTCTGATCTCATTCTTTGGTCGTGTACACTATAGCTATCAGTCGAAGTATATGGTTACTGCAACTGTTCGTCGTGATGGTTCTTCAAAATTTGGCGCTAATCATAAATGGGGTATATTCCCTTCAGTTTCAGCTGCATGGGGAATTACTGAAGAGGCATTTATGAATGATGTTGAATGGGTGGATGAGATGAAGCTTAGAGTGGGTTATGGTGTGACAGGTAATCAATCCGGTCTTGATCCTTATAAGACACTTCAGTTATACGGTACAAGTGGTACTTATTACGACAATGGCGCATGGCTCACTGCTTATAGAATTAATCAAAATGCTAACCCTGACCTTAAATGGGAGGAGACTGCAATGTTTAATGTTGGTTTGGATTTCTTATTATTCAACAACCGATTGAGTGGTACGATTGAATGGTATGATAAACGTACAAAAGACATGCTCTATACATACCGTGTTCCTACACCACCGTTCTTACACTCTGAAATGATGGCTAACGTTGGTGATATGAAAAATACCGGTATTGAGTTAGCTTTAAGTCTGGATGCAATAAAAACATCTGACTTCAAATGGAATACATCTGTTACTGCAGCTCATAATAAAAATGAGATTACAAGTTTGTCTGATGATGTTTACACAACAAGTAGAATTCTCGTAGGAGATGCTTGGGTAAGAGGTGGATCCGGACGTACAACTCACGTTGTAGAAGAGGGGTATCCAGTAGGACAATTCTACGGTCCTGAATTTATCAGAATTGATGAAGATGGTAAATATGTTTTCCGTGATAGTGATGGTAACGAGACTAATGCGGTTACTGCAGAGGATTATACCTATATTGGCTCTGCACAGCCTGACCTGACATTTGGATGGAGTAATCTATTCAGATATAAGAGATGGGACATGTCATTTTTCCTTAGAGGAACTTTTGGAAACAAGGTTCTTAATATGGGTAGGATGACTTATGGTCACCCCGGTTACCTTATCGGTGCTAATGCTCTTAATGATCCATTAATTCATCAGTTGAAGGTGGTTCCTGAATATTCTTCACTTTATGTTGAAGATGCTTCACATATCCGACTTGATAATGCATCAATAGGATACACTTTTAAAACTGAGAATCTAAATTGGCTTGAAAATGCCAGAGTATATGCAACTGGCCAAAACCTGTTCCTGATCACTAAGTACAAGGGTCTTGACCCTGAGGTTGATGAAAACAGGAATAACGGTTTGGCCCCTGGTGTTGAAGATCGTGAGTATTACCCAAAAGCAAGAACTTACTCAGTAGGTATCACTCTAACATTCTAACTTATAAATCAGACAAATATGAAAAAAATATTTAATATAACATTGTTGTCGTTAGTGTTGGGTTTATTGGCAGGTATATATTCCTGTACCAACCTTGATGAAACAGTATATGATACTATTCCTGCTGACCAGTTTGGAAAGAAACCGGCAGAAATAAATGCGATCATTGCTCCTGTTTATAAAACACTGAAAAATGTATTCCCAGGTGATATTTTCCTTTTATCAGAACAGGCAGGAGATATGGCTATTACTCCTACAAGAGTAGGTGGTGACTGGTGGGATGGTGGTGTTCATATGGTTATGAAGCTGCATACATGGCATGCCAGAATTGGTCTGATCAACAATGCATGGAATGCCTGTACTTCTGGTATTACCACATGTAACCAAATTTATGCTACAATTGAACAGTCTGAAATGGATGAAGAGCTGAAGACGCGGACTCTAGCCGAGATACGTGGTATCAGGGCTTTTTGGTACTATATACTAATAGATTATTTTGGAAATGCTCCGTTAGTTGCAGATTATGAAAGTACTGAACTTCCAGGTATGGCGAGCCGTCAGCAACTTTATGATTTTGTAGTATCTGAACTAAATGCGATTAAAGATGTGCTTCGCGATGATGTTTCAGATGAGAGTTATGGTAAGTTTACACAAGGTGCTGCATATACACTGCTTGCAAAGATGTATCTTAATGCTGAAGTGTGGACAGGTACTCCTAACTGGCAGGGAGTAATTGATGCCGCTGACAAAGTTATGTCAATGGACTATATCATAGAACCTAACTGGAAAGTTAACTTCGAAGTAAATAATCAGATTTCAAGAGAGATTATACTTCCTGCAATTTTCGGTAAGGATGATGGTGGTAATCATTTACATAAACGTACACTTCATTACCTTGATCCTATCGCTCTGGGTATGACAGTTGGGACCTGGAATGGTGTTAGTGCACAGCCGGACTATGTTAAGCAGTTTGACGATGCAGACCAAAGAAAAGAGGGTTCATTCCTTATTGGACCTATGATTGATCCAGGTACCGGTGAGGTATTAATAACTGGTCACGCACGTCCATTGATTCATACTGTGGATTTCAATATCATTCCCGGATCGATAAGAGAAGGTATGTGGGGTGAAGTTCACCAGGAAGAGGGTGCACGTTGTAATAAATGGGTATTTGAAAAAGGTTTGGCAAACTCAGATATGGAGAATGATTTTGCAATTTTCCGTCTTGCTGACGTGTATCTAATGAAAGCCGAAGCATTGGTTGAATTGGGACAGAATAATAGTGAAGCTACAAGATTGGTGAATGTAATCAGAGAGAGAGGATTTGGTGATGACTCTCATAATTATACATCAGTTACTATTGATGAAGTTCGCTTGGAAAGACGTCTGGAATTAGCTTGGGAAAATACTAACCGTCAAGATATGATCCGCGCAGGAAAATTCCTGGAGCCGGGATATCTTCGTCCAACAGCATCTTCTCCTCACTTGTTGCTTTTCCCAATTCCTGAAAGTGCATGGGAAACTAATAATAATCTTGTACAGAATCCGGGATATCCTGCTTTCTGAAATTACAATAACACAATAATAAATAATAAGTGCCTGAAATTTTCAGGCACTTATTATTTATATCTTGCGAATTCTAACACCTCTGACAAAATGGCATTCGCTTTTTTCAAGTATAAGATTTGCTCTAAAACGGGTTGGTAGAATATTTTGCTCAAGATTAGGCAGGTTTATTTCATCCCAGACCTGATTTGCAAATTCCATCAGTTTATCCTCAGGATATGATGCATACTGATGAAAGTAGGATTCCGGATTGCTGAAAGCTGTCTGCTGTAATTTTTTAAATCTCTCAAGGTACCATTGCCGTAGGTTTTTTTCACTTGCATCTACATAGATTGAGAAGTCAAAGAAATCTGAAACGAAAACACGACGGCGAACTTTTTTTGATGTTGAAACCTGAAGCACATTTATACCCTCAACTATTAATATATCTGGTCTGCTGAATGAGTATACCTTGTCTTTAATTATATCATAATAAAGGTGAGAATATACAGGGACTTCTAAATCGTCACGACCAGATTTTACACCTGAGAGAAACGCTAATAGTTTTTTTGCATCATAGCTTTCAGGAAATCCCTTTTTGTTTAATATCCCTCGGCGTTCGAGCTCTTCATTTGGATATAGGAAACCATCTGTTGTAATTAATTCAACTTTAGGATTTCCGGGAGTAAGTGAGAGTAGTTTTTGCAAGACTCTGGCAGTTGTACTTTTACCTGCAGCAACACTACCTGCTACACCAATGATATATGGAATTTGTTTACTTTTATTTTCGAAGAACTGATCCAGTTCATTATGCAGATTCCTGTAATGTGTAATATGAATCTGTAATAGGCTTATCATTGGTATATAGATGTCTTCTATTTCATTTAGAGTAAGTGGTTCGTTTAATGCCTGTAGTTTGGTCAGATCTATATCAGAAATAGGGAACATAGGGTGTTCTTCCAGCTTTCGCCATTCGTTTCGTTTAAATGCACGAAAGGGAGAGTAAGTAACATCGTAGAATTTGTTCATCGGGATTTAATATTAAAATAGTTTACAAAAATAAGTCTTTTTGTGTAAAACTATTCTATTTATGTTCAGGAGATTATTTATGACGTTTTGTGACATAAAAAAACCGGCAAATTTTGGTTTGCCGGTTTCGTTTACTAATTAAGCAGATATTTATTTGATCATATCAAAACTGCGTTTCACAAAATTGCTCAATGCTTCACCCTTAAGCATACCTCCCGAAAGAAGTGCAAGATCTATCATCTGTTTTATTTTTCCATCCTCTGTAATCTCTTTTAAAAGCAGCTCTTTGTCTTTTTCTTTACTTGCATCTATTAATGATTTAATACTCGGATGCTGTGTGTTCAGTACAACCTGATAAGTGTCAGGTAATTCACCATAGAAGGCCATTTGTTGCTGCATGGCAGCCATCTCTTTCATCCTTCGTGAAAATTCATTTTGAACGATTTGTACAGGTCTGGAACTCTCTCCCAATGCCTTGAAATCAACAGTGAACTCAGTTTTTTCGATTGCAGGAAGTTGAGCTTTTATAGTATGGGTAAGTGTTTCTTTTTGTTTATCTGATAGTACAATCTCTTTGATGTCTTCTTTCTGTATGATATGGTCGATAATATCACTATCAACTCTAACAAAGCGAGTTTTTTCAAGTTTCTGTTCAAGCAGACCTACCCAGTGAACATCAAGCTGACCATCCATCAAAAGTACATCGTAACCTTTCTCTTTGGCTGCCTCTATATGTGAATACTGTTCCTGTTTATTGCTGCAGTATAGATTAATAATGTCGCCATTCTTGTCGGTCTGACTACCAGAAACAAGAGTTTTATATTCTTCGAATGTAAAGTATTCACCTTCAGTGTTCTTTAATAACGAAAACTTAGCAGCCCTATCATAGAATTTATCATCAGTAAGCATACCGTACTCAATAAATAGCTTAAGGCTATCCCATTTTTCCTGAAACTGAGTACGTTCTTTTTTAAATAACTCTTCAAGTTTATCGGCAACTTTTTTTGTTATATGGCTTGAAATCTTTTTTACGTTGTTATCTCCTTGCAAATATGATCTCGAAACATTTAACGGGATGTCAGGTGAATCAATAACTCCATGCAGTAGTGTAAGGAATTCCGGAACGATACCTTCTACTGAATCTGTTACATATACCTGATTGCTGTATAGCTGTATTTTATTTCGTTGTAGATCGAGGTTATTCTTGATCTTAGGGAAATAGAGTATTCCGGTAAGATTAAAAGGGTAGTCTACGTTCAGATGAATCCAAAACATTGGTTCTTCATTAAAAGACATGGGATAAAGATCCCTATAAAATTTAATGTAGTCCTCATCTTTTAGTCCTGCAGGTTTTTGACGCCATAGAGGGTTAACATCGTTGATAATATTATCTTCTTCTGTATCTATAAGCTTTCCTTCTTTCCAATCCTGTTTTTTGCCGAAAATAATTGGAACGGGAAGAAACTTACAGTATTTAACGAGTAATGATTCTATCCTTTCTTTTTCGAGAAACTCTTTATATTCATCATCAATATGGAGTACAATGTCAGTTCCTCTTTCATCTTTTTCTGTTTCCTGCATCGTAAATTCAGGACTACCGTCACATGTCCATTTAACTGCAGGCTCATCTTTTTTGTATGATTTTGAAATTATCTCTACTCTATTAGATACCATAAAAGAGGAGTAGAAACCCAGACCGAAATGACCAATTATTGCGTTTGCATCATCTTTATATTTATCGAGAAACTCATTTGCTGATGATAATGCAATCTGATTGATATACTTATCAACTTCTTCAGCTGTCATACCTATACCCCGATCGGAAATAGTAACTGTTTTCTGCTCTTTATTTAGAGTTACTCGAACTGACAATTCTCCAAGTTCTCCTTTAAATTCACCTCTGTCTGAAAGTGTTTTGATTTTCTGTGTCGCATCAACTGCATTAGAAACTATTTCTCGCAGGAATATTTCCTGGTCACTGTAAAGAAACTTTTTAATAATGGGGAATATATTGTCAGTAGTAACCCCAATCTTTCCTTTTTGTACCATATTTCTTATTTTAATTTAAATGTCTATTATACATTTACAAATAGTATGCCATTTAAAGAAGGACACAGTCAATATTTTTCGAAAAAACGACTAAAAGTCAAATTTATTACAATATCAAAACTGATTCTAAATAATATAAATTTTTTTTATAGGGTATAAACGCCTCAATTGTTGCCTTTTTTCTTTAATTAAAAGTCAGATAATCAGTGGTGTTACGATAATAATTTATTTGTTAACACAAATTAATCGTATTTACTCTGGATAAGATAGTTTGTTTTATATTTATTCATATATATTTGTATGACACAATCATTTAAAAGTCAAAGCTTATGAAGACTAAAGTCGCTTTCGAAAAACAGCTATTAGGATTGCAGGATAATATGTTTAACTTCGCCCTGACACTTACAGCTGATAGAGAAGAAGCCAAAGATTTATTACAGGAAACTACGCTTCGAGTATTAGACAATAGAGAAAAATATTACGAAAATGTAAATTTCAAAGGCTGGGTTTTCACAATTATGCATAATATATTCGTTAATAATTATCGTAAAATTGTTAGAAGTCAGACTATAATAGATAAAACAGAAAATTTATATCATCTCAACCTCCCTCAGGATTCAGGATTTGATACACCAGACGGGGCATACACTATAAAAGAAATAAATAAAGCAATAAACAGTTTTACTGATGAGTATAAAGTTCCCTTTTCGATGCATGTTTCAGGTTATAAATATGAAGAGATAGCTAATCATCTGGATTTGCCAATTGGAACAGTTAAAAGCCGAATCTTCTTTGCACGTAAAAGATTAAAGGAAATGCTTAAAGATTTTAGATTTTACTCAGAATAATTTATAGAATATATCTAATCATAAAAAAACCTCTTGAATAAAGAGGTTTTTTTATTTGTAAAATTAGCTACCTTTGCCAGAGGTTATAGAATCAGGTAAATAATTTTAAGATGGAGATTGTTTGGTTATTATTGTCTTTAGTAATTCTTTATTTTGGTGCAGAAGGGTTGGTTTCAGGAGCATCGTCACTTGCAAAAAGACTGGGTGTTAGTCCTTTGGTAATAGGTTTAACAATTGTTTCTATCGGTACCAGTATGCCGGAGCTGGTGGTTAGCTCTAAAGCCGCACTGGCTGGTCAGAGTGCATTATCTATCGGAAATGTTCTTGGTTCCAATATGTTTAATGTGGGCATCATACTAGGTCTTTCAGCAATCATATATCCGGTATTGGTAAAAAGACAGTTGTTAAAGCTCGATGTACCTATTATGATATTTTCATCTATACTTTTCTTAATTTTCTTCCTGGATTCAAGAATTTCTAGAATTGAATCTGGATTGATGTTACTTATTTTCATTTCTTATATTATTTACCTCTATCTTTCATCAAATAAAGATTCAAAACAGACTGCAGAAGATAAGTCACAAAATATTGAAGATATAAAAATGAGTAAACACTGGGTGTTAGATCTAATCTTCATCTTGGTTGGTTTATTGGGCTTGGTATATGGATCTGACCTGCTAGTTGTGAACTCTGTTATTATTGCAGAGCGTTTAGGTATGTCTGAAGCATTGATTGGTATGACCATCGTAGCAACTGGAACAAGCATGCCTGAACTTGCTACTTCTGTAGTGGCAGCAATAAAAAAACGTTCCGATATTGCTATCGGAAACGTTGTTGGTTCAAACATATTCAATATATTTCTAATTTTAGGTGTTGCGGGATTAATACACCCAATTTCTACGACAGAAATAAATTATTTTGACTCAATGTTTGTTGTTTTGCTGGGTCTTGTTTTGTGGTTATTTATGAAACTTAGTACACGAATTACTCGCTGGCAGGGAGTTGCATTTCTCTTCTTATATGCATTATACTTTACTATTAAAACTATAATTTAAATTTCTAATATACTTTATAGCTTATTTACTTTGTCACAGTAAATATCTTTGGATTAGCTACTTTCTCATCAAGCAGTGCTAAGTCTAAGACTTCTTTTACATCGCTGATATAGTGGAAAGTGAGACCTTTTAGATAATCTTCTTTAATCTCTTCAATATCTTTTCTGTTTTCTACACACAGAATAATATCTGTTATTCCGGCACGCTTGGCTGCAAGTATTTTTTCTCTGATTCCACCTACAGGCAACACTTTACCCCTAAGTGTTATCTCACCTGTCATTGCCAGGTTAGAACGAACTTTACGTTGAGTATATACAGATGCAAGTGAAGTTATCATTGTAATCCCGGCTGATGGACCATCTTTTGGTATAGCACCTTCAGGAACATGTATATGTGTATTATAATGCTCAAATATTTCAGGATTTATATCCAACTCTTCTGCATGTGATTGTATATATTCCATTGCAAGCATAGCAGACTCTTTCATAACATCTCCCAAGTTTCCTGTAAGAGTTAGTTTAGAGCCTTTGCCACGACTCAAAGAGCTTTCTACAAATAGAATTTCTCCACCAACTGATGTCCAAGCTAGTCCTGTAACAACACCAGCATATTCATTACCTTGATATTTATCTCTATTAAACTCTTCTCTGCCAAGGTATTCATGAAGATCAGCTACTTTCAGCGATTTGGGGTAAGCTTCTTCTGCAGCAATCTTGCGAGCAATCTTGCGCATTATTTTTGCTATTTTTTTATTTAATTCACGAACTCCGGATTCTCGAGTATAATTTTCTACGATCTTTTGTAGAGTTGGTTTAGGAATTACGAAAGTGCCTTTTTTGATACCGTGATTTGCCAGCTCTTTAGGAACTAAATGACGATATGCAATTTCTATCTTCTCTTCTGTTATGTATCCACCAACATTGATTAGCTCCATACGATCGAGAAGAGGTTGCGGAATTGAATTCAGATTATTTGCTGTGGCAATAAACAAAACCTTTGAAAGATCAAAGTCAATTGACAGATAGTTATCATGAAATGTAGTGTTCTGCTCCGGGTCTAACACCTCTAGCAGTGCAGAGGACGGGTCGCCTCTGAAATCTGAACCTATTTTATCAACTTCGTCAAGTACGAAAACAGGATTTGATGAACCTGCTTTTAATATGTTTTGGATAATTCGTCCTGGTATTGCTCCAATATAAGTGCGACGATGACCCCTGATTTCTGCTTCATCATGCAGTCCTCCTAATGAAACTCTCACATATTTCCTATTCAGAGCTTCTGCTATGGATTTTCCCAAAGATGTTTTTCCAACACCAGGAGGACCGTAAAGACAGATAATTGGAGATTTTAAATCGCCTTTTAGTTTAAGAACTGCCAAATGTTCTATAATGCGTTCTTTGACTTTGTCCATGCCAAAGTGGTCTCTGTCAAGAATTTTCTGTGCATTTTTCAGATTGAAATTGTCTTTCGTATATTCATTCCAAGGCAGTTCAAGTATTGTCTGGATATAACCGTACTGTACAGAGTAATCTGGTGACTGAGGGTTCAGACGCTCTAATTTTTGAATCTCCTTTTCAAAAATATCTGCCACATCGGCACTCCATTTTTTGCTCTTTCCTTTTTTTCTGAACTCGTTTATCTCAATTTGTTGAGTACTACCACCTAACTCTTCTTGAATTGTTTTTATCTGTTGTTGAAGGAAAAACTCTTTTTGCTGCTGATTAAGATCTTCGCGAGTTTTCATCTGGATATTCATCTTCATCTCCAGAAGTTGGGCCTCACGATTGAGTATCATCAGAAGTCTGTATGCAAGTTCTTTCTCTAAATCGATATCCAGGAGTTCTTGCTTTTCACGACTTTCAATTGGTAGATTTGTTCCACAGTAGCTTATGAGCATTTTAGAGAATGCTTCGCTTTTAATAGTTTGCATAAGCTCTTTTGGAGGATCGCCCAGCATCATCAACATTTGCATCATTGACTCTCGAATTGAATCAAGGATAGCCTTGAATTCTTTATCGTCTTCTGAAGCTTTGGTCGTCTCTCTTAGTTTGTATGTTGCTTTCATGAAAGGTTCAGTTTGAACCATCTCTACCCATTCAAACCTCTTTTTTGCTTGGACAATTATGCTGAAGTTATTATCTGCAAGCTCAATTACACGGATAACTTCTGCAACAACTCCTAATTTATATAAATCTTCTATCTCCGGATCCTCAATATTTGTATCTTTCTGACAAACCAAGCCTATATATCGTTGTCTTTTTCCGAGTGATTTAACCAGTTCCAGAGATTTCTTTCTGCCAACAGATATTGGGAGTGTACTTCCAGGAAATACAATGGTATTTCTTAATGGAAGTATTGGTAGTTTGTCTTTTAGATGCTTTTCTTCAATATCAGTACTTCCATCTATAAAGTCACCAGTAATAAATGAGATAATATTATCTCCTATTTCTTTTTCTCTAAATTTATTTGTTTTGAATGGATTCATATTTGTTGTTTCTTCGACTTAAGAACAGAAAAATGCCTATTTTTGTTTATCATATAATAGTTGACAAATTCCGTGCCAAACAGTTTTTAGTACAAGTAATATCATAAATACTGACATTTCAGTTAAATATGGCGACTTTTTTTATTTCACTATGTATCATATATTATTTTTTGATGGCGAGTGTCGTTATTGTAACAGATGGGTTCAATGGGTAGTTGACAGGGATAAAAATCGTTGTTTCAGGTTCGCATCAATACAATCTGAATTTTCAGAGAAAGTATTCAGATACTTAAATATAGAAATTAAAGATTTTAATTCAATTGCAGTATTAATACATACAAATTCAGGATATAAAATCCTTAAAAAATCGGATGCAGTTGCTTTTATTTTTTCTGTTTTGAGACCTGATGCATTATTGTACAAAATTATTAAAGTGCTGTCAAGATCATTTTCTGATGTGGGCTACAATTGTGTTGCGGCAATTCGCAAAAATATTCCGGTAACAGAATGCAGACTCTATAATGAGGAAGAAAAAAAATTATTTTTAGATAATAGTAATTTTACTGAACTGATATTTCGTTTTGGTTATAAAAAATAGTAGTTTTGCACTTTAAAATTTTTTAATGTGAAAGAAGTAATCGTAATCAATGATAAACAGTTTGAGCTTCTGATTGAACAGGAGGTGATTGAGAATGAGATAAAACGAGTGGCCGAAAGGATAAACAAAGAACTTAAAGATAAAAGGCCATTATTTATTGCAGTATTAAACGGTGCCTTTATGTTTGCCGGGGAACTCATGAAGCAGGTAAACATTTTGAGTGAGATTACGTTTGTAAGGTTAGCTTCCTATCATGGGACAACTTCGACTAACGATCTAAAGACTGTATTGGGGCTTAATGAAAGTATCAAAGGCCGGTCTGTAGTAATTGTGGAAGATATTGTTGATAGTGGAAATACTATGGTGTCTTTACTTGAAGAACTAGGGAAATACGAGCCTGAAGAGATACGAATTGCAACTCTTCTTTATAAACCTGCTGCAATGAAACAAAAACTAAATCTTGATTATGTGGCATTGGAAATTCCAAACGATTTTATCGTAGGTTACGGTTTGGATTATAATGGATACGGAAGAAACCTTAAAGATATATACAAAGTAGTCTAAACTATTTTTGAGAAAATTCACACAAAAAGCTGGGCCGTATAAAAAAAATAGCTATTTTTGCAATCAAAGCAGTCGTGTAACTAATATAATGAAGCAGATAAAAATTATTCACAATGGACAAAGATGAAGTAAAAAAATCACCGAAGGCGAATTTGGAAAAGCATAGGAGTACATTTATCCTTATTGGATTGGTATTTGCTGTAGCAGTTCTTTTCTTCGCTTTTGAATGGACTTCAGCAACAGAGAAAGTCGACGAGGCCATTATTGTTCAAGATATTTTGGCCGAGGAAGAAATTGAAATTACTCGTCGTGAGGCTGAACCTCCACCACCACCGCCACCACCAATTGAGGAAACACCAGAAATTATCCAGGTTGTTGAAGAGGAAGTACAAACTAAATTTGAAATTCAAGTTGAGGATGATCAATCACAACGACAAATGCAAACATATGTACCACCTCCACCACCACAGCCAAAACAAGAAGAGGTAACTGAAGAAATCTTTGTGGTTGTTGAGGAACAACCTGAATACCCAGGTGGAAACGCTGCTATGATGCAATTTCTTAGTGATAATATAAGATACCCGGTTATTGCTCAAGAAAATGGTATTCAAGGTAGAGTTATTTGTAACTTTGTGGTAGAAAGAGATGGTAGTATTACAGACGTTCAAGTAGTAAGAGGAGTAGATCCTTCACTAGACAGAGAAGCTGTTCGTGTAATACAACAGATGCCACGCTGGAAACCAGGAAAACAGAGAGGACAGCCAGTACGTGTTCGTTTCACACTTCCCGTTGTTTTCAGACTACAGAATTAATATCAATAATTAAAAAGCTTAAGAAGCTGCTTTTCATAAACAGAAAGCAGCTTTTTTTTTAGAAAAAATGAATGTATAATTATCCATCTTATGATTCATAAAGTAGCTTTACTAAGAGAAAAGATAGATAGAGAACTCTCAATGGTTATGAAAAGTGTTCAACCGGAATCACTTTTCGAACCGCCAAGATATGTCTTTTCATTAGGTGGTAAACGAATAAGGCCGGTGTTGACATTGATGGCAGTTGAGTTATTTAATAAGAATATTGATATAGCTCTGAATGCTGCTTTGGCTATTGAAATATTTCATAATTTCTCGCTTCTGCATGATGATCTTATGGATAATGCTGACATAAGAAGAGGAAATCCAACAGTTCATAAAAAATGGAATGCTAATACTGCTATTTTATCAGGAGATGCAATGGTAATTGAAGCATATAAGTATATTGCAAAAGTACCAACTCAACACTTGTCAGAAGTATTAGATTTGTTTTCAGACACAGCTATGGATATCTGTGTAGGTCAACAATATGATATGGATTTTGAAAAACGCAATGACGTGAAAGAAGCAGAGTATTTAGAGATGATACTTAAAAAGACTGCTGTACTTATAGGATGTTCCTTAAAAATGGGAGCAATCTTATCCGATGCAGATAAAAGCGATGCAGAGGCGCTTTATCAGTTTGGAATAAATCTCGGACTCGCTTTTCAGCTCAAAGATGATCTGTTAGATGTATATGGCGATCCAAAAAGATTTGGTAAAAATATTGGAGGGGATATAATAAGCAATAAAAAGACATACTTACTTATTAAAGCATTAAGAAACTCAAATCCGGGTCAACGAGATGAACTAGATAAATGGATTACAATTAAAGAATTTGATCCAAATGAGAAGATAGAGGCTGTTAAAAAAATATACGATGAATTAAATCTGAAAGTAATATCAGAAAATCTAATAGAAAAGTATTATCTTGCATCTTTGGAAAACCTGTCTTCTGTAAGTGTGTCAAGTGACCGCAAAAGAGAATTAATTGAACTTTCAGAAAACTTAATGTACAGAGACAGTTAGGATTTTTATAAATAAAAATTTAAATGCCTTATAGAAGATTACCAAATACTGATGCTGCACGCATAAAAGCGTTGAAAACTGCAATAGAAAAAGCTGAAACAACTGATTTTCAGGAATTGCAGATTTCAACAAAAGTTTTACATTCTGCTAAAGTAGTATTAGCTCATTTTGAGGGTTTATGTGCTCGTTATCGACAACTATTTGAAATCCAAGTTAAAGCCAATAAGTCATTTACTGGAAAAGTTAGGAATGCAAGAATGTATATATCTCATTTTGTGCAGGTTTTGTATATGTCAGTTTTGCGTGAAGAAATAAAAGAAAAACAATTAGAATTTTATGGTCTTGAGAATTTAAACCAAGTAGTTCCTGACTTATCTTCTAATGATCAATTGGTGGAATGGGGACAAAAAATTATAAATGGTGAAAATAAACGAATCTCTCTGGGAGGGGTACCAATATACAATCCATCAATAGCAAAAGTTAGTGTAATGTACTCTCTTTTTAAAGAGGGTTATCAAACTCAGAAATTACATCAAAAAGCTACACAGAGAGTAATGGATGAGGTGGCAAAATATCGTGAAACAGTAGACAAGGTTATTTTTGAAATATGGGAAGAAGTGGAAAAAAGTAGCAACAATATCCCTGTTGACCAAAGAATAGAAAGAAACCGTGAATATGGTGTAGTATATTACTATAGAAAAGGAGAGATCAGTTGATGGGAATTATTGATACACACGCTCATCTGTTTTCTGCAGATTTTGATAATGATTTAGTTGATATTATTAACCGTGCCAAAAAAGTAGGGGTTGAAAAAGTGCTTCTACCCAATATTGATGAAACTACAATTGAGATATTAAAAAAATGTGTCGCTGAAGACTCTGATTTTTTAATACCAATGATGGGACTACATCCGACAAGTATCAAAGAAAATTTTAGAAATCAACTCGAACATATTTATAATGAGCTGAATAACTCTAAATATTGTGCAATAGGAGAGATTGGAATTGATCTTTATTGGGATAAATCACTTCAAAATGAACAAATTTTAGCATTTGAAGAGCAGTTGAAGTGGAGTGCAGAAATGGATTTGCCAGTATCAATCCATTTTAGAGATGCTACAAAAGAAGTGATATCAAGTATCAAGAGAGTAGGAGAGACTAATTTAAGAGGTGTTTTTCATAGTTTTGGAGGCAACAAAGATGAATTAGAGTACATATTACGTTTAAAGAACTTTATGATAGGAGTTAATGGAGTAGTGACATTTAAAAACTCGGGTTTAAAAGATACACTATTTAACTGCCCTGCAGAACGTGTAGTAATGGAAACAGATTCTCCATATCTAGCACCTGTACCTTATAGAGGTAAACGGAATGAGTCATCATATATTAGATATATTCTAAGGGAGTTATCAGAAATATGGAAAATAACAGAAGAAGAGGTGTCAAATATTACTAGTGTTAATGCTAAAAATATATTTGGACTTGAATTAAATAGCTAAATTGAACTCAATCATTCAAATATTTTCGAATTGAAGTAGCTTATAATTGATAAATTCCTTAAATTTGCTTCTTGAATTGAGCAGGAATGAAATATTTTTTGTAATTTGCACCCCGTTTCCGGGAAGTCCCTCTTTTGGAGAGATGCTCGAGTGGTTGAAGAGGCACGCCTGGAAAGCGTGTATACGCCAAAAGTGTATCGCGGGTTCGAATCCCGCTCTCTCCGCGTAGTTAAATAGGAAAGTCGAAGGAAGAAAGATATACAAAACATTATATACTGAAAAAAATTTAAATCATTTATAAACAAACAAATTTAGATCATTAATCAACAAAATTGAACACACAATGAAAAAGTTATTTGCAATTTTAGCAATCTTCGGAATGATGTCTGTAGGATTGTCTTCGGTTCTTTTCGCACAAGAAACCACTCCTGAAGAACAAACAGAACAAGTGGCTACATCTCAGGCTCAAGTTCAAGAGGTTACCGGTGGTATGCACCAAGCACTAAAAACTAAATTTATTGAAGGTGGTGCTGGTTTTATGAGTGCAATCGCTATCTGTTTGATACTTGGTCTGGCTTTCAGTTTAGAAAGAATTATTTACCTAAGTTTAGCTGACGTTGATCCAGACGCATTCCTAAATAAAGTAGGTGATACATTAGACAGAGGTGATGTTGAAGCAGCAAAAGACATAGCTAGAAATACTAGAGGACCAATTGCTTCAATTGTTTACCAGGGTCTATTAAGACTAGATCAGGGACCTGAAGAAGTAGAGAGATCAATTGTATCATACGGAGGTGTACAATCAGGATTACTTGAGAGAAATCTTTCTTGGATTACTTTGTTTATCGGTATCGCTCCTTCACTTGGATTCTTGGGTACAGTAATTGGTATGGTTATTGCTTTTGATAACATCCAAAGAGCTGGTGATATGAGTCCAACTATTGTTGCCGGAGGTATGAAAGTGGCTCTTATTACTACTGTAGGTGGTTTGATCGTTGCTATTATCCTTCAGATTATTTACAACTATATCCTATCTAAAATGGAAGGTATTCTTAATAAAATGGAAGACGCTTCAATCACATTCCTAGATCAGGTTATAAAATATAATGTTAAATACAAAAATTTGTAATAAAATGGCTGTAACTAAAATTCACAGAACATCCAGACTTACCCTGATTACAACAATAATAGTATCACTTATTGTATTAGGGCTGTTCTTCTTTGGCGGACAAGCTCCCGAACATGAGAAGATTGGTGCTGATTTGGCACAGCCTGCTTTTACAGATATTCTTTTGTACTGGATGTATGCACTTCTGGTTATAACCATAGTAGTGCTAATTGCTTTTTCAATCGTTGATTTTGCCAGAGGGTTAAAAGAAAATCCAAAGAAAGCATTGAGTGGACTCTATGCAATTTTGGCCCTAGCTGCACTTTTTATCGGTTCTTATGTTATTGGTGATGGTACATTACTTTCAATACCAGGTTACGAAGGAACCGACAACGTGCCATCAGTACTTAAAATGACTGATATGTGGCTATACTCGATGTATTTCATGCTGGTAATTACTATATTGGCTATTTTTATTATGCCATTTGTAACTAGGAAGAAATAGTTTTGTAAAATAAAAAAGATTCTTTATAAGAATCAGTTTAAAAAGGTTTAAATATGCCAAAAACAAATAGAAAAGTTCCGGCTTTAAATGCCAGTTCTATGGCTGACGTTTCTTTCCTGTTACTATGTTACTTTTTGATGGTATCAAGTATGGATGTCGATTCAGGTTTGGCTCGACGTTTACCACCACCACCACAAAATGAACAAGAGCAGTCTTCGGTAGATGTTCAGCGTAGAAATTTGTTAGTTGTTCTGGTAAACTCTAAAAACGAGATTTTAGTCCAGGACCAACAAGGAACTGTAATGTATGCTAACGAAAGTGAATTGCAAGGGGGATCAGGAAATATTGCAATGAAAGATGTGGTTAAAGAATTCGTTTTAAATACTTCAAATAGCCCTGATTTACCTCAGCTAATTGAAGAAGATTTCGGTCCACCTATTGGAACAGTGCCTGTAACCTCAAATCACGTAATATCTATACAGAATGATGCTACTACGAGATACAGTGCATATATAGCTGTTCAAAATGAGGTTGTTAGAGCATATAATGAACTTCGAAATGAAGGAGCCAGAAGATATTTTGGTACTTCATATGAAGAATTGACCGTAGATCAAAAGAAACAGATCGATGATCTATATCCTCAACGTATCTCTGAAGCTGAACCTAAAAATTATGGAGGAGAACAATAGTTATGGGAAAATTTAATAAAAGTGGAAAAAAAGAAGTACCTGCGATGAATACTTCATCTATGCCTGATATAGTTTTCGCAGTTCTCTTTTTCTTCATTATAACTACAACTTTACGTTCTGAAACTTTGATGGTGAGAATGAAACTTCCTACTGCATCAGAAGTACAGAAACTAGAAAAGAAATCTTTAGTGACCTATATTAATATTGGTCCTCCATTAGATGCAAGGCTAGGAACTGGAACACAGATGCAGTTGAATGACAGATTTGCTCAGGTTGCAGATATTCAGAACTATATTGCTCAGGAAAAAGCGAGTATGAATGAAGCTGATCAGCCTTTAATGACTGTTTCAATAAAAGCAGATGAAAATACTCGTATGCAGTATATTACTGATGTAAAACAAGCTTTAAGAAAGGCTTATGCATTAAAAATAAGCTATTCCGCACGAAAAGGCGAGAACTAGTATTGTTTAAGTATCATTAGAAAAAACCGGATTCAATCAATGGATCCGGTTTTTTTAATAGTATTTAAATAATAGTTATATAACTTTTATGATTAAGTTTTAGGATTATTTTCTTTTATCCAAGTCATTATATTTGCAGGTGGTCGTTGGGCAAGCAACTCATTTTTCATATAATCCATATACGGCATAACATGTTTAAAGAATTTATAATATCCTTTACATAAATAGTTTAACCCTTTATTTCCATATTTATCTTTTATAAATCTGTTTTTAGGACACTCTCCGTAACAGGCAAAAAGCACATCACATTCACGACATTGTTGAGGTAATTTATCAAACTTATCATTTCCGAATGTTTGTTGTTTATTTGAATACATCATGGAAGTTAGAGTATCATCATAATTATTACCCAATTTATATTCAGGGAAAACAAAATGATCGCATGAATATACATCACCATTAAATTCCATAACTCCTGCATGACCGCATGTTTTTGCCATTGTACATACTCCAGGGTTTTCTCCAACCCAGTTAGCTAAAGTAGAGTCAAATATCTGTACAAATATTTTTCCAACATCTTCCTTTACCCATTCATCAAAGATTGAACAAAGAAAATCGCCCCATTTATCTGCATTCACAGTAAAAGGAGCTAATTCAGCTTCGTGGTCATCCTCTTTTGCAGTAGCAAGTTTTAATAGAGAAATATTTTCAGTAGGTTCTTGTATTCTAAGTCGCTCTACAATTGGTGTGAATTGAATATATTTACAATCAATATCTTTAAAAAAGTTATAGAATTCAAGTGGATAATCTACATTGTAATCATTTACTACAGCCATACAATTGAACTCAACTCCATGTTTTTTTAGCAATTCAATACCTTTCATAACCCTATGAAAAGAAGGGCGTCCCATTTTATCTCGTCTATATTCATCATGAAAATCCTTTGGCCCATCAATAGATATACCAACTAAAAAATTGTTTTCTTTGAAAAATTTGCACCAATCATCGTTTAGGAGAGTACCATTTGTTTGTATTGAATTATCTATATTTCTTCCATTCGCATATTTTTTTTGTAATTCTATAGCCTTTTTATAAAATGATATTGGCCTCATCAATGTTTCTCCTCCATGCCATGTAAACATAATATCCGGCATTGTTTGAGAATCAATATATTGCTTAATGAACCGTTCTAGTAAATTTTCACTCATTACTTGATTTCTATTATTATAAAGATTCTCTTTTTCAAGATAATAGCAATAATCACAATTTAAATTACACTTGGAGCCTACTGGCTTCAGCATTACATAAAGTGGTCTGGCAAAAGGAGCAAATGTTGACATATCGATTTTTTTTATAGTACAAAGATAAACAAATCATATAGATCAGTGTTTTTACTACTTATGAATTTAAAAATTAAAGAATAAAATAACACAATTAATAAACAATTTAAATATGAACAACAAAAAGAATTTATTAAATATCGGGTGGTTAATTCTAAGAGTAGGATTAGGTATAACAATATTCCTACATGGTCTGCCAAAAATAACGGGTGGTCCTGATACATGGACAATGGTAGGTAGTACAATGTCAAATTTTGGAATTGATTCAGGTCATACATTCTGGGGTTTTATAGCTGCAATTTCTGAAACTGTAGGAGGATTGTTATTTGCACTTGGATTATTTTTTAGGCCAGCAGCTATAATGTTAGCAGGAACAATGTTAGTAGCTTTAATCACACATCTTTTTAATGGAGATAATTTTATGGGTTATGGTCATGCTTTAGATCTATTAATTGTATTTGCAGGATCAATATTTATAGGTGCAGGTAAATACTCTGTAGATGCGAAATTATTCCCTAAAATAGCATAAATAGTATTTTTTCAATTATTTGATTTAATAAAAAATCCCCCTTCAGCATTGTTTCGCAGAAGGGGGATTTCTGTTTTTTCAAATATTCTAGGTTTTCTATATTCTTCTAAATTTTGTAATTAATAGGAGCAATTATTAATAACTAGAACAAATTTTGACTGGTATTTATAATAATGGTCTTACTGATATTCAATGTTTATATAAAAAAAGAGGGTAAGCTTACTATATCGCGCCGCTACAACCAAATACCCTTGCTTCGGTCAAGACCTGGGGGATTCAATGGGAGCTGGCCGTATAGGACTTACCCAACTGCAAAGATAAGACATTTTTCTACAGAAACAAAAGAGAGAATAGATTTTTGCTATTCAAGTCATTTTTTTATCTTTGTGACACTATTATAACTTTAACTTTGAAAAATTCTTTCAATCAAAATATTATAAAATAATGACGATAGTAGATAGGTTTATAAAATATGCTCGTATTGATACTCAATCCGATGAGAACAGTACGCAGACACCAAGTACACAAAAACAATTTAATCTTGCAAAAGAGGTAGAGAAAGAAGCTCTTGAGATGGGACTTGTGGATGTTAGTCTAGATAATAATTGCTACTTTATGGCTACCCTGCCTTCAAATACAAATAAGAAGGTACCTGTAATAGGGTTTATATCACATTTTGATACTAGTCCCGACATGAGTGGAAACAATGTAAATCCACGAATAGTAAAAAATTATGATGGAAAAGATATAGTATTGAATGAAACCAATAATGTAGTTCTTTCACCAAATGATTTCCCCGAACTGTTGTCTCATAAAGGGGAAGATATAATTGTAACAGATGGTACAACATTATTAGGAGCAGATGATAAAGCTGGTATAGCTGAAATAATGAGTGCGATGCAGTACCTTATAGATCATCCAGAAATTGAACATGGTAAAATAAGGATAGCATTTACCCCTGATGAGGAAATAGGTAGAGGAGCTGATAAATTTGATGTAGAGAAATTCGGTGCTGATTGGGCATACACTATGGATGGGAGTGAAGTAGGAGAACTTGAATATGAAAACTTTAATGCCGCATCAGCCAAAATAGAAATACAAGGACGAAATGTTCATCCCGGTTATGCAAAGAATAAAATGATAAATGCACTTCATGTTGCAAATGAACTGATTTCACTACTACCTAAAGAACAAAGGCCAGAACATACTGAAGGGTATGAAGGTTTTTTCCATCTTATTTCATTGAGTGGAACAGTTGAAGAAGCTAATCTGTCTTTTATTATTCGCGATCATGATAGGAATAAGTTTGAGGATCGTAAAGAATTGTTGATACACTCTGTTGATATATTAAATAAACTGTATGATAACAGACTTAAACTTACTCTCAAAGATCAGTATTATAATATGAGAGAGAAAGTAGAACCAGTTATGCATATAGTCAATTATGCTTATCGAGCAATGGAGGAGTTAGGAATCAAACCTAATGTAAAACCTATACGCGGAGGTACAGACGGTTCACGACTCTCATTTATGGGGTTACCATGTCCAAACATTTTTGCAGGTGGTATGAATTTCCATGGCAAATATGAGTATTTACCTATTCCTTCTATGGAGAAAGCATCTAAGGTTGTTGTAAAAATTGCCGAACTGGTAGCTAGAGATGCATAAATATAGACTCAGTTATTTGGATAATTAATTAACTTACTAAATAAACAATAAACAGGTATGAAGCAGACACCATTTACAGATTTACATATTAAATTAGGAGCTAAAATGCATGAATTTGCAGGATATAATATGCCAATTGAATACTCAGGTATAATAGATGAACATCAAACTGTAGTAAATTCTGTTGGGGTGTTTGACGTCTCTCATATGGGTGAATTTTGGGTGAAAGGTCCCAAAGCAGTTGAGTTTTTACAGAGAGTAACAAGTAATGATGTAACTAAACTTCAATTGGGTAAAGCGCAATATACTTGCTTTGTAAATGAAAACGGAGGAATTGTTGATGATTTCATAGTATACTATTACGAACCGGAAAAATATCTAATGGTTGTTAATGCAGCAAACATAGAAAAAGACTGGGAATGGTGTGTGAAATGGAACACAATGGGTGCTGAACTTGAAAATGCTTCCGATCACATGGCCCAATTAGCTGTTCAGGGTCCAAATGCAAAGGCTACATTGCAAAAGTTGACAGAAGAAAACCTTTCGGATATACCTTTTTATGAATTCACAACATCAAAATTTGCTGGTGTAGATAATGTTATCATTTCAAATACAGGTTACACTGGTGCCGGTGGTTTTGAACTATATTTTTATCCGGAAAATGGCATTAAAATATGGGACGCTATATTTGAAGCAGGAAAGGAGTACGGGGTAAAACCTATAGGGTTAGGTGCACGCGATACTCTACGTTTAGAGATGGGATATTGTCTTTATGGTAATGATCTTGATGATACAACAACACCTTTACAAGCAGGCTTAGGCTGGATTACTAAATTTGCTGATAATAAGCCATTTATTGGCAGGGAAGTACTTGAAAAAGAAAAATATGAAGGAGTATCGCGTAAATTGTGCTGTTTTGAATTGATAGATAAAGGTATCCCAAGACATGGTTACGAAATCGCTAATGAAGATGGAGAGATTATTGGTAATGTTACTTCAGGTACAATGTCCCCTATATTAAAGAAAGGTATTGGCATGGGTTATGTAAAACCTGATTACGCAAAATCAGATAATGAGATATATGTCAAGGTACGTAATAGGAATTTAAAGGCTGTAATAGTTAAACCCCCTTTTAGAAAATAATAAACATACTTGCAACTCTCCTGTCTTTATGGCAAATAAAGCTAGAATAGCTAAGAATGTCTTCTTTATTGTTGGTGCACTGACACTAGGAATAATGATCTATAAAATAGGTGTTGACAATATCTGGCACGATATAAAACAGACCGGTTGGTGGTACATACCTATTTTCTCAATGTGGGTTGTGGTATATCTATTAAACACATTATCGTTTTATATTATACTGAATGATGGAAGTCAAGAATCTAAGAAAATTAGTTTTATAAGACTTTTTAAGCTTACTATTAGTGGTTTTGCTATAAACTATATAACTCCATTTGGATTAATGGGAGGAGAGCCTTATAAGATAATAGAGTTAAAAGAGGATTTAGGTATACAGAAAGCTACTTCGTCAGTATTGTTATCCACGATGATGCATTTTGTGTCTCATTTCTTGTTCTGGGTAGTCACAATACCTATGTTGTTTTTTTTAGTTCCTGTAATATCTGATTCAATTGAAATAGGATTAATTATATCTGGTGGTACAGCATTCTTACTCCTTTTGTGGGCTTATAGAGTATACACAAAAGGAGGTGTCAACAGAGCATTAATAATTACAAGCAGACTTCCATTTATAGGAAAGAAAATTAAGAATCTGAAGGTAAAGCATCAGGAGAAAATAGATCAGATGGACGTTCTGATAGCCGATCTATACAAGAACAGGAAAAAGGACTTTATAGCATCTCTATCAATTGAGTTTTTATCCCGCTTCTTTATATGTTTTGAGATATTACTTATGATGCAAGCTATCAAGGCTCCTGTTACCATTGTTCAGAGTGTACTGGTTGAATCAATACAGTCTTTGATCTCAAATTTATTTTTCTTTATGCCCATGCAGATGGGAGCACGTGAAGGTGGTTTTGTAATTATATATGGAATTCTTTCAATGCCTGTTGCATATGGTGTTTTTGTGAGTCTAAGTAAAAGAATCAGAGAACTATTCTGGACATTAGTTGGTATATTGTTGATAAAAGCAGAAAAGCATTAATTATTTTGCAAAGGTCTAAAATAATTAATGCTTTTGGATATAACTGTTATAAAAACGATCCTAGTTAATAGTTGGATAAATCTCTTTTTTTCCAGCCAGAAGTGTATTTCTTAATAAGGAAACAATGGTCATTGGACCTACTCCCCCTGGTACAGGTGTAATATAAGAACATTTAGGTGCTACTTCATCAAATTTAACATCACCTTTAAGTCTGAAACCGGATTTCGTTTCATTACTTGGCACTCTGGTTGTACCAACATCTATAACTACTGCACCCTCTTTTACCATATCACCTGTAAGGAACTCCGGAACACCTAATGCAGCAATAATAATATCGGCTTCGAGACAGATCTCTTTGATGTTTTTTGTTCTGCTGTGACAAATGGTTACGGTGCAATCTCCAGGATAAGACTTTTGTAGCATAAGCATTGAAACAGGTTTCCCTACGATATTACTTCTTCCCAGTACTACGCAGTGTTTACCTTTTGTTTCAATATCATATCTTTTAAGCAATTCCAATATACCTGAAGGAGTAGCGGACAGAAAGCAAGGCATTCCAAGAGATAAACGTCCAACATTTACCGGATGAAAACCATCAACATCTTTACGATAGTCAATGGCTTCAGTAATTTTTACTTCAGAAATATGATCGGGTAGAGGTAATTGAACTATAAATCCATCTATATCTTCATCTTTGTTTAGTCTGTCCACACAAGCAAGTAATTCCTCTTCTGTTACATCATCCTCGTACCTGATAAGAGTTGATTTAAATCCCACCTGTTGGCAAGCCTTTACCTTATTGGCTACATAAGTTTCGCTTCCACCATCATGACCAACCAATACTGCGGCAAGGTGTGGAGTCTTTCCTCCTGCTGCTTTTATCTTTAATACCTCCTCTGCGATCTCACTTTTTATCTGAGCAGAAACTGCTTTACCGTCTATTAATTTCATATTTAAAGTTATATGTTATCTTCTGCGCATATTCCTCATCATCTGTTTCCCTCCACCTGAGGTCATTTTTCGCATCATTTTACGAGTTTCGTCAAACTGTTTAATCAATCTGTTAACCTCCTGTACATCTGTTCCACTTCCTTTAGCAATACGGGCACGGCGCGATCCGTTAAGTATTTCCGGATTAGTACGCTCTTCAGGTGTCATAGATCGAATAATTGCTTCGATACCTTTAAAAGCATCATCATCAAAATCAAGATCTTTAATCTGTTTACCAACACCGGGTATCATTGATGCCAGGTCTTTCAGGTTACCCATCTTTTTAATCTGCTGAATCTGATTTATGAAGTCATTAAAGTCAAACTGGTTCTTTGCTATTTTTTTCTGCAGACGTCTGGCTTCCTCTTCATCGTATTGTTCCTGAGCTTTCTCTACAAGAGTCACTACGTCTCCCATACCAAGGATACGATCAGCCATACGTTCAGGATGGAATACATCTATTGCATCAAGCTTTTCTCCTGTTCCTACAAATTTTATTGGCTTATCAACTACTGAACGTATAGAAAGGGCAGCACCACCTCGAGTGTCACCATCTAATTTTGTTAGTACAACACCGTTGAAATTAAGTCTATCATTAAACTCTTTTGCAGTATTTACAGCATCCTGACCAGTCATTGCATCCACCACAAATAAAATTTCCTGCGGATTAATTGCATTCTTGATAGATTCAATTTCATCCATCATCTGTTGGTCAATTGCCAAGCGACCTGCAGTGTCTATAATAACAAGATCACGTCCATACTGGCGCGCATATTGTATAGCATTTTTAGCTATTTTGACAGGATTCTTATTATCCTCTTCTGAATATACCGGTACACCAATTTGTTCTCCCAGTACTTTCAACTGCTCAATAGCAGCAGGACGGTATACGTCACCGGCAACAAGTAGAGGACTCTTTCCTCTCTTGCTTTTCAGCATATTTGCAAGTTTACCGGAGAAAGTAGTTTTACCTGATCCTTGTAAACCAGACATAAGGATGACTGCAGGGTTACCTTTAATATTGATGTCTGAAGCTGTGCCACCCATGAGTATTGCTAGCTCATCATGCACAATTTTCACCATCATCTGTTCAGGTTTAACTGCATTTAGGACATCTTGACCTAAAGCTTTCTCCTTAACCTTTTCGGTAAATTCCTTAGCAGTTTTATAATTAACGTCAGCGTCAAGCAGGGCACGGCGAACATCTTTTAGCGTTTCAGCAACGTTTATTTCTGTTATTTTTCCTTGCCCTTTTAATATCTTAAACGACCTTTCTAATCTGTCACTTAAATTTTCAAACATATTGTTCTACAATGATTTGGTTTTATTCTCATCAATTTAAAGTTTTTATGATTAATTCAGATTGATGAAATTTACTACATTCTTTTATATCAACACAAAGATAATGAAAAAGGATTATTTCAGAAAATAATGAGCTTTATACTATTACCTTGTTATATTATGCATTTCATAGATTTAATATATTGATTTAATACGTTTTACAAACCTATTCCAGATATTAGTGAATATTCAAAAGGAAAATGGTATGAATTGTTTAATTTTGTGTTTCAAAAAGAAATATTTATAAAGCCCACAACTATGGCTAAAAAGAGTCAAGGTTCATTACAAAACTATATTTATCTGTCTATTGCTGCAGCCATAGTCACTATTCTGCTTAAATTCTATACATATTACATAACCGGTTCAATGGGTTTCCTTTCTGATGCACTTGAGTCCTTTGTAAACCTTTTTGCAGCAATCTTTGCTCTGATAATGCTGAAATTGTCTCAACAGCCTGCAGATGAAAGACATATGTATGGTCATAGTAAAGCTGAATATTTCTCAAGTGCAATGGAAGGAGCGTTAATCCTTGTTGCCGCTTTTAGTATAATATGGTCAGCAATACCTCGTATTGTAAAACCAACACCACTGGAAAATATTAATGCAGGTTTGCTGTTTTCCCTTATGGCCTCTTTAGTGAATTTGGTTGTGGGACAAATATTGATAAGAAATGGTAAATCGAAGAAATCCTTAGTACTTGAAGCAGACGGAAGACATTTAATGACTGATGTTTGGACTTCTGTTGGTGTTATTGTAGGAATTATAGTGGTTAAGTTTACAGGTTGGCTTATTATTGACCCGATAATAGCAATCATAGTTGCCATTAATATTATTCTTACAGGATACAAACTCATAAGTCGCTCTGCCAGTGGACTTATGGATGTCACTATTCCGGCTGAAGATATGGAGAAAGTAACTAACTATCTAGATTCGCTTAAATCTGAACAAATAGAATATCACTCTTTGCTTACCAGGGCAGCTGGACAAAGAAAGTTTATTACATTACATCTATTAGTGCCGGGAAAATGGACAGTAAAACAGGGACATGATTACGCCGATGAGTTAGAAGAAACAATAGTGAAAATGTTTGACGAGCCAGTCACTGTTATTACACATATTGAACCGGTCGATGACCCTGCATCTATGAAAGATATAGGAATCGACCGGCAACAATTAATATAATTTTATAAGGCAACTGCTGTTCCCATAAGGAATGCTGCAGCAAGTGCTACAATAGCATAAAGTTCAGGGAATACAGCCAGAATCAGAGTGTTTCCGAATGCATCATGACCTTGACCAATTGAAACTACACCATTTGCACAAACTTGCCCCTGACGTATTGCAGAAAGTAATCCTACAAATCCAAGAGCGAGTCCAGATGCCAGAGTAGCCCAAGCCTGAATAGCTGTAATTTCAGGTGTAAGTATATTAAAAATACTCTGAAACATAAAGTATCCGGCAAAACCATATAATCCCTGTGTACCCGGTAATGCGGTTAATACTAAAAAGTTACCGAATTTTCCATCTACTTTTTTTGCTGCTCCGATAGCTGCATTACCCACTATTGTTACCCCATATGCACTTCCGATACCTGCAAGTGCTAACATAATTGCAATTCCTGTATAGGCAATTATTAAATTTGTTTCCATTTAGTTGCTTTTTAATTGTTTATTTATTTTTATTTCTTTATTTATTTCTGAAAGGACTATATTTTACACCTCCACCTGAAAAATCTGAGTTTTTATAAAATTCCACGAAAGTTAGTCTCAACGGATGAACAAAAGCACCCAACGCATTCATGAAAATATTAATTGCATGACCAATAACAAATATCAGAATCGTTACAATTGGACCAATTATTGCATTGTCAGGACTCATTCCTGTAGCTAAGCTAGAAAAAACGCTTGCCAAAATTCCTCCTGATAATCCAAGTGCAAACAATCTGACATATGATAATACGTCTCCTAACAATCCTGTGGCCATGTTATAAGTATCCCACAAAGAGGTGCCAATATTTACAAGTGGATTTTTTCCTGGAGAATTAAAAAATACAATTAAAATTCCGGAAAGAATCATCACAATTTTATGAGCAATTCCCATCATTGGCATTACTGATGGTATTAAGAACGAAACGATAAAGCTCAGTAAAAACAAGAACCATCCAATAGATGAAAGTCCATAAACAAATCCGAACTGCTTAATCCGATTAAATATCATTATAAACTTCCCAAACATAATCTGGATTACCCCTAATACTAATGACAACATAAACATTTGTGAGTTGTCGAAATAGATCAAATTCTTCAGATTCTGAACTGCAGAGTTGTTAATTTCATAAATGCTGATACCGAAAAAACCTCCCTGAAGTAGTCCACACACCATAGTTGAGGCACCTAAAAATTGCACCAGTGTCATTGTTCCTCTAAGTGATTTGGCAATAGAATCTTTCTTTACCAACTTAACCAGAGTTGCAAGTACCAGCAAAAATGCACCATATCCAATATCTCCAAGTGCAAGACCAAAAAATATCATGTAGAAAGGTGCAAAATATGGTGTCAGATCAATCTCATTATAGCTTGGCAGTTCATATAATTCAGCTATAGGCTCAAAAAGCTTGAAAAACTTTTTATTCTTAAATTTGATTGGTACATTATCCTCTGGAACAGGATCAGATTTTTCAAAATAAACACTTTTAGAATACAGATAATTCGAAATCTCCGAATCATTTTCTTCCGGTGCCCATCCCTGTAATAAGATTATTTTGTCATCAGCAACCGGAGTACCACTTATATCAACCTTGTAAAACTGAATTTCAGATTCAAGTCTGTTTATAGCAGCATCAAGTGAAGGTATATTATCAGATAATATTACCAGTTCTTCATCCTGTTGTGAAATCTTATTATTTATAGATATGATTAAATTATTAATTTCTTCAAGTGATATATCAGGCAGCTTTTCTGGTTCCAGACCTAAAAGTTCTGCCATATTTTCATGCTTGCTTAATGTAAGAAAGTAAGTACGTGAAGATTCTGTCTTTACAATAAAGATATCATATAGTTCGTGCCATTCATCTTTAAATTGATTGTTAGGAACGATAAAAAAGTTTATATGGTATCCTTCACTTTTTAATAGTTTTATCTGTTCAGGACTAAAATTACCCCATGGTTTCAAGATGTCCCTCTCTTTTGTAGAAACCATCAGTTGTTGCTTTAGCGACGACTTCTCACTCAATATCTTCTCAACTATTGAGGGGATCTCTCTACCTAATTTTTCATCTGCTTCATTGAATTCTCTTTCAGTTTTTTTTCCTCTTACTCTGCTAAGTATTTTCTTAGCTTCCTCCAGCTGTTTCTTCTCTGAAATAAATTCAAATATCTTATCTTCATTTAACTCACTTTTGTCCTGTTCCACAACATGAATCATACCAAGGTTACGAAGGTCATTCAGGAATTGACTGTAATCCTTATGGTATGTCAAAAACAGATATTTCTTCATTGTTGCTACCATTCGACATCTCCTTTCTCTTTTCTTTTCTCCTGATGAGAGCGCATTATTTTCTGAGATGATTTGGACAGGTTCTCCTCATCTTCCAAATAACGCTTAATTTTCAGTATTGCTTCCCGGTATCCCGGAATCTGAACTTTCTCGAAAAGATTGACTTTTTGTGTAGTCTTCTTACGGGCATACTCAAGACTATTTATCCTTATTGCATGAAAATCGCGACGTATACCAATTTCAGCTAAAGATTGAACAGTTTTGACTCCATCTAAAAACCATTTTGGCCTATTAAACAAGCTAAATGGCTTGATATCAAAATCAACACTTTCAAGAATCGGAATTTCTACACCAGCAATCTTTTTCTTGGAAAGATTTACATCTTTAACACTAATCAGGGTAGAGTCAAACTCCATCCACATACCCATCATTTTATCATAAGATTTTACTTTATCTTCCAGTTCCTTATCAAGTTTTACTAATTCATCCTTGGCCCTCTTAACTTCCATTCTTAGTGCTGTCTCCTTGTTTTGTAACGTGGGTAAAGCGCGTTCACGAATGTTCAGCTGTTTCTCCAACTGCTGACGTGAAGTTTTATTATATTGAAATTTAATAGCCATTATTTTTTCCAGTACCTATCTACTAATTCCTGTTTCATATTTACCTCTGCAGGTCTGAAGTGTTTAGAAAGCAGTTCCCATATCTTATCTAACATTTCAACTGTGTTCAGATTCACATCTATTGCAAGCAGTTCTCTTGAGTAGTCTTTCGCAAATGATAAAGTCCTTAAATCATAATCTGTCAAATCAAAACCATTTTCCAGTTTTGTTTTAGCATTTGCAGCATCTGCATAGAGTCTAACCGCAGCATTCATTACCTGAGGATGGTCATCACGTGTTTTCTTACCCTGAACATTCTGTTTCAACCTTGATAGTGAGCGGAATGGATCTATAACCACCTTACCAACATCACTATCTTGACGTAAGAATAACTGTCCTTCTGTAATATACCCCGTGTTGTCAGGCACAGCATGTGTTATATCACCTCCTGATAAAGTGGTTACTGCTACAATAGTTATTGAACCACCAGATGGGAATTGAGCCGCTTTCTCATATATCTTTGCAAGATCTGAATATAAAGAACCCGGCATTGAGTCTTTTGAAGGTATTTGATCCATACGGTTCGATACGATAGATAGCGCATCAGCATATGAAGTCATATCAGTTAAAAGCACAAGCACCTTCTCATTTTTGTCAACCGCAAAATATTCAGCTGCTGTCAAAGCCATATCTGGCACTAGCAAGCGTTCAACCGCAGGATCTTCAGTTGTATTCATGAATGATATGATTCGATCCAACGCACCGGCACTGCTAAATACATTTTTAAAGTATAGGTAATCATCATTAGTCATACCCATACCTCCTAATATAATTTTATCTGTCTCAGCTCTTAAAGCCACTGTTGCCATAACCTGATTAAAAGGTTGGTCAGGATCGGCAAAAAATGGAATTTTTTGTCCAGACACCAATGTGTTATTCAGGTCGATTCCCGCAATCCCAGTAGCAATAAGTTCCGATGGCTGTTTCCTTCTTACAGGGTTAACTGACGGTCCGCCAATCGCTCTTTCCTCACCTTCAGGTTCAGGACCTCCATCAATAGGTTCACCGTAAGCATTAAAGAAACGGCCTGCCAGCTGATCACTTACCTTTAATGAGGGTGCTTTCCCCATGAAAATAACCTCTGCATTTGTAGGAATTCCTTCTGTACCTTCAAAAATCTGCAGAGTAACTTCATCATCAATTATTTTAACCACCTGAGCCAGTTTTCCCTCAACCGTAGCAAGTTCATCATAACCAACGCCAGTTGCTTTTACAGTACAGGTTGCCTTTGTAATTTGTGTAATTTTTGTATATATTTTCTGAAATGCTTTTGCCATAATTCATTTATTTTCCTTTATCCTGTTTACTGAAAAAAATAGAAAAACTACTTTACGGTTATATCTGAAAGTTGATAATTGGAAATCTTCTCCTTCAATTGATTAACATAACCATAAAAAGAATCAGATTCAAACTCAGAGTAGTTCATCTGTTTTCCGATATTGATCAATTCTTTAAAAAAGTCTGCCACTTCTGTAAATTTTTCAAATTCAAATTTTGTACGGCAAACCTCAGTTACAAGATCAAGAATGTTTTTTTGCCGCTCAATAGATGTAACAGCATCAATATCGTCAAATGCATCCTGTTGTAAAATGATATAATCTATAAATTCAGATTTCCAGAAGGTAATATGATATTCTACAGGCACACCATCGTCACCCAAAATATTTATCTGCTCAGCAATCTCTTTTCCTCGTAATAGTCGGGTTTTTATTTCAGAAACTTTTTCAACCCAGTCGCTTGAAACCTCTGAAGATATATAGTCTTGGAACTCAGGATATTCAAAATATTTAGAATAAGAATCTATAGGATTTATTGCGGGATAACGTTTCTTATCGGCTCTATCCTGTTCAAGAGCATAAAAACAACGAGCAACTTTCTTTGTGTTTTCTGTCACAGGCTCCTTTAAGTTACCTCCAGCAGGAGATACAGTTCCAATAAATGTAATCGAACCCTCCTTACCATTATTTAAAATAACATGACCTGCCCGACCGTAAAAGTTGGATATAACTACAGATAAGTCCATTGGGAATGCATCAGGTCCTGGCAGCTCTTCAAGTCTGTTACTCATTTCACGCAAAGCCTGAGCCCAGCGAGAAGTAGAGTCGGCCATCAACAATACCTTCAAACCCATCGATCTGTAATACTCTCCAATAGTCATAGCCGTATAAACCGAAGCCTCACGAGCAGCAACAGGCATATTTGATGTATTAGCTACAATAATAGTTCTTTCCATTAGTTTGCGCCCGGTATGAGGATCCACCAATTCGGGGAACTCAGTAAAAATCTCAACTACCTCATTTGCTCTTTCCCCACAAGCAGCAATAATAACAATATCCGCTTCAGCCTGCTTTGAGATTGAGTGCTGCAAAACAGTTTTCCCGGTACCAAATGCACCCGGAATAAATCCAGTTCCACCCTCTACAATAGGGTTCAGAGTATCTATTGAACGAACGCCTGTTTCGAGTAATTTATATGGTCGTGGCTTCTCGCTATATTCAGTAATAGGAACCTTAACCGGCCACCGTTGTATCATATTCAGTTCGGTCACATTGCCTTCATTGTCCTCAACTACCGCAATTTTTTCATATATATTGTAATCTCCCTCTCCAATAATTCTTACTATACGGTATTCTCCTTTCATACTAAAAGGTACCATAATTTTATGTGGCTGATAGTTTTCGTCAACTTCACCCAGCCATGAACCGGCTCTAACCTTGTCACCCTCCTTAGCAATAGGTTTAAAGTGCCACAGTTTTTCCTCATCAAGAGGGAAGGTATATTCACCTCTTTTAAGAAAAACACCATCCATCTTGTCCAGGTCATTTTCCAATCCGTCAAGATTTCGTTGGAGAAGGCCCGGACCAAGTACAACTTCAAGCATATGGCCTTGAAATTCTACTTTAGAACCAACTTTAAGTCCTCTTGTGCTCTCGAATACCTGAACTGAGGCATTTTTCCCAACTATCTTTATAACCTCGGCCATTAATCTTGTACCTTCATGATCAATGTAGGCTATCTCATTCTGAGTAACAGGACCTTCCACCTCTACAATTACTAGGTTGGAGATAATCCCTTTAACAGTTCCTTTTGTTAACATATATGATAATTTACTCTTTTTTATTTTTAAAAATTGTCAGGCAACTTAGTTTCGTTTTTTAGGCTGTTAATAAGATCCCTAAATACTTTTTCACCCTCTTCTGCATTAAGTTTTACCCAACGTTCCAGTATTTGTAGTTTACATAAATAAGCGAAAATATATTCAATATTGAAGTAATCAAACACTGTATTCTCTTCCAGCCAGTCCCATTTAAACTTATCAATTTTTCTCTCTCTGTCATAAATATCAGACTCCTCTGAAATACGCTGTAAAATGTCGAAGTAGTCAAGTTCCTGACTAATACCAAAATCTCTTGCGTTTGAATTTTCTCGTATTAGTTTTGCGATTGTGTTGTGACCAACAATATATTTTGCAACCATAAGATCATATTTTCGTGCAAAAATTGCAGTCATAATATTGCCGATATTAAGGTTAAGTTCAAACCAACCCGACATAAGACTGTTTTTTACCTCTATACCATAATCCATGTATAACGAGCTAAGCAGGTCTTCCCAAACTCTTGCCCCTTCCTGATGGATTTCCTCACTTAACCATCGTCTTATAAAATCTTCAAAATAGGGAGGGACACCTTTTTCTTTAACAGGAATATCCTCCTTTACTTTTGAGATAACTTCTAAAAGAACTTCTCTCGGAAGATTACCTGCAAGGTTTATTACAGCATCCTTATTTTCCAGTAAATGAAGCAGATTATAGTTGTCATGCTTTAGGAAATATTTTCTTATTAGCCTGAGGTCTGCAGGTTTAAGTTCTTCTTCCAACATATCTACAAACTCCTCAACAGTAAAAGGGAGCTTCATACTGTCGAAAGTAAAGTCGGGCAAGCCTGCTATAAAATAGTAATATTGGTTTTTAAAAAGCATGCTATATTAAATAATAATCTGATTCAATAAAGGTTCGAAAATAGTATTATTGGATAAGAATTAAAATACAATTCTTAGAATAAAAGCTTTTGTATCTGTGGGCGCAGGAACTCTTTAAAGTATTCTATAAATTCATCCTCACCAAACTTCACTTTATAAGAACCATCTTCGGGTGAAATTGTGAAACCTGTTTTTATACCATTTACAGTTTCAATCTTGATACTTTTATCCAGAAGGTTTTTTGCGTTGGCAGTGATGTATGATTGGAGTTCTTCCGCATTTTCTGTTCCAATTGTCAGTTTCTCCTCACGAGCCCAGTTCTGAACAAGTTCAACAATCAGCTTTTGCATAAACAGCTTGTCTTCTGTTGCAGCATTAACGTTAGATTCTGCCAGTTTACCTGTTATTAGATTTGTTATTTCAGTTTTTAATGCTTCAGATGATTGTGTAGCATATAGTTTAAGTTCAGCCTCGGTATGACTTCTTAACTCTGCAACCTCTTTCCTGGCAGCATTCAGAATTTGCCTGGATTGAGCCTCTGCCTCTTCCAAAATCTGTTTTTTCTGAGCCTTAGCTTCAGCAATAATTTTACTAGCCTCCTCTTTACCTTTTTCCACACCTTCGGAATAAAGCTTAGAGGTGAGTTCCTGAATTTTGTCCATATGTTATATTAATGTAGTTTGTATCTACCTTTTCTATTATTTCTTTTCTAATTTCTCGGCTGTTAAATCCATTTTACCCATAGATGAATCAACAGTTCCTTCCAGTTTTTTACCTTTTACTCGCGAAAGAATATTCACATACTCAGAATCAACATAAACACCAACTCTCAGTGTGTCATTTTTAAAATCAACACTTTGAAGTTTCACTTTGTAGCCTGAATCAAATATTATTTCACCAGTCAGTTTTTTCTCAACTTCTTTAAGTGAAATTACACCGGTATCATAACCATACGGAGCTTGGGCAACTTTATATTTCCATTCTCCAACTACTGGTTTACTGTTTTGTGCCGTGACATTTGTAAACGCAATTGAAAAACAAAATAACAGAATTAAAGTAAAAAATTTTTTCATGATTGTTTGTTTTACAATGATTATGAATAATCCCAAAGGTATAAATTATTATTAGAGTAGAGAAAAAAAATGAAATTAAATTTGGCATATTATTTGTAATTATTAACGTTATGGACAAGAAAATATTCAGACTCGCACTCCCTAATATTATTACAAATATTACAGTTCCTCTTCTGGGGATGATTGATATTGCTGTTGCAGGACGTCTTGGTTCTGCAGTATATATAGGCGCTATTGCACTTGGTGCTAATATATTTAATATGATCTACTGGAATTTTGGTTTTCTTCGGATGAGCTCCAGTGGATTTGCATCTCAAGCATATGGAGCCAGAGATTTTAGTGAGGCTATGAGTGTTTTTATCAGATCGCTTGCAATAGGTCTTGGAATTGGATTCATCATTATTCTAATGCAATATCCTATAGGAGAGTTAGCATTTAAATTTATAAAGTCCGGGCCTGAGTCTGTTAACCATGTTAAAACATATTTCAGAATTGTTATATGGGGAGCACCTGCTGTTTTGGGTATGTATGCATTTAAAGGCTGGTTTATTGGAATGCAAAATGCACGTATCCCTATGGTAATTGCAATACTCAACAATATTCTTAATATTGTACTAAGTGTATGTTTTGTGTTCGGGTTGGGAATGAGTATCGAAGGTATAGCTTTAGGTACAACTCTCTCTCAAATCATATCATTAATAGTCGCAGCTATTCTATGGCATAAATACTATGGCAGGCTAAGAAAATATATCCAAAAAGATAAAATATGGAAAAGACAAGTAATCAGAGAGTATTTCAGGGTGAATGGTGATATATTTGTACGCACCTTTCTTCTTACGCTTGTAACCACCTTCTTTACCTTTGCATCCTCTGGTATGGGTGATACAATCCTTGCAATAAATGCATTGCTAATGCAGTTTTTTATGCTCTTCTCCTATTTTATGGATGGGTTTGCTTATGCTGGTGAAGCTCTCACCGGAAGGTATATTGGGGCAAAGAACCGATCAATGCTTAGATATATGATAAAAAGAATATTTTTTTGGGGATTGATGGTATCTGTTTTAGCAATGACAATCTATACGCTTTTCCCTGATTTAATATTGAGATTGCTGACTAACGATACATTTATTATTGCAGAAACCAAAAGTTATATGTTCTGGACATTAATGATTCCATTTGCAGGTTTTGCAGCTTTTCTGTGGGATGGAATATTTATTGGTGCTACAGCATCATCCGAGATGCGCAATGCGATGATAATTTCATCAATTATATTTTTTACTTCCTATTTTTTACTCACCCCAACATGGGCCAATAATGCACTCTGGTTTTCATTTATAGTTTATCTTGCAGCTCGAGGAATTACTCTAACCATTATGGCTAGAAAAACTTTTAAATATGAGACGGTTTGGTCTAAGCAGGACTAATATGATTAAAATCAGTGGGATACAAGTTTAATTTTTGAATATAATGAAAGGGAAAATATAGTACCTTCCCTTTCATTTCAATAAAGTTTCTTATAAAAAAATTAGTTAAAGGCTTTTGCAAGAACACTGTCTGAAACTATTTCTCCATCATCAGATCTGAATGATAAATATGGATAAATAATATCCTCTTTCCATGTTGATGGTAACTGCAACTGTGCAACTCCATTAATTCTTAATCCTGCACAAAGAGTATAGATTGCCTCTTTCTTAGTGGAGTTATATACAACAATCATAACCATATCGCTTGGACGTGCATTCTCTTTTAATGTTGAATCCCAAGTAAAATGCATCTGACCATTAACTTTTGTTACTTTTATTCCGGGTGCAGTATATAGCGAACCCCGTGATACCAGTACTTTTGAGTAATCTAACTTTATTTCCGCGTCCACCTCTATTATTGCATTTTTAATATGATATGAGGTTGCCGCGTTAAAAGCAGTAGACTTACCAGTTGAATATTCTTGAAAACCTACCCTAATAAAAGGTGTTATAGTTTTAAGAAACTGAATAGCTGTTGAAAATTTGCTTCTCTGTTTTAACTGAGCTTTAGTTCTTGGATCATTTACTTTTGAAGGTAAACTTCTTACGTAGTAAATATCTCTCCATTTTGCTCCTACTATATTTCCTACCTTGCCGGAAATACCACCATTAATACCTTTTTGTAATATACCCATATTTCGATATTTAATTTAAGTTATTTAAAGTATGGGCAAATATCCAAGTTTGCAATGGATATAAAAAAAATCGGTCGATTTGTCCGGATTTGGTGTTGAATTGGTATAGTTTGTCGCTATTTGGTATGGAATGACGCTAAATGGTATACTTTGTCGGTGATAAGTATGGTTTGTCCATCTCAATATATTAAAGGTATATCAACAATTTGTGAAAAATTACATAATAGTATTATATAGACCTCCTATAAAAGGGGGTCATAAGAGCAAGGTAAGACCTAAGCAAGAATATTATGAGAGTTAGTTATTGTAAAAAGGTAGTTATATTTCCACTTATCTGCATAAGAGAAATCTCATAAAGCTTAGTGTTGTACTGAGCAGTAAGCAGTCGTTGTTCCGCTTCTAATAAACTATTCTGAGCTTCACGCAGTTCAAGACCCGAAAGATCACCAATCCGATATCTCTCCATTGCAATCTCATAATTTATAGTAGCATTTTCCAGACTCTCTATCTCCAGATTAGTAAGTTCAATATTATTTTGATAAGCCATCCACATGTTCGCGAAATCGCTTTCAATAACCAACTTGTCTCTTTCAACTTCGAGCTCTCTGTTCCTGATTATAATTTGCTGATTCTTTTGCTCTCTTTTTCTGTTAAAACCATCAAACAGAGTGTATCCCAAAGTTAAACCAACATTTGGACCCCAGTTTCGTTGTCTTTCAAGATTACCACTGTTATAGTTATAGTGTGTGAATCCATATCCGGCATTCAACCTGAGGTAAGGGTAGTTTCTGCTTCTCAGGTTTCTTAATTCAAGTTCGCTTAATGTAAGATTACTTTCGCTAATCTGTAAGAAAGTATTCTGAGCCATTGTTCTGTCAAACAACTCATCTTTTGCCAGAGATTCGTTAAAAATGATTGTTGTATCCTGAGCAATGAACTCACTCTCCACATCCACACCCATAAGTTCATTAAGCTTGATACGAGATCTGTTAAGGATTTCATATTGCTGAATCAACTGTGAGCTGTCGGCATTAAAATCCACTTTAGCCTGTTGAAGATCGAGTCTCGAAAGTGAACCTACCTGATATCGTGCTTCTACAATCCGAAGTCTTTCCTTCGAAAGCGACACTGCATACTGCAGATTTCCCAATCGTATTTGTTGTTGCACATAATTATAATATTCTGCCGTTAAATTTGCTATCAGATTTTCCATCTCAAGACGGGTGTACAGTTCGCCGGCCGACTGAAGTTCTTTCAGTCTCATATAGTTTGTCTGTACTCTGAATCCTTCAAATAACGACCAGTTAAGATTAATTCCTGCATCAAGTGTCTGTGTGTTTGAGTTTCGATTCTCTACAACCTCATCTCCTTCAGCCGGAATCTGATCTGTGTTGCTGCTGCGCAAATTATATCCTGAGCTGACACTCACCTGTGGCAGATATCCTGCATTACCAAGAGTGACATTATTTTCTGAAACTAACTCTTGATTTCGAGCTATCTGAAGGTCGAAATTGTTTTCAAGTCCAATTCTAAGGCATTCCCGCAAATCAATAACATTGCTAATTACCCTGCGCTCTTCTGTTTGTGAATATGCAGAGGCAGTGAAAAAAATTATAAATAACAATAAAAAACAGGTCCTTTTTTCTTTTATAAAAAGTATCATTATTCTATGATTAAATCTTAGTTGAGTTCAGTTAGTTCGTTTTCAGAAACAGCTTTTGAATTGCCATTTTTCTTCTCCTCTGCAGATTTTCTATCAGTTGAAAGATAGATATACATAGCAGGAATAAGAAACAGGGTTAACATAGTAGAGATTAATAGTCCACCTATAACCGCAGTACCCATAGCTATTCGGCCGTTTGCACCTTCACCGCTAGCCAGTGCCAGAGGGAGCAATCCAAGAATTGTTGAAATACTAGTCATAAGTATTGGTCTAAGGCGCTGAATTGATGCTTCTACTATTGCTTGGTTTTTATTTAAACCGGCATTTTGACGCTGATTTGCAAACTCTACAATCAATATACCATTTTTGGCAACTAACCCAATAAGCATAATTATCCCTATCTGACTATAAATATTTAAAGTTATCCCGAATATCCACAAAAATAACAGTGCACCAAAAAGTGCAAGTGGAACAGTAAACATTATCACAAAAGGATCTTTGAAACTTTCAAACTGAGCTGCCATAACAAGGAAAATCAATAAAATGGCAAGGCCAAATGCAAACAATAAACTTGATGAACTCTCTTTAAAGTTTCTTGATTCTCCCTCAAGAGCCGTTCTGAACGAGTCGTCAAGTACTTCAGCTGCTATCCTGTCCATCTCTTCAAGCCCTTCTCCCAGAGCATATCCTGGAGCTAATCCAGCTGTAATGGTAGCCGAGTTGAACCTGTTATATCTATATAACTGGGGAGGTGCTACAGACTCTTCCAGTTTAACCAGATTGTCCATCTGAATCATTTCTCCCACATTGTTTTTAATATAGATAGTTCTCAGGTCAATAGGTGTATTTCGTTGCTGTCGATTGATTTCTCCCAGGATCTGGTATTGCTTGCCATTCATATAGAAGTAACCCATACGCTGACCACTAAGTGCGTATTGCAAGGTTTGACCAATATCACGTGTACTCACACCAAGCATAGCTGCTTTATCCCTGTCAATAATAATTCTTGTTTCAGGTTTTGTAAATTTAAGATCCACGTCGGTCATTCGGAAGTATGGACTCGCATTCATTCTTTCCAGAAAAGGAGGAATAAATTCCTGAAGCTTTTCAATATTAGGGGCCTGAAGAATATACTGTATAGGCATTCCAGCACGTCTTCCTCCGAAGGTCGACTGCTGCTGAACAAATGCTCGAGCTGCATTTTCATTCCTTACAGCTTCGGTAATTTCATTAGCAATTTCCATCTGTGACCTTTCTCTCTCGTCCATATCAGGCAAAACCAAACGTACCATACTAAAGGTGCTACGGGTCATAGTGATATTTGACTCTCTTTCCGGAGCCACTGAGTCGGCTATTGCTGAAATTCTATCTGTATAATCCCTTATAAATTCATACGTTGCACCTTCAGGAGCGCTACTTCGTATCATGATCTGTGAACGGTCTTCAAGCGGTGCCATCTCTTCTGGTAATGTGCTCCATAAAATTGCAATAAATATTCCTGAAACTAATATCAAGGGTAATGCAAGCCATTTTCTTTTCAGGAATGAGTTGAGAGCTTTACTATAAAAGCTGTTCATTCCTATAAAGAACACCTCTGTTCGATTGTAAAATTTACTCCTTTTCTGACCTTTCTTCAATAGTTTTGATGATAGCATCGGAACAAATGAAAGTGCCACAAAGGATGATATAATAACTGCCCCTGATATTACAATACTAAACTCTCGGAATAAACGGCCAGTCATTCCCTCGAGGAATACAATAGGGAAGAATATAGCAACAAGTGTAATGGTAGTTGAAACAACTGCAAAAAATATCTCTTTAGATCCAGCAATAGATGCCTCTATAGGATCCAGTCCATTCTCAACCTTTTGAAAGATATTCTCAGTAACAACAATAGCATCATCAACAACAAGACCCACTGCAAGCACTATGGCAAGCATAGAAAGTACATTGATTGAGAAACCTGCAAGGTACATAACAAAGAAAATACCAATAAGTGATATGGGGATAACTACAGCAGGAATAAGAGTTACCCTCAGGTTTCTTAAGAAAACGAAGATGATAAATACAACAAGAAGAAAAGCAATGATTACTGTATTTTGAACTTCGCTAATTGATGCTCTGATAAATTTCGTATTGTCAAAAGCAACATCAAGGATCACATCTTCAGGAAGATCTTTCTGCATCTGTTCCATGCGAACTCTAACCTCATCTGCGATATTAATATGATTTGCACCTGGTTGAGGGATAATAACTGCACTAACCATAGGAACTCCGTTTCTGCGGAGAATATTTTGTCGGTCTGCCGCATCAAGTTCAGCAAATCCAACATCACGAAATCTTACTATACGAAAATTATCCTCTTTTAGAATAAGATTATTAAAATCTTCAGGTGTCGACATTAACCCCATTGTACGGATCGATTGCTCAATCTGATCACCTTCAATGCTACCTGCAGGAAGTTCAATATTTTCTCTGTCAAGAGCATTTTTAACATCCATAGGTGTAATATTATAGGATGCCATTCTTATAGGATCAAGCCATAATCGCATTGCATATCTGTACTCCCCCCATATTTCAACTGCACTAACATTAGAAATCGTTTGGAGACGCTCTTTAACTGTAAGATCAGCAATTTCTGAAAGCTCAAGAAGTGATCGGGTAGGGCTCTGAACCGTTATCTGCATGATAGGGTCAGAATCAGAATCCGCCTTGGAAACAGTAGGAGGATCGGTGTCACGCGGAAGATAGCGCTGTGCAATTGAAACCTTGTCTCTAACATCATTGGCTGCTGTTTCCAAATCAACACTTAATTCAAACTCAACAGTTATACGAGAGCTACCCTGACTGCTTCGGCTGGTAAGTGATCTGATTCCTGGTATACCATTAATATTTTGCTCTAATGGTTCTGTAATCTGATTTTCTATAACTTCAGCATTAGCACCCGGATAAGAGACGTGAACTGTTATTATGGGATTATCAACATTAGGATATTCACGAACAGGCAAACTTGTATAGCCGATAATACCAAATATGATGATTATCAGTACCATTACAGTGGCAAGAACTGGTCGTCTTATACTTAGTTCGGATAGGTTCATATTCTCAATTTGCGTGGTTTTCTATAAATTGATCAATTCTAACAGGCATACCACTTCTTAGCTGCATAACACCGGTAGTAAGAAGTGTATCACCAACAGAGAGTCCGCTTACTATTTCTACCGATGCAGCGGTTCTCATTCCTGTAATTACCTCTACCTCCTGAGCAACACCGTTTCTGTAAACATATGCTATATCACGCCCCATCTCTTTTATACTTGAGATACTTGGGATAACGATAGCATCATTTATTTCATCCAGTTTTATCTGGATACTTGCAGATTGACCAGGCTTTATTTTTCCTTCACTGTTGTCATATCTTGCACGTGCAAATAGACTTAATGTGTTTACATCAAGACGAGACTCTACTGCATATACTGTAGCGTTGTGAACTTCAAGGCTGTTATCTACTGTAAAAGCCACTTCACTCCCTGGTCTTATGAGGTTAACAAAATTTTCAGTAAGTGAAAATTCAATTTTTAAGGGTGATATTTTTGTCAGATTTGATACTACAACGTTTGGGGATGCATAGGCTCCTTCGCTAACTTGTCGGAGACCAAGCACTCCACTGAAAGGTGCACGTAATTCTGTCTGTTTGATTCTAGCTTTCACCAGCTCAATATCCGCTTTCAATGTTTCTAGCTGAGTAGCAACAGACTGATATGTTTCCTGGCTGATTGCATCTTTTTCCAAAAGTGTTTGCTGACGGTATAGTCTGTCTTCAGCCAAAGGTAATTGTGACTCAAGCTTTTTAAGTTCTGCCTGTAGAGGAGCATCATTAACCTTGGCTAAAAGTGTTCCTTCCTGAACGAAACTTCCCTCTTCAAAGAAGATATCTGTAATTTTACCGGATGACTCAAATGTAAGATCTACCTCCTCATCAGGCAATAATACACCCCTGATACGAAACAAATTATTCAGTGTCTGTGGTTTTAGTATTGTTGCCGTTACTACTAACTCTGATCTGGCAAATCCCGAACCTCCTCCGGGTGACGACTGATTTCCGTTAACACTGCTTCCATTTTGTGAAGCTAACAACCTTTTAATGGTTGGAAAAAATGCCATACTCAGTATGATTACTGCTATGGTTGCAATTACAATAATCTTATTTTTTTTCTTCATAATTTTGCGCAAAGTCACTAAAATTACAACTTTAGAACAAATAAACGTAGATGGTACTATTGGTTTTTAGTTTTTTTAGGTTTCAAAATCGACATACTATCATTTTATATCGATGAAACAGATTTTAAATTGGATTAAAATAACTATTTTTGACATTCGAGTATATAATCAATCTACATATTAAATTAAAATAGGATTTATGAGAAAAATAATGTTAACTATGCTTTTTATCACCTGTGGTATGTTTTTTTGTGTAGCTCAGGATTGGGCAAATCTGAACAGATTCAGAGAAGCGAACGAAAAGCTTGGTCCTGCACGTACATGTGATAGCAGAGTGGTTTTTATGGGCAATTCAATTACTGAAGGTTGGATTAATCAGGTTCCGGAATTTTTTGCAGAAGAGAAACAATATATAAACAGAGGTATCAGCGGGCAAACAACGCCACAGATGTTACTCCGTTTCCGTCAGGATGTTTTAAATTTATGGCCTAAGGTAGTTGTTATTTTAGCAGGGGTAAATGATATTGCCGGAAACACAGGTCCCTCATCATTAGAAATGATTGAGGATAACATTCATTCAATGACAGAGCTTGCTCAGGCACATGGCATACAAGTTGTGCTATGTTCAGTTTTGCCTGCATATGATTTTCCATGGCGCCCGGGTCTGGAGCCTGCTCCAAAAATTGTTGAGTTAAACAGACGTATTAAGGAGTATGCTTCTAAAAAAGGTGCTGTTTATTGTGACTATTTCTCTGCAATGGCTGACGAAAGAAACGGTTTGCCCGAAGAGTTATCCGGGGACGGTGTTCATCCAAATAAAAAAGGTTATGAAATAATGCAGCCTATTGTTGAAAATGCAATTGCCCGTGCATTGATCATGTGGAAAGAGTTTAAGTAAAAACAAAAGACCTTTATATCTGTTTAGATTAAAAACAGAGAGGTATGCAATCGGTATATCTTACTATCGATGAGTACCTCTTGCACAAATGAAATAAGTCATATGAAAGAACTAAACAGATATTCTAAAACTATCACACAAGACCCAACACAGCCGGCAGCTCAAGCACAATTATATGCTTTAGGTTTATCAGAAGGGGATCTCACCAAAGCTCAGGTGGGCATAGTGAGTATGGGATACGATGGGAATCCCTGCAACATGCATCTGAATAGTTTAGCTTTAGAAATTAAAAAAGGTGTATGGAAAGAGAAGCTTGCAGGATTTATATTTCATACTATTGGTGTAAGTGATGGTATGAGCAATGGAACTGATGGAATGCGCTACTCCCTGGTTAGCAGAGAGGTGATAGCGGATTCTATAGAAACTGTTTGCGGTGCTCAGTATTATGATGCCCTGATTGCTGTTCCTGGTTGTGACAAAAATATGCCGGGTTCACTTATAGCAATGGGACGATTGAACAGGCCTGCCATAATGGTTTATGGAGGTACTATTGCTCCTGGGCATTATAAAGGACAAGACCTAAATATTGTATCTGCATTTGAGGCACTGGGCGAAAAGATTGCAGGTAAGCTTGATGAAAATGATTTTAAAGAGATTGTTAAAAGAAGCTGCCCGGGACCTGGCGCTTGTGGTGGTATGTATACAGCCAACACTATGGCAGCAGCAATTGAGGCAATGGGTATGAGTCTGCCATATAGCAGCAGTAACCCCGCAATCAGCAAAGAGAAGAGGCAGGAGTGCCTGGAAGCAGGTAAATATATACGTCTGTTACTTGAAAATGATATAAAGCCAAGAGATATCATGACTCGCAAGGCATTTGAGAATGCAATAACAATTGTAATAGCTTTAGGAGGAAGCACAAATGCTGTTCTTCATCTGTTAGCCATGGCAAGAAGCGTGGATGTGAAGCTGACAATTGATGATTTTCAGAGGTTTAGTGATAAGGTGCCGTTGATAGCTGACTTCAAGCCTAGTGGCAAATATCTTATGGAGGACCTTCACAAAATTGGTGGTGTGCCAATGGTTATGAAATATCTTCTTATTAAAGGTATGCTTCATGGTGACTGTATGACGGTAACTGGAAAAACAATTGCAGAAAATCTTGCAAATGTAAGAGATATAGATTTTGAATCTCAGGATATTATTCTTTCTATTGAGAAACCATTAAAACCTCAAGGTCATTTGCAGATTCTGTATGGTAATCTGGCTGAGAAGGGTAGTGTTGCAAAAATTAGTGGGAAAGAGGGTGAACGTTTTGAAGGACCTGCACGAGTATTTGATGGCGAAAAAGATTTAATTTCCGGAATCTCCAATGGCAGGGTAAAAGCTGGTGATGTTGTGGTTATAAAGAATGAGGGACCCAAAGGTGCTCCCGGTATGCCTGAAATGTTGAAGCCAACTTCTGCAATAATTGGAGCCGGATTGGGTAAATCTGTTGCACTGATTACAGATGGTCGCTTCAGTGGTGGTACCCATGGTTTTGTTGTTGGTCATATTACTCCTGAATCTTTTGAGGGTGGATTGATAGGTTTGGTTGAAGATGACGATTTAATCGAGATTGATGTAATTCATAATAGAATCACTCTTAAAGTTTCGGATGAAGAAATAGCCCGCAGGCGTTCTCTATGGAAAAAGCCTGAACTAAAAGTAAGCAGAGGCATCCTTTATAAGTTTGCAAAACTGGTTAAGGATGCCTCGCATGGTTGTGTAACTGATGAAAATTGAAATTTAGATAGTTCCAGTTATCGTATAAGATCCTGAACCCAATTCAATTTCAATTCCCTGATCGCTGTCAGATACATTTCTAACACCATCATGATCAGGTGCAATAACATTCATCTCCTTTGGCAATTTAACAATTGCAGATGTGTTGCCCGGTATTGTTATGTTCCATGTGAACCTACCATTTTCCTTACTCCATTTGCTTGTTATTTTACCATAAACTGAATTGTAAGATGCATCTACATGGGTAAGTCCTTCCGGAAATTTTGGTTCCATAAGTAGCTTTTTAAATGCCACACTTTCCGGATGGTTCTTTATGCCTGCAAGATCTTCGTAATACCATATTATCAGATCACCCAGCAACATAACGTGGTTAGCTGAATTCATAGCCGGATCGGCTGTATTTCCATTCCAAAGTTCCCATATTGTAGTTGCCCCGTTATCTATCATATAGCCCCAGCTTGGGTAAGTACGGTTGGTTGCAATTTTATAAGCTAGATCGATATTTCCATATTCAGTTAACCCACGCATTAAGTGTTGAATACCAAGTACCCCTGTACTAACATGTCCATCAAAATCTACTACTGTCTTTTCTACTACATTTTTGAATACATCAATCTCTTTCCCTTCCGGAACCAGTCCTAGTCTTAAAGAAAGCATATTGGCAGTGACAGTATTATTATCATACATTGCTGAATCTGCTTTAAAATAGGTATTGTTATATGCCGTCTTAATCTGTGTAGCCAACTCTTTGTATCCTGGTATGTCCTGACTGTTTCCGGTTAGTTCAGCAAATTCAGACATGATGTTCAGGAGACTGTAATAGACAGTTGTGCTTAAAACAGGACCGGCTGTTCTTCTGGTTGGATCCTTCGAATGGATAAGCTCCTGTGACTCGGGAGGCATACACCAATCACCGTATGCATCTTTCGTTATTATATAATCTTTCATAGATACCTCCTGTATTCTTTCAAGGTATCGCTTCATAGAATTATAATGTTTGAAGATGGGTTCCGTATCACCAAACTGCTTCCATAACATTTTAGCGCTATAAAAATATGCTGCTGGCCAGGTAACATCGTCATGATATATAGTCCAGTATTTAGGTGATACTACAGATATACTTCCCTCCGGACTCTGTGAATCCTCTATATCTTGAAGCCATTTACTGTAAAGCAGGGCATTATCAAAAATAAAAGCCTCACCAAAACTGCCGGTTGTTCTATCACCAAGCCATCCAACACGTTCGTCGCGCTGTGGACAATCTGTTGGCATACCTCTGTAATTTCCCCTTATACCCCAATATGCATTCTTGAATACCTGATTGATAACTTCATTGTTAGTTTCAAATTTTCCAGTAGTTTCCATCATATCATAGACAACTTTGCCCGTGAAATCAGTTAATTCTGGCTGATAATCAAGCCCTGATATCTCTACAAACCTGAAACCATGGTATACAAACTTTGGTTCCCAGCTGAAGTTACCGTCTTCTGCAGGAATATAAATATCAGTTGCTTTTGCTCCTCTGAGGTTATCAATATATAGATTACCATCATCTTTAAGAGTTTCTGCAAATCTGAATTTTATTGGCTGATCTTTCTTTCCTGTTAAAGAATTAATTTTCAGCCATCCTACCATATTTTGACCCATGTCTAGGATAAGTTTTCCTTCACCCAACTCTGTTATTTTTATTGGAGTGAGTTCGTCCTGTACCCTTATATTAGGATTTGGCTGAGCTGTTATTATACCGCCAGGTGCTTCCATAATATCTGCATTTTTCCATCCAGAATCATTAAAGTTCGCAAGGTTCCAGTTTACGATCTCCAGGCGAGCATCATATTCTTCTCCATCAAATTCATTATTTGCTACAATCGGACCCTTGGATGTAACTCTCCATGTTTCATCAGATATTATGGTATCAGTGGATCCGTCGGAATATTCAACCTCCAGCTGAGCTAAAAGACGTGGTAGTCCAAATAACTGATTCCATCCCTCTCTCATACCGAAATATCTTCCATTGCCTAAGATCACACCTAAAATGTTATCATTACGTTTTAAAAGTGGGGTTACATCATATACGTTATAATAGACTCTATCAGGATACCATGAAACAGTTGGTGAAAGTACATCTTCTGATATTTTTTCTCCATTTATGTAAGCTTCATATACTCCTTGTCCTGAAATATAAAGTACAGCTCTTTCAATGTTATTTTTTAATGTGAAGGGCTTTCTAAGGTATCGTGCAGCAAGACGTGTATTTCCCTTATCAGTTTCACCTGGGTTAGACATACTGTCTTCTCCTATCCATTTTGCTTTCCAGTCGGATTCATTTAATAATGCCATTGACCAGGTGTTTATCTTACTCCAGTCTGTATCACCCTGGTTAGTGGATACTCTTAAACGCCAGTAATATTTTAAACCAGACTTTAACTCTTCTCCCTTAAATGGTATTAATACTGATTTATCATCTTCAATAATTCCTGAATCCCAGATTAGGTTTTCTTCGTTTTTTAAATTTTCCTCAGAAAGTGCAACCTGTATCTGATAGGATTTTTGTTGTAAATCAGGTTTTACGGAAGTTATTTGCCAAGAAAATCTGGGATTGGGAGTTCCAATTCCAATTGGATTTTCCTGCATTTCAACTTTAAGTGATACAAGTTTTACTTTTTGATTATCACATCCACTTAGAAATATAAGACTGATTATTAGTCCAATTAAGTGTGCTGATAAAATTTTCCTGTTTTTCATCTTATAAATTTTATGTTTTATTTTTATTTTATGATTCTATTCTGCTTTCAACTATCAAAAATTAGTAAAAATAATACGAGGAATCTATATCGTTATATTTTATATATTGCTTTTTAAAATATTAGAGAAATAGTCAGTTCGAGAATCTATAATTGCCTGCTGACACTTCATATAGTTGATATCCTTCCTGATTTCCAATATGAATTGCATGACCAGAGTTCTCTGTGATAGTTTCACTATTTTCCTGTGGGAACCATACTGTAGCACTGCAGTTAGGAGGCACAGTAATGTTAAGTGTAAGATTTGAACCTTGTCGTTCCCAATGTGATTTAATCAGACCTGATGGAGAATCAAATTCAGCTCTAGCCCATGATAATTGAGATTCAGTAAGTTTTGGCACCTTAATGATAAATTTCCTGTAACCGGGAAAATCCTTATCTTGTCTGATTCCGGCAACTCCATCTATGTACCAAGCACCAGGGTATAAGTAAGAACTATGAAGCAGTGAGTGGCCTCCTAAATCTTTTTCCCAGCTTTCCCAAATAGTTGTAGCGCCGTTTTCTTTCATAAATCCCCAGCCTGGATATGTAGTTTGAGATGTCATTGAGTAAATAAGATCATCACGGCCCTCTTCACGAAGTACCTTAAACAGCATTGCTCCACCTGTTATACCTACATCGATATGACCGTTCTGATTTATAAGAATCTCATTCTCGAGACTTTTCATTATTTCTAGTCGGAGTTCTTCTGGCATAATATCACCATATAAAGCGGCGGTCAGACTTCTCATCGACATATCTGAATAGTTTTTTTCCTCTTCAATATAATATTTATTGTGGATAGCTTCACTTGCCAGTTTTGCTTTTTCAGACCAGATTTCTGCATCTGTTTCTCTCCCAATTATCCTGGCTATCTGAGCTGCTGTTTTAAGATTATACACCCAATAGCAATTGTTAAAAAAAAGGTTCTCATCTGAATAATTATTCATACCGGCAGCATTAGCACCAGGCCATAGCCAGTCACCAAGGAAGTCCCATCTGCCTCCATATCTATTAAGTAGATTGTTTTCTACGTGACTATCCAGAAATGTAAGCCAACCTTTTATCATCTCAAAGTTTTCTTCAAGTGCTCTTATATCACCATGGTATTGATACATAAACCATGGGAGTGTAATAACTATTCCACCCCAGGCGGGACCACCTCCTCCATGATATGTAGGTGCTGTCTGAGGCATAATACCACCACCTAATATTCTGCCGCTTCCTTCCTGTTTTCGAGCCCACTCCGGATCATTCATATTACCTACCATTGGTTCTGTTCCCTGAACATCTCTCCAGTCTTCAAGCCATTTAGTATAAAATGCTCCAAGTTTGTAGTTGAGTAGTCCTGTTTCTGAAGTTGCATGAGCATCACCTCCGTAACCAAACCTCTCACGTTGAGGACAATCAACAACAAAACCTCCTAACGAAAGATTTTCGAAAGTCCATTTTACTCTGTTATATATCCAGTTTTGAAGTGAATCTGAACACTCAAAATATGTTGCATCATCATAATCAGTGCGTACCAGCCAACCCTTGATATTATCTTTAACTGGTGGTGTGGTTAATCCTTTGATTGTAATCCAGCGACCTGACATGTAGTTAAAGTGATTGTGGAATGTTCCCTCTCCTGAATTATCCAATACATATGCACTATGGAGTGCGAAAGTCATATCCTGATCTTCTCTTTCAGAAAATTGAAAATGAATAGTATCACCTGGGTTACCTTTTACATGAATATCGGTCCATCCGGCAAAATTCACTCCCATATCTACACGATATGAGTCATCTGATCTATGTTCAATGTCAACAGGCTGAATTTCATCAATTAACCTGTTTGGCTCTACTTGCTGTGCTGAAAGTTTCAAAGATGGATTTAAAATGGTTGAACTTTTCCAATCTTCGTCGTTGAAATCTACTGAATTCCAGTTCTCAATTTCCTGATTAGCATCCCAAATTTCACCACCATAGCCACCTACGCCAAATCCCCAGTTACCAATAAGTTTATTTGGACTAGGATGTGTTCTCCAACTTTCATCTGTAATAATACGTTCGATTACTTCTCCTTTTTCATTGTATATATCTGTTTGCGCAATCGCTATAGGTGCACGAGGCTTATCATCTGTTGCATAAGGTGCAAAAATTGACCATCCAGTACCTAACCATAGAGCAATTACATTTTCACCTTTAATGAGTTCTGGTGCAATTTCGTATGCAATATAACGCGCTCGTTTTGTATGATCTGTTACTGCCGGGGGGAGAACATGATCATCAATTTTTTTCCCATTGACATAAACTTCATGGAAACCGATGGATGCTACAAAAAGTGTTGCTTTATATGGCTTCTCAGTTAGAGTGAATTTTTTTCTGAACCATGGGTCATACATTTTATTGGGACCTTCAGAAGGGTTGTAAGATTCACCTGTACCAATCCATTTTGCAGTCCATTCATCCTGTGAAAACAGACCAGTACTCCATTTTGATATTTTACTATATTTTGACTCTACTCCCTTTTCATCTTTAACTGCTACTTTCCAGAAATATGCTTTGTCAGATTCTAAAGGAATTCCATTATATTCTATCAACTGCATTTTGTCTGATTCGACCCAACCAGAGTCCCAAATATCACCAACGTTATCTTTTAGCCTGCTTTCTGACATACTCACAAGTATGCGATATGCTGTTTGACTTTGACCAAAATCTGACTCTTTGGTTGGCTCTAATGTCCAGCTCATTCGAGGTTTTTCTATATCCAGGCCTAATGGATTTGTAAGATATTCTACTGTAAGACTGATTGGCATTACACTGCTTTTACTACTTTTTGAGCATGAGTCCATAAAAAGTAATGAAAATGAAATAAATGCCAGATAAATTAGAGTTTTGCTTGTTTTCATTTCAATCTTGATTTCTTGGGTTATATAATTGAGGCAACCATACCTTAAAGAATGGGAAACTGTATGAACTATTGCCTGCTGATGCATAATCGCATAAGTTTACTTTTATAGGTTGTGAACCCTGTTCTGTATAAGATTCCGGAATAAATTGTGCTGAAAATATCATGTATACTTCAGGATCTGAAGATTCTTCTTTAACCAGATCTATAATTCCTTTTTCATTTATAATGGGTGTTAGAATGGCCTCTAGAGCAGGTTTGCCAATTCTCTCATCTCTGCAGAGAACTATGGGACCTCGGGTTATTGCAACGTATTCATGTGTATTGCCAGATCGATGTATTTTTCCTTGCATCTCAAATTCTATGCTAATCTTATCATTATTTTTCCATTTACGCTTCAATTTAGTATAATTTCCTGGTAGTACATTACTTGCTTCATATTCAGTGTTTCCATTAATAAGGATTTTATAGTTTGTGCTCCAAAAAGGTACTCTTAAGGCTATTTCCATATTTTCATCTTTCTCTAAAACCAGATTCAGATCAATCTTTCCCGAAACAGGATAGTTTGTATTCTGTACAATTGCAAACTCCTGATTCTCTGGACTTATGAGATGATAAGTTCCATCAATATAAAAATTAATATAAGCTCCATCCTCTGATTGCATTACTGCAGTTTGTGGGATTGTGAACAGACCTCTGGGACCGCTGGCATTACAGCAATTTAGTCCCATACCACACTGCTCGGAACCTTCAAGACGCTGACCCGACAGTGGAGTGTATTTTGCCCAATCTGAACCATCAGGCTTCATTGCACCCAGGAGTGCATTATAGAATGTCCTTTCAATTTCATCAGCATACTTGGCTTCACCGGTAAGTCGTAACAACTGTTGGTTAAATTTTATCCACGTTGCCGTAACGCAAGTCTCCTGGTAATGAGCAATGGGTATTGTCTGTTTTTCTCTTCCAGAGAACCATGCTTCCATTGCAGAGCCTGATCCTGCGATATTAATTTCACTATCAATAATACTCTGCCATGTTTTCTCAACGGCTTCTTTGTATTCTTCTTTTCCGGTTATCCTAAATAATTCAAGCAAACCTTCATAACATGACATCATTTCATACGCTTTTTGCCCTTGTTCCCATCCATACCAGTTGTCAACAGGTTTGGGGAAACGCTGTGATACAGGTATGTCGGCTTTGGAAATTAATTGTGGACCCTCATCTGTTTCCCATTGACTTACGATCTCTTCCGCAAATTGAAGGTACTTTTTATTGCCGGTTCGTACATAAAGTTGACAAATTGGTTCTAACACTGATGATGCAGCCATTCCACGGTGGTTGCCCATCAACACAATCTTTGAGTTTTTATCATTGAGTTCCTTAATAAGAAAGTCAGCTTCTTTCGCTGCTGATTCTAGAGCCTTTTCATCATTTGTAATATCGTAATAGGCTATCAGACCCAGCATACAATACTTTCTTCCCCAAATATCCCATGCTTTTAATCTACTTTCAGGTGCATAATTACCAATGTAACCATCATTAGTTTGGGTTTCCATCAACCCATATGCAGCCTGTTTTAATTTATCAGCCAATTCAGGAGTAGGGATATATCTATATGCCAATACAGCTGAAGTGAACCACTTACCCCAAAATTCACCTTGCCAGCAACTATGTTCATCTCTTACAGTGAATGGCTCAATCAGTCTCTCTGCATCCTGTGCAAGTATACGATTTTCATAAGAAGCTTTCATTTTATCTCCTACAAAACCATTTAATATAACATCAAATGACACGGATAATTTATCCTGAGCATTACTTGCACTAAAAGTTAATGCCAATGTTGTAATTATAATAACTGTTTTTATTTTCATGACTTGAGATTATTAAGTCTTTGTTTTTTATGTTAATATTTAAAACCTGAATTCAATAGTGTGGTTACCGGAACTCAGTTCAAATTGATCTACAGGATTTGAAACGCCCAGTGAACGAGAAAATATAATTTCACTGTTAACTATCACCTCAGAAGTATATTCAGGAATCTGCAATATTCCAGTTGCTCCAACAGGAACTTTTACATCCAGTTGCATTCTTGTCTCAAAAAGTTCCCAATTGACTTCAATCATACCATATGGAGTCATCTGTGAAGTTTTTGCCCATGTAACACCTTCAGGAATTTGAGGGTCAATTAAGAATTTCTTATACGCTGGGATATTATCTACTATACGTATACCTCCAACAACCTGATAGAACCACTGTCCAACGCCATTAAAACAATTGTGAATTCTACTTCTATTGCCATTCCAATGCTCCCATGTAGTAGTTGCCCCATTCTCAATCATATAAAGATATCCGGGATAAGATTTCTTTTTTAACATTGAGTAAACAAAATTTGGTTTATTAGCAGTTGCTGCCCATTCCATCATCACAGGGATTCCCACCAAACCTGTATTAAGGTGTCCATTGAACTTCTCAGCTGTCCTTTTAACAAGTATCTCAATTAAGTTTTCATGTAATTCTTCAGGAGCAGCTCCACAAAGCATAGGAAATATTATATCGATCTGAGAGCCTGTTGCATAATACCCATCTGCAGCATTGTAAAAATTCTCATGAATTTTTCTGTTTACTTCAGCCTTCTTTTCTGAAAATTTTTTCTTATCCTCTTCTTTACCCAGTACTGAGGCAATCTCTTCCATTTGATTTAAACATACTGATAAATAGCAATTACTCACTAAATCCACAGATGCTTCATCCAAATGGTTAGGATCACCAACACCCTCAGGAGTAGCCCAATCTCCTAGATACCAGTTTCTGTAGTCTGTATTTGGCCATTTTTTAAGTAGCCCATCTATACAATATCTGTCAACATACTCCAGCCATTTTAACATTACAGGGTAATATTTCTCTAATATCCTCTTATCAGCATAATTTTTATATGTATTCCATGAAGCTGAAATTATAAACCCACACCAGTATGGACCACCTCCGGCACTATAAGGATTAGGCGCTGTATGAGGCATGCCTCCATCTTCTCTAATTACATCTCCCCATGCTTGTATCCAATTGTTATACATAGGTGCTAGATTAAACATTGTTTGAGCTGTAATAGTAGAAGCATTACCATCACCACCATAACCCAGTCTTTCAATTTGAGGGCAATCAACCAGATAACCGCCTAAACCAACATTACGTAGAGTATATGAAATCATATCATGAATTTGATTCAGATCTTCATCAGAGGATATGAACGAAGAAGTAGATTCAAAGTCGGTATGTATAAAATGAGCCTTTATATCTGATAATTTAGGCTCCTGATTAAGATTTGTAATTTTCACATAACGGAAACCATGATAGTTGAACTTGTTTATAAAATGTTCAGTACCACTGCCTGAAGCAATATATTTGTCAATCTGTCCCTGCCAATATATTTCACCATCATTAGTCAAGTGATCTGAGAATTCCATTATTATTTCCTGGTTCTTTTCCAATTCTGGAAATGTGATTTCAAACCATCCTGAAATGGTAGTTCCCATATCAATTAAATAAGTATTTTCAGATAACCTTACTGCAGAAATTGGGCTAATTGTATCTTTTATTCTGTTGGGCTCTGTCATCTGAGGAGTTACTTCATGTACTGGGATATCAACAAGAGATACTTTGTTCCAAACTAACTCATCAGGGGATTCAAGAAAAAGATTTCTTGTTTCAAGGTTTCCATTAATTATTTCTCCTCCATATCTGCCAGACCTCCAATTGCCGATTCTCTCATATTCACTATTACGGGCTGTCCATGTTTCATCTGTAACTATAACATAACTGATTGTTTTATTTGATACTTTATCTAATTGAGCCTTAAATGCCGGTCCACTAGCTGTAACACCTGGTAACCCGTCTGTGTACCAACCACTCCCTAACCAAACAATAATGTCATTTTGCCCCGATTTTATAAATTCAGTTACATCATATGTGTTTATCAGCGAACGTTTATTAAACTGTGAAACGGCGGGTGATAAAACATTATCGCTCACTTGTTTACCGTTGAGGTATACTTCATGATATCCAAGTGAGTTTATATGAAGTAAATATGTCTCTTTTTTATCTGGAGCAATTACTGAGAACTGTTTTCTAAATTGAGGGGTAAGATTAAATCCATTTAATACCTGACTACCGGTTTCTGAGTTTATATTTGATCTGTTTTCAGTTATATTACTATCAATAAATCCAATATATGAAGCTTTCCAATCTTGTGGAGTGAGAAGACCAATGCTCAATCTTGACGGTTCACTCCATTCAGATACATTATCATTTTGATCCCATACTCTTACTTTCCAATATAGTATCTGACCCGACTTTAGATCTTTCCCTTTGTAGGTAATTAGATGGCTTTCAGAGGAATTGACTTTTCCGGAATTCCAATAATCATTCTTATCCTCAGTTAAAATATCTTTTTCAGATGCAACTATTATTTGATACGATGTTTGGACTGAACCCTGTTGATCAGATATGTTTATCCAACTGAATCTGGGTTGCCTGCTATTAATTCCCAATGGGTTAGCTAAATGTTCACATCTTAGATTCTGAACGTAAATCAATCGATTTGAATTGCAACTCAAAGTGACAAATATTGTTGTTAAGATGACAATAATTTTATAATTATGTTGTAACTTATAGTTTTTCATTCGTATTTAATTTAATTATACTTTTTATTTTCAGCTAATTACACCCTCTAAAATAACAATAATAAGTAATTTGTATAATGTTTTACTACATTAAATGATTTAAATACTTATGATTATGATAGAAAAAACTTCTATTTGTAAAACAACTTCTTTAGGTGCCTTTCATAAATATTCTCTTTAACACCTGCTCCAATTATATCAGCATGTTTTATAAGTAGATCACGGAATTCATCACCCATTTGTGCAGCTACTGGGTAAGCCACATGAATAAGCTGCCTGAAGTTCGGATTATATTCCGGATGATCAGGAATATGACGTAGTGTATCGGAAAACTTTTCACCAGACCAACCATTTACTTCCTTAACTGAAGGCAGAAAGTTAGGATCAATATCAATAACATCTGCATAGGGAGTACAAAGTTCTTCGCGGCGATTAAATGCGTTCTCATATATCTTTTTAGCAATTTTAAGGCCACCACCACCAGCAACAGATAATCCAATAATCTCTTCGAGCCAGGTTGTTCCTGCAGTTTTAACATGTAATCCTTTGTTATATTTAATTAATATGCTTTGGATGATAGGGTAAATTGAGAACTTATCACTACCTGAATGAACGCTGAGTTTAAGATCATAAGGTAAACCGAACTCTTTTATAGCATAATCGATTATCAGAATATCCTCTTCAAATTCTTTTGAAAACTGTTCAAGATTCCCAGAGTAATCTATGCCCTTATTAAATCTGCCTGTAAATTTGGGAGCAATAGTTTGAACAAAAACGCACTTATCTGCTAACATTTTTAATATGAACAACAACTCTATAGGAGTTTGAGGTGAGTCAACCTCATCCATTGAAACCTCTGTAATGAAGTTCCCTTTACCTTTTTCTTTTTCCAGGTATGCATATATTTCTGATGCTTGTTGCGTTGCAATAAGAAATTTACGACCTATTTCATGTAAAAGCTCTTTTGTAATACTTAATGGATATTTAATTCCGGGAATATTCAATTGTCCGATATACTTTCTGCAGGACTCAACAAAAAGATCAATATCCTTCTTAGCACTTTCTTTCCCAATATAATTTGCTACATCAAGAGTGAAAAAATCTGAAGTATCTACATAATTTGAAACAGTATCTTTATTTATATGATCTGCATCTACAAAATATCTTCCTCTATACTTCAGTGCTTTTACTGCTTCATCAGCTTCTTTACGAGTGTCAGCCGAAGTAGTGCCTACATATATATGCTCCCTGTTTGACTTGTTCCATACAGGTGTTATCTCTAATCCTTCCTCAGCTGCACTAATAATTGCCGCAAGTTGTGCTTTCCCCTGAAGAGTAAAACGATCACCAACACCGAAACTATATTTTCCTAATTTTATCATAGAAGGTTATCTATTGAACTACTATATCTTATTAATATTAGGATTTATAGTAGTGAGATCTTTTATGTATACTATTTCTTTAGAATCAATACTCTTTCTGGCAGCAATACCAATCAGGCACGCCAAAGCACCATCTCTTACCCCTGCTGTTTGTTTTAATGGATCCTTTGTACCGGGGATAAAAATTTGATCTCTCAATAGTTTGTCTCCACCACCATGCCCACTACCTTGCTCAATTCGTATATATTCTCTTTTACTAAAATTTTTGTACAAAACTATTTCATCAAAATTTACTTCAATAGTAGGGTTAGATTCCTGAATCCATGCATCCATTCTGCCTTTTGTACCATTAAATGCAATTCTGTATCCCTCATAGGGAGAGTAGGCAGTCAAAGAGTATGAAACTTGAACCCCATTCATATATTTAATGGTTGCAGCCATTTTATCAAAAATGTTCACATCATTTCTGAATACACATCCATCACGAAAATATCCATCATATTTTTCATTATCAACATATAACCTTTTGTTGGTTTCATTCTTCATGATATCATAATAGAAATTACACACTTTTGTATGATTACAATTTCTACAGTTTTCAGCTCTGAATGTACCTTTCTTACCATAAAAATTTAAGTCTCCTAATGCATAAACACTTTCAGGATCACTATCTATCCACCAGTTAAGAAGATCAAAATGATGACTTGCCTTGTGGACCAAAAGTGATCCGCTCTTCTCTCTTAACCTATGCCATCTTCTGAAATAGTCTGCTCCATGAGAGGTGTCAAGATACCAGTGAAAATCAATTGAGGTCAGTTCTCCAATTTCTCCTGCACGAAGAATCTCCCACATTTTGGCTCTATGTGGTGAATAGCGATAGTTGAAAGTCACTCTGAAGTTCTTACCAGTTCTCTTTTCAGCATCAATAATAGTTTGAATTTTCTTTTCATCAATTGCCATTGGCTTCTCACATATTATATCAGCCCCCATCTCCATACCTTTTTTTGCAAAATAATCATGTGTATTATCATCAGTAGTAATAATCAGAACATCAGGCTTGGTTTCAAGCATCATTTTTTCAAAATCGGTGTATGTAGGACAATCTGATCCAATCATTTTACTTCCAACTTCTAACCTGCCTGGATTGTGATCACAAAAACCAACAAATTCTGCATAATCAGAATAGTCTTTCAATACATCTTTTCCCCACATTCCGACTCCTCTTACACCTAAACCTACTAATGCTAATTTAGTTTTGACTGCAGAGTGTTTTAGTGCAGTAACATTTGCAGCAAACAACTGAGATTTTCGGTTAATAACAGAAGTTCCGGCAATTGCTCCTGATACAGCAAGGAAATTTCTTCTGGACATTGATGAACTTTTGATTTTCATATTATTTATAATTTAAATCAGATTAATTTCTAATTATAATTTGTAGTCCTCTATGGTAATGATAATTTAAAAGTATAGCTTCCTGACTCGAGAGCAATTTTGTCAAGACCTTTACTGTCAGTACCTTGAATTTTAGCATTTTCGGGCAAATAAAATGTAGCGCTACAATTTGGAGGCACAACAACATTATATACTACATAGTTAGCATCCCATCTCCAGTCAGAAATAATAGTACCAAACAGAGAATTAAATTCTGCCCTGAATTGCCCCAGCTCTTTTTCAAAGTGAGGCCTCAGTATTATATGTTTAAACCCAGGCTGTTTATCATCTGGATAAATGCCTCCCAAACCTTTGAAGAACCAGGCTCCAATTTCGCCAAACATCATATGATTATCGGAGATATCTCTTTCTGCTTCAAGATCCCAGTTCTCCAAAAGCGTTGTAGCTCCATTTACAATCCACCAGCCCCAAGAAGGGTAGGTGTCTTGTACTGCTACTTTATAAGCTACATTAGAAAACCCATTTTCGCTCAATGCATTTAAAAGAGCTTTAGCACCTAATACCCCAACATCAAGGTGATAATCTGCCTCTTTTACCTTCTTTGCAAGATTGGAAGCAACAAGAGGGATAAATTCTTCAGGTACAACTTTCCAATGAAGTGGAACACTAAGTTCAGTCTGAGTTCCACTTGCATAAATACCCGTTTCACGATTTAGGAACTTATCATTTATTGCTTTTTTTATCTTATCGGCTAAAGTAGAATAATAGATGTAATCACTCTCTTTCCCAAACAATTTTGCAGCATTTGCCAATATTTTGGTGTCTACATAAAAGTAAACAGATGATGTTAACTCAAGATTAGATCTGGATTTAACGGGAACCCAGTCACCTCTTCCCCAAGTGGTTAGTCCGTCGGGGCTAGTCCTATCTACATAGTTAACATATCTCTTTATATTCTCATAACTGTCATACAATAGTTTACTGTCACCATAGAATCGGTATATTTCCCATGGAATAATGGCTATAGTACTTGTCCAGTCAAGCCCGTTAGCTGTTCCATATCCCCATCCACCTGTTGGAATTATATCAGGTAAAACACCATTAGGCTGCTGTTCGTCTCTGTGATCAGCAATCCATTTCTCATAAATTGTTATTCCATCAAAGTTGTAAAGAGCTGTCTCTATTGCAAAATGACCATCACCCGTCCACCCATTCTTTTCACGCTGTGGACAATCAGTGGGATAACCCATCAGATTGGATAAATAAGCATTGTTAGTAGCCCACCACAGACGATTAATCAATTCACTTGAAGTTTCAATCTTGCCTCTTTGAGGGACGTCACTATGCATAAAATATGCTGTAAGACTTTTACTGTTTAGCTCTATAGCATTATTTGCAGTAACTTCAGCATATCGAAAGCCTTTATAATTAAATTTAGCCATAAATTCATCTTCCCTCTCTCCGCTAAGTATCAACACATCAGTTTGAAATGGGTCTGAATCATTATCACCGCGGTAATAAACATTTATATTAGCTAAATCAAGCCGACCAGATTTATCAAGCCTTTCACCATGTTTTATTTTTACTTTTGTACCCTTTATGCCAGAGATATTTATTTTTGTTACTCCGGACATATTCTGGCCAAAGTCGTAGAGATATGTGCTATCGTTTATTTTTTTGAAATCAACCGCAGGAAGCATTTTTACATTTCTGATTGGTCTCAGTTGCTGTGCAGTTATGTTGGTAGAAGGTGCAGATCTCAGTCTTACTCCCTCCCAATTTGAATCATCAAACCCTGGTTCACTCCACCCATTCTTCTCAAGATTTGCATCATAATGCTCGGCAGTGTAAATGCTGTTAAAAATAACTGGGCTGTCTGATTTAACCCAGCTCAAATCGGTTGGTATAATTTCAACAGTTCCATCGGTGTATGTAATTCGTAAGTCAAGACAAAAAGCCGGTCTGTTTCTCCATGGAGCTCTTTCAAAATCCCATACACCGAGAGATTGATGGTTATACCAACCGTTGCCAAGTATTACTCCAATAGCATTTTCTCCTTTTTGCAATTGCGAAGTAACATCATGTGTAACGTAGAGATTTCTTCTATCAAAACGTGTATACATCGGGTCCAATCGTTGATTACCTATCTTCTCCCCATTTATGTATAATTCATAAAGTCCTGCTACTGCTATATATACCCGTGCAGACTCAATCTCTTTTTCTGATTTAAATTTTTTACGAAAATAAGGCGCAGGTTTATAATGAATATCTCTTCCATCACTTATCCAATTACCATTCCAGTTTGACATATCCATCATACCAGTCTCGAATCTACTGATCTCAGAAATACTCACATTCATATTATCATCCCAAATAATTACTTTCCAGTAATATTTGGTAAAAGGCAAAAGATTTACCCCAGTATACTTGATTAACTGATTATCTGACTTTATTACTCCAGTATCCCAGCTTATCCCATCATAACTTCCAGAAACTGGTGTATTTCCACTAATGTTATCAACCTTTTCAGGATTAGTACCCACAATCAATCTATAAGCTGTCTGTTTTGCACCATCTCTATTATCTTCAATTCGCCATCTTAATCTGGGATTAGGATTATCAATTCCTAAAGGAGATTCGAGGTAATCAGTTTGAAGATCAACGGGTTTAAATGAAATGCTCTTATTTAGATTTTGTCCATTTGAAAAATTACAGAAAATAATTAATAAGAACGTTGCAATTGATATAGGCTTAAGAAAACAACTCATAAATATCAGCTTAAATAGATTAATTTAAAATAGTAGTTTATGTTATATGTAATTTAAAAATTTACTTTATCATAGGAAATAATCTTTTTATCTCCTCATCACTTGGTCTGGTGCCATATTCACATATTTCGAAAGCTTCAGCTTGAGTAACCTTAGCACCTGTTTCTTCTCCATACCATTTAATAAGTGACTGTCTTACAGAAGGTGCAATTACTCTCTCTCGATTAGAAGAGAGCCATTCTAATCTCTCTTTTTCTCCTGTTGGCGCCTCAATTCCTACTGTCCAGGGAAGCCAGTCGAAGTATTGTGATTCATGCGCAGCCATACCATATATCTTTTTATCAAATACATCAGAAATATCTATAGCAATATCAGGTTGGAAGGGATAAGGCTTTTGAAACCTATCCTGTGTATAAAGGAAAACAGGATTCTTTTTTAAAGGAGGAGTATCTGTTACAACATTTGGTACAATAACCAGATAAGCAGCATCCTGTATTACTGTTGCTGTATTTCTATGATCCGGATGATAATCATTAGGTCTGGGACCAATTACAATATCAGCATTCCATTCACGAATTAATCTGATAACATCCTTTCTTAATTCTAATGTTGGCATAAGTTCTCCATCATGATTCTCAAGAACTATATATTTGACACCAAATCTTTTACCTGCTTCCTCAGCTTCAGCTCTTCTTATTCTTGCTAACTCGCCACCACCTATAGATTGATGTCCTGCATCACCATTAGTCACTGAAACAAATAGCACATTATGCCCAAGTTCAGCAAATTTAATTGCAGTTCCTCCAGTAGATCCGTCCGCATCATCAGGATGTGCACCAATTACTATAACATTTATCTTGCCCTCATCATTAAATGTGTTATTCAGACTAAATGCTTTGATAAAAGGGATAAAAAGCAGAATCAATACCAATAAGTGTTTCATATGATTTTAATTTTTAAGTTTATTTTGTCAAAGATGCAAAAAATAACCTAAAAAACATCATAATTTCTTTATAAAGGTATGTTTTTCACTTTATTAAAGAGCAAGATCAGAATACAATAATTACTTATCTATTTTTGACTACTAAAAAAATCTTTATATGATATTAATTCAATATTTTTTTCTTTTATAACAGACTTTACGGCATCATGAGTAAAAGAATATGTGACTCCCTCTCTATCTTCCGCAACATTCTCATATCCGATGTGTCCCATACCTTGTGACTCTGTATCATCAAATGCAGGATGTTCAATTAATAGATAAGCTCCAGAATTTAATGATTTTATATTATTTATTAAATTCTTTAATTTCTGTTCTTTGCTTAATTGACTTCCACTCCATCGTGGAAAGTTTATGACATTAGTAGTTTGGTTGGAAATTATATTAAGATTATATTCTTTAGCCAACTTATATAAAAGTTCATTAGTTTCATCTGAAAAACTAAGACAACCCATGTGAGTAGAAATATGTGAGACATGTGGTATACGTTTTATAGCTGTCTCAATTTGTGCTCTGACTTCCCTTTCTATTTCATCAATTTTCCAATCATTCTCCATTATACTACCTCTCGGATAACTCCCATTTGGCCAAACAAATGGAAAGAAATAACCGTTTTCATCTGTAATACTTTCTACTTTAGTAAGAGGACGCCATTTTATATTCGACCATTCACTTGTTAAAGTAATATGTACACCTATATCCAGGTTTGGATACTCATTGGCCAATTTGACAGCTTCTTCGAACCAGGGACCTGGCACTATAACCTCTGCTGAACGTACGATTCCCTCCTTATAAGATTTTATAATTGCCAAATTAATTGAACGTGATGCACCAAGATCATCTGCTCTTACTATTAGTCGTGTATTCTGACTTATTAATGATGTTGTGGAACAGATAAAAATTAAAAGTGTCAATATTGTACTTTTCGTTTTTTTACTACAATAATAGAACATGTTATTTACTATTTATTTTATGACATTAGTGTCCACTAAAAATTAGAAAATGTTCTTTGAAATTATTGATATACTATACTTTACGGGTCTTTTTTCGGCGTGACGATTTGAAATTTTATTTTTGTTCTTTTTATTATGAAGGAAC
>Ga0265293_10000645_pt1 | contig 81629 bp, 70 predicted proteins | sample Munlanlewell138R_FD_192505 | JGI IMG/M metagenome (GOLD analysis project Ga0265293, IMG submission 192505) | Leachate microbial communities from a municipal landfill in Southern Ontario, Canada - Leachate well 138R | ecosystem: Engineered > Solid waste > Landfill > Unclassified | place: Canada... | reverse complement strand
GCGGCAGGCCGCCACCCGCGAGCAGAGGGACGGCGCCGCGGCGCCCCCGGACCACAGCCTGCGGGCGCCGGAGGACGGCGGCCTGCCCTACCTGATCGGCAGTCACGCCCAGGAACAGCTGGCCCGCCAGTTTCGCTGGCGGGCCGGGGGGTTCGCGCTGTTGTTCGTGGCGGCCCTGGGAATGGCCGCCTGGCTGGTTGCCGGGCGGTTCCTGGGCTAGGGCTCAGAGTTCGCCGTTATCACTGGGCGACGGCGCCGCGGCACCGGAGCGATCGACGTAGTTGCGGGCCTTGCGGGGGGGCGGGCCCTGGTTCTCGACGGTCAGACCGCCGCCGTCGTCGAGACTGTTGATGGTGGTCACCGGCGAGCGGTCGTAGCCGGGGTGCACACCGGGTTGAGGGGCAGCGGGCCTGGCCTCGGCGGGGGGCGCGCCGAGGCGCTCGTAGACCACGCTGTTGATGGGCTTGCCGTTGCGCATCAGGCGCTTCTCGCAGTCCTTGATGCCGGTCTCGGGGTTGTCGCGGCAGTACCAGCCCACGTAGGAGTCGTCCTGCTTGCCCTCGGGGAGCAGGCCGCAGCCCGCGAGGGTGGCCGCCAGCAGGGCGGTGGCGAAGCGTTTGAACGGCGCCATGTCAGATACCGAGCCTTGCGAGGATGTCGGTGATCTCCCGGAGGATGCCGGCCATGCGGGGATGGCGGACCTCGAAGTCGGAGGCCTGGTGTTCGAGGCGCTCCCGCAGGTTCTCGCCCTCTTCCGGGTGCATCTCCTCGCCGGCGGCGATGCGCACTATATCGGTCATCATGTGGGACAGCACTTCGCTGCCCTCGGGACTCTTGCTGGTGGCCGCTTCGAGTTCGCGGTGCAGCTCGGTCAGTTGTTCCCGTAATTCTCTGGTGTCCACGGTGAATCCTCTGCCAGGAAAAATAAATGAGTTGCCCGTTCGGGGCGTGGCGGCGGTACTATCGCCAACAGGGTCAGCGCCAACGGGGGCCAGCACCCCCGCCGGCGGGCGCGCCCGACAAGCCCCACGGCAGGGCGCGCCAGCCGGGCACCGGCGCCATTTCGGACCATCAAGGCACAAGAATTGCTATAACAACGCAAGGCAACGCACCAGAAGCGAACACCGCCGCCCAGATGGGCCGAACGGCACCAACAGCGAGCAATTCGGCCACAAAAACAACGACCAAGCACCAAAAAAGTGCGACGCACACCCGAGAGGAACCCGCAATGCTGAGAAAATTGCCCCGAAAACCATCGCCCGCCTGGGCGCTGCTGCTGGCACTGCCCCTCGCCGCCCATGGCGGTGAGATCGATGGCGCCAATACCGCCTGGATCCTCACCTCCACCACCCTGGTGCTGTTCATGACCCTGCCGGGCCTGGCGTTATTCTACGGCGGTTTGGTGCGGTCGAAAAACATTCTTTCGGTGCTGATGCAATGTTTCGCCATCACCTGCGTCGCCTCCCTGCTGTGGTTCGTCTGCGGCTACAGCCTCGCCTTCACCGAGGGCGGCCCCTTCCTCGGAGGCGGGTCCCGGCTGTTCCTGGCGGGCCTTGGGGAGGATTCGGTGTCCGGCACCATTCCCGAATCGGTGTTCGTGATGTTCCAGATGACCTTCGCCATCATCACCCCCGCCCTGATCGTCGGCGCCTTCGCCGAACGGATGCGCTTCTCCACCATGCTGGTGTTCAGCCTGCTGTGGCTGCTGGCGGTGTACGTGCCGATCACCCATTGGGTGTGGGGCGGCGGCTGGCTCGGCCAGATGGGGCTGCTCGACTTTGCCGGCGGCACCGTGGTGCACATCACCGCCGGTGTCGCCGCCCTGGTGGCGGCCCTGGTGATCGGCAACCGCAAGGGCTTTCCCACCCACGCCATGCCGCCCCACAACCTCACCATGACGGTCACCGGCGCGGGCATGCTGTGGGTGGGCTGGTTCGGCTTCAACGCCGGCTCCGCCCTCGCCGCCAACGGTGACGCCGGCATGGCCATGCTGGTGACCCATATCTCCGCCGCCGCCGGCTCCCTGGCGTGGATGGCGATGGAGTGGATCCGCCACGGCAAGCCCTCGGTGCTCGGCATCGTCACCGGCATGGTGGCGGGGCTCGGCACCATCACCCCAGCGTCCGGCTTCGTCGGCCCCGGCGGCGCCCTGGTGATCGGCCTCACCGCCGGCGTGGTGTGCTACCTGGCCACCCAGGCCATCAAGCAGAAGTTCAAGATCGACGACTCCCTCGACGTGTTTCCGGTGCACGGCGTCGGCGGCATCCTCGGCACCCTGTTCGCGGGGATTTTTGCCTCGGACGCCCTCGGGGTGTTCAGCGGCCAGGGTTACAACGAGGGCATGACCATGGGATCCCAGCTGCAGGTCCAGGCCATCGGCGTGGTGGCCACCCTGGTGTACACGGCGGTGGTGACCTGGGTGCTGCTCAAGGTACTTGGCCTCCTGATGGGCCTCAGGGTCGACGGCGAGCAGGAGACCGTGGGCCTCGACCTCAGCCTCCACGACGAGCGCGGCTACGATATCTGACCGCCTCGTGCCGCGGCAAAGCCCCGGTCCCGGCCGGGGCTTTGCATTTCCGGGGCGCCGCCACGGGCAAATCGTATCGATGATTCACAGGGTGCTGTCGACGACAACCCGGACCGCTGCCCGTCAAGGGGGGCGCCTGTCATACTGGCACCGCCATCCCGGCCATCACCCCCAACCCATCCCGTCCGGAGGAACCCCCGTGAACCAAGCCCCTGTCGCCAAGGCCTATCTGCTGCTCGGCTGCCCTTTCTGCTTCAAGTTCCTGCTGTTCATGACCGAGGCGGGGCTTCTCGACCAGATCGAGGTGGTCGCCCTCGACCACGGCTCCCCGGAGTACGGCGCCCTCAAGGCCGAGCTGGAGCAACGGGCGGGCCGCGCCCTGTCGTTCCCCGCCGTGGAGACCGAACCCGGCGTGATCAAGACCGATACCCAGGCACTGATCGCGCATTTCAGGGCCAGCAACGGGCTGGACGATGCCAGCCTGCCGGTGCTCGACTTCTACCAGAAGGGGTTGTTCCAGAACGTGGTGAATCTCTACCAGGAGAACATGGCCCTCAAGGCGCGGCTGAAGGAGAGCTGAGGCCCCGCGCCCGGTCGATGTAGTCACACATTTGCGCCGCGCCCTCGGCGATGCGGGGGCCGTGGCGGTGGAGCAGATCCGGGTCGATCACGTGGATCTGGCCGTTGGCGACGGCGCTGATGCCGGGCCAGCGCCGCCACTCATCGATCCAGGCCGGCGGGGTGCCGTCCGCCTCGCTGACGATGATCACCTCCGGGTCCTTGAGCACCACCGCCTCCAGGCTGGTGTTGACCACCAGGGCGGGGGCGTCGGCGAAGATATTCTCGCCGCCGCAGAGGCGAATGATGTCGGATACCAGGTGCTCGCCGTTGAGGCTGATCATCGGCTGGTTCCAGATCTGCTGGAAGACCCGAACAGGGCGGCGCCCGCTGTAGGCGGCGCGCAGCCGGGCGATGCGGTCATTGAAGTCGGCCACCACGGCGGCGGCCTGCCGCTCCCGGCCGGTGAGGGTGCCGAGGCGGCCGAGCTCCGCCGGGATATCGTCGAGGCTCCTCGGCTCCTGCACGTACACCGGCAACCCCAGGGCCCGCAGCCGCGCCGCCAGCCCCTCGCCGTTGCCGGAGCGCCACAGGATCACCAGGTCGGGATCGAGGCGCAGCAGCACCTCGTGGTTGATGGCGCTGCTGGTGCCGAGGCGGGGAATGCGCTCCGCCGCCGCCGGGTAGTCGCTCCACTCCACGGTACCCACCACCCGCTCCCCGGCGCCGATGGCAAACAATTGCTCGGTGATATGGGGGCTCAGGCTGACGATGCGCCGCGCCGGGGCGGCGAGGGTCAGCGTTTTCCCATCGGCATCCACCACGGGGATGGGCTCGGCGCCGGCAACGGGCAGCGCCAGCAACCACAGCAAGGCCAGCCAGCGGAACATCAGGTGATCACCAGGGGGGCGCCGGTGAGGGGGTTGGCCTCTATCACGGCCCTGACGCCGAACACCTCGCGGATGTTGTCGGGGGTCAGCACCGCCTCCGGGGGGCCGCACTCCCACACCCGCCCGCAACTGAGCAGCAACATGCGGGTGGCGCAGCGGGCCGCCATGTTGAGGTCGTGGAGCACCATCACCACCGCAAAACCCTGGCCCGCGAGGCGGCGCACCAGGTCGAGGGTCAACTGCTGGTGGGCGAGGTCGAAGGACGCCGTGGGCTCGTCGAGCAGCAGGAGGCGATGCTGGCCATCCCGCTCCTCCCAGATCTGGGCCAGCACCCGGGCCAGCTGCACCCGCTGCTTCTCCCCCCCGGACAGGCGGGTGTAGATGCGCCCCCGCAGGTGGCCGCCGTCCACCGCCGCCAGGGTGTCGGCGACGATGGCCCGGTCCCGGGCCTGGCCGCTGCGGTGGGGGGTGCGGCCAAGCATCACCACCTCCTCCACGGTAAAGGGAAATTCCAGGCTGGTGTCCTGGGGCAATACCCCCATGGCGCGGGCCTTGTCCGCCGGGCGCCAGTGCTGGATGGGACGGCCGTTGAAGGTCACGGTGCCGGTGGTGGCCGGCCACTCGCCGCACAACACCCGCAACAGGGTGCTCTTGCCGGCGCCGTTGGGGCCGAGGATGGCGAGCACCTCCCCCTGCTCGACGGCAAAGCTGACATCCTCCAGAAGCCGCGCCCCGTGGAGGTCGAGACCCACCCGGTCGAGGGCCAGGCTCATGGCAGCACCCCGCCGTAGCCGCGGCGCCGCTGCTGGATCAGCAGGGAGACGAAAAAGGGCGCGCCGATCAGGGCGGTGATCACCCCGGTGGGCAGCTCGGCGGGGAGGATCAGCACCCGGGCCAGGGTATCGGCCACCACCATGAACACCGCCCCCATGATCAGGGAACAGGGGATCAGGTGGCGGTGGTCGGGGCCGATCAGCAGGCGCACCCAGTGGGGCACCATCAGGCCCACGAAGGCGACGATGCCGGAGCTGGCCACGGCGATGCCGACACCGAAGGCGGTGACGAGGATCACCCGCCGCTTGAGGGCTTCCACCTCCACCCCCAGGTGGCGGGCCTCCGACTCCCCCAGCAGCAGGGCGTTGAGGGCCCCGCTCTGGCGCGGCAGCACCACCGCCATCAACAGCGCCGCCACGGCGACGATGCCCACCCGCTGCCAGTTGGCACCCTCGAGGCTGCCCATCTGCCAAAGGCTGATGCGGCGCAACATGTCGTTGTCGGCGAAAAAGCCGAACAGGCTGTTGAGGGCCCCGGCCATGGCGCTGATGGCGATGCCGGCGAGCAGCATGGTGGACACCGAGGTGCCGGCGGTGGTGGTGGCCAGGCGATACACCAGCAGCACCGCGACAAAGCCCCCGGCAAAGGCCCCGAGGGCCACCAGGGACATGCCGAGCCAGCCGCCGCCGAGCAGCGCGCCGCCGAACACCACCACAAAGCCGGCCCCTGCGGAGGCGCCGCTGGCGACCCCGATCAGGGACGGGTCCGCCAGGGGGTTGCGAAAGAGCCCCTGCATCACCGCTCCCGCCCCCGCCAGCACCAGGCCCAGCAGGGCCGCGAGGATCAGGCGCGGCAGGCGGATGGCGAAGAGAATGAGCCCGTCGCGGCTCTGCCCCCCCGCCAGCCAGTCCCACAGGGTGGCGATGAAGGCCCCGGGGGTGACGAACACCGCGCCGCTCAAAAGGCCCAGCACCAGCACCACCGGCAGGGCGAGCAGCAGAACCCACAGCAGCTGGCGGTGGTGGAGGGGTCGCATGGGTGCCGGGCCCGGTGCGCGCTAGTAATCCACGCCCTTGCGGGCCTTGATGCCCGAGGCGTAGGCGTGCTTGATGTCCTTGAGCTCGGTGACGGTGTCCGCCAGCTCCCTGAGGGTCGCGCCGCCGCCCCGGCCGGTGACCACCACCGACTGGTTGACCGGCCGGCTGGCCAGGGCGTCGAGCACCCGGTCCTCGTCGAGGTACTTGTAGGCGAGCATGTAGGTCAGCTCGTCGAGCACCACCAAGTGGTAGCTGTCGTCCCGGAGCAGCGGCTCGGCCACCGCCCAGGTGCGCTCCGCGGCGGCGATGTCGGCGCTCTTGTCCTGGGTGTTCCAGGTGAAGCCGGTGCCCATCTGGTAGAAGGTCACCTCGGGGCATTTGTCGCGGATATACAGCTCCTCCCCGGACAGCTGCTCGCCCTTGATGAACTGCACCACCCCCACCCGGTAGCCGTAGCCGAGGCTGCGCATCACCATGCCGAAGGCGGAGCTGCTCTTGCCCTTGCCGTCGCCGGTGAGGAGGATCATCATCCCCCGCTCCTGGTCGGCGGCGGCGATGCGGGCGTCGACCTTCTCCTTGAGCCGTTGCATCTTGCGCTTGTGGGCGTCGTTGTCGGTGTCGGTCATCGTCATGTCCCCTTCAGGATAGGTGGCTGGTGGCCGTGGCTGGGCCCCGGGGCCGGTTGTGCGGCGCTCGCCGGCGAAAAAACCCGCGGCCTCAGAACCGGTACTCGACGCTCAGGCTGGCATTTTCCTTGGGCGAGGGATAGTAGGCCGGCATCCCGAAAAAGGTGACCAGCTCGGTGTACTCCTTGCCGAAAATATTGTTGAGCCGCGCCCGCAGCAGCAGCTCCCGCCATTCATAGGAGGCCGCCAGGTTGTAGACGGTGTAGCCCCCCAGCTCGTCGGCATTGCCCGCCAGGTCCACCGCCACGGAGCCGGTGTGGATCCCTTCGGCGTAGAGGCGAACATTGTCGGCGAGGCGGTAGCTCAGGGCCACCTTGGCGAGCGCCTCCGCCACCCCGGGGGTGCGGTTGCCGTCGAGATCGCCGGCCTCGAACTCGGCGCTCATGCGGGTCAGGCTGGCGCGCAGCTCGAGGGGTTCGAGCACCTGCCAGGCGGCGTCGAGGGTGGCGCCCCGGCGCCGGGTGTCGTCGAAATTGACGTTGGCAAAGGTGCCGGTGTCATAGCCGATCTCGTGGTCGATGGCGTGGTCGAACAGCACCAGGTTGAGGCCGAGGTCCGCCAGCTGCCATTCGCCCCCCAGCTCCCAGGCCACCCCTTGCTGGGGCTTCAGGGCCACCACGTTGCCCATGAAGTCGACGTTCTCGTCGGCGAGGGCGAAGCGGAAGGTCTCGTCCCTGTTGGCGTACACCCGGAGGTTATCGGCGAGCCGGTAGGACAGCCCCAGCTGCTTCACGGTGACGCTGTCGTCGTAATCGGCCTGGAACCAGCCGCCGTCCACCGCCACGTCCACCCGGGCGTGGCGGATGCCGGCGGAGAGCTGCAATGCCTCGAGGGGGGAGTAGATGGCCTGCAGGTACTCGCTGCGCCGCTCGTGGCGGTGCTCGCTCTGGCTCAGGCCAAACAGCGAGTTGACCGCCAGCTCATAGTCGTAATCCTCGAGATCGGTGCCCACCGTCACCCGCCAGTCGCCGAGGTTCAGCACCAGGCGCGGGTCGAGGGTATCCGCCACCCGGGATTGCAGGGTCTGGCTGTCGCCAAAGGACAGGGAGCGGCCGGTGATGGCCACGTCCTCGTCGCGGCGCCCGTAGGAGCCGAGCAGGGTCACCGCCTCGCCGAACTGGTGATCGACCCCCACCCGGTAGAGGCTGGCGTCGATGGTGTAATCGTTGAAGCTGCTGCCCGCCTGGCGGCGGTCGTCCGCCAGCTGGAAGTCCAGCAGGGCGCCGGGCAGCGTGTAGTCGTTGTCGCTGCGCTGCACCTCGGCGAACACCCGACCATCGCCGTAGCGGTAGCCGGTCTCGGCCCGCGCATGGCCGTAGTCGATGTCGGTCTCGTCCCGGTAGCCCTCGGAGTCGTCCTTCTGGGCACTGACCCGGTAGTCGAGGCGCTCGTCGAGGGCGCTGCCGCCGTAGCCGAGCTGGATGTTGCGGGCATCGTAACTGCCCACCCCGACCGCCAGCCGACCGCCTCGCTCGCCGCCCCGGCGGGTGATGACGTTGACCACGCCCCCCACCGCCTGGTCGCCGAACAGCACCCCGGCGCCCCCTTCCAGCACCTCGATGCGCTCCACATCCTTGAGGGCGATGGCGGTGAGATCCGGCTCCGACAGGTCGGAGTTGTTGAGGCGGCGGCCATCCAGCAGGATCAGGGCATTCTGCCCGGCGGACAGGCCCCGCACCGAGATGCGCACATCGCGGCCGTTGCCGACGCTGTCCCGCACCTGCAGGGACCCCTCGCCCCGCAGGGCCTCTTCCACGGTGCGGGCCGCGCTCAGGGCGATGTCCTCGGCGTCGATCACCCGCACCCGCAGCGGCACCCGGCCTAGGCTGTAGGGGGAGCGGGTGGCGGTGACCACCACCTCATCCTCGATCTGGGCGGCGAACAGCGCCGGGCTGGCGGCGACCGCAAGGGCCAGGGCCGACTTCAACAGCTTGATTTTCATGACGATCCTCAATCGAAAACAGCAAACACAAGGATTGAGGGAGGGACGAGAGTGGCGAGGGCCAACGGGGGCAGGCAAACGGCCACCGACAAAGCCCTCCGCTCCATCGTTGCAGCAACGTCATCGGGCCGGTTTCGGGCTTGCAGCTTGCGCTGTTCACCGTTGCGGGGGCAGCGGTGGCGTTGTCCGGGGCAGCCAAGATCATGCCCGGGACGCACCACACTTCCCGTTTAACCTGTTCCAGCCGCCCCTGGCGGGGGCGGCGAGCAGGCACCTGATGCAGGGCGAGGATTCTAGGCGCAACGGCGTTGTATAACAAGCGCGCAACCCTGGCCGCCCCCGCCCCACCAGCCGGTCGCGGCGAATGGCCGGCGTGAAGGGCGGCGACACGCCAGAACAGAAAAAATTCCATTGATAAATTCATTCTTCAGGAATATCGTTGTTGCCAGTACAAACAGGCGTCTTAAAATCCCAACAGTCTGTGGGTACTGACCGACTCGACCAGCAACGATAACTACAAGGACGTTGCACTACCCTTGAGGGGGAATCCATGATGAACCACAAGCACCGTTCACTCCGTTCCTTTACCCGTCTTTCGCTCTACACCGTTCTCGCCGCCACCCCCGGCCTCGCCGCAGCCCAGGCGACGCTCGAGGAAATCGTCGTCACCGCGCGGAAAACCGATGAAAGCCTGCAAACCACCCCCGTCGCCGTGACGGCCATGACCGAGGGGATGCTGGTGGACAAGGGCATCCTGAAAATGGACGACCTGCAGCGCACCGCACCGAGCCTTACCATAGGCACCGGTGGTACCGGCCCCGCCAGCATCATCTACACCGCGATTCGCGGCCAGGCCCAGAACAGCCCCAACTCGGTAACCGACTCCGCCGTGGGCGTGTACATCGACGGCGTCTACCTCGGCCGCCCCATCGGCAGCAACCTGGGCTTCCTCGATGTTGGCCAGGTGGAAGTGCTGCGCGGCCCCCAGGGCACCCTGTTCGGCCGCAACACCACCGGTGGCGCCCTGACCATCCAGACCAACAAACCCACCAATGAATTCGAAGGTCGGGTCAAGGCCGAGGTGGGCAACTACGACTTCTACAACGTCGAGGGCGTCCTCAACCTGCCCGTCACCGACGAGCTGGCCACCCGCTTCGCCTACCGCTACAACGAGCGCGATGGCTACTACGACAACCCCTTCTACAGCGAGGGCTTCAAGGACGTCGACGAGAGCTACTCGGCCCGGGGCTCGGTGCTCTACAGCCCGACGGAAGGCAATTACGAAGTCTTCTTCTCCATGGACCACGAGTACTACAAGGACAACGGCACCCCCACCACCGTGGTCGCCTTCAACGACAACGCCAGCGCGGCACCGGGCCTTCCCACCGTGGCCCAGCTGTTCGCCGCCTCCGGCTTCAACCCCCGGGATTTCGAGGGTCGCTTCGACAAGACCTTCGGCAACGTGCGCACCGCCGTGCTCGACAACGACATCATGACCCCCCAGAACCACCACAAGGTCACCGGCTCCACCCTCGACTTCAAGGTGGACCTGGGCGGCGCAGAGCTGCGCTCCATCACCGCCTACCGGGAGAGCGTCAGCGGCAACCAGAACGACCTGGACGGCTCGCCGGTGGATATCATCGCCTTCTACTCCGAGTACGGCCACCACCAGTTCAGCCAGGAGCTGCAACTCTCCGGCGACATCGGCAAGCTGAACCTGATCGGCGGCGTGTACCACTTCGAGGAGGGCGGCTACGAGTTCTCCCACGCCCACCAGTTCGGGGTGTTCATCCAGAACCTGGGCATTCCCTACAACCTGATTCCCTTCGATTACCGCAACACCTACTCCGAGTACGCGGGCACCTCCGACGGCGTGTTCCTGCAGGGCAACTACGAGATCACCGAGCAGCTGCGCCTCACCGCCGGCTACCGCTACACCCGGGATACCCGGGATATCGAGCGGGCGCCCAACACCAACTACATCCCCCAGCCCGGCAAGCCCATCGACTGCGGCCTGACCGGCACCGAGCTCGGCGACCCGAGCCTCACCACCGCCCAGGCGCGGGCCACTCCGCTGCGCAACTGTAACGTGCGGGAGGATGCCTCCTTCAGCTACCCCGCCTACGTCATCAGCCTCGACTACCAGCTGAACGACGACACCTTCCTGTACGCCAAGCACAGCCGCGCCTCCATGGCCGGCAGCCTGAACACCCGGGAAGTACCGCCGCCGTTCACCTTCGCGGTGGATCCGGAGACCGTCACCGACTTCGAGATCGGCGCCAAGACCGAATTCCTCGACAGCCGGGTACGGGCCAACGTGGCGGCGTTCTACATGGAGGGCGAGGACGTCCAGCGCATCATCAACGCCTTCAACAGCGCCGGCACCGGTCTCACCCAGTTCAACACCAACACCGGCGACACTGAGATCCAGGGTATCGAGCTGGAGATGACCGCCCTGCTGTGGGAGGGCTTCGAGCTGAACTTCTCCGCCTCCGCCATGGACGGGGAGTACGTCAGCGGAACCTTCAACGAAGTCCGCGGCACCACCGCCAACCCCATCATCGTCGACCGCAGTGGCGAGGAACTGCCGCGCCTGCCGGAGTTCAGCTACAGCATCGGCGCCAGCCAGACCTTCAACCTGGAGGTGGGCGAACTGCGGGCATTCCTCGACTACGCCTACGTGGATGACCAGGCCATCGTCACCACCACCGGCACCCCCGGTGACGCGGCGAGCATCGCGGCGGCGGCCTTCGTCAACAAGAACGCCTCCATCGACGGTTACGGTCTGCTGAACGGTCGCCTGTCCCTGACCCTCAACAACCCCAACATCGAGCTCGCCATCTGGGGCCGCAACCTGACGGACGAGGAGTACGCCACCAACGTGTTCGAAAGCTGGACGGCCCTGGGCTTCCTGCTCCACAACCAGGGCAACCCCCGCACCTACGGGGCGAGCGTCGAGTACCGCTTCTGATCCACCCCTTGATCCGGCACGCCGCAAGGCGTGCCGAACCCCTTGCAGCCGGCCTTCGGGCCGGCTTTTTCATGTCCGAAACCGCACAATGATCGTGTAACTGCCCGATAACGGCCACCACCCCTGGCCGCCTCGGTTGTACTCCGGCCACATTCTTTCTATGTTGTTGGTCCGATCATCGCCGCATACCCGGCATGAATCCGCCGATAGCTCCCCACCCCTCCGATAACAGGACCACAGCCGTGACAGACACCCAGACCTCAACCCTCGACCAGATGACCCAGGACTTCCTGGCGGTCAGCGACACCTACACCGGCACCCTCAGCGACCCCCACCCCTACCCCATGTACGCCGAGCTGCGCAGCAAATGCCCAGTGATGCAGGGGGATATCCTCGCCAAGTACCGGGTGCCAAGCCAGGCGGACTACGCTGGCAGCGGTCGCCCGGTGATGACCATCTTCAAGTACGACGATGTGATGAGCATCCTCCGGGATACCGAGAACTGGAAGAGCTACATCGTCGGCGACGGCTTCGGCGCGGCGGTGGACAACCTGCTGCTCACCGCCATGGACGGGGAGCAGCACAAGAGCTTCCGCAACCTGCTGATGCCCCCCTTCCTGCTGCCGGTGGCGCGCCGCTTCCGCGACACCCTGATCCGCCCGATCCTGCAGAAGGATTTCATCGATGTGTTGAAGCCCCAGGGCAAGGCCGACCTGGTGCAGGAATTCGCCCTGCCCTTCCCGGTGTGGGTGATCTACTCCCTGTTCGGCTTCCCCGAGGACCGGGAGGCGGTGATGAAGTTCGCCGGTCTCGCCCTGCGCATCCTCCCCGGCCCCCAGTTCGATGCGGAGACCACCGCCAAGACCATGCCCATCGCCATGCAGGCGGGCATCGAGCTGTACCAGCATGTGCTGCCCATCATCGCCGCCCGGCGCGCCTCCGGGGAGCAGCGTGACGACCTGATCGGCTTCATGCTCAGCGTCGAGTACGAGGGCCGCAAGTTCAGCGACGAGGACATCGCCAACTTCGTGCGCATGCTGCTGCTCGCCGCCGGGGAGACCACCAGCCGCACCTTCGCCAACATGATGGTGCAGCTGCTGGAGAACCCCGAGGTGATGGAAAAGGTCCGCCAGGACCGCTCCCTGATCCCCCAGACCATCACCGAGACCATGCGCCTCGAGCCCACCGCGGCCTACCTCGCCCGCGTCGCCGACAAGGACATGGTGGTGAGCGGCGTCACCATTCCCAAGGGCACCGCCGTGTCCCTGTGCGTGGCCGCGGCCAACCGGGATCCAGACAAGTACGAGCGCCCCGACGAGCTGTGGATCGAGCGCCCCATGCGCCCGGCCCTCAGCTTCGGCTTCGGCGCCCACACCTGCATGGGCATGCACATCGCCCGCACCGAGATGGAAGTCGCCCTCGATCTGCTGCTCGATCTCCCCAACCTGCGCCTCGACCCGGCCTATCCGAAGCCGGTGATCCGCGGCATGCAGCTGCGGGGGGCCGACAGCATCCATGTCCTCTGGGATGTCTGAGTGAAGGAAGGCCCCGGCTGAATCCCCGCTCCCTTCGGGGAGAGAACGGGAAGGCCACAACGGGACGCCCGGGTGAAAACCCGGGCGTCGTCGTTTACGGGGTCAGGCGAACAGATCGGGCCCGACGGGCAGCTCCCGGAAGCGCTTGCCGGTGGCGGCAAAGAGGGCATTGGCCACCGCCGGGGCAATCACCGGGGTGCCCGGCTCGCCCACCCCCGTGGGGGGCTCGGCGGAGGGCAGGATATGCACCGCCACCTCCGGCATGTCGCCGATGCGAATCACCCGGTAGCCGTCGAAGTTGCCCTCCACCGCCCGCCCCTTGTCGAGGGTGATGGCGCTGTACATCAGGGGCGAGAGCCCAAAGCCGATGCCGCCTTCCATCTGGGCGCGGATCACGTCGGGGTTGACGGCGATGCCGCAGTCCACCGCGCAGGTCACCTTCACCACCTTGAAGCGGCCGTCGGGCTGGCGGGCAACTTCCGCCACCTGGGCCACATAGCTGCTGAACGACTCGTGCAGCGCCACCCCCTGGTAGCGGCCCTCCGGCAGGGGCTTGCCCCAGCCACTTTTGTCGGCGGCCAGCTGCAGTACCGCCCTGTGCCGGGGGTGATCCCCGAGCATCGCCAGGCGAAACTCCACCGGGTCGCGGCCCGCTTCCCGGGCCAGCTCGTCGATGAAGCTCTCGATGGCGAAGGCGTTGTGGGTGGAACCGACGCTGCGCCACCAGTGGGGCGACACCGGCAGGCGGGTGTTCAGGGACTCGATGCGCAGGTTGGGGATGGCATAGGGCATATTGCGCAGCCCCTCCACCGTGGTGCGGTCCACCTCCCGCTCCGCAAGACCCATGATGGACTGGCCCACCACCCGCTGGCGCCAGGCGCTCACCGCCCCGTTGTCGTCCAGGGTCGCCTCCACCCGGTGGACATAGAGGGGCCGGTAGCGGCCGGCCCGGGTGTCGTCCTCCCGGGTCCACACCAGCTTGATGGGCACCGGCTTGCCGTAGGCCTTGGCGATCTGGGCGGTTTCCACCACGTAGTCGCCGTCGAAGCTGGCGCGGCGGCCAAAGCTGCCACCGGCGTAGAGGGTGTTGATCTTGACCTTCTCGGGGGGCAGGCCAAACACCGCCGCGACATTTTTCTGGTCGAGGGTCTGGCTCTGGCAGCCGTACCACAGCTCGACGCCCCCGGCGGTGTGGTGCAGCACGCAGTTCATGGGCTCCATGGCGGCGTGGGCGAGGAAGGGCACCACGTACTCCGCGGACAGGACCCGCTTGGCGCCGGCGAGCACCCCCTCGGCATCACCCTCGCCCCGGGCCAGGGCGCCGGGCTGGCGGGCCAGGGCGCGGTACTCGGCGATCAGCCCGGAGGAGGACAGGGTCGCGCCCTCGCCCTCGTCCCATTCCAGGCGCAGGGCCTTGCGGGCCTGGTCGGCCTGCCAGAAGGTCTCGGCAAGGACCGCGACACCGGTGGGAATCTCCAGCACCGCCACCACCCCCGGCATGGCCCGGGCGGCGGCATCATCGACGCTTTTGAGCTTGCCGCCGAAAACCGGCGGGTGGGCCACCACGGCGGTGAGCATCCCCGGCCAGTGCACGTCCTGGGTGAAGAGGGCGCTGCCGTCGGTCTTGCCCAAGTCCTTGCGCCGCAACCGCTGCTTGCCCACCAGGGTGAAATCCCCGGGGTCCTTGAGGGTGACGGCGGTGGGCAGGGGCTGGGCGGTGGCGGCGACACTCAGCTCGCCGTAGGTGGCGCGGCGCCCGGACGGGCCGTGGAGCACCTCCCCCGAGCGGGTGCGGAGCTCGGCCACCGGCACCTGCCACTCGGCACTGGCGGCGGCCAGCAGCATCTGGCGCACGGCGGCCCCCGCTTCCCGCATCTGGGTCCAGGAATTGGCGATGGCGGTACTGCCGCCGGTGATCTGCATGCCGATGAGGGTGTTCTTGTAGCGTTCATCCGCCGGCGCGGCCACCACCTCCACCTGATTCCAGGCGGCGTCCAGCTCCTCCGCGACGATGGTGGCGAGGCCGGTGTAGGTACCCTGGCCCATCTCCATGTGCTTGATGGTGATGACGACCCTGTTGTCCGGGGTCAGGGCGACGAAGGCGCTGGCCTCAAGGCGCGCCTCGGCGGCCTTGGCGGTGGCCCCGGTATGGCCGTCGGCGGCCCGCAAACCGGGAGCCAGGGCAACCCCCAGGGTGAGGCCGGCGGCCTGGGCGCCGCGCACCAGGAACAGGCGGCGGGAAAGGGACTCTGGGGCGTTCATGCCTTCACCTCCCCGGCCAGCGCCGATGCCGCCCGTTTGATGCCGGCGCGGATGCGGCCATAGGTGGCGCAGCGGCAGATGTTGCCCCCCATGGCCTGGTCGATGGCGGCGTCGTCCGGGTTCGGGTTCTGTTCCAGGAGGTGAATCGCCGACATCAATTGCCCGGACTGGCAATAGCCGCACTGGTACACGGCGAGATCCTCCCAGGCCTCTTGCAGGGCCCTCGCCGCCGTGCTCGCGGCGCCCTCGATGGTGCTCAGCTGCTGGCCGTCCACGGCGCCCACCGGTATCGAGCAGGCCCGCACCGGCTGGCCGTTGAGGTGCACGGTGCAGGCGCCGCACTGGGCGATACCGCAGCCGTACTTGGTGCCGGTGAGGTGCAGGTGGTCCCGCAGCACCCACAGGAGCGGGGTGTCGGGATCGACATCCACGGATTGCAGCTGTCCGTTGACGGTGAGGGAAACAGGCATAGGGAGCTCCCTGTGAAGCCGATGGGCGCCCCGGGCAGGGTTGCCGGCGGGACGGCGAGGCAGAGTGATGTTGGCTGACCGGAGCCAATGTAGACCAATCAGCGCAGTCTGGCAAAAAAGTCCACCGGCGGGCCGGATCAGCGGTAGCTGTCGAGATCCTCCGGGGTGTCGATGTCGATGGCCGCCTCCGGCATGTCCACCACCACGGGCCGCGCCCAGTCACTGCGCAGCAGGTCCCGGGCGCCCCTGTCCCCCCGCAGGTTCAAAAGGGTCGGAAACCACTCCCGGGCAAACAGCGCCGGAATGCCCAGCACTCCGCCGTAGCGGGCGCAGCTGATGCCGGGGTGGACGCGGCTCAGGTGGTGGTCCACCAGCCCCGCCAGATGGGTGGGGGTGAGCGCCACCTGGTCCGCCAGCAACAGCAGCACATGGTCCACCTCCTCGCCAAGGCTGGCAACGCCAGCGGCGATGGACGACGACAGCCCCTCCGCCCAGCGCGGATTGTGGATCACCCGGGCGCCATCGGCATGGGGGGCGAGATCATTGCCGTGGGCGCCGAGCACCAGGGTCACCCGCCCCGGCAGCACCGCCTCCGCCACCGCGAGGCTGCGGGCCAGCAGCGGGCGACCATCGAGGGGCGCCAGCAGCTTGACCGCGCCAAAGCGCCGCGATGCCCCGGCGGCCAGCACCAGGGCGGCGACCCGTCCACCGGCGCGGGTCATGGACGATCCCGGGAAATGGGCAGCCGCGCCCGTGCGGGGTCGCTGAGCGGGACGAGGCTTGCCCCCGTCACCACCCCGTGGCACTCGGCGAGGATCGACAGGGCCACCCCCTCCGGCAGCTCGGCGCCGAGGTCGAGCCCCGCAGGTCCATGCACCGCTATCGACAGCCGCTGCTCCGGGAGCCCGGCGAGCTCGAGCACCTCCCGCCGCCGCCGCGCCGGGCCGATGAGGGCCAGGTAGCGGGCCGAGGAACCCTGCAATGCCGCCATTGCCCGGGCGTCGAGGCCCAGGTTGTGGGTCATCACCACGGCGGCGTCGACATGGGGGAAGAGTGCCTCGGCGGGCAACTCGCCGGGATCGCAGCGCAGGATGCTGGCCGCCGCCGGGAAGTATTCCCACCTGGCATTGGCCGGGCGCGGATCGCACAGGGTGACCTCCCAACCCAGCCCGCTGGCGAGGGCCACCAGGGGGCGGGCATCGCTGCCACCGCCCACCACCAAGAGGTGGAGCGGTCGCCCCACCGGGGTGTCGAGCCAGGTGCCCTCCCCATCCTCCGTCAGCGCGCCCCGCGGGGACAGAACCCCCGCCTGAAGCCCCGGCACGAACCGGGCCCGGGGCGGGGCGTTGCCCAGGATGCGCTGGCGATAGTGCCCCCCGCGGCGCTGCTCGAGGGCGGCGAGCAGCGCCGGCAGGTCGAGCCAATCGCTGGCGGCGGTGACGGGCTGGAGCAGGATGCGCACCAGGCCGCCGCAGCCGATACCCAGCTGGAAGGACAGGTCGTCCTCGTCGGAACCGTCGTAGGCCAGTAGCAAGGCCTGCTCCGAGGCCAGGGCCCGCCGGGCATGGCGGTGGATATCCGCCTCCAGGCAGCCGCCGCTCAACAGGCCGAACTGCTGGCCCAGGTCGTTGAACAGCATCATCGCCCCCGCCTTGCGGTAGCTGGGCCCTTCGGTGGCGTAAACAGTGCCCAGCACCCAGCCGCCGGCGTCGCGGCCGGCGTGCCAATGGCGGAGCAGATCGAGGAGGTGGTTGGCCATGGGGGCTCCCGGTATCGGTGCCGCCAAGCCTAGCGGATTAGGGCTTGCACCGACACCGGCACGCCGTTGAAGGCGGCGTTGCCGCTGGGGCGGTCGCAGTCGGCGTCATCGCTCAGCAGGTTCACATTGGCCCCCGACCGGCCCTGGGCCAGGCGCTGGCGCACCCGGGCATCGCCGTGACTCCAGCCGTGGGGCACGCTCACCACCCGGCGGGCCATGGCGTCGTTGAGCTGCACGGCGATGTCGATCTCCCCGACCCGGGAGCGAATCCGCACCCGGTCGCCGTCCTCCACCCCCAGTTCGGCGGCGTCCAGGGGATGGATCCACGCCAGGCAGCGCTCCGGCCCCTTCACCAGGGCGTGGAGGTTGTGCATCCAGGAGTTGTTGGAGCGGGGGTGGCGGCGATTGATCAGGAGGAACTGGTCGGGGTGGAAACGGCCGCCGGCCACCGCCTCCTCCAGGGCGGGGAGGTCCGCCACCAGCGCCGGCGGCGCCAGGTCGATGCACCTGTCCGGGGTGGCGAGGGCCCCGGGCAGGCGCTCGCCCCGCACCGGGCCGAGGCTGATGCCGGAGGGGTTGGCCTTGAGCAGATCGAGGGAGATGCCCCCGGGCACGGTGCCGTAGCCGTCCCCCTCGGGGCCGCAGCGCAGCAGCAGGTCGTACAGTTGCTCCACCTCCTGGTGGTGCCCGCTGGCGGCGAGCATCTCATCCACCCCCATGCCCGCCGGCCGGCGGGGTAGCAGGGGCGCGATATGGTCGACGAAGCCCTGGGCGTGGCGGCGGAGGAATTCGTCCCGCCGAAGCCCGGCGAGCCGCGCCGCCAGGGCGGTGAGGATGTCCCAGTCGGCGTATTCGTCGTCGCCCCGGGGCAGCAGGGCCGGGGAGTGGCTGAGGCTGTTCTCCACCATCCACTCGTTGTAGATGAGGGTCATCTCCGGGCGCTTGAGGTGATCCATGGGGGGCAGAATGATGTCGGCATGGCGACTGGTCTCGTTCAGGTAGTAATCCACCGACACCATGAATTCCAGCTTGTCCAGGGCCGCCATCACCCGCCCGGCGTTGGCATTGGAGAGGGCCGGGTTGCCGGCGACGGTGAGCAGGCCGCGGATCTGGCCCTCACCCGGGGTCTCGATTTCCTCCCACAGCACCTGGGTGGGAAAGCTGACGCCGATGGCCGGGGTAGCGGACACCCGGGAGCGCAAGCGGCCATAGGGGGCGCCGTGCTCGTCGCAGCGCAGGTCCATCAAATAACCGGGCACCGCCGGAGCCGGGAACAGGGCGCCGCCGGCCCGATCCAGGTTGCCGGTGAGCACGTTGAGGCAGTCGATCAGCCAGATCGCCAGGCTGCCAAAACGCTGGCAGCAGGCCCCCACCCGGCCGTAGGCCACGGCGCTGGGGGCGCTGGCGAAATCCCGGGCCAGCTGGCGGATGGCATCGGCGTCGATGCCGGTGGGGGCCGCCACCCGCTCGGGGGGGTAGTCCGCCGCCAACCGTTCGAGCTGCTCGCGGCCCCGCAGGAAGGCCGCCAGGCGGCCGGGCCGCGCCAGCCCCTCGGCAAACAGCACCTGGATCATGGCCAGCAACAGCAGGGCATCGCTGCCGGGGCGCGGCGCCAGGTGGCGATCGGCCATGGCGGCGGTCTCGGTGCGGCGCGGGTCCACCACCACCAGCTGGCCACCCCGGGCCCCGAGGGCCTTGAGGCGGCGGGGCATGTCCGGCGCCCCCATCATGCTGCCGTTGGACACCAGCGGGTTGGCCCCGAACATCAGGAAAAAGTCGGTGCGCTCCACATCCGGCACCGGAATCCGCGCCTGGTTGCCGTACATCAAAAGGCTCGCCAGAAAGCGCGGGAAGGAGTCGATGGACGCCGCCGACACCATCAGCGCCGGCAGGGCGCCGAGCAATGCCGGCATGCCCAGCATCACCCCGGCGTTGTGGGCCCCCGGGTTGCCGAGGTAGATGCCAAGGCCGGCGATGCCGTCCCGCTCGCGGATGCGGTTGAGCCCGGCGGCGGCCCGGTCCAGCGCCTCGTCCCAGCCGATTTCGACGAAGTCCTCGCCGCGCCGCAGCAGGGGGCGGGTCAGGCGGTCGGGGTCCTCCCGCAAGCCCCTGAGGCCCTGGGACTTGGCGCACAGGAAGCCGCGACTCGCCGGGTGATCCGGGTCGCCACGGATATCGAGGATCTCGCCGCTGGCGGGGTCGGCGGTGACTTTGAGGCCACAGCTGGATTCGCAGAAGGGGCAGATGCGGGTCGCGGTGATGGCGGTCATGGCGGGGGCTCAGGCGCTCCCCATGGCGGCTTCGCCGGCTTCCTTCATCAGCTGGGTGTCGAGGTACTCCCGGGCCCGCAGCACCTTGCCGTCCCGCAGTTCGAACATCCAGTGGTAGCGATTGGCGTAGGGGGTGCCGTTGACAAAGCGGGTGTCGGAGTGCCCCTCGGCGGCCACGAAGTCGCCCTCGGCGACCAGGTGGTCGAGGCGGATGTTGAGCCCGGCGGGCATCAGGGTGTCCCGCATCTGCCCCATCAGCCCGATCAGCTGCGCCTTGCCGAAGGTGCCGGAGGCGGGCAGGTTGCCCGCCACCCACCAGCTGGCGTCATCGGCGAGGGCCGCATCGATGCCGGCGAAATTCCACGCGGAAATGTCCGCCAGCAGCTGGCGCACGACGGCTTTGTTGCGTTCGGTGGACATGGCGTGCTCCGGGGCCGCAAGGGCGAATGGCTTATGGTTATGGGTGGAGGCACTTTTTCCCAATTGCCCGGCCCTGTCAACCGCGCCCGTCCCCGGGTCAGTGCCGAATGGCACATGCTCAACGAATCGCGCTGTCATCCGGCCGCTGCCCGGGCCCTGCCCTTCGAGACACACCGTACATCCGTCCCTGGAGGCTCGACGGCGCCATCCCTGGCGCCGACGGTCTCGAAGGGCAGGGCCCGGGCAGCGACATCACAATGGCATGCGGCCTAAGCCCGTGTCATTCCGGTCAGCCCCCCATCACCACCATCACCTTGCCGCTGTTGCGATCCATGGCGGTCTCGAAGGCCTTGGGGAAATCCCTGAAGTCAAAGCGGTGGCTGGTGTAGGGGGCGATCTCCGCCGGGTCGATGCGGCCCAGGGTGTCCAGGGCCTCCCCCAGTTCGGTGGGGTAGCCCACGGCGGTCCAAAAAGTCATCTCGCGGATCAGCAGGCCCTCGAGGTTGAGGGCCACCGGCTCGTGGTAGACGGCGGTGAGCACGATGCGGCTTCGGTACTTGCCCATGGCGATGGTCTGCTCCAGCAGCACCGGGGCGCCGGCCATGTCCATGAACACATCGGTGGCGACGGTGGGCTCCCCGAACATCTCCCCGGCGGTGCCATGGCATTCGATCAGCGCCTCCCGCAGCTTGCGCCCACCGGGATTGACGGTGTAATCCGCCCCGAGGGCACGGGCGCGCTCCAGGCGGGCATCGGAGAGATCCACCGAGACGATATCCTTCACGCCGCGACGTTTGAGCCAGAACACCGCGCCGAGGCCGATGGGCCCGGCGCCGTACACCACCACCTTCTCGCCGGGCTGAAGGTTCGCCTGGTTGACCCCGTGGAGCGCCACGGCGAGGGGTTCGGCCAGGGCGGCGATCTCCGGGGCGAGCCCCGCCGGCACCGGCAGCAGGTGCTGGCCCCGTTTGGCACCCCGCACCAGCAGGTAGTCTGCGAACGCCCCCTCGGAGCCCCCGTTGCCGATGATGTTGTCCATCGCCCCCATGGGATTGATCAGCACCTGGCTGCCCGGGGGAAGCCCCTCCACCTCAGTTCCCGCGTCGATCACCGTGCCCACCGCCTCGTGCCCCAGGGGCCAGTCGCCGCCATCGGCGCGGCGCACCCCGTAGCGGGCAAAGGTGAGATCGCTGCCGCAGATACCGCAGGCGTTGACCTTGAGCAGCACGTCGCCGGGGCCGACGGCGGGCCTTGCCACCTCGTCCACCCGGACGTCGTTGGCGCCGTGGATATTGACCAGTTGCATGGGTTATCTCCTCCGGGTGTGGCCCGGTTCATTTAACGTTATGGCTATCGGGACCGTCAGGGCAACGGGAACGGGACCAGTGTAAGGGTTTTGGCCGGCCCACCGATCGCCCTCTGTGTTGCAATCACGACGGGTATTTTCCAATACTGCCGCCGACGGGATGTACTCCAAGGCCCTCGGGTGTCCCCTTGCCCCCGGGCTGATAACCAATCCATAACAGCGAGGAAACACCATGACCATCACCGTGCAAGGCCACGTGGACATCGACACCCTCAGCCACCTCACGCCCCGCCAGAAGGACAACCTGCGCACCTGGATGCGCCTGCAGGACACCCTCAACGCCGGCAAGTTCGGCGCCGAGATGGACGCCTTCTTCCACCCCGACATGACCTACGGCAACCCCAGCCGCCCGGACCTCGGCACCTACAAACAGTGGAAGACCTCCCCGGAGGAGCTGTACAAGCGCTTCCCGCCGTCCCACTACCGGACACTCAACGCCACCGGCATCGGCGACGACGAGATCTGGGTGTACTGCCACCACACCGGCCTGCACACCGGCGGCAACTACATGGGCATCGCCCCCAGCGGCAACCCGATCAACGTCGAATGGTTTTCCACCGTGACCTTCAAGGATGGCAAGATCATCCGTATCTTCAGCATCGCCGACGTGCTGTCGATGCTGATCCAGATCGGCGTGGTGGATGCCGCCAAACTGCCGGTGGACCCCTACAAATAATCCCGGCGGGAGCGGCCCGGATCAGTTCACCAACACCTGGGCCCTGGCCACATAGGCCTGCCAATCGGCGATCAGCCGATCCCGGATATCCGGCAGTTCCGCGGCCAGATCGCGGTGCTCGCCGGGGTCCTCCGCCAGATTGAACAGCTGCCAGGCCCCGGTACCCAGGGGCGCGGGCATCCACAGCAGCTTCCAGTCGCCCCGCACCACCGAGCGCTGGCCGTGGAGCTCGTAGACGATGGCGGCATCCTCGGGGTGCACCCGCGCCGCCTGCCCCCGCAGGTGGGCAACCATGGAACGCCCCGTCACCGGCGCCACGGCGCGGCCGTCCACCTCGTCGGTCAGGGGCACCCCCGCCAGCTCCAGCACCGTGGGCACCACATCCATCACCGTGCCGTAGGCATGGCCGATGGCGCCGCGCCGCTCGATGCCGGCGCCGGCAATGATGGCCGGCACCCGGGTGCCGCCCTCGGTCACCGCCCCCTTGGTGAGGCGAAACGGCGCCGAGCCGGCGGCCGCCCAGTGGGGGCCGTAAAACACATAGGACTCCCCCGCCCCCAGGTTATCGAGACTGTTATCGGCCCCCTCGAGCCGCTCCCGCACGCTCGGCACCACCATGTAATCCTCCGCCACCTGGCCGGCGGGGCCGTTGTCGGAGAGGAACAGCACCAGGGTGTCGCGGCCCCGGCCGCTGGCCTCGAGGTGGTCGAGCAGGCGGCCGATGTTCCAGTCCATGTTGTCCACCATGGCGGCGTAGACCTCCATGGCGCGGGCCGCCCTGCGCCGCTGCTCGCTGTTCAGTTGCTCCCAGCTGGCGGCATCCGGCGCCAGAGGGCCGGCGAACGCCCTGACATCCATCAGTCCGAGGGTCTTCATCCGCGCGATACGGTCGTCCCGCAGCCGCGCCCAGCCGCCGTCGTAGTTGCCCCGGTACTTGTCGATGAACGCGCTGGGCGCCTGCAGCGGCGAATGGGGGGCGGTGAAGGACAGGAAGGCGAAAATCGGCCTGTCCGCCGCCACCTGGTCGATCTTTTCCATCAGCCTGTCGGTGAAGGCGTCGGACGAGAAAAAGTCATCCGCCACGGTGACCGGCCTGCCATCATCCAGGTAGTCGACGCCCATGTGGCCCTTGAGGGTCGCGCCGAAGCCCCCGTGGCCAACGTGGTTGTGACCCCCCTGGAGGAGGGCGAAGCTGCGGTCGAACCCCCGCGCCGAGGGCAGGCTCTCCGGGGTCATCCCCAGGTGCCACTTGCCCGCCATGATGCTGGTGTAGCCGGCGGCGCCGAGGCGTTCGGCAAGGGTCGCCACCCGATCGCTGATCCTGCCCTCGTAGCCGTAGCGACCGGCGAGTTCGGGGCGCGCCGCCTCCGCCATGGCCCCGACCCCGGCGGTGTGGTTGTCGGTGCCGGAGAGCAGCATGGCGCGGGTCGGCGAGCAGGTGGGCGCGGCGTGGAAATTGGCGAGGCGCACCCCGCCCTCGGCGAGGCGATCGAGATTGGGGGTGGCGATCTCCGCGCCAAAGGCGCCGATGTCGGAGTAGCCGAGATCATCCGCCACGATCAGCAGGATATCGGGCTGGACCTTGGCTTGCGCGCCAGCAGCGGGCATGGCCGCCAGCAGGCAGGCGAGGACGGCAAGGCGCCGCCAGGCACCCAGGGCAATAGGCATGGGGATCACCGTTATCGTTATGGCTGTTGTCGGGTTGCAAGCCGCGGCGACCGCCCGGCAGGCTAAAACCCCGGTCGAGGGTGATTGTGGCGGGCAATACGGAGCGCGGCAAGCCGGCGCCATGGGCGCCCTCCCCCCGGCGCCGGCCGGCAAGCTTCCCGCGGGATCACCGCCACTGTGGCAACAGGGTTGCCACAGCGGACGCTGGCGCCTACCACACCAATGTAGCAGAATCATGACAACGGCCCGCCGCCCGGGCGGGCACTGTCGATGCCCTTGGCCACGGGAGCCTCCTTGCGTCCATTCCTCCACCGGTTGCGCCGGCCCGCCCCTTACGCCCTGGCGGCGGGGCTACTGTTCGTGGCGATTCCCCTCGCCGCCCGGGGCTGGCTCGGCTGGTCCCACCCCCTGGGTTACCTGTCGGACCTCGCCGTCGGCGGCGCCCTCTGGCTTTTGGCCCTGCGCCTTCGCAGCCGCCCCTGGCTGACCCTGCCGCTGATGGCCCTGTGGGCGCTGATGACCCTCGGCAGCGCCGAGCTGATCCGCGCCATGGGGCGCATGGCGGAGCCGGCGGATCTCGCCTATCTGCTCGACCCGCAATTCGTCGCCCGCTCCGCCGGTGCCGGCGGCCTCAGCCTGCCGTGGCTGGCGGCGGCCCTCGCCGCGGCCCTGGCGCTGGCCCTGGCGCTGGCCCTGGCGGCGGCCTGGCGCGGGTCCGGCGAGGGTTTGCCGCGCCGCGCCTGGTTGCTGCCGGTGGCCCTGCTCGCCATCCATGCCGCCGGCCAGCACCGCCTGCCCCTGGACAGCCCCGAGTGGCACCATTTCAACCTGCCCCACAAATGGCTGGCGGCGCGGGCGAGCGCCGCCGCCCTGGCCCTCGACGGCGGGGAAGCCGACGGCGGCGCGGTGGACATCAGCCCCTTCACCGCCCTCGACCTCGGGGGCACGCCCCTGCTGGCGCGGCCGGGCAGCGCCCGCAACGTGCTGATCGTCACCCTGGAGGGCATCCCCGGCGCCTACCTGGCCGCCAGCCGCGCCGCCATCGGCGGCCCCTACCGGGAAGCGCTGATGCCGCGCCTGAGCCAGTGGGCCGAGCGGGGCATGCTCACCACCGACTACGTGCTCCACCACCACCAGACCATCCGCGGCCTCTACAGCATGCTGTGCGGTGACTACGACAAGCTCGACGCCGGCACCCCCAAGGGCATCGAACTGCTCAGCAACCCCGGGCGCGGCGAGCTGTGCCTGCCCGCCCAGCTGCGCCGGCACGGCTTCGCCACCCACTTTCTGCAGGGCGCGGGGCTGCGCTTCATGGCCAAGGACAGGGTCATGCCGCGCATGGGTTTTGACCACACCCGGGGGCTTGAGTGGTTCCGAAATCCCCCACAACTGGCCTTTTCCTGGGGCATGGACGACAAGGGATTCTTCGCCGGCGCCCTCGATTACATCGATACCCTGCGGGCCGGGCCATCCCCCTGGATGCTGACCCTGCTGACGGTGGGCACCCACCAGCCCTACGCCGCTCCCGCCGATTACCTCGCCCGCCACGGCGACCCCAGGAAGGCGGCGGTGGCCTACCTCGACGACGCGGTGGGGCACTTCCTCGACACCCTCGACGCCCGGGGGGTACTGGACGACACCCTGGTGATCGTCACCTCCGACGAGTCCCACGGCCTCGACCAGGCCCGCCTCGCCTCCGCCTGGGGCTTCAACCTGCTGCTCGCCCCAGAGCAGGCGCAACTGCCCCGGCGCAAGGAGGGGGTGTACGGCCATATCGACCTCGCCGCCTCGGTGCTCGATTACCTGGCACTGCCGGTACCGGCGGGGATCGCCGGCCGTTCCCTGCTGCGGGACTACGGCACCGGGCGGGAGATACTCTCCCACACCAATGGCCGCCTGAGGCGCCACGATGGGCGCGGCACCCTCACCGAATGCGACGCCCAGCAGCACTGCCGGCGCTACCTGAGCGACGGCTTTATCGCCGCCACGGCGGCCTTCGCCGGCACCACCAGCGGGGCCGGCGCCCGGCAACTCAGCCGCCAGGCGGAACGCCTCAACCGCTCGCTGATGGACAGCGATGGCACCCAGCGCTTCGACTTCGCCGACCGCACCCGCATCCACCTCAAGGGCGCCGCCGGCAGCGACTGGGAAGACAGCCTGGTGGGCGCCCAGTACCTGGCGCTGCCGGCGGGCAGCCGCACCACCCTGACCCTGCGGATTCGCGCCCTGGCGCTCGGCAAGGAAGGTGCCCGCCTGATCCTGAAGGCCAAGGAATACGACCGGGACCTGCCCCACCTGACCCCACCCCTGCCGACGCTGACCGCCCGGCAGCCCATCGACCTGCAAATCGCCTTCGACAACCCGGTTGCCCGCCGGGCGTTTTCGTTTCACCTCCTGGGGGAGGGCCGGGGCACCATCGAGATCACCGAGTTCAGCGTCAGCAGCGAACCGCTGGCGGCGCCCCGGGTGGCGGGCGGCCGGCCACGGATAGACCCGGGAAACTTGCTTTACGTGGGAACTGGGCTACCTTGAAGGTCCGGGCCGGCGGTTTTGCCCGGGGCAACCCGGCCCCCGCCGGCCCCTGCCAAGAGCAATAACAACCCCAGGAATCGCACCATGAACCTTCCCCGTTTGCGCCACAGCCTGGCCGTTATCCTCATCGCCCTGCTGGCACCCCTGGCCAGCGCCGGCGACGACAGCGTACACACCATGGCGGGCATCCTCATCAAGCTGAACCACTTCCCGAGTGCCGAGGAGAAAACCACCCTCCAGGCCATCATCGCCAGCCCGGACAGCAGCGCAGCGACGAAAACCATCGCCCAGGCGATCCACGACATGCAGCACAGCGTGTCGGCGGCGGACAAGGCCAAGCTGGAGGCCATCGCCAGCGACCCGGCGGCCAGTGACGGCGAGAAAACACTGGCAGGCATTCTTGCCGGCATCAGCCACCAGCCCGGGGCCGATGCCAAGGCAACACTCGAGACCCTGTAACCCCCCGGGTAGCCGGACCGGGCGTCCCAGGCTCTGGCGCCCGGGACCGGCGTCTACCCAGGGCCCGGCGCGCCCGACCCCGGGACGCCCGGATCACCCCGCTGCTACAATGGCCGCCACCCCACCCGGAACCATCGCCATGGGCGCCATCGGCCGCTACAACACCCTCGTCGTCACCAAGCACACCGACTTCGGCCTCTACCTCGACGGCGGCGCGGAGGGGGAGATCCTGCTACCCCGCCGCCAGATCCCCAGGGATCGCCCCTCCGGTGTGGGCGATCCCCTCACCGTGTTCCTCTACCTCGACAGCGAGGACAGGCCCATCGCCACCACCGAAAAGCCCAAAGCCCAGGTGGGGGAGTTCGCCAGCTTGAAGGTCACGGATATCACCCCGGTGGGGCTGTTCCTCGACTGGGGTTTGCGCAAGGACGTGCTATTGCCCCACTCCGAGGTGAAAAGGCCCCTCAAGGTGGGGGACTACTGCGTGGTGTACCTGTACCTGGACGATCACAGCCGGCGCATCACCGCCACCACCCACCTCGACCGCCACCTGGACAACAGCCCCGCCGACTACGCCGAGGGCCAGCGGGTCGACCTGCTGATCGCCGCCCGCACCGACATCGGTTACAAGGCCATCATCAATGGCCGCCACTGGGGGCTGGTGCACAACAACGAGGTGTTCAAGTTTCTGCGCGCCGGGATGCGCGAGCCGGGCTACATCAAGGAGATCCGCCCCGACGGCAAGATCAGCCTCAGCCTGCAACCCCAGGGCAGCGCCGCCCGGGACGGGCTGCAGACCCTGATCCTGGCGAAGCTGGAGGAGGCCGGCGGCGAACTGCCCCTGAGCGACAGGAGCGCCCCGGAACTGATCGCCCGCCAGTTCGGCGTCAGCAAGGGCAATTTCAAGAAGGCCATCGGCGCGCTGTTCAAGCAGGGGCTGATCCTGATCCACGACGACCACATCAGCCGGACCTGACCCGCCTACGCCACCACCCGAATCTGCTGATCGCCAAAGGCCACGGTCTGGCCCGCCACGATCTTGCAGCGCTTGCGCAGCTCCACCTGCCCGTCCACGCTCACCTCGCCGTCGGCCACGGACTGCTTGGCGCTGGCGCCGCTGGCGGCCAGGCCCTCCACCTTGAGGAGATTATTGAGGGTGATGAAGGGGCGTCCCTCCAGGGAAAAGGTTTTCATGGGCGATATCCTGGGTTGCTGGAAAAACCGCCGCGCGGGCGCGCAGCGGTTCTTGGGAGGGGAGAACCTTGCGGGATTCAGCGGCCGTGGCTGCCATCACACAACGGCTGGTTGGCGGTGGCCTTGCAGGCGCAGAAGTAGAGGGTCTTCGACTCGGTGGCCTCGTACTTGAGGGGGGCGAAACCGCTGTCCTTGTGGGCACCGTCGCAGAACGGCTGCTTCTGGCTCTTGCCGCAGGCGCACCAGTAGTAGGCCTTGCCGGCTTCCACGGCAATGGCAATGGGTGCGTCACCGGCGCGTACAGGTTGGGTCATGGGAGTCTCCATCAGATGGCAGGGAGCGCTGAGTGTAGCCGATTGCAAGGGGGCCGAGGTGTCCTGTCCGCAATGGGCGGAGGCCAGCGCAAAAGGTCAGTCCCCGACGGGCATCGCCAGGGTAAGCACCACCGCGTTGGTGCCGGGATTGCGGTCGCCGAAGCCGCCGTTGGAGAGGTGGTAGAGGGCGATGCCGGCGCGCCAGTCCCGGTACAGGCGATAGCTGACTTCGAGCCCGGTGCGAAATTCCAGCTCCGAGCCGAGGTCGACGCCGCGCCCCCGGTCGTAGGAGGTGACATCAAACCCCGGGGTGAAGGTGAAGCGCCCGGAGAGGGGGAAATCCCGGCGCAGCCCCGCGAAGTAGAAGCGCGCATCGTTCTCCGCCACCACCGCCCCCAGCACCGGGCGCAGCCGCCATCCCCACTGGGGCCGGAAGCGGTACTCGACCCCGTAGCGCCAGCTGTTGCGGGCGCGGTTGAGCAGGCCAATCACCCCGGCATTGAGCTGTACATAAGCGGGCGCCGAGGGGGAATCGCCCTGCCCGCCTTGGGCGGCGAGGGGCGCGGCGAAGAGGATACCGGCGAGCAGCACCGGCAGGCAGTGCGGGCGGAGACTGGACAGTCCTTTCACGGCGACTCCCGGGCGCGGTGAGAAGTGGGGTGGCATGGCGCCGGGGCACAACCCCCCGGGCCCGCTCAAAAAAAGTGGCCGGCGGCGGCTGCTTTGTCAAGGCGCGGAGGGAAGTCTTGCCGCCGGGGGAATCAGTGGGCATCCTCCATTGCCGCCAGGGCGTCCGCCACCTTCTTCACCGCCACCACCTCCATGCCCTTGATGGGCTGGCGGGGCGCGTTGGCGGCGGGGACGATGGCGCGCTTGAAGCCGTGCTTGGCGGCCTCCCGCAGGCGCTCCTGGCCGTTGGGCACCGGGCGGATCTCCCCGGCGAGCCCCACCTCGCCGAAGATCACCCAGTCCCGGGGGATGGGCCTGTCCCGGAAGCTGGACATCACCGCCAGCAAGAGCGCCAGGTCGGCGCTGGTCTCCACCACCTTGACGCCACCCACCACGTTCACGAACACGTCCTGATCCCCCACCATGATGCCGCCGTGGCGGTGCAGCACGGCAAGCAGCATGGCGAGGCGATTGTGATCGAGGCCGACGGTGACCCGGCGGGGGTTGCCCAGGTGACTGTCATCCACCAGGGCCTGAAGTTCGACGAGCAGTGGCCGGGTGCCCTCCCAGATCACCATCACCGCGCTGCCGGAGGCGATCTCGTCGCCCCGCTGGAGGAAGATGGCGGAGGGGTTGGCCACCTCCTTGAGGCCCTTCTCGGTCATGGCGAACACCCCCAGCTCGTTGACCGCCCCAAAGCGGTTCTTGTGGCTGCGCAGGGTGCGGAAGTGGCTGTCCTGGGAACCCTCCAGCATCAGCGAACAGTCGATCATGTGCTCCAGCACCTTGGGGCCGGCGAGGCTGCCGTCCTTGGTGACGTGGCCCACCAAAAGCAGCACGGTGCCGGTCTGCTTGGCGAGGCGCACCAGCATGGCGGCGCGCTCCCGCACCTGGGACACACTGCCCGGGGCCGAGGCGATGTCGTCCAGGTGCATCACCTGGATGGAATCCACCACCAGGATGCGGGGTTTGAGCTGCTCCGCCGTGGCACACAGGGTCTCGGTGGAAGTCTCCGCCATCACCCTTACCTGATCGAGGGGCAGGCCGAGGCGCTGGGCCCGCATCGCCACCTGCTGGGGGGATTCCTCGCCGGTGACGTAGAGGGTGCTGTGGCGACTGGCGAGGTTGCACAGGGTCTGCAGCAGCAGGGTGCTCTTGCCCGCACCCGGCTCGCCGCCGATAAGGATGCAGGACCCGGGCACCAGGCCGCCGCCAAGCACCAGGTCCAGTTCCGCGGCACCGGTGGAAATGCGCGGGATCTCGTCCACGGCGATATCCGCCAGAACCTTCACCGCACCGTCGGCGGCGCCGGCAAAGCCGCCGCCCCGGCGCCCGGACGACGCCTTGGCCGCCCCGATGCGCAGCTCCGCAAGGCTGTTCCAGGCCCCGCACTCGCCGCACTGGCCCTGCCACTTGGCGAAGTCGGCGCCACATTCGTTGCAGACGTAGGCGGTTGCGGGTTTCTTGGCCACGGGTTCTTCCTTGTTTGGGGTTGTTGGTGGGGGAGTATAATCTTGGGCGTTTCACGTAACACGGTTCACGTTGCACGTTGCACGTTGCAGGTTGCAGGTTGCAGGTTGCAGGTTGCAGGTTGCAAGGAAAAGCAGGAACCCCGTAGTCTGAGTGTGGCCTCGCCCCCCACGTGTAACGTGCAACCTGTAACGTGTTAAGCGCTCGCCAGCGGCCAACCTGTTAAAGTACCGCCCATGCCACTGCTCCCCGAACGTCCCCTGCTGCTCTCGCCCCAGCTCGCCGCCACCCTCGGCCTCGAGGAGGCCCTCCTGTACCAGTTGCTGGCGGACGTCCAGGGCCTTGGCGAGGGGGAAGCGAGCGGCGGCTTTGCCTGGTTCAGCGTCGACTGCGCCCGCCTGCAGGCCCTGCTGCCCTTCTGGACCGTCCAGGATATCCGCCGCGTCAGCCACAGCCTCCGGGACAAGGGGGTGCTCCTGGTGGGCGGCCTGCCGTTCGGCATCGACAGCCACTTTCGCTTTGCCTTCAACGAGGCCGCCGCCGGCGCCGCGATCCGCGAACCTGCGCCGGTCGCCGCCCTCGCCACGGCCCCGGCGCGCACCCCAACCCGCCTGCTGACCCCCGACTGGGCACCCGCCCCCGACGTGGTCACCCAGCTCGGCCAGTACGGCATCCCCCCCGATTTCATCGACGCCCAGGTCGCCGAGTTCGTCGCCTACTGGACCGAGCGGGGCGAGTCCCGCCACGGCTGGAACGCCAAGTTCCTCAAGCAGGTGCTGCGCCTGTGGCGGGAGGAAGAGACCCGCAGCGCCCAGCGGGGCCGGGAAGTCCCCATGACCGCCGACTGGCAGCCCTCCGCCGACGCGGTGCGCATCCTGGTGGATCAGGCGGGCATCAACGCCAACTTCGTCGAGGACGCGGTGCCCGAGTTCGTGCTCTACTGGCGGGAGCGGGGCGAGCGACGGGGCACCTGGAACTCCGATTTCGTGCGCCATGTGAAGCGCCAGTGGGCCCGGTTCAGCGCCTCCCTGGAGCACGACAGCGATCCCCACCCCCTGGACAGCGGCTGGCAGCCGAGCGCCGACCTCTACGAGGTGCTGAGCCTGGCCAATATCCCCCGGAGCTTCGCCGAGGGGGAGATCCCCGCCTTTGTGCTGTTCTGGCGGGAAAACGGCCACGCCGCCAATTCCTGGAACACCAAGTTCCTGCAACATGTGAAACGCCAGTGGGCACGACAGGCCACTGAAGGTGACAACGACCATGAAAGACGCCAACGATCTGGTGCCGCGCTCAGTACGCGCCATCGCAGCCTCGTCGACGACCTCACCGACCGGAGCTGGGCGGGTTGAGGCGCGCCGCCAGGACCCCGCCCTGGTGGACACCATCAACCAGGTGTTCACCCTGTTCCGGGTCAACTACCACAACCAGTACCACGCCGCCTTCGGCGATGTGACGGTGCTCAACCAGGCCAAGCGCCTGTGGAAGGAGGCCCTCGCGCCGTTCAGCGACGAGCAGATCCTCAGGGCCGCCCGGGAGGTGATCGAATCCTCCGACTACCTCCCCACCCTGCACCGCATGCTGGAGGCCTGCGAATCGGCCCTCGCCACCGAGGGCCTGCCCCCGGTGGCGGTGGCCTACCGGGAAGCCGCCAACGCCCCGAGCCCCAAGAATGCCCAGCGCTGGTCCCATCCAGCGGTATATCTCGCGGGCAGGGAGGTGGGCTGGAACGCCATGGCTCACCTGCCGGAGAGCCGCTCCTTTCCCCTCTATGCCAAGGCCTACCGGGAGCTGATCAAGAAAGTCCTCGCCGGCGAAACCCTCGAAATCGACCGCCCCCCGGCCCTGGAGGAAAAGGCCGGCCCGGCACTCACCCGGGAAGCGGTGAGCGCGCGGATTCGCGACCTCAAGGCGCTGTTCGACGACAAGCCGGGCTGACGGCGCCGCGGCCCCGGCGCTACCCGGTGTACCGGGTGGCGCGCTAGAATGCCCGCCGCGCCCCCGTCCGGCCATTCCCCCAGGTAATCCCATGCCCCGCAAACCCCATCGCCTCGCCCTTCTGCTGGCAGCGGCACTGCTGCTCGCCGCCTGCGCCAACACCGTGGACAACCTCAAGGTCGCCGCCGGCGACACCCTGCGCAATACCCTCGCCTTCCACTTCAGCCGCCAGTTCGGCAAAAGCATCGGCGTGGTGATCCAGGGCCTCGCCGCCGAGGGCGGCTTTCTCGACAACCCCCTGGTACGGGTGCTGCTGCCGCCCCCGGTGGGATTGGTGATCGACGTGGCCCGGGACTTCAAGCAAAACCCCCGGGCGGCACTGCTGGAAACGGTGATGAACCGGGCCGCCGAGCAGGCCATACCCGGGGCCGGGCCGATCCTGCAGGCGGTCCTCGCCGACATGGACAAAGCCGACATGCAGGGCCTGTTCGACGCCGGCAAGACCGCCACCACGGATCACCTGAAGGAAAAAGCCGGCGGTGCGGTGCGGGAGGCATTACTGCCGGTGATCTCGGAGAAACTGGCGGCGGGCGGCGCGGTGGAAATCTACGGGGAACTGCTCAAGGCCCATCAAGCGACCACCCTGATCGCCGGCACCCCGGACGACGCACCCCCGCCCGTGGCCCCGGAAGACCTCGACGACTATGTCACCGACAGGGCCGTGGACGGCCTCTTCCGCGCCCTGGGGGACAGGGAGGCGCTGATCCGGGAGGGCATCGCCAACCTGGAGCGGGGCTCCCTGTAACGGCTATTTGCGGATGAGACGGTACAGAAAGAGCAGCACCAGCGCGCCCACCATGGCGGTGACAATGCTCCCGATGCTCAGATCGGCGACGCCGCCAAAGCCCAAAAAGGCACCCAGATAGCCGCCCACAAACGCCCCGGCAATGCCGATCAGGGTGGTGACGATAAAGCCACCCGGGTCGCGCCCGGGCATGATCCACTTGGCGAGTGCCCCGGCGATGAGGCCGAGAATGATCCACGAGAGTATGCCCATTGCCGATTCTCCTTATTGTTGCCGTGAGTGAAATGGTGGCGGCCGGATCGGTTTGCCTCAGGCCACCTGGTGCAGGTGGAGGTCCCGCTGGGGGAAGGGAATGCTGATGCCTTCCCGATCGAGGCGCTTCTTGATGGCTTCGGTGAGATCCCAGTAGACACCCCAGTAATCGGCGGTGTTGACCCAGGGACGGACGATCAGGTTGACGCTGCTGTCCGCCAACTGGGACACGGCGATGGTGGGCGCGGGGTCGGCCAGCACCCGGGATTCCGCCGCCACGACTTCCCCCAGAACCGCCTTGACCCGGTCGAGATCCTCGCCGTAGGCGACCCTCACCACCAGATCCACCCGGCGGGTGTCGTGGGCGGAGTAATTGATGATATTGCCGCCGGTGATGGCACCGTTGGGGATGATCACCTGCTTGTTGTCGGGGGTGGTGAGCTCGGTGGTGAAGATCAGGATCTTCGCCACCGTGCCGGCGGTGCCCGCCGCCTCGATGTAGTCACCCGCCTTGAAGGGGCGGAACAACAGAATCAGGAAGCCGGCGGCGAAATTCGCCAGGGAGCCCTGCAGGGCGAGGCCGATGGCAAGGCCCGCCGCGCCCACCACGGCGATCAGGGACGCGGTCTGGATGCCCACCTGGCTCAGGGCGGCGATCACCACGAACAGGATGAGACCGTAGAAGACCAGACTGGAAATGAAATACTGCAGGGCGGGATCGACCCGGCGTTTGGCCAGGGCCTTTTCCGTCAGCCTGGAGATACTTTTCGCCAGCCATTTGCCGACGAAAAAAATCACCAGGGCGAGCACCACCTTGAGGCCGTAGAGGGCCGTCAGGTCCATTATCTTCTGGACTGTCTCTTCCAGATTCATCAGCGCTTCTCCTCAGCCGCGGGTCAGGGCGTGGCGGGGTCACTCCCGCCGATTCCTTTTTACCCTAACGGCTGGGGCGGGCAATTGCAAACCGGCGGGTCGACCCCGCGCCCTAGCGCCCGAGGGTGATGATCACCGTCTCGCGGGTCCAGAACAGCAGGAAGCGGCGCTTCTCCACCACCTGAAACACCAGTTGCCAGCCCTTGTCGGCCTGTTCGTTGAGGGTTTCCTCCAGCTCCCTGAGGGGGAAGCCGGAGGCGCCGAGGAACAGGGTGCCGATGGCCCCCTCGGCGACGGCGATGACTTTGTATTCCTTGAAGGCCACGGTGATTCTCCTGGTGTTATTGCTGGCGGGACAGGCGCACCGGCTTGCCTCAGGGGGTCACGCCGGCGCCGCTTGCCAGGTACTGGCGGTATTCCCCCAGGTACTGGCGGAGGCGATCCATAAGGAATCCCGGCAGGGCGTCGGGGGCGTTCATGGTCTTGCCGTTGCTGTAGTCGCGGATGGTGAGGATCACGATCTTGAGGGCCACCGCCGCCTCGTAGTAGGCGAAATAGGGCATGGACCAGCCGTAGATTTCCTCGAAACCCCGGATGGTGGCCTCCCGCCCGGGAATCCCCGAAATGCGGGGAATGCCAAACTGGGTGCTGAACACCTCGTCCAGGTACAGCCAGTGGGCCATGTCCAGCTCCGGCGGCCCCAGGGAAGCCACCTCGAAATCGAACAGGGCGGCGACGCCGAGATCGTCCCGGTACATGGTGTTGCCGAGCCGGGCGTCGTTCCACACCAGGCCCGAGCGGGTCACCGGTGGCGGGTTGTCGAGCAGGAATTGCAGCGCGGCCTCCAGCTCCGGGTAGGACTGTCCCTGGGCCGCCCAGTGGAGCCAGCGGCCGACGAAATCCCGCAGATAGAAACAGGCGGACGGCGGTGCGCTGTCCGGGGCGGTGACCGAGGGGTCGCCGATAAAGGGAAATTGGCGCCAATCGGCGCGGTGGAGTTTTTCCATCTCGCGGATGCCGTTCCACCACAGGGTTTCCCGCTCGGCGTCGGAGAGCTCCGCCACCCAGCCCTCCTGGTGGTAACTGGGGAAGTCCCCCGGCACCCGGCCATCCACCCGCGCCATGATGAAGAACGGGTCCCCCAGCACCCTGGGGTCCGCCTCGGCGAAGACCACCGCGGGCACCGCCGCCGGGGTCGACTCGGCAATGGCCTTCATCGCCCGGTACTGGTGAAACACATCCGCCAGCATGGGGCACAGGGTATCCCGCTGGATGCGGGCCACCAGGCGCCGCTGGCGATGGACCTGCCGTTCCTCCCAGCTGACAGTGAACAGCAGGGTGCGACTGGAAAAGCCCTGGGAGGGCTCCACCACATCGGTAATGCGCAATTCGCTGGCGTCGGGAATGCGGGCCGCCAGCCAGGCGCGGAGTTTTTCGATCAGTGCGGGATCGACCTGGGACGCTGTAGGCTCGCTCATGACAAGTGAATCCACCCTTCCCCGTCCATCCTGCCCCCGAGCCCGGCGGCCCCGGTGCGCTCCGCCACCACATCGAGAATCTCCCTGTGCCAGGGCTCGCCGGGCGTCAGGAATCGCGGCTTGCCGTTGTGCAGATGCACCGGCACCAGTTGCACGCCGGTGATGTTGCCATCGGCAATCCTCACCTTGGCGGCAAGCCCCCTGTTGGTTTCATCCAGCAGCGGCGCGGAAATGCCGGAGGGCGTTTCATCCCGGGACCAGGGGGAGACCATCATGAATTTGCCCATGCAGTAGAGCACCGCCTTGCCCCTGTAGACCTCGAATCCCTTGATGGCGAGGGGCCCCTGGCTGACGATCAGATCGACACCCGCATCGATAAGGGCCCGCGCGGCTTCCCGCTGGTATTCCCCGATCTTGAAGGGGTGTTCGAGAATGCCCCAGTGGCAGCTCATCACCACGATATCGGTTTTCGCTTTCAGTTCGCGAACACTGTCGCACAGGGCGCCGAGGTCGTCCCGGTTGATCAGGGTGCGCACATCCGGCTCGATGCCCCACTGCTCCCACACCGGGTTCTCCGCGTAGGTGTGCTGGCGCAGGGGCACGATTCCGGGGGTGCGGCGACCGGCGTGGGCACCGGGCAGGAACCCGGAGGTACAGGCCAGAAACCCCACCTTGCAGCCATGCCGCTCGACGATGGCGGGCTGCCGCGCGGTGGCGATATCCACGCCGCCGCCGACACAGGCCATGCCGTTTTCGCGGATCAACTCCATGGTGCGCAAAAAGGCCCGGTAGCCGCCGTGCATGGTGTGGTTGTTGGCCACCGACATCACGTCGAAGCCCGCCCGCGCCATCATGCGGATGGACTCGGGGCTGCCGGGGGCAAAGAGGTCACCCTTGTCGAAATCGTCGTTGATATGGGCCTCGACGGGATGGGTATCCCCCGCCTCCTCGGCGTAGGGCCACTCGCAGTTGCCGAAGGTGATGTCGGCGGCGGACAGCAGGGGGGTGACCTGGTCGAACAGATCCGCCGCGGGATCCCGGGTCATCAGTTGCAGATCGCCCACCGCGAGCAGGTCCAGGGTGGAGGAAGAGTTCATTGCGTATCTCCTTGAGGGTTATTGTTATGGCCAGGGCCGGCACGGCCGCCCGCCATCAGCCCGACGGCGCATTCCCGGGGCCAGACCGCTGGATCCGCCAGTGTAGGCCCTCCCCCAGGGGCGTCAACGGCATTCCCCCGCGCCGGGCCATCACCGGTATAAAAGTTTTCCGCCCCGCCGATCCCGGCGGATACACTCCCCACTGCATAACAACAGACGAGGTTTCCCATGACAGGACAATTCAGCGGCAAGGTGGCGCTGGTCACCGCGGCGGCGGACGGCATCGGCGCCGCCACCGCCAAGGCGTTTGCGGAGCACGGCGCCAAGGTGGTGCTGTCCGACATCAACACCGAACTCGGCGAGGAACGCGCCGAGGCCCTGCGGGCCGCCGGCCACCAGGCCTTGTTCCTCCGCGCCGACGCCACCGCCGAAGATGAGGTCGAAGCGTTGGTACAGAGGACCGTCGAACACTTCGGCGGGCTGCACCTGGCCGCCAACGTGGTGGGAGACGCCCACCCCGATTCCGCCGGGCCGGAGTTCCACCAGCAGAGCCTCGCGGCCTTCGAGCACACCATCAAGATGTGCATGCGCACCACCTTCCTGTGCATGAAGCACCAGATCGCCCATATGGTCGACCACGGCGGCGGTGCCATCGCCAATGTCACCTCCCTGGCGGGGATGCTCTACAACGGCTACGGCGGCATCGGCTACGGCGCCGGCAAGGCGGGGGTGATCCGCATGACCAAGTTCGCCGCCGTCAGCTACGCCGAGCGCGGCATCCGCGTCAACTGCATCGCCCCGGGGGTAACCCCCACCCGGGCGTACTACAAGTTCGGCGACGAGTACGCCCAGACCCTGATCGACGAACAGGTGGTCAACCAGCCCATCCGCCGCGCCATCGACACCGCCGAGCAGGCCAGCGGCATCATCTGGCTGTGTTCCGACCAGGCCGCCATGGTGACCGGCCATGTGCTGCCCATCGATGGCGGCTGGGTGGCCCAGTATTCGCCCTAAAACCCGTAGATTGCCCCCAGGTCGTGATCCTTTGCCGCCACGCAGAACCGCTCCAGGGACACCAGGGTGTTTTCGTTGGGGTTGATATTGGTGTGCCAGGCGATGATGCCCCAGATCAGCCAGCGGTGGTAATCGTGCCAGGCCTTGTCGACGTCGAGGGTCACGCCATAGTGGGCGATGCGCTCACAGTAATGGCGAATCAGATCCCGCTCCGCCTCGCGGCGCTGATCGATGGACAGGGAACCCACCAAGAAATAGTGCACATCCCGCCAGGGGCGGCCCTTGCGCACGATCTGCCAGTCGAGCCAGATGCGGTGCCCGTCCGGGCACAGGTAGCTGTTGCCCAAATGGGCGTCGCCGTGGACCAGGCACAGGGGTGAGGGGTCGGCCATCTCCTGTTCCCTGAGCATCAGAAATGCCCGGTAAATCCGCTCGGGATCTTCCGCCGCCCATTTCGGCAGCAGGGCCAGGTGGGATTCCCGGGCGTTGTGGATGGGCACGTAGTCCTTCATCAAATCCCAGTAGTCGTCCGTGGGGGTCTGCGGTGAGACAGCCGTCTGCAGCCAGGGCTGGTCGAGCAGGTCGGACCGCCCCCAGGTGGAACCGTGGAGATGGGCGAGCTGGCCGATGGAGGCAAACATGTCGTCGAGGGTGATGGGCTGGCCCGAGGTGCCGAAGGTGCCGCCCCGCTCCACCAGATCCTCGAGCATCACCAAGCCCTGCTTGCCCACCCCGTCATCGTCCCAGTCGGCGAAATAACAGGCGGGCGCGGGCAGATCGAGCCGGGAACTCAACAGGCCGTAGAACCGGGCTTCATTGACGCAGACATCGCTGCTCAAGGGATCCCCGGTCCAGTTGGCCTTGAGGCACACCTGCCTCGGAATACCCGCCGCCTGGGCGACAGGATTCAGGTCCAGGGTATAGCGGGCCTTGGAGGTGTGACCGAACACCTGGCCGGTCATTTCCATGGCCCGCACCTCGGCCCCCGGATACCGCGGCTGCAACACGCGGGTGAGCCACTGGGGCGTCACCCCGTCGAAGGTCAGGGGCAGGCGCTCGGCGCGGGCGGGATAACCCCGCTCGGAGAAAAATTCCATGACAGATACCTCGGTTGTTGTCAGGCGCCCTTGAGCAGGTCGAGGGTGCCGAGATCCTCGATCGCCCGGGAAATACGGTCGATCACCGGGAAGGCGCCAAGGCCCCACTTGTCGTCCACCTGCAGCCAGGCCTGGATGCCGTAGATGGGCCAGCGGCGGAAGTGTTCATAGAGGGTGTCAACGCCCGGCACCCCTTGGGCGCCGGTGGCGATCAGGGCCTCGCGGTAGTGTGCGATCAGGTCCTTTTCGGCCTTGCGCCGTTCCTCCACCGTCAGCGCCCCGAGCATCAGGTAGGTCATGTCCCGGTAGCCGTGGCCAACCCGGCACAGCTGCCAGTCGAGCCAGATACGCCGCCCGTCCGGGTATAGATAGGTATTGCCGATGTGGGAGTCGCCGTGGACCAGGCAGAACGGCCCCGGTTGCGCCGCCACCCACTGGTTGAAGTTGCCGTAGGCGCGATCCAGCAGGGTGTTGTCGGCGACGATGGCCTTGGGCAGCAACTCCTGGATCTCGGGCCTGGCCAGATTGGCATCGATATAGGGCCGCATGAAGGCGATCTGGTCGGTATCGATCATGGTCGCCATGGAGCGGGGCAGCCAGGACTGCGCCATCAGGCGCTCGTCGTTCCACAGGCAGCCGTGCAGCCCCGCCATGGCTTCCAGCGCCCGGGCCACCCCGTCGATACCGATCAGGTCGGTGCTGTGGCCAAAGGTGCCGCCTGAATCCACCAGGTCCTCCAGCACCACGATGCCGCGGCCACTGCCGTCCCCATCCCAGTCAGCGTAGTAGGACCTCGGCGCCGGCAAGCCCGCCACCTGGCCGAAGTTGTGGTAGAAGCGCGCCTCCAGCTCGCAGATATCGCCGCTGTCAAAGCCCTCCGACCAGTTGGCCTTGAGGCACAGGTGCTGCGGCAGGCCGGCCTTGCGGCCCACCCCGTTGTAGGCCACGGCGATCCGCACCTTGGTGGTGTGGGTACTGATCACCGCCACCCGCTCGAGGGATTCAACGCCAATGCCCGGGTAGGCGTTGGCCAGCAAACCCTCGAACCATTCGCGGGTGACGCCATCGAGATGGCGGGGTATGGGCTGAGTGCGGCCATAGGGGCCGTAGGATTGCGTCATGGTGGTGGCGACCTCCGGGATTATTATTGGACTGTGTTGGATGGGGCTGTGCGTGCATTGCCCGCCCGATCACTGCGGGACAAGGGGATTGTAATGCGAATGTCTTACGATCGCCATGGACAGAGGCCGCCCCGCACCCGGGCAGCGTTCACGAGGCAACCCCCGCCGCCGGCGTGCCCTACACCACCTCCACCCGGTCCACCTTCTGGAAGCCCCTCGGCAGCTTGTTGCCGCGCCGCCCGCGCTCGCCCTGGTAATGCTCGAGGTCGGCAAGGCTCATGTTGAGGTGGCGCTTCCCGGAGTAGACAAAGAGCTGCTGGCCGGGGCGAATCACCGCCACACCGAGCATGAACTCCTCGCGGCTGGCGAGTCGCGAGGAGGGGATGCTGAGGATCTTGTTGCCCTTGCCCTTGGACAGTTCCGGCAATTCCCCGAGGGGGAAGACCAGCATGCGGCCCTCGTTGCTCACCGCCACCACCAGGGCGCCGTCGAGGCTGTCGATCACCTGGGGCGGCAGTACGCGGCCGCCGGCGGGGATGGTGATGGCCGCCTTGCCGGCCCGGTTGCGGCTCTGCAGATCCCCGAGGCGGGCGACGAAGCCGTAACCGGCGTCGGTGGCCATCAGCACGGGGGTCCTGTCGTCCCCCATCAGCAGGCCGATGAAGCTCGCCCCCGACGGTGGCGCCAGGCGCCCGGTGAGGGGTTCCCCCTGGCCCCGGGCGGAGGGCAGGGTGTGGGATTGCAGACTGTAGCTGCGGCCGGTGGAATCGAGGATCACCACGTCCTGGTTGCTGCGGCCCTTCGCCGCCGCGAGGAAACCGTCGCCGGACTTGTAGGCGAGGCTCGCGGGGTCGAGGTCGTGGCCCTTGCCGGCGCGGATCCAGCCCCTGTCGGACAGCACCACGGTGACCGGCTCGGTGGTGAGCAGGTCCTTCTCGGAGAACGCCGCCGCTTCGGTGCGGCTGACGATGGGGGAGCGGCGGGGGTCGCCGTATTGCTCGGCGGCGGCCAGCAGTTCCTTTTTCACCAGGGTCTTGAGACGGGCCTCGGAGCCGAGGATTTTTTCCAATTCGTCCCGCTCCCGGGCCAGGTCGTCCTGCTCGCCGCGGATTTTCATTTCCTCAAGGCGCGCCAGGTGGCGCAGCTTGAGGTCGAGGATCGCCTCGGCCTGAATGTCGGTGAGGCCGAAGCGGCGCATCAGTTCCGCCTTGGGTTCGTCCTCGTGGCGGATGATGGCGATCACCTCGTCGATATTGAGGAAGGCGATCAGCAGGCCGTCGAGGATATGGAGCCGCGCCAGCACCTTCTCCAGGCGGTGCTGGAGGCGGCGGCGCACGGTGGCGATGCGAAAGCCGTTCCACTCCCGGAGGATGGTGTCGAGGGCCTTGACCCCCGGGCGGCCGTCGACGCCGATGATATTGAGGTTGATGCGGTAGCTGCGCTCCAGGTCGGTGGTGGCGAACAGGTGGCTCATCAGGGCCTCGAGGTCGACCCGGTTGGAGCGCGGGATGATCACCAGGCGGGTGGGGTTCTCGTGGTCGGATTCGTCCCGCAGGTCCGCCACCATGGGCAGCTTCTTGGCCTGCATCTGCCCGGCGATCTGCTCGAGGATCTTGGCGGGGGACGCCTGGTGGGGCAGCGCGGTGATCACGATGTCGCCGTCCTCCCGGGTCCACACCGCCCGCATGCGCACACTGCCGCGCCCGGTTTGGTAGGCGCTGATGATGTCCTCCCGGGGGGAGATGATCTCCGCCTCGGTGGGGAAGTCCGGCCCCTGGATGTGCTCGCACAGCTCCCGCACGCTGGCCTGGGGCTGGTCCAGCAGGTGGATGCAGGCGCTCACCACCTCCTTGAGATTGTGGGGCGGGATATCCGTGGCCATGCCCACGGCGATGCCGGTGGTGCCGTTGAGCAGCACATGGGGCACCTGGGCGGGGAGCACCATGGGCTCGTCCAGGGTGCCGTCGAAGTTGGGTTTCCAGTCGGCGGTGCCCTGCCCCAGCTCCCCCAGCAGCAGGTCGGAGAACGCCGTCAGCCGGGATTCGGTGTAGCGCATGGCGGCGAAGGACTTGGGGTCATCCGGGGAGCCCCAGTTGCCCTGGCCGTCCACCAGGGGGTAGCGGTAGCTGAAGGGCTGGGCCATCAGCACCATGGCCTCGTAGGCGGCGCTGTCCCCGTGGGGGTGGAACTTGCCGATCACGTCCCCCACGGTGCGGGCGGATTTCTTGTACTTGGCGCTGGCCTTGAGGCCCAGCTCGCTCATGGCGTAGATGATGCGCCGCTGCACCGGCTTCAGGCCGTCGCCAATATGGGGCAGGGCGCGGTCCATGATCACGTACATGGAGTAGTTGAGGTAGGCCTGTTCGGTGAACTCGGCGAGGGAGCGGCGCTCCACCCCTTCGAGGCTCTGGTCTTGAGTGTCGGTCATGGGCTTTCCGTGGGCACTGCGGGGGGCTGGCCCCCGTGGTTGGGTTAAGGGGTGCTGGCGCTGTCGAGCCAGCCGCTGGCGGGGGCGGCGAAATGCCAGACAAGGGGGCGGTCCTCCCCGTCGAGCCGCGCCAGCTGGTTGTTGTCGAGGCCGATAAAGGCGCCGTGCTCATCGAGCCAGAGGGCCTCGGCGAGGCCGTAGCGGCTGTCGTAGCGGCGGTGGTCGGCGAGGGCCGTGGCGGCGTAGGACCAGCAGCGCTCCACCGCGCCGGTTTCGGCATCGCGGCGGCACAGCCGGTGGGCGAGGCGCTCCAGGGTGAACAGCTTGCCGCCGAACAGGGACAGGGCGCTGAAGTCCGCCGGCAGGGGGTCGCGCCCCAGGGCGGCGGGGGGCTGAATATCCCCGTCCTCCGCCACCAGCACGCAGCCCTCGGCGCAGTCGCCACCCGCCAGGTCGACCCGCACCAGGCCCCGGCCCTGGCGTTCCGCCGCCAGCCACAGGGTGGTTCCGCCCTCGTCCACGGCAATGCCTTCGAACAGGGCATTGACCTGGCGCAGCAGCCCCCGGGAGCGGGCGCCCGCCACTACTTCAGCGGGCAGCGGCAGCCAGCGGGCGCCACCCGCCGGGGCAACCACCAGCACCGCAGCGAAGGATTCGCTCACCAGATAGCGGTTGCCCCGGGCGTCGCAGGCAAGTCCCTCCGGATCGAGCATGCCATCGAGCAGCGCGCCCCGGGCCCGGGCCGCCGCCCGCAGGTGGGCCGGCAGGCCGGTGTCGGGGGGTTCAGGCGCGGCGAAGATCTCGGGCACCGCGCGCCACACCGCCGCGCCGCTGTCGAGGCGGTAGAGGCGGTCGTCGTCCCGGTCGGAAAGGGCCCACCAGACACCGCCGCACCGTTCAAGGCCAGACAGATTGCCCGCGGGAATCCCCGCCACCGGATGCTCCGCCCTGAGCACCAGCTCCGGGGTGGCGGCCGCCACCGGCAGGGCCAGCCAGGGGAGGCAGGCCAGCCAGCGCCACCTCAAACCAGCACCTCCGCCAGGTCGCCCTTGGATTCCAGCCAGGTCTTGCGGTCGCCGGCGCGCTTCTTGGCGAGCAGCATGTCCATCATTTCCTCGGCGCCGGCGCGGTCGTCGAGGCTCAGCTGCACCAGGCGCCGGGTGTTGGGGTCCATGGTGGTTTCCCGCAGCTGCAGGGGGTTCATTTCACCGAGGCCCTTGAAGCGGGTGACCTGGGGCTTGCCGCGTTTCTTCTCCGCCTCCAGGCGCTCGAGGATGCCGTCCCGCTCCCCCTCGTCGAGGGCGTAGTAGACCTCCTTGCCGAGGTCGATGCGGTACAGGGGCGGCATCGCCACGTAGACGTGGCCCGCCTCCACCAGGGGGCGGAAGTGACGCACGAACAGGGCACAGAGCAGGGTGGCAATGTGCAGGCCGTCGGAGTCGGCGTCGGCGAGGATGCAGATCTTGCCGTAGCGCAGCTGGGTCATGTCGGCGGCCCCGGGGTCGACGCCGATGGCCACGGCGATGTCGTGGACTTCCTGGCTGGCGAGCACCTCGCCGCCGTCAACCTCCCAGGTGTTCAGGATCTTGCCGCGCAGGGGCATGATGGCCTGGAACTCCCGGTCCCGGGCCTGCTTGGCGGAGCCACCGGCGGAGTCCCCCTCCACCAGGAACAGCTCCGAGGCCATGGCGTCCCCGCTGGCGCAGTCCGCCAGCTTGCCGGGCAGGGCGGGCCCGGCGGTGACCCGCTTGCGCTCCACCTTCTTGGCGGTGCGCAGGCGGCGCTGGGCACTGCTGATGCAGATCTCGGCGAGCTTCTCGGCGTCCGCGGTGTGCTGGTTGAGCCACAGGCTGAAGGCGTCCTTGACGATGCCGGAGACGAACGCCGCCGCTTCCCGGGAGGACAGCCGCTCCTTGGTCTGGCCGGAGAACTGGGGGTCGCTCATCTTGAAGGACAGCACGTGGCTGCACTGGTCCCAGATATCGTCGGGGGTGAGTTTCACACCCCGGGGCAAGAGGTTGCGGAATTCGCAGAACTCCCGCATGGCCTCCAGAAGGCCTGTGCGCAGGCCGTTGACATGGGTGCCCCCCTGGGCGGTGGGAATGAGGTTGACGTAGCTCTCCTGCACCAGGGTGCCGCCCTCGGGGTGCCACTGCACCGCCCAGTCCACCGCCTCGGTCTTGCCGGCGAAGGAACCCACGAAGGGCTGGGCCGGGAGGGTCTCCCACTCCCGGGTGGCGCTGCTGAGGTAGTCGGCGAGGCCGTCCTGGTAGAGCCAGGTGTCGGATTCGCCGCTCGCCTCGTCGAGGAAGGTGACTTCGAGCCCCGGGCACAGCACCGCCTTGGCCCGCAGCACGTGGCGCAGGCGGGAGAGGGAAAATTTCACCGAATCGAAGTACTTGGCGTCGGGCCAGAAATGCACCCGGGTGCCGGTGTTGCGCTTGCCGCAGCTGTCGATCACCGCGAGGTCGCTGGCCTTGTCGCCCCCGGCAAAGGCCATCTGGTGGACGTTGCCGTCGCGGCGGATGGTGACCTCGAGGCGCGACGACAGAGCGTTGACCACCGATACCCCCACCCCGTGGAGACCGCCGGAGAACTGGTAGTTCTTGTTGGAGAACTTGCCCCCGGCGTGGAGGGTGGAGAGGATCACCTCCACCCCGGGCTTGCCCTGCTCCGGGTGGATGTCCACCGGCATGCCGCGGCCGTCGTCGGTGACCGACAGGGAGCCGTCCCGGTAGAGGACCACGTCGATCCTGCGGGCGTGGCCGGCGAGGGCTTCGTCGACGCTGTTGTCGATCACCTCCTGGGCCAGGTGGTTGGGCCTCGTGGTATCGGTGTACATCCCCGGGCGCTTGCGCACCGGGTCGAGGCCGGTGAGAACCTCGATATCTTCCGCTGTGTAGTTGCTCATAGATCCTGTTCGTTCCAAAACCGGAGCATGTCCGGAAAAAAGCGTTCGAAGCCCTGAAAGGCGTGGTCGCCGCCCTGCTCCACCGTCAGCCGGCAACCCCGGTACTTGTCGAGGGCCTGGCGATAATCCAGCACTTCATCCCCGGTTTGCAACAACACCCAGAGGTTGTGGGGCGCCGGCAGGGGGTCGATCTCCCAGCGGGCGAAAGCGTCGATGTCGCGCTGTTCGAACAGATATTCCTCGCCGCTGTGGAAATTCCGCTGGCGGCCCAGGAGGTATTCGCGCCCGAGCCAGGGGCGCACCGCCGGGTTGACCAACACCCCCTTGCACCCGAAGGTCTGGGACACCCAGGTGGCGTAAAAGCCCCCCATGGAGCTGCCCACCACCAGGCTGCGCGCCGTCAGAGACCGGTCGCACAGCGCCGTCAGGGTGGCCAAGGCGCGGTCGGGATAGGGGCTGAGGAGCGGGCAGTCGAACCTCACACCGGGATGGTGGGTGGCCAGCCAGTCGCGGACCTGGAGCGCCTTGTGGGATTGGGGGGAGCTGTTGAAACCGTGGAGATACAGCAGATGCATGGGGTGTCCCGGGAGCATGAGCCGGGATTATAGCCACCGGGGGCAAGGGGTTAATAGCCGGCGGTGGCGGTGTCCACCTGCTCCTCGGTATCGCTGATGGCGATGATGCCGGTGGCGTGGCGGCCGTCGGGGTAGAGCTCGATCCAGCGGTAGGCGGGCGGTTCCAGGGCCAGGGCGAAGTCGTCGCTGCCGGCGGCGAACTGGAAGCAGGTGGACGGCGTGGTGTAGAGGGGCACTCCGGCGAACTCCACCCGGGACGCCTGGTGGACATGGCCGGTAAAGATCGCCCTCACAAGGGGATAACGGCGCAGGATGGCGGCCAGTTCGTCGCCGTTGGCCACCTGCTGGCGGTCGAGCCAGCGGCAGCCGATGGCGGTGGGTGGGTGGTGCATGAAGATCGCCGCCGGGTGGTCGCCGAGACCTTCGAGGGTGGCCTCGAGGGCGGCCAGCTGGTGGCGGTCGATATAGCCCCCCACCGCGCCGGCCACGGCGGTGCTGAGGCACAGCAGGCGCCAGGGGCCGACGGCGATCAAGGGCGCGAAGGCGGGCAGCTGGCTGTGGTGCTCCATCAGGGCGAAGTCATCGTGATTGCCCGGCACCCAGCCGTAGGGCAGGCCGAGGGCGCGCATCTTCTGGCTGAACAGCTGGTAGGCCGGGGCGACACCCTGGGCGGCGATATCGCCGGTCACCATCAGCTGGTCGACGGCCTCCCCCTCCGCCGCGATGCGGGCCAGCACCTCCCCCAGGCTGTAATGGCAGCGCACCCCGGCCAGCCGGTACTCGATATCGGAGCCGAGGTGGCAATCGGTGATCTGGACGAGGCGGATCGGGCGAGCGGCGGAAGTCGCGGGGGTTTGCACGGGTTCAGGGCCTTGGCAAGGTGCTCGGGGCCCTCAGTCGACGAAGGCGTGGGGGCTACCCACAGCATAGCCACTGCCCATGGCCATGGACAACCACTCGGCCAGAAATCGGTTCCACTGGGCCTTTTCGTCCGGCTGGTGCATCACCTTGTTGGGGTAGGGATTGCGGGGGCGAACCCGCCCGACCCCGTCGAAACCCACCACCTCCGCCAGCCGGGCGTCGTGGTAGAGCCGCACCCGCATGGCGGGAAACCACAGCCAGGGGCGGCGCCCTGGGGCCCGCTCCGCCACCTCGATGAGCGAGGTGTAGGGGGAGCGCTCCAGCACCCGCAGGACAAAGTGCCGGTCGCCCCGGTCAGCGAGGGCAAAGCCGTGGTGGTCGCGGCTGTCCATGGCCGGAAAGAGGCGCCGCAGGCGGGCGTAGTTGGCCTCGCAATCCGCCATGAACCGTTTCAGATCAACCTTGTAGCGCAAATCAACCTCGCGGGGTATTCATCGGTCGGGCCGCGCCGGATGGGCGGCGGCAAGCTGGCCATGATGCAGGGCCAGCCACTGCAAGGCAATCATCAAGGGCGCGTTGTTGCAGCGCCCGGCGGCGAGCCAGGCCAGGGCCTCGGCGCGGCCGACGATGTGCAGGCGGATATCCTCGTGTTCGTCAGGGAGGCCGTGGATGCCGCCGCGCCCCGCCAGGTCGGCGAGGGCGCAGAACAGGGTCATGCGCTCGTCGGTGCCGCCGGGGCTCACCAGGTAGTCGCAGATGAAACGCAGCTCGGCGTCGTGGATACCCGCCTCCTCCACCAGCTCCCGCCGCGCCACCTGCTCCGGGCTCTCCCCCGCCTCGATCATCCCGGCCACCACCTCCAGGAGCCAGGGCCCGGCGGGGTCGTCGAGGGCGCCGACCCGGAACTGCTCCAAAAGCCCCACCAGATCCCGCCCCGGATCGTAGAGCAACACCCCCACGGCGCTGCCCCGCACGAACAGTTCGCGGCTGTAGGTCTCGCTCCAGCCGCCGCGAAACAGGCGGTGCCGCACCCGGCATTCCTCCATGCGAAAAAACCCCTGGAACAGGGTCCTGCGGGCGAGCAATTGAAAGTCGCCGGCGGCGAACTGGCGTTTGTCGAACATGGTGGCAACGTCCTCGAACAGGGCTTTGGCGGACCATAACCGGTTTGTAAGGAATGGTAAAAGCGGCAGACACTTTTACGGCATCTGCGCTATCATGCGGCCATCTTCCGGCCCAAGGAATTGGGGCTGACAGCCCTGTTGGCCACCTTCCCTGCCCCAAGCTGCCTCAAGGATTTCGCCTCAAAAATGAAGAAGATCGCCCGAAACCTGCTTTGCGTCGCCGTCCTCGCCAGCCCCGTCAGTGGCTTCTCCGACACCCTCACGGAGATCTTCGACCTCGCCCTTGAGAACGACCCGCAACTGCGCGCCGCCCACGCCGCCTACATGGCGGGCAAGGAGTCGGGGAATATCGGTCGCGCCGGCCTGCTGCCCCGGGTGAGCGGCAACGCCGAGTACTCGGAGACGGATTCCGACGATTACTCCCGTCAGGTGTTCGTGCTCGACGACCTCCAGGTGAACTCCGGCACCCGGGGCAGCGGCGATGCGGAGCAGACCGCCTGGGGCGTCTCCCTGTCGCAACCGCTCTTCGACCTGCCCGCCTGGTACGACTACAAGCAGGGCCGCGCCATCAGCGAGCAGGCCCGCCTGCAGTACGCCGCCGACCAGCAGGATCTGATCCTCAGGGTCACCGAGGCGTACTTCAACGTGCTGCGGGCCAGCGAGAATCTCACCAGCGCCGTCGCCGAGGAGGAGGCCATCGGCCGCCAGCTGGAGCAGACCCGCCAGCGCTACGAGGTGGGCCTCCTGCCCATCACCGACGTCCACGAGGCCCAGGCGGCGTTCGACGACGCCCGGGTCAACACCCTGGAGCTGCGCGGCGCGCTCAACGTGGCGTTCGAGGCCCTGGAGGTGCTCACCGGCCAGTCCCACCACCAGCTGGCGGGGCTGACCGACAACTTCCCGGTCAACGACCCCGCCCCCGCCGCCCGCGAGGAGTGGGTGACGTTCTCCATGCGCAACAATCTGGATCTCAAGGTGACGCAGCTCGCCCGGGATGCCGCCAGCCACAACGCCGATGCCCGCAAGGCGGAACACCTGCCCACCCTCACCGGCTCCTACAGCTACACCGACACGGATTTCGACCGGGGCTTCCGCGGCCGCAACCTCAACGGCGACCCCGTCAACACCCCCTCGGTGAACGAGAGCGAGCAGAGTGTTGTGGCCCTGCGCCTCGACGTGCCGATCTTCACCGGCGGCCTGGTGAGCGCCCAGCGCCGCCAGGCCTATCAGGAGTACGTGCGGGCGGACGAGACAGTCAATGCCACCCTCCGCAACATCACCCAGGAGGCCCGCGCCAACCACCTCAACGTGGTCACCAACGCCGCCCGGGTGAAGGCCCGCCAGCAGGCCATCGTCTCCGCCGAGAGCGCCCTGGAGGCCACCCGCGCCGGCTACGAGGTGGGCACCCGCAACATCGTCGACGTGCTGTTCGCCGAGCGCACCCTGTACCAGGCCAAGCGCAACTACGCCAACGCCCGCTACGACTACATCGCCAGCACCCTGGCCCTGAAAAAGGTCGCCGGCCAGCTGAGCCCGGACGACATCAATCAGCTCAACGCCTGGCTCGACCCGGCCCTCATCATCGAACCCACCAGCGGGCAATAACCGCCAGCAAGCGCGCCATCGCCCCGCGATTGGCCTCGGCCACGGCGCGGGCGCGCTCCCCCAGCAGGCGCCGCTCGGCCCCGTCCGCAAGCAGGTGAACCACCTCGGCGGCGATATCCTCCGCCGTGCCCCGGACCCTCATGCCCCCGGCGGCCTCGAGCAGGCTCGCCACCTCGGCGAAGTTGTGAAGGGACGGACCGGACAGCACCGGCACCCCCCAGGCGGCGGGCTCGATCAGATTGTGGCCCCCCACCGCCACCAGGCTACCGCCGACGAAGGCCAGATCACAGGCGCCGAAGAAGTCCGGCAGTTCACCCATGGTGTCGCCAAGCAGCACCTGCTGATCCTCGCCCGGGACTTGCCCCGCGCCGCGCCGCGCCACCCGGTGGCCGCGCTCGGCGCACAGCCTTGCGACCTCGTCGAAGCGCTCCGGATGGCGGGGCACCAGCACCAGCAGGGTGCGGGGATGGGCCTCCAGCACCCGGGCGAAGGCATCGAGGACGATGCCATCCTCCCCCCGGTGGGTGCTCGCCACCAGCCATACCGACCGGCGGCCGGGCCCGCGCCATTCACGGCCGAGGGCCTCGGCGCGGGCGCGGCGGGCATCGTCGATGGTGAAGTCGAACTTGATGTTGCCGGTGACCGCCAGGCGTTCCGCCGGCAGCCCCAGGCCCAGGAAGCGCTCGCCATCCTCACGGGTCTGGGCCGCCACCACCGCCAGCTGGCCCATCATCCCCCGGGTCAGCGGGCCGAGGCGCCGGTAGCCCGCCGCCGAGCGGGCCGACAGACGGGCATTGGCGAGGATCACGGCTATCCCCCGCCGCTGGCAGGCGGCGAGAATGTTGGGCCACAGTTCCGTCTCCATGATCACCAGAAGGTCGGGGTGTACCCGGTCGAGAAACCGGTTCACGGCCCCGGGCAGGTCATAGGGGGCGTAGACATGGTGGACACTGTCCCCGAGGGCGGCCCGGACCCGCTCCGACCCGGTGGGGGTCATGGTGGTGACCACCAGCCGCGCCTCCGGGTAGCGGCGTTGCAACTCGCGGATCAGCGGCAGCGCCGCGAGGGTCTCCCCCACCGACACGGAATGGACCCAGATGACCCGGCGGTCGCGGCCGAGGGATGGCCCGAAACCCAGGCGCTCACCCCAGCGACGGGCATAGGCCGGGGCGCGGCGGGCGCGCCACAGCAGGCGCGCCAGCACCAGCGGCATGAGCAGATAGAGCGCTAAGGAATATAAAAGTCGCGGCAAAAGGCACCCCCCGCGCAGAGGATAGCGACGGCCCACCCGGTCCGCAAAGACTTTGTCCCCCCCCTCGACGGAGCGAAGGGCGGCACCCCGGGGTTATAATGGCCGCCTATTCATCCTGGAAGGCCCCATGCAAAGCCGTTCGTTCGCCGTCGACGTCGCCATCATCGGCGGTGGTATCGCGGGACTTTGGACCCTCAACCACCTGCTCGGGAAGGGCTACAACGCCATCCTGCTGGAGAGCGAAGCCCTCGGCAGCCACCAGACCCTGGCCAGCCAGGGGATGATCCACGGCGGCATCAAGTACACCCTGGGGGGCGCCCTCACCGGTGCGTCGGAGGCCATCGCAGAGATGCCCGACCACTGGCGGGCCTGCCTGCGGGGCGAGGGGGACCTGGATCTGCGGGGGGCGCGCATCCTCAGCGACCACTTCCACATGTGGTCCACCGGGGGCCTCGCCTCCCGGCTCGGCGGCTTTTTCGCCAGCAAGGCGGTACGCGGGCGGGTCGATCCGGTGCCCCGCGACCAGTTGCCCAGCCTGTTCCAGGACCCCCGCTTCGCCGGCAAGGTCTACCGCCTGGTGGACATGGTGATGGATACCCCGAGCCTGGTGCGCGCCCTGGCGGCCAATGCCGCCGGCCGGCTGTTCGCCATCGACGGGTCCCGGGCCCGCCTCGACACCGGCGCCGACGGTGCCGCCCGCCTCCATGTGGACGACGGCGGTCACCCCTTCAGTCTCGCCGCCGGCGCCTTCGTGCTGTGCGCCGGGCGCGGCAACGGCGCCCTGCTCGACGGCCTTGGCGCCGACTGGCCCGCCATGCAGTGTCGCCCCCTCAAGCAGGTCATGGTCCGCCACCGCCTGCCCCACCGCTTTTACGGCCACTGCCTCGGGGCCGAGACCACGCCGCGCCTGACCATCTCCAGCCATCCCCTCGCCGACGGCAGCCAGGTCTGGTACCTGGGGGGCGGCCTCGCCGAGAAGGGCGCGAGCCAGAGCGACGACGAGGTGCTCGCCAGCGCCCGCCAGGAGCTGGATGAACTGATGCCCTGGCTGGATTTCGGCGCCGCCGACTGGGCGGTGCTGGCGGTTGACCGGGCCGAGCCGCGCCAGCGCAACTTTGCCCGCCCCGATCAGGCCTTCGCCGGCTGGGCGAAGCGCGCCGACGGCGGCGCCCTCGATGTGATCGCCGCCTGGCCCACCAAGCTCACCCTGGCTCCCAACCTCGCCCGCCAGGTGGAGAACTGCCTAGCGGAGCGCGGCCTCGCCCCCTCGGGGCAAGCCTCGCCCGCACTACCCCTGGCGCCCCCGCCCATCGCCGCCACCCCCTGGGCCACCGCCTTTGGAGTCCCCGATGCAACTGCCTAGACGCCCCCTCGGACAAACCGGCATGGCGGTCAGCGTGCTCGGCCTCGGCACCGTCAAGCTCGGCCGCGACCAGGGGGTCAAGTACCCGGCGAGCTTCACCATCCCCGACGACCGGGCGGCCCGCAATCTCCTGGCCCAGGCCCGGGATCTCGGTATCAACCTGCTGGACACCGCCCCCGCCTACGGCACCAGCGAGGCGCGGCTCGGCGTCTTGCTGGCGGACCAGAGGAACGACTGGCTGATCTGTACCAAGGTCGGGGAAGAGTTCATCGACGGCGCGTCGCGCTTCGATTTCTCCCCCGCCCACACCCGCCGGAGCGTGGAGCGGAGCCTGCGCCGCCTCGCCACCGATCACCTGGACATCGTGCTGGTGCACTCCGACGGCAACGACGAGCACATCATCCGCGACCTGGGCACCCTGGAGACCCTCGCCGACCTCAAGCGGGAGGGCAAGCTGCGGGCCTTCGGCATGTCCACCAAGACCCTGGCGGGGGGCCTGCTGGCGGCGGAGGTCTGCGACTGCGTGATGGTGACCTGGAATCTGGCACACCGGGAGGAGGTGCCGGTGATCGATCGCTGCCAGGCCCTTGGCCGGGGCGTGCTGATCAAGAAGGCCCTGGCCAGCGGCCATCTCGCCGGCGCGGGGGGCGACCCGGTGGCGGAGAGCCTCGCCATGATCTTCGCCCACCCCGGGGTCAGCAGCGCCATCGTCGGCACCATCGACCCGGCCCACCTGGCCGCCAACGCCGCCCGCGTCCTGGGGGCCTGCGGGATCACCGCGCAACCGTGACGTTCGCCACAGCAGTGGGCAAAAAGTGCGCAATTCCCGTCGTGGCTTGGTAGAATTCGCGGCCTTGAGACCCCGTTCGAAGGAATCCCCCTTGAAGCTGTTCCGCCCCCTTGCCGCCCTGCTGCTCACCGCCCTCTGGCTGCCCGCCAGCCTCCACGCCCTGACCTTCCGCCTGCCGGAAAACGGGGATTCGGTGGTGGGCGACAACATGACCCTCAAGACCAAGTACGAGGACACCTTCGTGGCCATTGGCCGCATCTACGGCCTCGGCTTTCGGGAGATGATGGAAGCCAACCCCGGCGTCCATCCCTGGGTCCCCGGCGAGGGCACCGAGATCACCCTGCCCCTGTCGTTCATCCTGCCCGAGGAGAGCCGCGAGGCGATCGTCCTCAATCTGGCGGAATTCCGCCTCTACCACTTCATCCCCGAGAAGAACACCGTGCGCTCCTACGGGGTGGGCATCGGCCGCGAGGGCTGGCAGACCCCCGAGGTGGAAACCCGGGTGACCAGTGTCGCCGCCAATCCATCGTGGACGCCCCCGGCCTCCATCCGCCGCGAGCACGCCGCCATGGGGGACATTCTCCCCGCGGTGGTGCCCCCGGGCCCGGACAATCCCCTCGGCAAGTACGCGGTGCGCCTGTCGGTGCCGAGCTACCTGTTCCACGGCTCCAACAAGATCGTCGGCGTGGGGATGCGGGTCAGCCACGGCTGCGTGCGCCTCTACGACGGCGATATCGAGGAGCTGGCCCACTCCGTCAGGCCCGGCACCCCGGTGCGGATCATCAACGAGCCGGTGAAGGCCGGCTGGCTCAGGGGGCGTCTGCATATCGAAGTGCATCCGCAACTGGAGGAAGACCAGGGCAAGCCCCTCGACATCGAGGGCATCGTCAAGGCCGCCCTGGCGCGCCAGCCCCAGCACGGCATCAGCGTGGACTGGGACAGGGTCAAGCTCGCCGCCGAGGAAAAGCGCGGCATCCCGGTGGACATCACCGCCGGCTGAACCGGCCGCGCCACCCCGCCCGGGGCTACCGACCGGGCACAAAAAAAGGCTGCCCGAGGGCAGCCTTTTTAATGCCTTGACGCGGTGGCTGCTTACTTGCGGCCAACGGTCTCGGACAGGCGGGTAACGGCGGCGTTGGCGTCGTTGGCGGCGCGCAGAGCCTGGTCAGCGGTCTGCTGAGCACGCTGAGCGGCAGCCATGGCGGCGTCGGCGGCAGCCTGGGCAGCGTCGGCCTTGGCTTCAACGGCATCAACGCGAGCGTTGGTGGCACAGCCAGTTATCAGAACCAGGGCCAGAGCCATGGTGGCCAGACCGGTTTTAGTCATTGCATTTTTCATAGGATCGCCCTCTTTACAGTGGATGTAACTTTGCCTTGTTGGTTCACGTTGTTGGTTGACAAACGTGGCGGAATTATCCACCAAATTTCATAACTCTAAAACAGTATTTTGAGGTTTGCCATAAAATTTATTGTGATCCCGGTCAACCCTTTTGGGCCCCGAATTGCCGGGGTGGTTCAAAAAACTGACAAAACTCACTTGCCGCCCCGCACCTTCTCGACGATGGCGGTGGTGGAGCAGTTGTCGAGGAAGTCGAGCGCGCGCACCTCGCCGCCGTAACTCTCGACGATCTCCCAGCCCACCACGCTCTCCTTGCTGTAGTCGCCGCCCTTGACCAGGATATCCGGCCTGAGCAGGGCCAACAGGCGCTCCGGGGTGTCGTCCTCGAACGGCACCACCCAGTCCACCGCCTCAAGGCCGGCCAGCACCGCCATGCGCCGCTCCACCGGATTGATGGGGCGACCCTCCCCCTTCAGCCGCTTCACCGACTCATCGCCATTGACCGCCACCACCAGGCGATCGCCGAGCTTGCGGGCCTGCTCCAGGTAACCCACATGGCCGGCGTGGAGAATATCGAAGCAGCCGTTGGTGAAGACAATGCGCTCGCCGTGGGCACGGGCCACCTCCAGATCGATGGCGAGCTGTTCCTCGTTGACCACACCCCGCTCGGAGCCCTGCTCCTGCTGCATGGCGCGGCGCAGTTCCGGCCCGCTGACGGTGGCGGTGCCGAGCTTGCCCACCACGATGCCGGCGGCGATGTTGGCGAGGGCCACCGCCTCGGGCAGCTCCTCCCCCGCCGCCAGGGCAGCCGCCAGCACCGAGATCACGGTATCCCCGGCGCCGGTGACATCGAACACCTCCCGGGCCCGGGCGGGCAGGTGCAGGGCCGGCTGGCCGGGGCGGATCAGGGTCATGCCCTGCTCGCCCCGGGTCACCAGCAGCGCCTCGAGGGCGAGGCGCGCCACCAGGGCGAGGCCTTTCTCCGCCAGCTCGTGCTCGCTGGCGCAGGGGCCCACCACCGCCTCGAACTCGTGGAGGTTGGGGGTCAGCAGGGTCGCCCCCCAGTAGCGGTCGAAGTCGGTGCCCTTGGGGTCCACCAGCACCGGGATGCCCCGATTGCCGGCGGCGGCGATCAGCGCCTGGGGGTCCAGCAGCGCCCCCTTGCCGTAGTCGGACAGCACCATGGCCTTGATGCCCTCCAGCCGGGACGCGGTCTTGGCCACCAGCTGGCTGGCGTCCTCCCGCTCGAAGGCCTCCTCGAAATCCATCCGCAGCAGCTGCTGGCTGCGACTGACCACCCGCAGCTTGGTGATGGTGGGATGACTGTCAGATACCTGGAAATCGCAGAAGATGCCCGCCGAATCGAGGCGGCTGCGCAGGGCCTCGGCGGCCTCGTCGCGGCCCACCACCGCCACCAGGGAGGCGCCGGCACCGAGGGAGGCGATGTTCAGGGCCACGTTGCCGGCGCCGCCGATGCGGTCCTCGGTGTGCCCCACCTTGACCACCGGCACCGGCGCCTCGGGGGAAATCCGCGAGGTGCTGCCGTACCAGTAGCGGTCGAGCATCAGATCGCCGACCACCAGCACCTGGGCGCTGTCGAAGCGGGGGAATTCGAGTTTCATAGGGGCAAACCTGTCGTCAAATGGTGGCCGGCACAGCCGCCAGCCGGCAAAAATCGTCCCACACCCGCTCCGGGCCCATGGCCTTGAGACACTGGGCCTCGGGGCCGCGATAGCCGGGAACCTCGCAGTCGCGCCGGTAGCAGGGAATGCACGGGAAGCCGTCGGCAACCACGTGGACCGAGCGAGCGCCGGTGGCGCCGATAAGGGCCGGATCGGTGGGGCCGTAGAGGGTCACGGTGGGCACATCGAGGGCGGCGGCCACGTGGGCAAGGCCGGTATCCATGCAGATCGCGCCATCGCTTGCGAGCATCAGGCCCGCCAGCTGGGACAGCCCCATGCGCGGCAGCACGAGGGCGTTGGCGAGCCCGGCGGCGAGGGCGCAGGTGCGGGAGCGCTCCCGCTCCGACCCCCAGGTCAGCAAGACCCGGTAGCCGGCAGCGCCGGCACGGCGAATCAGGGTGCGCCAGTGGGCCTCGATCCAGTACTTGTTGTCCCAGCTGGCGTTGGTGACAAACACCAGGTAGGGGCTGTCGACAGCGATACCCTCGGGGGTCGGCCAGTGGCGCCCGGCGAGGCCGAAATCCGCCGCGGCGGCCGGCAAGGGATAGTCCAGCACCCGGGAGAACAGCTGGCGCCAGCGGTCGATGGCCAGCTGCCCCTGGGGAATGGCATGGTGGTGGTGATAGGCCCAGTGGGCGGGCTTCTCCCGCACCGAGGCCCGGTCCGGGCCGTGCTTGACACCCCGGGCGAGGAGGGTCACCAGGGCGCTCTTGAGGTTGGTCTGGGCATCGATCACCGCGTCGTAGCGGTTGGCGCGGAGGGCCTTCAGGAACCCCGCCAGCTCGCCGCCGAGAACCCCCGGGGAGCGCCGCCAGCGGCGGTGGGCGGTGCGGATCACCTGGCGCACCGCGGGGTGCCACTGGGGCACTTCGGCGAAGGCTTCGTCCACCACCCAGTCGAAACGGATCCCGGGGCGCGCCCGGGCGGCATCGCTGAGGGCCGGCAGGGCCTGCACCAGATCCCCCATGGAGGTCAGCTTGACGATCAGCACATTCATCGCGGAGGTCTGGCCGGGGGAATCAGAGGCGGCGGGCGAACAGCTTTTTCAGACGCGCGCTCAGGCGGTGGAAAAACTGGTGCTTGCCCCGGGCGGCCTCGCCGGTGAGATAGTTCATCTGGATGGACAGGCGCTTGCCAACCACCGGCTTGTGACCGTGCCAGCAGTTGTCGGTGACCTGAAACACCACCATGGTGCCGAGCTTGGGAGGGATTTCCTCGACAAAGTCGTCGAGATCGGTGCCATTGCGGAGAATGCGCAGATGGCCGCCGCTGTCCCGCCAGTCCTGGTTGAAGTACAGCAGCACGGTGATCACCTTGGTTTTCGAATCGGTGTGGATACGGCCGTCCTTGTCGCGCATCACCCCGCGCACCGTGGTCATGATCGGGCGGTTGGCGAGGTCGAGGCCAAAGCGGGCGGCGATGGTGTCGCGGAAGGCGGGGCCGTTCAGCTCATCGAGCAGCGTCTGAAAGGCGGGGCCGTAACGCACCTCGGAAACGGGAATGCTGCCGGGGTAGTCGATGGCGGGAAAATCCCCGAGTATGGCCTCGATGGCGTCGGCATTGATCACATCCTCCACCACCATGTAGGGGTAGGGATCGCGCTTCAAGGTGGCACTCTGGATCTCGGCTAGGTTCAGCAAGGCCCCTTTCTCCCGGCAGGTTCGATCAACGGCTGGGCACCGCGGCTCGGGCGGTGCGAACGGGGCGGATGATAGCACGGAAAATCCCCGCGCCTGCCCGCGCCGCCCCCTGGCCGCAGTGTTCCCCAAACCAGCGCGACCCCTCTGATATAATCGCCGCGCCAAATCCACGGGACTCCCTGCTCAGCATGGCCACCTCACCGCCAGCGACCACCAGCGCGCCACCAGCCTCCCGGGTCACCCTGTGGATGCCGAGCAAGCACATGGGCAATTTGCTGGTGTCCCTGAAGGCGGTGCAGTCCCTGGTGTCCCACTTCGGGGCGGAGCGAACCACCCTGGTGGCCGACAACAGCTACCGGGACATCGTCGAAGCGGCGGCTCTCGGCTGCCATGTCATCTACTTCCCACGCGCCGCCAGCGAGCACTGGCATCGCTGGCAGTCCCTGCGCCAGCTTGCCGGATTTGTCCGCCAGCTGTGGCGCGCCCGGGGAGGCCTCGCCATCGCCATCGAAGGTGACAAGGTCAGCCGCCAGTTCATTCCCGTGACCGGCGCCACCCAGCGCATTGGCCCTGACAACCGCCACTGCCAAGGATTCGATCAACGGGTGGCCCTCGACCACGGCCGCCACCACCGCTTCTTCGACTATGCCGCCGTCAGCCGCGCGGTGACCGGTGTCGACCTGCCCCCCGGCTACCCACGCCTCGCGCCGAGCCCCGTGGCCGAGGGGCGACTCGACCAGTTGCTCGCCGCCCTCAACCTCGACCCCACCCGCCCGCTGGTGATCCTCCACCCCGGCGCCACCAAGGACTACAAGCAGTGGCCGGTGGCCCACTTTGCCCACCTCGCCACCTGGCTGGCGGCGCGGGGACAGCAGGTAGTGGTGACCGGTGCGGGCCAACGGGATGGGGAAACCATAGGCCACCTGCAGGAACTTGCCGGGGAGCACATGGTCTCCCTGCACAACCGCCTGGGGATTGCCGAGCTGATCGCCCTCGCCAAAAGGGCAACCCTGTACATCGGCAACGACACCGGCCCCACACATCTGGCCGCCGCCACGGGAACAGCCACCCTCGCGATCTTCGGTCCCACCGATGAGAGGCGCTGGGGCCCCATGGGCGAGAGGGTGCGAATCCTGCGCAGCGCCACCCCCTGCGCCCCGGGCTGCTCCCGGCGGGACTGTCTCGCCGATTACCGCTGCATGCGCACCTTGCAAGTTGAATACGTCATGAAGGCTATCACTGAAATGGATTTTTCAAACCCACCAACCCGCAGTATCGAGGCCGCCAGCCCTCCCCCGCTGGCACCGCCGGCAGCGGGCCAGCGCCCCACCATCATCCACCTGTTCAAGCGCTACAACGGCAACTACCCGCTGCTCAACTCCATGGTGGCCACCACCCCCGGCAAGTACCGCACCCTGGTGTGCTACCTGAGCGGGCAGGACGATGGCCGCAACGAAATCGACGCCCTCGGGGTCGAGACCCGCTACCTGGACCTCGACCGCAAGGCCGTCAGCTGGCGCCATCTTGGAACCCTCGGCGCGGTGCGCAATCTCCTCGACGCCGAGGGCTGCGACCTGCTGGTGTGCCAGTTTCGCCGCACCATCCCCATCGGCGCCATCGCCGCGCGCCTGTCCCGGGCCCGGCCGGCGGTGCTCGGCATCCTCCACGGCATCGTGCGGGGCAAGAACGGGCCCGGGGAGAAACTCCTCAACGCCCTCATCAACCCCCTCATGGCCGGCTGGGTGAGTGTGTCCCGGGACGGCATGGAGGACATCTACCGGCAGAACATCGCCATCCCGAGGGACAAGATCTTCCACGTCCAGAACGGCCTCGATTACGCCCGCTTCATCCGCGAACCGGCGCCCCTGGACCGGGACGAGGTGCTCGGCGTCAGCACCCGGGACAAGCGGATCTACCTGATCGTCGGGCGCCTGTATGCCAAGAAGAACCACCGCCGCATCATCGACGCCTTCAAGCGCACCCTGCCCCAGGCACCCAACTCCCTGCTGGTGATCGTCGGCACCGGGCCCCTGGAGGCGGACCTCAAGGAGCACGCCAAGGCCGAGGGGCTCGAGCGCCATGTGCACTTCCTCGGCTTCCGCCCGCGCATCGCCGAAGTGCTGCGGGCCGCCGATGTGTTCCTGATGCCCTCCCTGCGGGAGGGCTTGCCCCTGGCGCTGCTGGAGGCCATGGCCTCGGGGCTGCCGGTGATCACCTCCAACATCAACGGCATGAGCGAGGTGGTGGACGGCATCGACTGCGGCTGGCTGGTGGACCCCACCAGCGAGGACGCCATCGCCGCCGCCATCCTGGCGGCGGCCCGTCTTCCCAAGGAGCAGCTGCTCGCCATGGGCAAGCGCGGCAAGGCCCATGTGATCGCCAATTTCAGCAAGGAGCGGATGGTGAACAACTACGAGGCGCTGTTCGACACCACGCTGTCCCGGACCGTCTCCGGCTGATGCCCCGGGTCTCGGTCATCGTCCCCGCCTGGAACGCCGCCGCGTATATCGGCGAATGCCTGGCGAGTGCCCTCGCCCAGGATCACCGCGACCTGGAGGTGCTGGTGGTGGATGACGCCTCCGGGGACGACACCGCCGACCGGGTGGCGCTGGAGGCCCGTCGCGACAGCCGCATCCGCCTGCTGCGCCACCCCCGCAACCTCGGGGTCTCCGCCGCCCGCAATACCGCCATCGCCGCCGCCAGCGGCGACTTGATCGCCTTTCTCGACGCCGACGACCGCTGGCTGCCCGGCAAGATCAGCCGCCAGCTGGCGGCCCTCGGCGCGGAGCCCGACGCCGGCCTGGTGTTCACCGCAAGCCGCGCCATCGACGCCCGGGGCGCGGTCATCGATCCGGACCTGTGCCGGGGGAAGGCCATCCCCGTGGGCCGGGTCGACCTGCGGGACTTCGTGATCCGCCGCTACCCGCTGATCACCTCCTCGGCGATGGTCCGCCGCCCCTGCCTCGACGCCGTCGGCGGCTTCGATACCGCCATCGCCGTGGGGGAGGACTTCGACCTCTGGGCGCGGATCCTCAACCAGTTCCCACAGGCCTATGTCCCCGAGCCCCTCACCGACTACCGGATGCACGGCGACGGCGCCACCGCCAATCCCCTGCGCAATCGCCTGAGCAAGGTGCGGGTGCTGGAAAAACTGCGGGGCGATCCGGCGTTCGACCGGCTGACCCGCGACCCGGCCTTCACCCGCCACCAGCACCGCCAGTACCTGGGGGCGGCGCGGCTGCTCGCCGCCGAGGGTCGCGGCGCGGAGGCGGATGCCCTGTACCGCAAGGCCCTGGCCCTCGACATCCCCTGGCATGCCCGGCTCGCCACCCGCCTGCGGCGCCTGCGCCATGGGTAGCCGCCGATGACCGCCCCCCTGGCCGCCTTCATCCCCGCCGCCAACCCCCACTGGCGGCTGGCGGTGGCTCCTTCCCTCCGGGCCGCGGCCCCGGCCCTGGCAGGCCTTAGGGCCCCCGCAGCCCTGCTCCAGGGCCCCCAGCCGGTGGCGGCGTCGCGCTTCTCCCGGGTATCCCGGGGCGTGTTGGCCCTGCCAGGGGCCGCTCCGGATGCGGTCTACCTCAAGGAATTCCTCGACCGGGGGGCGCTGGAAGCCATCAAGAATCTGGTTCGCCCCCACCGCGCCCTGCGGGCCCTGGCCGCCGAGCAGCGGCTGGCGGCGGCGGGCTTCCGCGTGCCCGCCGCCCTGCTGGTGGGCTGGCGCCAGGCCCTCGGCATCCGCCGCCAGGTGTTTGTGGTCACCCGGGATCTCGGGGATTTCCGCAACCTCTACCAGTGCGCCGCAGCCCTGGACGGCGCTTCGCCGAGGCAGCGCCGCCGCTGGCTGCGGGGCGTGGCGGACGCGGTGGCCGCCCTCCACCGGGCCGGCTTCAGCCACGGCGACCTGCGGCCCGGCAACCTGCTGGCCCGGGAGAGGGACGGGCGCATCGAATGCGCCTGGCTCGACAACGAGCGCACCCGGCAGTTTGCCCACCTCCCGGGGCGGCTGCGGCTTAAGAACCTGGTACAACTCAACATGCTGATCTCCCCCGCCCTCGGGCGCCGCGACCGACTGTTCTTCTTCCAGTGCTACTGCCGCCATTTTGACGATCTCGACGCCGCATCCCTGCGCCGGCGGGTCGAAGCGAAGACCCGCGCCCGCCTCGGGCGCCTGGTGGAGCGGGGCCGGCTGCGGCGGGAGGATCTGTGGCTGTGAACCGCGAAGTGCGTGCCGCCCTCCGGGCGGTGCACCGCGCCCTGGCGGACAAGGGGGCATTCCCCCCCCTGCGCGGCGAGGGCCTCAGGGGCCTCGCCACCCCGGGGTTCGACCTCGGGGGCGATGATCTCGGGCAAACCCTCCACCAGCTGATCGCCGCCGGCCAGCGCTACAAGCACGACCAGACCTCCACCGTCGCGGCGGTGGCGGCGGGCGGCCAGCGCTGGGTGATCAAGCGCTACAACCACCAGGGCTGGCTGCACGGCCTGAAGCGCTGCCTGGCCAGCTCCCGGGCCCGCAAATCCTTTGTCCGGGGGCTTGTGCTCCGGCACCTCGGCATTCCCACCCCGCGCCCCATCGCCTACCTGGACACCCGCCGGGGGCCACTGCCCGGGGATGGCTACATCATCTGCGAACAGTCCCGGGGGGAGACACTCCACCAGCTGCTGATGAGCGGGCAACTGGATCGCCGCCGCTGGCCCGCGGTGGTCGCCCTCACCCGGGAGCTGGTGCTGAGGCTCCACGCCCTCGGCATCACCCACGGCGACATCAAGCCCACCAACCTGCTGCTGGACGGCGACCGCCTGGAGATCATCGACCTGGATTCCCTCGGCATCCACCGCTGGCGCTGGTCGTTCGAACGCCAGCGGCGCAAGGACATCCGCGCCCTCGACACCCGCATCGGCGGCGATCCCGCCGCCTACGTGGCCCGCAAGAAGATCGAGCTAGGACTCGACTGAGGGATCCTGGCGCACCTGCATCAGGGTATCGTGGCGCGACACAAAGACATGCCCCGCGGGCACATCCTTCACCACCACCGCCCCGGCGGCGATCACCGCGTCGTCGCCGATGGTCACACCGCCGAGGATGATGGCGCCGGCGCCGATCTCCACCCGGTTGCCGATCACCGGGTACTGGTCGCGGACCTGGCCGATGGTGACATTCTGGCGGATGACGCAGTGCTCGCCGATGCGCGCCCTGCCGCCGATGACGATGCCCACCGGGTGCCAGAACTCGGTGGTTTTCGGCAGTTTGTGGATCTTCATGTCGCAGGAAGTGATGAGCCGCAGGTCCCAGCCCCGGGCGATCACCGCCGCCAGGTCCCGGACGAAATTGCGAAAGCGCTTTACCCGGTGCAGCAGGGGGCGGACGACGGCGCGGTAGAAGGACATGGCTTGCCCTCTCAGGGAGCGTGGATGGGAAAGACGGGGGCGCGGCCAAAATCCCGGCGGTAGAGCTTGTCCGCCTTGCCCTCCACCGCCCGCAGCAGGGATGCCTGCTCCGCCACCACGGTCTTCAGGGGCTGCTGGAAATAGGCCCGCAGAAAGCGCAGCACGTCGCGGCGGGTGAGGCCGATATCGAGGGCGGAAAAGTACAGGCTGGCCACATCCTTGACCCGCCAGCGGCGCGGTACCCGGCGGCGGATCTGGGCGCGGTGCAGGTCCACCAGGTAAAAGCGCAGGCGGGCGGGATCGAGCTGTTCAACCCCGGCGGACACGTCCAGCAGAAAGTGGCAAAGGTACAGGTCGCGGTGATTGATCCCCGCCCCGTGCAGCGCCCGGGCAATGGCGGCGATGCGGCGGATCATCGCCACCCGCAGGGCATGGGCCGGCGGGCTGGCGGGCCAGGTCGCGGTGAATACGGCGGTGCTGAGGGTGCCGGTCAGCTCCCGGGTCACCAGAAAGGATTGCCGCGTGGCGGGGTCGAGGCCGCGCCGACCCCAGGCCACCGGGGTCAGGGTGGGGATGCCCAACTCGCCGAGGCGCTGGATGGCGCGCCACTCGTTGCTGGCATCCACCACCGGCAGGCGGCCCTGGAGCAGGTTCTTGAAAATCTCCCCCCAGCCCACGCCGCTGTGGACCTTGCGGTAGAACACTTCGCCGTCGACGAGGCAGCGGCGGGTTTCGCGACCCTCCTTGTGGCGCACTGTCTCGCCGCCCATGGCCGCCACCTCGGCAAAGGGGTCACGGCCAGCCCAGCGCCGGTCGAAGGGCGGGCGCAGTACCAATTCGTTCATTTTGGCGCCACCAGGGATTCGAGAATATCCACCGCCTGCCGGGGGCGCCGGTAGATATCGGCGCTGGCGGCAAACAGGGCGCCCCGGCGGTGCCACTCCTCGCCGGGGGTGGCGAGCACCGCCTCGACCGCATCGGCGATCCGCGCCGGAGTGCTGTCGTCGTCGATCACCGCGCCCATGTCCCCCTCGGTCACATAGTGGGAATAGCCGCAGGTGCGGGTGGCGATCACCGGCAGGCCGGCGATCATCGCCTCCAGCAGGGCGTTGCCGGTGTTCTCCCGGTAGGCGGGATGGAGCAGCAGGTCCACCGCCTGGAGAATGGCGGGCACATCGTCCCGCCCGCCGAGAAAATGCACCCGGTCGGCAACGCCCTCACCCTCGGCGATTTTCCGGAACGGCCCGGGGCGGTCCTCCCCCACCACCAGCAGGTGGCAGGGCCGGCCGCGACGGCGCAATTCCCCCAGGGCGCGGATGCCGCGGTCAAGGCCCTTGGTGCGAAAGCCGGACCCGAGGGCCAGCAGCAGCCGGTCGTCGGCGCCAAAGCCCAGCGCCGCCCGGGTGGCGGCGGCGATCTCCAGGTGGTTGTCCGGCGCCCGGCGGCTCTCGGCGATGCCCGGCACCAGGGTGTGGAATCGCCCCTCCGGGGTGCCGTAGTGGGCGATGAAGCTCGGGCGCTCCCGGGGGGAGACCTCGAGGATATGGGTGCGGCTGTCCGCCCCGAACACCGCCCGTTCGAAGGCGAGATAGGCCCGGGTGCGGGGGCTCAGGCGGTACAGCCAGCCCCGCTGGTTGCGGGCCTTCTCGGCGAAACAGGGATCGGCGGCGTAGTAGGCGTCGAGCCCCGGGAGCTTGATGAAACCCACCACCAGATCCACGGCGCGACCCCGCAGCCAGCCCTGGGCCGCGGCGGAAAAGGCCGCCAGCCGGCTGTGGTTGCCAAGGCCCCTCGCCGGCAGGCGCACCACATCGAGCCCCTCGGGCACCTCGCCGCGCCAATCGTGGCACAGCACCGTCACCCGGTGCCCCCGGGCGAGGGCCTCCCGGGCCATGGTGAGCATGTTGCGCTGCTGGCCGCCGTAGGGGAAAAACCGGTAGATCAGGAAGGCAAACTCCATGGCGCTCAGCCCGGCGCCAGGGTGGCGGGCCGTGGCAGCCTGTCGAGGGCGTCCAGCACCTGCCCGGGGGCGATATCCACCAGGCACTTGTGGTGCCCCTTGGGGCACTCCCGCTGGAAGCAGGGGCCGCAGTCCACCGGTATGGACAGCGTCTCGACATCCTTCGCCAAAGGTGGCGTGAACCCGGGGGAAGTAGAGCCATACAGCACCACCAGAGGCCGAGACAAGGCGGCGGCGATATGCATGAGGCCGGAGTCGTTGCTCACCACCGCCCCCGCCAGGGACAGCAGGTCGATGGCCTCCGCCAATTCCGTCTCACCGGCGAGGATATGGCAGTGCTGGGCGGCCTCCCCGGCGCCCGCCACCAGGGCCTCGGCCACGGCCCGGTCGTTGGCGGAGCCGAACACCCACACCTGCCAGCCCCGGGCCACCATGGCCGCCGCCACCGCCCCGTAGTGGCCCTCGGGCCAGCGCTTGGCGGGGCCGAACTCGGCCCCGGGGCACAGGGCCAGCACCGGCCGCGCGGTATCGAGGCCAAAGCGCGCCATGAGGTCGGGAATGCCCTCGGCCCGCACCTTGAGCACCGGAAACGGCGCCGGCACCGGATTGGTGAAATCCGCGGCAAAGGCCAGGGCATTGAAGCGCTGCACCATCAGCGGATGGCGCTTCTTGTTGAGCAGGCGAATATCGTTGAGCAGCCAGAAGCGCATCTCCCCCCGCCAGCCGGTGCGGGTGCGGATACCGGCGAAAAAAGGCACCAGGGCGGACTTGAGGGAGTTGGGCAGGACGATGGCCTGGTCGTACTGGCCGCGCAGGGATTCCCCGAGGCGCATCCGCTCCCCGAGGGCCAGCTCGCCGTGGCCGATGGGCATGTCGATGGCAGCGCGCACCCCCGGCATGCGGTCGAGCAGGGGACGGCTCCAGGCGGGGGCCAGCACATCGATCAGCGCGCCCCGGTGGCGCTCGCGGAGCAATTGAACGAGGGAGTGGGCCATCACCATGTCCCCCACCCAGGACGGGCCGACGATCAGGATGCGCTTCTCAGCCGCCACGGCAGTACCTCCCCGGCACAGCCGTTTCTGGGGTCAGGGAATTTGCGGAGCGGAACCTTGGAAACATCGCGGGCCTGTGGTCGCTGCTGCTGAATGGCGGGCAGTATACCAACCCCCGGGCCGCGAAAGCGCCCGTGCCGCCTACCTCGCCCCGGCGGGAGCCAGGATTCCAATTTCCAGGCGCGGTGATTACAATCCCGGACTTTTGGTACACGCCCTCGCCGCAGCCCCGCTGACGCGCCCCCTGGTTTTCTTGAGACCCATGCTATGACCGCTTTTGGCACCGTTTTCATGCCCGAAATGGCAATCTCCTGGTTCGACGGCTCCCGCTGGAGCGCCGGGGAGATCGTGCCCAGCGACAGCCTGAAACTGCACCCCGGCGCCCACGTGCTGCACTATGCCAGCACCTGCTTCGAGGGCCTCAAGGCATTCCGCCAGCCGGACGGCGGCGTCAAGGTGTTCCGCATGGAGCGGAACCTGGCCCGCTTCGCCCAGAGCAGCAAGCTGCTGGCCCTCCCGGACATCGACCAGGCCGCCAGCGGCGAGATGATTCTCGCCATCCTGCGCCGCTTCAAGGCCGACGTGCCCGACCTCCCCGGCTCCATGTACATCCGCCCCACCCATATCGGCACCGAGCCCGCCATCGGCAAGGCCGGCGCCCCGTCACTCACCTCCTGCCAGTATGTGCTGCTCTCCCCCGTGGGCGCCTACTTCACCGGCGACGCCCCCCGCCTGCGACTGCTGCTGGAGGAGGACGGTGTACGTTGCGCCCCCCACATGGGCATGATCAAGAGCGGCGGCAACTACGCGAGCGCCCTGCTGCCCACCCTCAAGGCGAAGCAGGAACTGAAAGTCGACCAGATTCTCTTTTGTCCCAACGGCGACGTACAGGAGACCGGTGCCGCCAACTTCATCCTCATCGACGGCGACACCCTCATCACCAAGGCCCTCGACAGCTCCTTCCTCCACGGCATCACCCGGGACTCCATCCTCACCCTGGCCCGCGACTTGGGCATGAAGGTGGAAGAGCGCCAGCTGAGCGTGAACGAACTGCTCGAGCGCGCCGCCAGGCCCGGCTGCGAGGCCGCCCTGTCCGGCACCGCCGCCGTGCTCACCGCCGTCGGCACCCTGATCCACCGCGGCCGGGAATACACCGTGGGCAGCGGCGCCGAAGGCCCCACCACCCTGATGCTGCGCAAGGCCCTGAACGACATCCAGAGCGGCCGGGCCGAGGACCGCCACGGGTGGTTGACGGAGGTGTGACGGGATATCGCCCCTGGCTTTATGGGGCGGGTCTTTTCCGCGGTGGACCGGCTTGCGCTGTTTGCTGAATCCGCCCGCGTTCCGACGGAGCTGGCGAATTCGATCCATCGGGGCTTGTCTGTCAAAACCCGCCGAATCCTTTACCGGCAAGAAGACGATGGTGTCCCGATGATTCACGTCTCAAGCGAGAAAAAGCCGTTGCGCAAGCCTCTGCTGGGCACTGGGCTGGACAGCTGACCAACCGGGCGGCCCATGCCCATGCCCATGCCCATGCCCATCGGGACACATCAATCAGGTCGGCGCGACGCCAGCGCCCGATGGCTCAACCCTCGGCAAAAACCCCCTCCCAGATCCCCCGAACCCGCGCGCTGTGCTCCGCGGCCTCTCCCCAGACGGCACTGTCGGCGGCGAGGGTGCTGGCCTTGTTCTGCAGCACCCGGCGGTGGACCAGGCTGCGGAAGAAGATATAGGCCGCCTGTAGCTGGCCGACAATGTCCTCCGCCAGCAGGCCGCTGGCGCGGATGGCGTCGAGCATGCGCATGTTGTCGGTGTACGCCACCAGGGCCGGGTGGCGACTGGCGTGGGCGAGGGCCAGGTACTGGACGATGAATTCGATGTCGACGATGCCGCCGGCGTCGTGCTTGATGTTGAACTGCCCGGCGCCGCCCTTGCTGCCCAGGTGGGCGCGCATTTTCTCGCGCATTTCCAACACCTCCCCCCGCAACGCCGCCGGCTCCCGGGCGCGGCACAGCACCTGCCGGCGAATGGCATCGAACCTGTCGGCCATGGCCCGGTCGCCGGCCACCGGGCGGGCCCGGGCCAGGGCCTGGTGCTCCCAGGTCCAGGCGTTGTCGCGCTGGTATTTTTCGAAGGCGCCGATGGCGGTCACCAGCATCCCGGAGTTGCCGTTGGGGCGCAGCCGCATGTCCACTTCGTAGAGGGCACCGGACACCGTCTGGGTGGTGAGGATATGGATCATGCGCTGCCCGAGGCGCATGAAGAAGGTGGCGTTGTCGATGGCCTTGTCGCCGTCGCTGGCGAGGTTGGGGTCGGCGTTGTGGATGAACACCAGGTCGAGGTCGGAGCCATGGCCGAGCTCGATGCCCCCGAGCTTGCCATAGCCCACCACCAGGAGGCCCGGCTCCGGGCCATCGGGGGCGCGACCCGGGCGGCCGTGGCGCGCCACCATCCACTCCCAGGCGAGGGCAAGCACATGGTCGAGGATCGCCTCGGCGAGCCAGGTGAGGTTGTCGCTGGCCTTCATCAGGGGCAGCGCGCCGGTCACCTCGCAGGCGGCGACCCGCAGGCCCTGGGCGCGGCGGAAGTAACGCAGTGCCTCCATCTGGCCCTCGAGGTCGTCGCTGGGCACCCGCAGCAGTTGCTGGCGCAGGTCCTGGGCGATGCTGGCCTTGTCCGCCGGGGTGTAGAGGGTGCGGGGGTCGAGCAACTCGTCGAGCAGGGCCGGGTAGCGGCTGATCTGCTCGGCGATCCACAGGCTTTCGCCGCACAGCCGCGCCAGCTGGCGCAGGGCCTCGGGGTTTTCGATCAGCAGCACCAGGTAGGCGCTGCGCCGCAGGATGCCCTGCACCAGGGGCAGGGTGCGGGTGAGGGTCTCGGCGCCATCGGGGCGCTCGGCGCAGGCGACGATCAACAGCGGCATGAAGGTGTCGAGGCGGTTGCGCACGCTCGCCTCCATGGCCCGCACGGCGCGGCCGTGGCGCAGTGCCATCAGCTCCCCGGCCAGGCCATCGGCGGCGCCATAGCCAAGGGCGACGAGGTCGGAGGCCATGGCCGGCTCATCGCTCGCCAACCACAGGCCCCGGGCAAGCTGCAGTTCGGCGGATTCCCCCCGGCCCTCCACCGGCTCGCTGACGATGTCGGCGAAAATCCGCCGCACCCGCGCCCGGTGGCCGTCGAGGTCGGCGGCGAAGACGGCCCAGTCGGGGTAACCGAGGACGGCGGCGATCACCGCCCGGTGCCCCTCGGCCTCGGGCAACAGCTGGGTTTGCTGATCCCTGTGGCCCTGCAGGGCGTGCTCGGTGTCCCTAAGCAACACATAGGCGCGCCACAGCTCGTCGCTGGCGCCGGCGGGCAACAGACCCTCCGCGTCCAGCAGGGCGAGGATGGCCCTGAGCTCGGGATTCTGGAAGCGGGCGTCCTTGCCACCGCGAATGAGCTGGAAGGCCTGGGCGATGAATTCCACCTCGCGGATACCCCCGGCGCCCTTCTTGATATCGGCGGCGGTGCCGAGGCGCTGCACCTCGCGGTTGATCATCGCCTTCATGTCCCGCAGGGACTGGATGGCGCTGAAGTCGATGTACTTGCGGTAGGTGAAGGGCCTAAGGATCGCCATCAGCCGCTGGCCGGCGTCCCGGCCCCCCGCCACCACCCGGGCCTTGATCATGGCGTAGCGCTCCCAGTCGCGGCCCTGGGTGTGGTAGTAGTCCTCCAGGGCATCGAAGTTGAGCACCAGAGCGCCGCTCTGGCCGTAGGGGCGCAGGCGCATGTCCACCCGGAACACAAAGCCGTCGACGGTCTTGTTGTCGAGGGCCTGGATCAGCTTCTGGCCGAGCTTGGTGAAGAATTCCTGGTTGCTCTGCTGGCGCCGTCCGCCCACAGTCTCCCCCGCCTCGGGAAAGGCGAAGATCAGGTCGATGTCCGACGAGACATTGAGTTCGAAGGCTCCCATCTTGCCCATGCCCAGCACCACCAGCCCCTGCTCCCGACCGGAGTGCTTGCCGATGGGGGTGCCGAGCTCCGCGCACAGGGCCGGGTGGAGCTGGTCGATGGCCCCCTGGATACAGGCCTCCGCCAGGCGGGTCATGTCGGTGGTGGTGTCGAGGGTGGCCGCGCGGCGGGTGAAATCCCGCCACAGGATGCGCACCATCTCCCGCTGGCGGAAGCGCCGCAGCACCCGCTGCAGGTCCGCCTCGCTCGCGGCATCGGCGAGGGCGACGGCGAGCCGCTGGCGATGGCCCGCCTCGCCATAGGCGTGATCCAGGTCGCCGCTGTCCACCAGGTCGCGGAAGAGGCCCGGGCGGGCGATGCAGCTGTCCACCACAAAGGGGCTGCCGCCCCAGACCCGGGCAAAATCCCCGGCAAACCCGGGATCGGCAAGGTGGTTGGCGAGCCACGGGGCATCGTCGCCGCAGCGGTCGAGATAGCGGGCGAGGCCCTGGCGGGCGGCCTCCAGCAATACGGCGGGGGCTTCGGCGCCGGCCAGCAGGGCGGCGGGATCAGTGCTCATGGTCGGGGGTCACCCTCAGAATTTCCTCGATGGCGGTGATGCCCGCCGCCACCTTCAGCGCGCCGGCCAGGCGCAGGGAGCGCATGCCCTCCTTCATGGCCTGGGCGCGCAGCCGCGGCAGGTCGAAATCGGCGCTCACCAACGCCCTGAGGCTCTCCCCCATGGGCATGATCTCGTAGATGCCCACCCGCCCTAGGTAGCCGGTGTTGCGGCATTCCAGGCAGCCCGCCGGCTGGTAAACCTCCGCCGGCGGGGCCAGCTTCCAGGGGGCGAGCAGCTGCCGCCAGACGGTTTCGTCGACGGCGGATTTCTCCTTGCAGTGGGGGCACAGCTGGCGCACCAGGCGCTGGGCCATGACGCCGTTGAGGGTGACCCGCAGCAGGTGGGCCGGCACCCCGAGGTCCAGCAGCCGGCTGATGGCGGAGGGCGCGTCGTTGGTGTGCAGGGTGGAGAGCACCAGGTGGCCGGTGAGGGCCGCCTGGGTGGCCATCTCGGCGGTGGCCAGATCGCGGATCTCCCCCACCATGATGATGTCCGGGTCCTGGCGCATCAGGGTGCGGATGCCGGTGGCGAAGTCGAAGTCGATATTGGCCTGCACCTGGGTCTGGTTGAAGCTGTCCTCCACCATCTCGATGGGGTCCTCCACGGTGCTGACGTTCACCTCCTCGGTGGCCAGCTGCTTGAGGGTGGAGTAGAGGGTGGTGGTCTTGCCGGACCCGGTGGGGCCGGTGACCAGCACGATGCCGTGGGCGCGCCCGGTCATCCCCCGCCAGCGTTCCAGGTCGGCGCCGGTGAGGCCGAGGTCGGCGAAGCCCCGCAGCAGCACGTCGGGATCGAAAATGCGCATCACCAGCTTTTCGCCAAAGGCGGTGGGCAGGGTCGAGAGACGCAGCTCCACCTCGTTGCCGTCCGGGGTCTTGGTCTTGATGCGGCCATCCTGGGGGCGGCGCTTCTCCGCCACATTCATGCGCCCGAGAATCTTGATGCGGCTCACCATGGCGGTCATCACCTGGGCCGGCAGCTCGTACACCAGGTGCAGCACGCCGTCGATGCGAAAGCGGATCTTGCCCTTGTCCCGGCGCGGTTCGATATGGATGTCGCTGGCGCGCTGGTCGAAGGCGTACTGCAACAGCCAGTCGACGATATTGACGATGTGCTGGTCCTGGGCGTCCGGCTCCTTGAGGGTCCCCAGCTCGAACAGCTGCTCCATGTTGGTGACCTGGGCCCGCCCCTCGCCGCCCTGGACGCGCCCCGCCCCCAGCACCGAGCGGGACAGAGCGTAGAACTCCACCATGTACTTCTGCAGCTCGGCGGGGTTGACCACCACCCGCTTCACCCGGCGCCGGCTGGCCTGCTCCAGGCCCTCCACCCAGCTGGTGACAAAGGGCTGGGCGGTGGCGATCACCACCTCGTCCTTGCCCGCCTCGACGCAGAGAATCTGGTGGCGGCGGGCAAACTCGAAGGACATCACCGCCGTCACCGCGGGCACGTTGATCTTCAAGGGGTCGATATGCCAGAGGGGCAGGCCGGCGCGATCCGCAAGCCACTGGGCGAGGACCTGGCCGTCGAGGGTGCGACCGGGCTGCCTGGCGCTCTCCACCCGCAGGGAGGCGATATAGGCCAGCGGGTGCATCAGGGATTGCTCGCGGCTGCGGGCCTCCCCGCCGATGCCGTTGGCGGCGCGCCGCTCCAGCAAACCGTCGGCCACCAGATCGTTGAGCACCGCCGCAAGGTCGAGCACCTGCCCTGCTTGCTCCGCGCGTTTGGCCATGAGGTTCCCCCGTTCCATGTGGCTGGATTGTAGGGGATGGCGTGACAAAGGCAACGGCGGGAAATCCCAATGCTGTGCGCCCAGTTGCCCCGATGTCGTGTGTTCCTGTGTCGTTGGCAATTCCGACGGCGCCCCTTACACTCCGGCCATGACCATTCCACAGATGCTCCGGGCCCTCATCGGCGCCAACTCCATCAGCAGCGTGATACCGACTATCGACCAGGGCAACCGGGCGGTGATCGAGTTGCTCGCCGGCTGGCTGGAGGACCTCGGTTTTCACACCGAGATCATGCCCCTGGCCGATCCCCGCAAGGCGAACCTGATCGCCACCCTGGGCACGGGCCCCGGCGGGCTGGTACTGGCCGGCCACACCGATACGGTGCCCTGCGACGACAGCCTGTGGCAGAACGACCCGTTTGCCCTGACGGAACGGGACAACCGCTTCTATGGGCTCGGGACCTCGGACATGAAGGGATTTTTCGCCCTCGCCATCGAAGCGGCCAGGGAGTTTTCCGCCGCCGACCTGCAGCAGCCGCTGATCATCCTCGCCACCGCCGACGAGGAATCGTCCATGGCCGGCGCCAAGGCCCTGGCGGCGGCGGGCAGGCCCCGGGCCCGCTGCGCGGTGATCGGCGAGCCCACCGGGCTCAAACCCATCACCATGCACAAGGGCATCATGGTGGAAAAGCTGGTGATCGCCGGGCGCTCCGGCCACTCCAGCAACCCGGCCCTCGGGGCCAATGCCATGCACACCCTGCAGCGGGTGCTCACCGAGCTGGTGACTTTCCAGCAGGAATTGAAGGCCCGCTACCGGGACCCTCTGTTCGCGGTGGATTACCCCACCCTCAACCTCGGCTGCGTTCACGGCGGCGACAACCCCAACCGCATCTGCGGGCACTGTGAACTCGGCTTCGAGATCCGCCCCCTGCCGGGCATGGATATGGACGAGTTGCAGCGCCTTTTGGCGGCGCGCCTTTTACCCCTCGGCCGGGACAACGGCACCGGCGTCACCCTCAGCCACTACCAGGTGCCGGCCTTCAGCGCGGCCCGCACCAGTGATCTGGTGGCGGTGTGCGAAAAGCTGACGGGGCACAGTGCCGAGGCGGTGGCCTTCGCCACCGAGGCGCCCTACCTGCACGATCTGGGCATGGACGTGGTGGTGCTGGGGCCCGGGGATATCGACCAGGCCCACCAGCCCGACGAGTTTCTGGCCCTGGAGCGGATCAACCCCATGGTGGCGACCCTCAGGGCCTTGATCGCCCACTATTGCCTCGACAGCGCCCGGGCATAGGGCTCAGGGAATCAGCAGGATCTTGCCGACCTGGCCATTGGCCGCCATGTAGTGGTGGGCGTCCACCACCCGCGCCAGGGGGAACTCCCGGTCGATCAGCGGTTTGAGCTGCCCGGCGGCAAGGGCGGCATCGAGGAAGGCGCGCCCCCGCGCCAGTTCATCCGGGCGGTTGACGTAGTCGAGGCGGAAAATACCCATGGTGAGCAGCTTGTCAAAGGCCTCCGCCACCGGGAACGGCGTGATCTCGCCGCTCATGGCGCCATACAGTACGTAAATGCCCCGACTTGCCATGGCGGCGGCCAGCCCGGGGACAGCGGCGCCACCCACCGGGTCGAACACCACCCTGGCGCCGCGCCCGCCGGAGACCGCCATCACCGCGGACGCGTAGTCATCCCGCCCCGCAACCAGCACCCGATCGGCACCCAGCTGGCGCAGGCGCTCCACCTTGTGGGCGCCGCGGGTGAGGGCCACCGACCGCGCGCCGATGTAACGGGCGATCTGGATGGCGGCGACGCCGACACTGCTGGAAGCGGCGGGTATCACCACCGTATCGCCGGCGGCGAGGCCGCCCACGTCCACCAGGCCGCCGAAAGCGGTCAGGGCGCTGGCCCAGAAGGCGCCGTTCTCCCGGGGAGAAAGGTGGGGGGATGACGGCATCACCCTCGTCGCCGCCACGTTGATCAGCTCCCCGTAGGTGCCGCGGGATGGATCCATATGGGGCACCACGCTGACCGCGTCACCGACAGCGAAGGCATCGACCCCCTGGCCCACCGCGTCCACCAGGCCGGCGGCCTCCGCGCCGTTGCCGGCGGGCACCGGCGGCTTCATGGGGTGCTGGCCGGCGCGAAACAGCAGGTCGGAGCGGTTCATGCCGATGGCGGCGACGCGAATCCGGACTTCTCCGGGGCCGGGGGCGGGCACCTCGATGTCCTCGATACGCTGCACCTCCGGCGGGCCCGGCTGGTAAAAGTGGACGACGCGGGTCATGGGGTTTTCCTCAACAGTGTAAAGCAGTGCATTAAACAGGTAGGCAGCGGGGCGCGGCAAGGGCCGCCACCGGCCCGAGCGGCGCCCCAGCCTTGCCACTGGCGGCACCGCCCCCTTGCCTTATAATCAGCGCCAACCTGCCCACCCGGGACCGCCATGATCGACTACGTGAAGTTCTTCCGCGAGACCCTCCCCTACATCAACATGCACCGGGGCAAGACCTTTGTCATCGCCATCAGCGGCGATGGGGTGATGGATGGCAACTTTCCCCATGTGATCCAGGATATCGCCCTGCTCAACTCCCTCGGCATCCGCATCGTGCTGGTCCACGGCGCGCGGCCGCAGATCGAGGAGCGGCTTGCGAGTCGCGCCATCGCGCCCCGCTTCAAGGCCCATACTCGCATCAGCGACGAACCCACCATGCAGTGCGTGCGGGACGCCGTGGGCCACACCCGCATCGCCATCGAGGGCCAGCTGTCCATGGGGCTGGCCAACTCCCCCATGCACGGTGCGCGGATCCGGGTGGTGAGCGGCAACTTCATCACCGCCAAACCCCTCGGGGTGCGGGACGGGGTGGATTTTCACCACAGCGGCGAGGTGCGGCGCATCGACCGCGCCGGCATCGAGCGCCAACTGGCCGACAACGCCATCGTGCTGCTGTCGTCCCTCGGCTACTCCACCACCGGGGAAGCCTTCAATCTCACCTACGAGGACGTGGCCACCCAGGCAGCCATCGCCCTCAAGGCCGAGAAGCTGATCCTCTTTTCCGGTGCCCCTGGCATCCCCGACAGGGACGGCGAGCTTGTGCGCATCCTCTCCGTGCCGGACGCCCCGCCCCTGCTCGCCCAGCTCGGCCACCAGCCGGCGCTGAAAAGCCTGCTCGATGCCGCCTACCAGGCATGCCTCAGGGGCGTGGCGCGGGCCCATATCATCAGCTACCAGAAGAACGGCGCCCTGCTGGCGGAGCTGTTCACCCGGGAAGGGGAAGGCACCCTGCTGCTCCACGACGGCAACGAGGTGATCCGCCAGGCCACCATCGAGGATATTCCCGGGCTGCTCGATATCATTTCCCCCCTGGAGGATGCCGGGGTGCTGGTGAAGCGCTCGCGGGAATTGCTGGAGACGGAGGTGTCGCGCTTCACCCTGGTGGTGGACGCGGAAAACGTGGTGGTGGCCTGCGCCGCCCTCTACCCCTTTGCCGACCACCGCTCGGCGGAGCTGGCCTGCGTCGCCACCCATGGCGACTACCGCAACCGGGGCCTCGCCTCCCGGCTGCTCGCCCATATCGAGAAACAGGCCCGCGCCCAGGGGCTTGGCCAGCTGTTCGTGCTCACCACCCAGACGGCCCACTGGTTCCTGGAGCACGGCTTCGTGCCGGCATCCCTCGACGCCCTGCCGGCGGAAAAAAAGGAGCTGTACAACTTCCAGCGCAACTCGAAGATCTTCGTCAAGGGGCTGTGACGGGGGGTTGATTGGCGCCGCCAATGGGTGTTATCGGCAAAGTCTATTGGCGGCCGCCGGGTGCTTGCTTATGATCGAGCCCTGAACACACCCACCGAGACCTGCCCATGAAGAACGCGCTGCTGTTCGGTTCCGCCCTGCTCCTCGCCCTCTCCGCCCCGCCCCTGCTCGCCGGTGATGCCGCGGCGGGCAAGGCCAAATCCGCCACCTGCGCCGCCTGCCACGGCGTGGCGGGGATCAGCCCCATGGATCTGTGGCCGAATCTGGCCGGCCAGAAGAAGGGCTACCTGATCAAGCAGATGAAGGCGTTCCGGGACGGCACCCGGGTGGAGCCGTCCATGTCCCCCATGGCCAAGCCCCTCACCGATGCCGATATCGAGAATCTCGCCGAGTACTACAGCACCCTGAAATAGACCGCGGCGGCGGGGTCGCCGCCCCTCAACCCCTGGCGAGGGCCGCCACCCGGGTCTCGAGGCGATCGAGCCTCGGCACCCAGGCGCGGTGCTCGCCCACCACCGCTTCCATGGCCAGGAGGCCATCCGCCGAGTCCTCCGGCACCAGCACGGTCTGGGGCACCACCTGCAGCGACTGGGGAATGGCCCCCACCGGCAGGGCGTAGAAGCCGAGGTCGGCGGCGTCATCGATGGCGTTGAACACGGCGATGCGGTAGAAGGCCCCGAGGGGTACGGGCGCCCCGCCACAGGCCGCCTCGAAGGACACCAGGGGAATGCGCTGCTCGCGCCAGTCGATCCAGCCGTGGCAGAAGCCGCCATCGCCGCCACTGGGTTGCTGTTGTGTGGTGACCACCTCCGCCACGGCGGTGATGGGCACCAGCAGCTTGCGGTCCGCGAGGGTCAGCACCAGGCAGCTGACCCGGGTGGGCAGGGTGTCGAGGGTTTCCGCTGGCTGATTCACCGTTTATCTCCCGTTGTGGCGCCGCAATGGTCGTTCGCGGCCTGCATGTTGATGGGCTGGTTCATCCCGCCTGCCCGGCATCCCGCCGCGGTCCACCGCGCCCGAGCATGTCCCGCACCGCCGCCATCAGCACCTCTTCCTGGTAGGGCTTGCCCAGGTAGTGGTCGACGCCCATGGCCAGGGCCCGGTCGCGGTGCTTCTCGCCGGTGCGGGAGGTGATCATGATGATGGGCAGGTTGCGAAGGCGCTGGGTGGAGCGCACCAGGCGCGCCACCTCGAAGCCGTCCATGCGCGGCATCTCGATATCCAGCAGCATCACATCCGGGGTGTTGTCCTGCAGCACCCGCATGGCATCGACGCCGTCCTTGGCGGTGATCACCCGGAAGCCTTCCCGCTCCAGGAAGCGGCCGGTCACCTTGCGCACCGTTACCGAGTCGTCCACCACCATCACCGTGGGGATATGGTCTTCCTCCTCCACCGGCGCGGCGACCATGGGGGCGAGCACCGCCGCCGTCAGCTGATCCCGCAGCAGGGCCTGGAGATCGAGGATCACCACCACCCGGCCATCGCCGAGCACGGTGGCGCCGGACAGCCCCGGCACCCGGCTGAACTGGACACCGAGGGTCTTCACCACGATTTCGCGGCTGCCAATGAGGCCATCCACCTGCACGGCATAGTTGCGCCCTTCGCTGCGCATCAGCACCACCGGCAACTGGCGGCCCATGGCGGTATCGAGGGTGGGGCGCAGGTCGGCGGAGAGCAGGCTGCCGAGGTAGCGCACCTCGTAGTGCTCGCCGCCGTATTCGAAGCGCTCCCGGGGGTTCTGGTAGAAGCGGGTGAGATCGTCGATCGGAATGCGGGTCACACCGGCGATGGAGTTGAGGGCGAGGGCGTAGGAATCCTCGCCCACCTCGATCATCAGCGCGCGGTTGACCGATACGGTGAAGGGCAGGCGCAGGGTGAACTCGGTGCCCGCGCCCCGCTGGCTGTTGATACTGATGGAGCCGCCGAGCTGGCGCACATCGCTGTTCACCACATCCATGCCGACACCGCGACCGGAGATCTGGGTCACTTCACTGGACGTGGAGAAGCCGGGGGCGAAGATGAACTGCTGGATGTCGTGGTCGCTGAGCTGGGCCTGCTCAGGCAGCAGGCCGAGGCTCAGGGCCTTGGCGCGGATCGCCTCCACATCGAGGCCGCGGCCGTCGTCGGCGAGGCGAATGAGCACGTCGCTCCCCTCCCGGGCGAGGCTGAGGGACAGGGTGCCCTCCGCCGCCTTGCCGAGGGCGCGGCGCTCCGCCTCGCTCTCGATGCCGTGGTCCACGGCGTTGCGGATCATGTGCTCCAGGGAGGGCACGATGCGCTCGAGGATGGTGCGGTCCAGGTCGCCGTCGATGCTTTCGAGGCGCAGGTTGACGTCCTTGCCGAGGGTGCCGGCCACCTGGCGCACGATGCGCCGCAGCCGGGGCACCAGGCGCGAGAACGGCACCATGCGGGTGCGCATCAGGCCTTCCTGGAGGTCGGTGTTGATGCGCGACTGCTGGAGCAGCAGGGACTCGGCGTCGCGGGCCTTGTCCACCAGGGTGTCGCGCAGATCCTGAAGGTCGGAGGCGGATTCCAGCAGGCTGCGGGACAGCTGCTGGAGCTGGGAGTAGCGGTCCATCTCCAGGGGGTCGAAACCCTCGCTGCTGTCGGAGGATTCGATCTGCTCGCGGCGGAACATCACCTGGGCATCGGTCTCGATACCGAGGCGCCGCACCTGGTCGTGCATGCGGCGGATGGTGGCTTCCATCTCGTCCAGGGAGAACATGAACTCGTTGATGTGCTGTTCCACCTGACTGCGGGAGATACTGGTTTCCCCCGCCAGGTTGACCAGCATGTCGAGCATGGGGGCGGCCACCTTGACCATCTCCTGCACTGCGGCCACCTGCTGTTCGATGGCGGTGGGGCCGGTGGGATCGAGCCCCCGATGGGTGCCGGTGAAGGGCAGGATCTCCGCGCTCGGCAGGGTCTCGGGGGCCGGTGTCGGCGCCCCAATCTCCGCCGGCGGGGCCTCGTCCACCACCGGGGCGATGTCCGGCGCCGCCGCGGGCTCGACGGCACTCCGGCCGAGGGCCATGAAGGCCTTGCGCACCCCGTCGACCCCGGAGACGAGGGCATCGTGGTAGCGCAGCATGGTGGCGATGGCGGCGGTCTCCCCCGCCGCGATGGCCGCCTCGCGGTGGACCACGGCGGATTCCAGTTCGTGACTGATTTCGCCGAGGGCGGCGAGACCGGCCATGCGGGCACCGCCCTTGAAGGTGTGGAGGCTGCGCTTCAGGGAATCCGGGTGGGCGCTGTCCGCCGGGGACTCGCGCCATTGCTGGAAGTCGTGCTCCATGGCTTCGAGAAGTTCGTCCGCCTCGCCGAGGAACAGTTCGACGATGTCCGCGTCCATGTCCTCGGGCAGGGCCACCTGGGCCAGCAGTGCCGCCAGCTCGGCCTCCGCCAGGCCTGCGGAGACCGGCGCGGGGGCCGCGGCGAGGGCGGCGAGCAGGTCGAGCTGCTCCCCGGTGGCGGGGACCAGTTCCTGGTGGGCCGCCACCGCGTCCACCATCCCCAGCAGGGTTTCGTGGGCGGCGAGCAGGGTGGCGACCCGTTCCTCATCCCCCGCCAGCCCCTTGGCGACGATCCCCTGGTAGCAGGCCGCGAGCTGGCCGGCGAGGGTGGCGAGGGGCGCAAGGTTGGCCCGCGCCGCGCCCTTTTCCAGCTCCACCAGCTCGTGGCCCAAGGCCGCAAGGCTCGCGGTGTCCGGCGCCGGCGCGTCGCGCCACTGTTGCAGGGTGGCCTCCACGTCGAGCACCGCCGCCATGCCGTCGGTCATCACCAGACGCAGGAAGGCGGGGTCCACCGCCCGCTGGGGATCGTCCCCCTGGCCGAGGGAGGGGCCGATGGCGCGCTCCCGCAGTTCGACGATGCGGGCGAGGAATTCCGCCCGCTCCTGGGCGTCGGGGGCCCCCTGCCCGGCGATGATGCGGTCGCTGTAGCTGGCGCAGTCCGCCAGCAGTTCGACGATATCGGCGTCCACCGCCACCTGGAAATTGAGCATCTCCCGCATGAAGCGTTCGAGGGGCGTGACCAACTCCGCCAGGGAAGCGACCCCGGCCATGTGGGCGCTGCCCTTGAGGGTGTGCAAGGCGCTTTGCAGGGTGGCCGTGGGGTATTCGTAGAACGGCCCCTTGGCCTCCTGGGCGACGACGAACTGGCGGACCACGGCGAGATGGCCGCTGGCCTCGCGGGCGAAGATGTCGAGCAGCACCCTGTCCTCGTCGGGCTCCTCGCCGCCACCCTCGACAGGGGGCGCTGCATCGAGGGCCGCCAGATCCACCGTTTCCCCTTCGCCGAGGCGGTTGGCCAGGGTGCGCAGCACCTCCACCCGCCCCTGGTCGAACTGGCGGCTGGCCTGTTCAAAGGCGGACACCATGGCGGGCAGCTGGGCGATGGACTCGTCGAGACAGGCGAGCAGGGCCGGGCCGGGGGCAACGCGGCCCTCGATCACCCGGTTGAGGAGACTTTCCAGCGCCCAGGCAAACTCGCCGATGTCGCTGGCGCCCACCATGCGGCCACTCCCCTTGAGGGTGTGGAAGGCGCGACGGGTCTCGGTGAGGGCGGCGGCGTTGCCGGGGTCGGCGGCCCACTGGGGGAAGTACTCGTCGAGGGTCGCGAGAACCTCCCGGGCCTCCTCCACAAAGATTTCCCGGATCTCGGGATCGACGTCATCATGGGCCATGGCCTCGGGCTCCTCGGCGGATGGTGGGGTGGCGACGGTGGTGACCGCGGGTTCCGCCCGGGGGGGCGGGGCCGGCGATACGGGGGCAGGTGCTCCCGCGCCGTGGCCGAGATGGCGCAGTTTCAGCTCGGCGTGGTTGAGCAGGGACAGGTCTTCCCGGGAGCGGCCGGCAAGGCGGTCGTCGAGGTGGTGCTGCACCGCCATGATCACATCGGCCACCGCGTCCACATCCGCCCAGGCGGCATCGGCGCCGGCGTCGACCACGCGCTCGGCGAGGCAGCGGCCACAGGCCCCCATGATCGCCGCGGCGCGGTCGAGGCCGGCGAGGCCGAGCACCGTGGCGAGCCGCGCCGCCAGTGCCGGCGTCGAGGCAAGACAGGCTGGATCGCGGTTGGCCTTGAGGTAGGCGAGCACCGCCTCCTTGATCACCTCGATGTCCCGCAGCACTTCCTCGAGCATGGCGCGGAAGGCGCTGTTGACCTCCATGCGCTGGGCCGCCGGCAGCTCCTCGCCGAGGCCCGGGCGCCCGCTGAAACGCCAGGCTCCGATGGCGGCCTCGAGATCGACGATGAGGGTTGCCAGCTTGTCGAGGTCGGCGCTGTCGGCCCCCGCCGCCAGCACCGATTCGACATAGGCGGCGACATCCTCGCTCGCCACCCGCAACGGGAACTGGGACACCATCGCCAGGGTGTCGGCGATGCGCTTGAACACCGGCAGGGTCTGCTCCAGGGCGGCGATGTTCTCCCGCTCCGAGGCGATGAATTCCTCTACCCGCTCCTTGATGGACTCCAGCTCCTGGGTGAGGCCGCGGGCAACCGCGTCCACCAAGCCGTCATCC
>Ga0265293_10000644_pt1 | contig 81901 bp, 60 predicted proteins | sample Munlanlewell138R_FD_192505 | JGI IMG/M metagenome (GOLD analysis project Ga0265293, IMG submission 192505) | Leachate microbial communities from a municipal landfill in Southern Ontario, Canada - Leachate well 138R | ecosystem: Engineered > Solid waste > Landfill > Unclassified | place: Canada... | reverse complement strand
AGGCAAAATCCTTTTTCATTTTATCGAGAGCCTTTTTAGATTCTTCAGTTTGTCCGTAAACTATAAGAGATTGAATCTCCGCTCTGGCTATGCCAAGTCTTGCTTTTTCAACAAACGGACTATCCGGATAATCCTCGACTATCTGCTGATAGATTTGCATCTCTCTTTCATGACGTTCGGCATAACCGAATTCTCTGGCAAGCCAGTAAAGTGTTTCAGGGGCATCATAATGGTCGTAAAACTCCGCAATCAGCTTATTAATCGCATCTTCAGCCTTCATAAAATTGCGTGAATTGACGGCAGATAATACCTCGATTCTTGCCAGCCCTAAATCTGCCCAAGATGCAAATTCATGTTCGGGATAATTTTGCTTAATACGCCCATATAGGTCTCTTGCATCCTGCCATTTATGCGCCCAGCGGTATCTTTCGGCTGCCCAGTACAAAGCCTCCGGCAAATCGGGATTCTTTGAATGCTGGGAAATAAGGCTTTCAATCGCCGCCGAAGCCTCGGAATAATTGCCCCCGTCTATAAGCTGACAAGCCTGCTCTTTTGCGGCTTGCAATTCTGGCCCAAGAGCCGAATAAAGACCCGAGGATAAAAGCAGCAACAACGTGATGGAAATTAAGGTTAGGTTTTTAGGCATAGCACTTCCCTCTCAAAAATTTTGTGCAAAAATTCTCTTTCTTAACTTTCCTCAGTTAGCCCAAAAACCTCATTGTTATTCTTTTACAAGACATCTAAGCTAATTGCAAGAGAAATTTCATAATTTTATCGTAAATATTGTCATACTAAAGAATCGCCAAATGCAATCAATTCTTGTAACACTTTCAAAGATAAGAAGTTAAGTTACAATTTTTTGTGAAAAATTGAAATATTTCTGAAATTTTTTTGTTTTTTCTTTTAATTTTCTCTCAGATGCCGTCAGTATTTCGCAGCGATTTAGCTGCTTGAGACAGGCAAGATGACCGTTACTGTGGTGCCTTTGCCGACTTGGCTTTGTATGGTAAGTCTGCCGCTGTTGATTCGAATAAATCGTTCTGCATGAGCCAGCCCCAATTCTTTAGTGGATTGTTTTCGATGGTCACTGTTCTTTTTTATCGCATCTACAATAAAAAACTGCTTTTGAGATATATGGACCAACTAATTCAATCTATTTTTATTATATAAGGATATTGAAAATTAAAATACTTTTTTGTATTATAGTACCGTTTCCATTGGTTTGCGATTGCTCCTGCGAGAGGAAAGTTTAAATTATAAATAGTGGCCATATAATAATTAGTGAAACACACAAGTTGCTGCAAGCAGTCTTTGTCTCGGATGACACAGACCTGGCGGCAGAAGTCTACATTAAAAAAGGAGTTGTAAAATGAAAACACAGTATATTTTGATATTGATGTTGCTTGTCGGATGCTCTCAGTTCGGGCATTCAGAAACATTTGAACAAAATGTAAACTGGAATTGGTTCGTATATACGGACGGCAATGATTTGGATGATGGTCATAGTTGGACTACTGCCAAAAAAACCATCAATAGCGCTTTAAGCGAGTCAAACAATGGTGATACCATTATAATAGCACCAGGAGACTATAATGAGGCTTTAAATTTTATGACTAAGTGGGGAATAACTCTTATTGGAGCACAAAATAACAAAAGGAGCAGAATAATAACAAACTATCAAGGCAGTATAATAAAATGTGGTCATAATACTACTATCAAAAATCTCTACATAGAAAATACAAGACCTCTAAACGAAACCCCAAATACTGCGATCCAGTCAACAAATAGAAACAATATCACCTTAGAAAATTGCTATATCAAGTCGGGAGCAACCCCAATTGTTTTATCGGACTGCCCAGATTCGGTGATTAAAAATTGTATTGTGTATGGTGCAGAATATGGCATTGCTCTTTGGGGGACAGGAACCAACAAAACTATTATCAAGGATTGCCATATCACTGTTGAGGACTGGACTGTTTGTAGTACCGCAGGTATATTTGCTTATGGCTCCCATGTCAGCGTGGATAATTGTATTATACAAAGCTCTAAACCAAACGCAGATGAAACATTCCAATCTCGGTGTATTCAAGTAATTGAGAATGGATCTGTCGCTGCGAATAACTGTATTTTTATATACGGCTCAAGCAATTACAATTACCAGTATGGAGTAGATATATTGGGCGATGGCTATATGGCACTTTTAAATTGTGTCTTTGTTCTCAAATCAACGGGCGATAATTGTTTTTCCATTGTTAACTACGACGGTGATTTAACAGTTAGTAACTGTATTTATACAAACACAAATTGACAAATTACTTTTAGTGTTACTATGTCTGAACAGATATATCAATACAATGTTGGATTGATATATCTGTTCTATAGTTAACTTGGTCCATAAGGTAATTATCAACCTATAGAGAAAATAATTTATGTAAGTTGTTTACAGTTTTCGTCTTAGATGCCGTCGGTATTTCACGGCCATTTAGCTGCTTGAGACGGTCAAGATGACCGTTACTGTGGTTCCTTTGCCGACTTGGCTTTGGATGGCGAGTCTGCCGCCGTTGATTTGAATAAATCGTTCGGCATGAGCCAGTCCCATTCCGCGTTTTCTGCCTGCAGGCTTGTAAGAATAAAACGGATGAGTGATTTTTTCGAGAGTTTTGTCGTCGATGCCGCTGCCGGAATCGCTTATTGTTAAACTGACTGCATCGCGGATTTGCTTTGCGGCGATATTAACCGGCCCATTCGAATCGGGATATGACTGAACCGCATTGCAAAGGATATTCGCCAGTGCCGGAACGATTTGGCCGGAATCGACATAAACATCGGCAAGAGATTCGGGAATATCAATCTGGGCATCGATAGAATCGAGGCTGGTCTTAAGCGAAGCAAGCTGCAATGCTTCTTCGACAAGCTGCTTGAGAGAAACGTTTGTTTTTCTTGGCGGGACAGGCTGGGCAAAACTCATAAGGTCGTTAACAATATCAGCGAGCTGGCGGCAATTAGCCTGAATCTGCATAAGCGATTGCTTTTTGTCTTGGTCATCTTCGGATTGACTTAAAAGCTGCGCCCTGCCGGAAATAACCGCAAGAGGATTGTTCAGTTCGTGCGCTGCTCCGGCGGCCATTTCAGCGAGAATATCAAGAACGCAAGGCTGAATTTTTTGGACCGGTTCTTCTTTCGGTTCTTCCGCAACGCCAATCAGCCGTACAAAATCTTCCGCAAGATACTGCTGTTTTTGACGACCGATGGCCATATCGAGCAGAAACGCTGCCATATTAGCGGTAGCTTTGAACATTTCCTGAAGCTGAGACGTTTGTACAGGATATCGAAACTCAAAAAGGAGCGCGCCGATTGCATTTGACTTGGCAATAAGCGGAGCTATTTTTGTCTGGTTCACATCGAAATCGACGGGGATTTGCTCGAAAATCCAGCCGCATCTCTGGGCGGCATCTATCACCGAAAAATTACCGTTTATATCTTTGGGGACAGCAGGCTTATCAGAAGGAAGATTTATCTGCACAACCTGAACATTATTATCCTCATCCACAATCAAAGCCTGCGCAGCGGTACTGTCATTTTGATTAGTCAGATACAGACAAACTTTGCCTGTCTGGTAGAATTTTTTAAACTGACAAGCAAAATGCTCGGCGATTTCCATCGGCTCCGAATCAGGTTCGAGCGCGGTGAGAAACTCAGAAGTAAAATCAAAGTGACTTGCCTTAGTATGAGACTGCTGAACCTGAGCGGTCAGTTTGCTTGTATCGCAAGCCAACTGAGACGCGGCAGAGCTGATTGCTTTGCAGAATGCGGCGATGTCGGTATTAATTTCTTTGCCGAAATATTTCGATTTTTCAGCAACAATTTCAAAAGCCCTTGAGGCTATCTGCACGGCCTGCTCGCCAGTAATACCTGCTGAATTGAGTATCTGCTCAGAAACAATCGAAGAATCGAAACTCGCCGAAGTTCCTATTTTGGCCTGTTTTACCAGCAGATATGCAAGCCGAACTATATGCGCGATTCGCATCTTGGGAATCGTTCGGGCGATTGCCTCGGTATTGCTCTGATGAAGCCAGATAGCCGTTGTTATCTGTTCGGGCAGATGCCATTTTTGTGCGAGGCGTTTGCCTATCGTAGTATAATCAAGATGCAGATTTTGCCGCTGAACATCACAGATATTAAGGCTGTTTTCCTTAGCCTGCTCGAACATACTTTGAAAGCTGCGCGGCATAGCTTCGTCCAGCGCAAGATTGCCTATATTATGCAAAAGTCCCGCCAAATAAGCCGTGTCACCGTTAACATCAACAGAACCCTGTTCTGCGATTTCCCTCGAACAATAAGCGACGGCGTTTGCGAAAATTATAAGATTTTTTCTTAATTCGAATGCCGAACCGTTTGCCTGCGACGGTGCGTAGATTTTGGCTGCGAAAAAACTGTCTCGAATCGTGCGCAGAGATAATTCGGTAACAGCCGACGAAATAGAAATTTTATCGCTATCAATGTTAATTGAGTTTCGATGAAGCAGAGAAAAAAGCATTATCGCAATAGAAGGTTCCGCTTCGGCTATATTATTAAGCTCGGCAGGCGATAAACTCATCTCGAAAAGACCTCGCACAAACTCAGCCGCAGCCGCCGGAAGTATGCTCAGACCATCAAGTTTATATAGTGCATGCTCAACCTGATGAGAAATGTTTTGTGCCGAAGATTCATTTGCCATTTTTATATAATCGCCGCTTGACGGCTGTTACCACTGAATTCCAAACGCCAAGCCCGCGGTTGTCCTCCTTTTTGATATGACAGGCCGGAATATACCGGCAGACAATCATTTCATCTGTAAAACTGTGCAAACCTTGTCGGTAAGCTCGTTGATATCAAACGGTTTTTTAACAAACCCCTCTGCACCGGATTTTAAGAGCTGGTCGATTTCATCCTGCTTGACAACTCCGCTGACAATAACAACTTTTATATCCTGATATTTGGGATTGCGCTTAATCGTCTGGCAAACAATATTCCCGTTTACATCGGGAAGCATATAATCGAGTAGAATCAAATCAGGATGAAACTGTTCGGTCATAACCCCTGCGTCATATCCGCTCGATGCGGTTCTGACATCGAATCTGCCGTCACGCTGAAACAGGTCGGTCATAAGCTCGATAATCTGTGGGTCGTCGTCAACTATCAGAACCTTGCGTTTACCCGAATCGAGATTATCCAGCGGAATCCTGTTAGACCTCATAAATTTGACCAGACTTTCGCGCGGAATCCTCCTGAACTTCGAACCGGGTATTCGGAACCCCTCCAAACGTCCGGAGTCAAAACACCTGATGATAGTTTGCTGACTTACCTTGCAGATATCCGCTGCTTCGCCGGTTGTGTAAAGGTCCTTCATCGTTTCATATCCCCTATTTTATACAAATCCATTTGCCAAGGGTCCCCTCTAAATTACCTTGAATACCTAATTTAACTGCCGATAATATATTTGTCAAGGAAATAAAAAAGGGAATTTTGATATTTTTCCGATTTATCAGGTTCAACTTGGGGCTTTGGGAATAATCGGAGTTATAGGGAATACATAAGAACAGCCAAATAAAAGGATTGCAAGCCCGAAAAATACAATTTGGTCACTTGTATTTAACCTGCTTAATAGTAGAATATGCTGTCGGTGATACAAAAATTGAGTAATAACTTTTCAGGAAGGTATATAAATGGCAAAAATCAAACCGCCTCATTCGGGACATAACAAACATTTATGCTATCTCGTTAATATGGGGATGCAGCAGCGGGCACAAGCGGATTACGCAAAGCTGGTTCGAGATGCCCAATATATGTGCAAAATATGCGGACGGGTCGCGGCGAAACCTCGCAATCTTTGCAAGCCCGTTAAAATATAGTCTTTTGAAAATTATTCTTTTATCAGGAAAGAATGTATGCGCTATATTATCGCGATAGTACTGCCCCCGCTGGCGGTATTGCTTTGCGGCAAACCAATCCAGTTCATTTTAAACATTATTCTAACTTTATTCTTCTGGGTGCCGGGAATGATTCACGCCCTGCTGGTAGTTCACGAACATCTTGCTGATAAACGCGCCGACAAAATGATTAAAGCAATGTACAGAGGTAAAAAATAAGAACACCGTTTTGCCGTTTTTAGGGAGATATAAATGGCTCGCTTAATAATAATTTCGGTTTGCGGTTTGATATGGACATCAGGCTGCCAGAAAGCTTATTACGGAACTATGGAAACCTTCGGATATCACAAACGTGATATTCTCGTTAATCGGGTCGAACAAAGCCGCGACGCACAGGAACAAGCCAAAGAACAATTCAAAACCGCTCTGGAAAAATTTACCGAGGTTGTAAAATATGACGGCGGGAATTTGTATCCATAGCTGTTGCATAATCCGCTGCGAATGTCGAGCAGACGAAAGCGAATAGGAAAACTTTAATTACAAACTGTTCTTTACCTGGCCTTTTCATTGCAGTTTTCCCAAAAGCGATTTCGAGCGGGATATTGATTAATCCTTTTTGAGTTCAAGGTTATAATTATAACGATATATATTACCTTTATGTGTTTTTACCTTTATGGTTTTATCTTCATATCGAAGTTTAAGCCTGCTGCCGATAAGGGATTTTATTTCGGCCTGTTCGAGAGTTCCGTTTTTCCAGTCGATATTTACTTCAAAGCCGCCTTTTGCGCGCAGACCTTTCACCGAGCCGTCCGGCCAGGCCGAGGGTAGTGCCGGCAGCAGAATAATTTCGCCGGACAGTTCACTGTTATGGAATCGCGAATATGACTGCATCAGCATTTCGCAGATGCCGCTTGTTCCACCGAAGTTGCCGTCAATCTGGAAAGGCGGGTGTGCGTCGAACATATTCGGATATGTTCCGGTTGAAATAAGGCTTGCGAGCATCTTGTAGGCACGGTCGTTGTCCTGAAGTCTTGCCCAGAAGTTTATCTTCCAAGCTTTTGACCATCCTGTCCCGCCGTCACCGCGAAGCTCGAGAGATTTACGGGCCGCGTCAAATAACTCGGGCGTATCGAAGCGGCTTATCTGACTGCCCGGGAAAAGGCCGTACAAATGCGAGACGTGCCGGTGATGTATTTCCGGTGCAGCCGTATCTATGTCTTCCAGCCATTCCTGGAGCTGACCAGTGTTTCCGATTTGCATGGGAGCAAGATGCTCACGCTTGCCCTTTAAAATTTCACGGAATTTTTCATCAATATCGAGTATTTCAGAAGCTATGATGCAGCTTGTGAATAAGTCCCGGATAATCTGCATATCTATAGTCGGTCCTGCGCAGATGCTTACTTTATCGAACAGGGCGTTCTCTGGTGATATAGACGGGCAGGTAACGAGCCAGCCGTATTTTGGGTGTTCGACGAGAGTATCGACGAAGAAGCGGGCGGCCTCTTTCATAACCGGATAAGCTCTTTCGAGAAAATTTTTGTCGCCTGTATATTCGTAGCGATACCACAAATGCTGGCAAAGCCAGGCTCCACCGGTAGGCCAAAAACCGTAGAAAGCGTTGTCAATAGGTCCTGTTGCTCGCCATAAATCGGTATTATGGTGACAGACCCAGCCACCGGCGCCGTAATTTACGCAAGCGGTTTCGCGTCCTGTTTTTGAGATATCTTCAATCAATCCGAATAAAGGCTCGTGGCATTCGGACAAATTGGTTGATTCTGCGGGCCAGTAATTCATTTCGGTATTTATATTGATGGTGTATTTGCTGTGCCACGGGGGGGAGATACTTTCGTTCCAAAGCCCCTGCAGATTTGCGGGCTGACTGCCGGGTCTCGAACAGGAAATCAAAAGATAACGTCCGAACTGGAAATAAAGCATAGCTAAGTGCGGGTCGTTCTGTTCGGTGAATTTTTTGATACGTATATTGGCAGGCTGATAAATTGCATTAGTTGTGCCGAGATTCAATTCGACACGATTGAATAATTGCTGGTGGGCTTTTATATGCTCCTCGAGCATCTTATCAAAGGGTTTTTTGGCGGCGGCTTTGAGTTGTCTTTGAACTGTTTCCTGCGGATTGCCGGTTGTATCATTATAGTTAACGTAGTTTGTTGCCGATGCCAGCAGCAAAATCGCTGAATCGGCGCCGGTTACAATAATACTGCCGTTCTCGATTTTAGTTTTTCCTTTTTCAGTGAGAATCTTTAATTGAGAATAGCATCTTAATGCACCGGCTATGCCGTTATGTTCGCGTCCATAAACTTGCAGGCTTAAGCTGTTATCCTCCGCAGTTTTATCTTTTGATTTCTGAACAGCATCAAAAGACGCCGAAAAGTTTATCGAATCCGGCTTGTTGGCGGTTAGTTTTATGACTGTTATTTGGTCAACAGGCGTGCTGAATATCTGTCGCCGATAGCTTATATCATTTATTTCGTATTCAACCGTTGCTATTGCGGTTTTCAGGTCAAGCTGCCGTCTATATTTTTCGGGTTTTTCGTGGCCTGGGAAAAGCAGGTAAAGTTCGCCGGCAGGCTGGTATGCAGCTTGGTATGATGGAACAGCCATCATTTTTTCATCTATTAGTTTTTGGGCTTGTTCGTTTTTACCTTCGAAAACTAATTGTCTTGCCAAATACAGGGCTTCACGGGCTTGGGGATTCACCGGATTATAAGGTGAGCCGCCCCAGAAGGTGTCTTCGTTGAATTGAATCCGTTCTTTTTCGGTCCCTCCGAAAATCATTGCGCCGATTCTTCCATTGCCGATAGGGATTGCTTCGACCCATTCTTTTGCGGGAGTGTCGTAGAAAAGCAGTAACGGCTGTTCGTCTTGCGCTGCCGAAGATGTCGGTGTTACAAAGACAGGAAATGCCAGAGCTGCGGCGGCACTTTGGGGTTCACATCCGATAGTACAGACAAGCGTACCTAAAACCAGCGAGACCAAAACAACGGCAAATATGATTCCTTTCATCGGCATATCCTTTCAAAAAAGGGATTCCGGAATTTTTACTTTTACACTAATAGAGCATCCAGTATAAAGCATCGAGAATCAAGTATCGAGGCCTATTCTCCCTCAGTCAGCAGTTTAAGAAAGTACCTCGATGCTGGAGTTTGGATTTTGCTTTTTCGCAGTATTATTCCGGTCGGACGAGTGAATTTTTCGTTCCAGAACCTTACGGATTTCAAAGTGCCTGCGGCGATTTCCTGCTCGACCGAATTTTCCGGAAGGATGCTGATGCCCGCATTAATCTCCACTGCCCGCTTGATTGTCTCGATATTATCGAATTCCATCACAGGATGTATAGCGACATTATACCGGTGAAGAATATTGTCTATCCAAACCCGTGTCGGAACTGTTTTTTCAAACGCAATGAATTTTTCAAACTGAAGCTGACTTATATCCGCCTGTGACTGTTTTGCAAGCGTATGCTTGGCACTGCAGACTAAAACCAGCGGCTCCTGCTGAAAATTATAAACATCGAGCCGTTTATCCTGCTTGGGTATCGCGACAAGCCCGATATCGACCTCGCCGGTCAAAACTAAATCATATATTTTATCACTCTCCAGATATTCCACGTGAACGTTAATATCCGGGTATCGAATCATAAATTTCTTGATAAAAGGCGGCAAAGAATGCATCCCAATGCTGAAAATCGCTGCGACGTTGATTCTCAGCCCCCCGACAGATTTGAGGGTGTTAAGCTCGCTCTTAAAATTATCATAGCTGTCGATCATATGCCGGCAGGTCTTATAAAAAAGCTGACCCTGCTGCGTCAATTCTAAAGGACGCTTCTTTCTATTGACTAACTGACAATTATGTTGTAATTCAAGCTGCGCTAATTGCTGTGAAACGGCAGATTGGCTGACTTGGTGCTTTTCCGCTGTCTTGGAAAAGCTTTTCAATTCAGCCAAATCACAGTAAATTCGCAAGGTTTCAAGATGCATTATAAGCTCTCCTTATATATTGTATTACCACTTATAGTATTGCTTTATATACGGTTTATGCTATTATTTTAAATAGAAAGGCGAACAGACAGCCTTTATATTAGTATAACTTATTATAGCAAACTTTGAAACAGGTTTTTAAAAATTTTTTGGAGATTATAAAGTGGCAGAGAACATTTACATTAAAAACGTTTACGAACAGGTAGCCAAACGCAATGCCGGCGAGCCGGAATTTCTGCAGGCCGTAAAAGAAGTCTTCGATTGTCTTGCCCCGATTTTGGACAAGCATCCTGAATACGCAGAAGCAAAAATTCTCGAAAGAATCGTCGAGCCTGAACGCCAGATTATTTTCCGCGTCCCATGGCAGGACGATAAAGGCAATTTTCAGGTCAACCGCGGTATCCGCATCGAGTTCAACAGCGCACTCGGCCCCTACAAAGGAGGCCTGAGATTTCATCCTACAGTAAACTTAAGCATCCTGAAATTTTTAGGCTTCGAGCAGATTTTCAAAAATTCCCTCACAACTTTGCCTATGGGCGGAGCGAAGGGCGGCTCGGATTTTGACCCGAAGGGCAAAAGCGATAACGAAGTGATGCGTTTCTGCCAAAGCTTTATGACGGAACTTTGCAGACATATCGGCGCTGATACGGATGTCCCCGCGGGCGATATAGGCGTAGGCGGAAGAGAAATTGGATATATGTTCGGCCAGTATAAAAGAATTCGCAATGAGTTCGTAGGCGTGCTGACAGGTAAAAGATTGAATTGGGGCGGTTCGCTGATTCGCCCCGAGGCGACCGGTTACGGCTGTGTGTATTTCGCCGAAGAAATGCTCAAAACCAAAGGCCAGAGCTTCAAAGGTAAAGTTTGTGCGGTTTCCGGTTCAGGAAATGTTGCCCAATATACCATAGAAAAACTCAATCATCTCGGAGCAAAAGTAGTCTGCATAAGCGATTCCAACGGAACCGTTTATGACCCCAAGGGAATCGACGATAAGAAATTAGCGTTTATTATGGAACTCAAAAACATACGCCGCAGCAGGATTAAAGATTTTGCTGATAAATTCGGGCTCGAATATCGCGACGGCAAGAAACCGTGGGATATCAAGTGCGACTGCGCATTCCCAAGCGCGACTCAGAACGAAATTACCGGCGAAGACGCGACGACGCTGATTAAGAACGGCTGTATGTTAGTAGCCGAAGGCGCGAATATGCCGAGTACCCCTGAAGCGGTAGATTTGTATCTGTCGAATAAGGTTCTGTATGGGCCGGGCAAGGCAGCGAACGCAGGCGGCGTGGCGACGAGCGGGCTTGAGATGTCGCAGAATTCGATGAGAATGAGCTGGTCTCGCGAAGAAGTCGACGAAAAACTGCATAACATTATGAAGGCTATTCATCAGCAGTGCTTCGACGCTGCCGAAGAATACGGCCAGCCGGGCAACTATGTTGTGGGTGCCAATATCGCCGGATTTGTCAAAGTTGCCGACGCAATGCTGGACCAAGGATTGGTTTAAAATTCCAAACAACAATATTGAAAAAACAAAAGGGCGTCGAAAGGCGCCCTTTTAATTTGTCTACCTATAAGATTTCCAGTCTGAATTTATCAAACGGTTTTTTCAGTAATGATTCGGCTGATAAAACCTGTTTTTTTGTGAATTCCCGTCATTAGATTTACAATCGCAGGTTTATCGAGTCCCGGAAAATAAAAAGTAATCGTTCCAATATCAAACCAGCTCAGAATAACATCCTGCGTATCAATTCTGCATCGCAAGTCGGCAAGGTCAACCACATTACCGCTTTCGAACAGGCCTGCCTGAATCTGAAATTTCTGCGGGAGAAGAACCCAATAGTAATAAAGACTTTTAAGCCATATTAATCTCAGAAAAACAAACCAAACATACGCAAGCAGCAGATAGCCGAGCGGGTCGTTGGCAACGCCGAAATGCCTGAAAAATCTCAGAAATCTTAAAAGCGAGCTTGTGCCGTACAGAAGCATTATTAGAACCGACACCAAAAAAGCGGCTGCTATAACAGCTAATGATTTCGGTTTTAATTTGAATATCACCACCGCCGCGTTAAGAATCCCGAAAACAATAATCACCCCGCCGACAAACTGCTGAATCCCAACCACAGCCGAGGCATCTTTAGCGATTAGATTCAAAATCAACCCGATTAACCCCCCTGCAGCCATAAGAATCATTGTCGGAACAAAAAGTATCGGCCAGCCCCAGTCAAAACCGCTTAGCCAGACTTTTACCGCCTCGTCCGTGCGAAGGTGATTTTCTTTTTCAAGCCGGTTCTGCGCGGTCTTATCTTTTTTATATATGAATACGAAAATAATCGCAGCCGCCGTAAGAGCAATGACGCAGTAAAAAGTCAGCATCGTTCGGGAAACAAAAGAAAAACGGCTGTTGAGCATATCATTAATCCCCGCCGCAATAAGGACAAGATAAACATACAAAATTATTGCAATAAAATCTGCGAACATCAAAGCCGTCCTAAGCTTGTATTTTATCGGAGCCAGAACATGCCCTGCAGCTTCTAATTTTTGACCGGCACTCTGCGGCTTTTCAAACATCCCGTGTATATCAGGTTTTTCAGCTTGATTATATGCGTCCATCTCAATTCTCCCGAATCTGATTAATTCTCAAAGAATAATATACGATTCAATACTCTTTTCCAGCCCTAAAGTCAATAACGACTTAGCTCCCCGCAGCAAGTCCGCACTTCAGCAAACTATATACCAAAACCGCAAAAGTAAATCCCAAAAGTTGCCGGTCCTTCTGAAATTTCCCCGTCAGGGGTCCTTAGGACAAATCTCAAATTTTTCCTTCCCGCCATAAAATCTTCCGTGTCAAAACTAAGTTTTATCATCACTATTCTTTTTTCTCCATGGTCGATAACCAAATCCATTTTTGTTTAGTTTATAATACTCCCCAGCCTTTTCCTTCATTTATAGAGTCTCTTGCAAAAGTATATGATATTGCACCTATAAACATTGGTTTATAAAACGTATAAATAAGCAACGAACCTATATAACGAGGGACAGACAGGAAAGTGCTACGCTCATTCACCTTTTCTTTCTTGTCACAGCACATAAAACCACCGATTGCATAAATTACTAAGACACCTGCTAAAAACTACAAAAAGTATTTAATAAGGGAAATAGTATGTTTAAGCATTGCTTCGTAATTATCCTCTTCTGTATCATCAAGGTTTAATGTGGCATTTGAGTCCCCAGAGCCTGTTCCTCGCAAAAGTGGGTCGGAAGAATTGTGATCTATGTTTCCTATTGCTTGCTCCGATATGGTGTGTTTTTGTATATTTGTATCAGCCTTAGCCACATAAGAAGCGATTGACAGTAAGAAAAAAATAGACAGGACGAATTTTATCTGTCTCATTTTCAAATCAGTTCCTTACTTTTTAATTTATGTTTTATAAGCTCGCTGCGTTTATTTCGCGCGGTTTCAAGAAGCTTTTCTACTTTATTTCTCCGGCCTTTTTCAATAGCTTTTTTAAATTTTTCAAGCTCAGCCTGCAATTTACTTATTCCCTTAGAACAGTTCGCCGCGTTTGTCATAAGAATATCGACCCAGATATTCGGCGGACCTGACGCGACGCGCGAGGTATCAATGAAACCTTTGCCGGCATATTCTAAATGGTTTTGTTTATTGCAGTTCAGCAGTCCCGCAGCAGTTATATGAGGCAGATGACTGACGTTTGCCAAAATACTGTCGTGCTCGGACGGATTGGTTGTTTTGACACAGCAGCCCATTTGTTTCCAGAAACGAATTATTTTTTCGACCGCTTTTCGATTGGTATCTTTTGCCGAGGTAACAATGCAATCAGCTCGTTCGAAAAGGTCATCTCTGGAATATTCAACTCCCCGCTGTTCCGAGCCTGCTATCGGATGTGAACCTACATAATAAACATTTTTCGGTAAATGTTTTTTCGCCCAAAGATGAGGCAGAACTTTTGTCGAGCCTACATCTGTAACAATCGAATGCGGTTCAAGCGAATCGGCTATATCTTTGAAAATTCGTTCGAAGGTTTGTATCGGCGTGGCCAAAATAACTAAGTCGGAACCTTTGACAGAAGATTTCAAGTTTCCGGTAAATTCAGTTGCCACTGAGATTTGCTTAGCTTTTCGGCGTGTTTGGGGCCTGTGGGCGTAACCAATTACCTTTACAGACGAAAAGCACCGCAGAATCGTCAAACCCACCGAACCGCCTAAAAGACCCAAACCTATAACAGTTACTTGACGTAAGTCCTTCATTTTAAAAGCCTTACAAAGGGTAACAATAGAAAGAAATTGTTATAGAAAGTATATTAAGTAGGCTCGGCTGTCAATTTTTTTCTTTCAATAAGAAGCTGAAATTGTTATTATGTTTGTTCGAACTTAAAGGCCAACGGATTTGGCGACCGGAAAATGCCCACCCTGTGTGGGCAGGGTTTTTTGGTACTTTGGCGGTTAAAGGACTTATTTTTTTAGGTTTGGTAACAAAATATGTTTCACTCGGATAAAGAAACGAATATTTACCTTGATTTCGAACAGAACGTTAAGAAGCTCGATTTACAGATAGAAGAGCTTCGGCGGTTATCGTCTGCCAAAGGTATCGATTATTCCACCGAAATTCGTCAGCTCGACCATAATAAGACATCCGAGCTTAAGAAACTATATTCCAGCTTAAGCGCATGGCAGACCGTTCAAGTATCCCGTCATCCCAAAAGGCCTTTGTTCGAAGATTATCTTAATATGATGATTAAGGATTTCCGCGAACTTCACGGCGACAGATGTTTCGGTGATGACCGGGCAATCGTAACCGGATTCGGACGCATTCAGCGGGAAAAGGTTCTGGTTGTGGGCCAAAATAAAGGCCGCTCTACCAAAGAAAAAATCAAATGCAATTTCGGATGTGCTAATCCCGAAGGATACCGCAAAGCTATATTAAAAATGAAAATGGCCGAAAAATTTGGGCTGCCTATCGTTACCTTTATCGATACGCCCGGAGCCTATCCGGGAGTCGGAGCGGAAGAACGAGGCCAAGCCCAAGCTATAGCCGAAAACCTTTGCCAGATGTCGAGACTTAGAGTTCCGATTATCTGCATCTGCATCGGTGAAGGCGGTTCGGGCGGAGCTTTGGGAATCGGGGTCGGCGATAAAATGGCAATGCTCGAATTTTCTTATTATTCCGTAATTTCACCCGAAGGCTGTGCCGCGATTTTATGGCGGGACGGTTCACAAGCTCCGGACGCGGCTGAAGCATTGAGATTGACCAGCAAGGACCTTCTAAAATTAAAACTCATCGATGCCGTAATACAAGAACCGGTCGGCGGAGCCCATCGGAATATGCACGATACTGTTTACAACGTTGAAAATTATATTCTTAGAACTCTGCGTCAGCTAAAATCGGTGAAAATCGACGACCTGCTCGAAAAAAGATATGACAAACTGCGTTCAATCGGCACTGATGCAGCGGTAATTCTAAGCAGAAAAACGAAAGCCGCCGCCGAAAGAATCAAAGCCGCTATCGCAGAAATACCTCAAAAAACAGTTCCGGCGAAACTGTAATACATCCGGAAAATTAGCAGTATAGAAACGTTTTATCTTCTGCGTCTAATCAGCAGCCCGCCGAAAGCTATTAACATCAACGTCGCAGGTTCTGGAATTGCCTCGCCTTGATAAACGTCAAGCGGTTCTGCTGTTGAAAAAGCAGCTGTATCGATATCGGGAACATGAGCAACAACAAAATCGCTTAGCACACCTATTAACTCCGCAAAAAATCTGTTTTCGGTTTGTCCGGGGCTAATCGGGCTTTGTGCCGGATAAATTTCATCTTGCCACGTATATCCGAACCGAAATTCCATCGAATCGCCGGGGCTCTGGCCGGGTTCGAGTATTTCAAAAAACGGCAGGTGCCAGACAGCAATCGCCACGGTACCCGGGTTATTGAACGGATATACTATGCCGCCGAACAGTTCGCTCCATGTCAGTTGTCCATTGCCGTACATAGGCTGATACCAAGCTTGCTCTCCGGACAACCATGTCCCTGACCAATCATCAAAGCTCGACATTCCGCCCCAAGGTACAGCAGCCATCTCGATTGCAAAGGCAACAATATCACCCACAGCACTTTGGGCAGGATTATTTACTGTATAGCGTACGAATGGATGTCCCCAATCATTCTCAAGCTGCTCTTCCAACACTGTCGGAGCACTCGATGCCAAAACTATACTTGCCGAAAACATAAATACAAGAAAAGCTCTGCATATTGCCCGTGTTAACTGTTTGCCTGTTTGCATTTGCAATTTCCTTTTTTCTAATTTGTTAGTGTTTACTGAATACATATTTTAGGCTGCTGCAACCATGTTAAAGCTGCAAAAGTCCAAAACCATATTGGATAGAGAGACAAACAGGCTTGCCTAAAAAACTACTTAGGATTCTCATCACCACCTCTTCTGGCTCTCCTTTTCTTATTAATGCGACTATCTTAAAACACCTTCCGGATAGTGTCAATAGATTCTACTAAAAATTACTGGGAATAATATATATCTGTGAATTTATATAGATTCAGGTTGACGGCAAACTACAACGGCAAGAACATAAGAGCTAAAATCTTTCAAACTGACCCGCTACCTCTCAGTCTAATATAACCGGATGTCTAAATGTATACAAAAGCGGGTTTTGGGCATTAAAACGGCAGTTTTTATAGGAAATTTGATTTTTTGACAAAGTCTCCTATATATTAACATATGGCATTGAGTTTTGACCAGTCAACAATCAGCCGCGTTCAACAGGCAAGCGATATCGTCGAACTGGTAGGTGAACATCTAAGCCTTGCCAAAAAAGGCAGGGAGATGGTTGGGATGTGCCCTTTCCACGACGACCACAGACCCAGTCTATACGTAAATCCCGGCAAGCAGATTTTTAAGTGTTTCGCCTGCGGAGCCGGCGGCGATGTTTTCAAATTTCTTCAGATGCGTGAAAATCTGACTTTTCCGCAGGCTGTCGAGCGGCTGGCCAACCGAGCGGGAATAGAGATAAAAGCATTAAGGCACCGCGTCGAAAAGCAGAAGCCGGATATTGACCCTAATCGCTTGGCAAAAGTCAATGCATGGGCGGATAAATACTTTCAGAAGAATTTTTATGACAGCAAAGGAACCGAGGCTCGCGAATATCTTCTGAAAAGACATATCACCTTAGAAACAGCCAAGCAGTGGCATATCGGCTACTCGGCAAGCGGGGCAAACGATTTGGTTCAGGCTGCAAGAGCAGCAAAAGTTCCTGACGAACTTCTCAAAGCAAGCGGTCTGGCCGCGGCGGATTTCACCGATAAATTTATTAATCGGCTGATGTTCGCGATTACAGATGTCACCGGCAGGGTCATCGGTTTCGGCGGACGAACGATGGACGGCACAGGCGCGAAATATATCAATTCACCGACAAGCTCGTTGTTCGACAAAAGTAATTGTTTATACGGTCTGGAACAGGCACGTCATCATATCGTTTCATCAGGTACAGCGGTCGTTACCGAAGGATACACCGACTGCATAATGGCTCATCAATGCGGTTTTAAAAATGTGGTAGCTACTTTAGGAACGAGTTTTACCGAAGGTCACGGACGGATGCTCAAGCGGTACGCGCAAAACGTAATTCTTTTATTCGATAACGATACAGCCGGATTAGCAGCGGCCAACCGCGCGCTGGACATCTGTTTGTCTTTGCAGATAGATATTAAAATCGCGACAATCGGTCAGGAAAAAGACCCATGTGATTTTCTTGTGGAAGTCGGAAAAGAAAAATTCGCTTACATTCTCGAAAATGCTTTGGATATTTTTCAGTTTAAATATGACAGGCTGATTCAAAATTATGAAGGTCAGCAGACTATCGCAGGGAAAAAAGCGGCTATCGAGGAATTTATTCAGGCGATAGTTACGGCAATTCTTTCCGGAAAACTCGGAGCGATAGAACAAGGCATATTAATAAATCGCCTTGCCAAAACTACGGGAATCGACAAATCGCAGATTAATAGCGAGCTTCAGAATAAAATTAAAGCCGCCCGAAGAAATTCGACCTATAAAATCGGCGCAAGCAAGGTCTTAAACGCAGACCTCGGACAGGGAGTGTTTGCGGCGGCTCAGAAGGAAATAATCGAAGTGCTTATAAATAAGCCCGAATTATTCAAAAAGATAAAGTCGAAAATTACACCTGAGCAATTCGATGTCCCTATATTGAAGCTGGCCGCACAAGCTGTTTTCGATACGATTTGCGAAAGTCCGAAAGCCTCGATAGCCGATATTCTGTCTCACGTCGAGTCAGTGGATTTAGGAAATACGCTTACCGAACTGTCGGAAACAGGACAGCAAAAAGGTAATTTCGAGACGAGGCTCGGTGACGCAATAGAGATATTTTTAAAATCGGCATCGAAAACAGATATTAAGCAGGACCAGAAAAAGTATCTTGAAAAAATTTCAGAAAGCGCCAAAAAACGCAATCCGCATAGTATCGGAATGGTTTAGAACCAATATTTTCTTTTATTATTTGATAAGGAAAACACACAGTGGCAGGAAAACGAATTAAGGCAAACAGGCCGGACGAAGAACCGACAGAAAATCCGCAACCGCCAAAAGATATCGAACAGGCGATGAAGGAACTAATCGAAAAGGGCAAAAAGAAAGGCTTTTTGACCTATGAAGAGATGAATAAAAATCTGCCCGATGAGGCTGTCAGCCCCGCTCAGCTGGACAGTATGCTTTCCAAGCTCGATGAAATGGGAATCAGTCTCCTTGACGAAGCAGACGTCGAGAAAACCGAAGAAGATGAAGAGGATTTCGAAATACCGGAAGACCAGCTTACCGAGGGTGAAGAGGAACAACTCAAAGATGATGAGCTGCTCGAAAAAGAGTTGATAGGCGCCGAGGCATCGAAAAAAATTGACGACCCGATAAGAATGTATCTTACGCAGATGGGTGAGATTGCCCTGCTTACCCGCAAAGATGAAATAGCTTTGGCGCGAAAGATAGAGCTTTCGAGGATGGCATTTCGGCGAAAGATGCTCGAATCTGATTACTGCGCCCGCAACGCGGTCGAAATACTTCAGAAAGTCGACGACGGCAGTATGTCATTCGATAGAACAATGAAAATCAGCACGGCGGAAAATCTTGTAAGGGGTGTCATTAAAAAGCGAATGATGGCCAATCTGGATACGGTCAATAAACTTCTGACGCTCAATCAGATGCTCTTTAAAAAAATTCAGTCTTCACCGGACAGCCCCGAATCTAAAACGCTAATAAGACGCATATACCGGAGCCGCCGTAAAATCGCCACACTGCTCGAAGAGTTGAGTCTTCGCACCAGCCGCATTCAGCCGATGAAGTCAAAGCTGCATGGTATTAGCGAAAAAATGCATCAGCTCGAACTGACAATCGCAGCCGGGCCGGATGGGAATTATAATCAGGAAGATATTGAAGCAATGAAACAGGAGCTTGCGGGTTTGCAGGATTTGGTAATGGAGACGCCCAAGCAGCTCAACAAACGCCTTAGAACCATCGAAAGATTATTCGAGCAGTACGAAGAGGCTAAGCGGACTTTATCCGGGGCAAACCTTAGGCTGGTGGTTTCAATAGCGAAAAAATACCGTAACCGCGGTTTGACGTTCCTCGACATTATTCAGGAGGGTAATACCGGCCTGATGCGTGCAGTCGATAAATACGAGTACCGCAGAGGGTATAAATTCAGCACTTATGCCACATGGTGGATTCGCCAGGCGATAACAAGGGCCATTGCCGACCACGCCAGAACTATTCGTATTCCTGTTCATATGATTGAGACGATGAGCCGCATACGCAACGCCACGAAAAATCTTGTGCAGCAGCTCGGTCGAGAACCTACCGTCGATGAAATTTCTGCCGAAGCCGAAATGGATCTCGAAGAAACCCGCCGTGTTCTGAAAATATCGAAACACCCGATTAGTCTGGACAGACCTATCGGCGAAAGCGAAGACAGCTATTTCGGCGATTTCATCGAAGACGATGCGGCTGACTCGCCGGTGGCTTCGGCGACTCAGGAAATGCTCAAAGAGCGAATTGATTCGATTTTAAAAACTCTTTCTTATCGTGAGCGAGAAATTATCAAGCTGCGATACGGAATCGGTGACGGCTATACTTATACACTCGAAGAAGTCGGCAGAATCTTCAAAGTAACTCGCGAGCGAGTCAGACAAGTCGAAGCTAAGGCTATTCGTAAGCTTCAGCACCCTGTCCGCGCGAGAAAACTCGAAGGGTTTTTAGACCACAAAGCCGCTTCGTAATTAAGGTTTAAAAAGTGAATTGTCATCAGGACCGAACCAGCCGATTTTAAATTGAGCTGGTTCGGATTTTTTTGATTCGGGAAAATCAAGCTGCTCACCGCTTACATGCCCGTCGCACCATACAACATTCGCATAGGACATATGTCTAAAATGAATCGAAGGCTGCATCCTTCCCGCTTCTCTCGGGCCGGTCCCGAAATTAACTACAGCTTTGGGCGGTTCGGCAAAAGAATATTCGATTAAGCTGCCGTTTTTCATAAACGCCGCATCGGTGAACATAACCTTTTGATTAGGATTGGTTATTTCAAACGCCCGCATACTCGAACGCATAGGGTCAATATCACCTTTGTAAGTTCGCGAACCGACGCCGACGCTGTTATAACCATAACCGCCGCAGCCGGATTCGAAAGCTTGTATTCCTTCTTTTAGAAATTCGATTATCGCAGAACACTGTTTTACTTTCCCATCTGAAAGATACATTCTCAGCGGGCCTTTGAGAGGGTCAAAAGTGTTTTTCTCTGGGTCGGAATGGGGGCCGGAGCTTTGACGAACTCCGTGCCAGCGATTGCGTCCTCCAGCACCATCATAAATATCATAAGCGGCCCGGACATAGAAGCCGTTGTTTTCAATTGAATACCCGTGGTTGGCTATATATAACTGGCGGATATTGCTTTTGCACACAACAAAACGGCACTGGCCTCTGGCTTTATTAAGAGCGGGAACTAACACGCCCAGTAAAAGCGAGATAATGGAAGTTGTTACAAGCAGCTCAATCAGGGTAAATGCTTTTTTTTGAGATAATTTCATTTTTTCATTCCCCAATCAGAGTATCCTGCATATATCCGAAGGCAAATTTTGCGTAATCTTTAAAATCGATTTTATTATCCACAACAAAGTCGGCAGCCGGATTAAAATTCTCATCAGACCACTCGCTCAGCCACGCTTGTGTAAATAAATCCAAATCAGCCAAATTTACTTTATCGTCGCCGTTTATATCACCGTAAGGCCTGACATCGGCAACAGCGTCGATTTCCGCTGATATTTCACCGAGCAAACCGCCGTCTCCGAAATATCTTATATCAACAGCGGTCGTTATTCTTATGTACCTAAATGAAGTTAGGTTAGCAGGTTCGAAGGTGCACGGATCAACCGCCCATGAAATATCAAAAGCATCGCCGCCTCCGGAACCGTGAGTTATTCCAACAGTAAATGGGTCGCTGGGAACTGTATAAAAAAGGTCAGGCGGCATTTCAGGACAATCACCATAACCGTCGGTAATATCATCTGCGTTACGGTCGCCCAGCATAAGAGTCGGAGTATATTCTGCATAACCCCAATAACCTTCGAGATGGTTATTATCAGGGTTGCCGTCGTCGCGGTTAGGATTAACCAAAACCCAGCAAGGTTCATATTCCGTACCAACATCTTGGTAAAAAGGGAATAATTCGAATCCGCTTGTGCTGTAGGTATCCGGCCAGCCTGTAAAATCGGGATAGCCGAAATGGTCGGGATTATATTTGTCCCAAACCTGTGAACGATAAGTGCTGTTATCCGTTAAGTGGCTGCCGGGAATTAAGTACCATATTTCTCCCGGTGCGTCACCGGGGATATTATTGTCGTTTAATTCCGGCATTATTTCTATAGTCGCCAGCTCACCATAGTGAAGATTTGGGTCGGAGTTGTTCCAGATAGCATTGGAATAAACAATCGCATCGAGCCCCATCGGATTGGCGGGATTATTCTGAACATCATGAGCAAAAGCCAAAACTATTTGCCCGCCGAAACCACCCAAACTAACAACAACATCGTTATTCGGATTTTCCATTCCGGCTCCGGTCGGCGGGCCGAGAGCTTTATAAGCTTTGTTGAAATTACCATACCAGCCGTTTATCCACTGGCCCGGAGCAGGAAGATAATGCGGGTCGTGCGGAGCATTTATGCTTATATCAATTACATAAGCTGCAAAGGGATTAAAATCCGCAGAAACCATCGTTGAAATTGCCAAACAAAAAAATAATAAAATCAAAAATATTTTTCCTAACATCACCATTTTCCCTTAACATCGGGCGGGACTGACACTGCAGCCCCGCCCCTGTGTTGAGATGAAACAAACAATAGTTGTAAAGCCAATCACACCCTGCTTCTCCGAAGCCCAATACCTGCCAGTCCCAGCAATATTATAGTCGCCGGTTCCGGTATGGTTATCTGGCGAATAGTGCTGAAATAATCCGCATAATCCGTAGTAAAGGTATATAGATAATCATCTTGAAATACTAATTTGCCTATGAATTCCAATCTGGATGTCGAGGCTATATCGCTGATTTTTATGCCCGATTCAATATCATAGTGAGACAGCGAAGTGCCGTAACCGCTCGTCGCAAACAAATTGTCCATCTCATCAAAAACAAGATGGCGTGCCGTAATATTTAGAACACTTTGAGCGTCACTGACAAAAAGCTGTCCTTGTGAAATCTGTTCGGGAGTAAATTTCAAAATAGAACCGCTTCTTTGGTTGTAGATTCCTTGGTCGGCATAGTAAAGATTATCCTGACTATCGAACGCAAGCCCGCCTGTATAGCCTCCGATATCAGCAATTTCGACAAGGCAATCAGCCGCTAAATCGTATCTGAAAATTTTCGAGCCGCGAGCATTGGGATTCGCTGCTATGTAAAGCTCGCCCTGCGAATTTACCGCTGCATCATATATTCCGTCTTGAATAAATTTTTGAACAAACGAGCCCGATGAATCTATATAACCAAATTTATAAGGATACGGCGAATTTAATGTTGTCGAAAACGCCGTATAAGTCGCCCCGCTGCTTCTGGCAACAAAAGCAATATCCATATTTTCACCGATTGTCCCCTCAGAAACCACGCCGCCGCCGGCCAAATCAAGAGATTTAATTTCTGTCCAGTTTCCGAAATAAAGTTTGCCGTCGTCCAGAGCAAGCCCGCCTATGGCTGTATAAGTTCCGCTCGTATCGTAAAGATTTTCCACCGCATAGCCCTCGGCTATCGTAAACACTGCTAACACATTTTTACAAAAAAAAGTCGACATAATCACCGCAAAGAACCAAAAGGTTCTCACACCCTTCTCCGAAGCCATTTTTTCACTCTCCTCTTATTTTAATTAAATATCAATGTTGTTAATTCAATCGTTTTTGCTTTTAAATTTAGTTTTTACTTCTTTGCCTCCTTTCGGTTTTACAACATCCTTATCGCGAGGATGTTCGGGACAATAAAAAAACCGCCGTTCCCACGAAGGAAACGGCGGTCAAATTTTCTATCCGCAAGCCGGTTGATTTTGAGCTAATCGATGAAGTCGAATTCCGGGCTTTTTCAGGCGTTCCAAATCGCGAGAACACATCTATCGGTAACCAACTGCAGGTGAGGTTTTCTGACTCGCGATTTACCGCAGAAAGCCTTCCCGTCCCGAAAAACAGACAGTGGCAAAATTTCCTGCGGATTTCCGATTATTAATCGGAGCAATCGCTTACAGCGGCGCGACCGTCTCGGAATCTAACCGAGTTCCCGTTTGGTTATTTCGAAGCCCTAAGCTTCAAAGCCTGCAGCCGGAAGTATCTTTATTTAAAAGAACAATCCAACTCTAACAACAGTTTTTGATTTAGACAAGTGAAAAAAATAAAATTTTTGGGCTCATCACTAAAACAAACCTGCTGAAAATTCTACACAGCTACTGACGCAAATAAACAATAATTGCCACCAGTGATAATATCACAAAAATACAGATGCCGAAAGAAACCGCAAACAGCCAAAACATTCTTTTTTTATCTCGCGAAATTATATATTTTAGATAGCGGTCGCTTGCGGCAAAGGTTTTGCTCATCTGAACCAAGCTGTCGTTTTGATTCGAGGCGGTTTGGTCGAGTTTTTCGAGTGTCTGACAGAAACGATTGAAATTATTAGCCATTTGAGCGTCGCTGTCCGCCGCGGCCGAAAGCTGATGGTTAATATCAACTAAAACATCCGTCTGCTTGGCAGTCTCATTCGGGATACTCTGAACAGCTTCCGCAAAACGCTGATTTCTCGACGTCGAATCATTAAGCTGTTTTATCATCTGCTCGGTCAGTTTCTGCTGATTTTCTATAGCCGGCCCTAATCCGTCGAACATATTCGGCAGTTTATCAAGTCTTTCCATAAGCTGCTGATTGTGAAGCATCTGGCGGTTGAGGTTGCTGTTTATATTCTGAAGCTGGTCGATAAGCTGATTAAAACCATCCTGCAGCTTTTCGAGCGATTCGCTGCGGGAATCGGCAGATGCAGGTTTAACCAAAACCGAGTCGGGAGATTCGCGATGTTCATCTGACCGAAGATTCTGATTATCATCAAGCAGGCCTTCGTTATCAATACCGGGTTTATCTTCGGAAAAACGCGGAAGTTTTATAGAACGTATCTTCTCGGCAGTCTTTGCCATAAATTCTTTGAATCCCATACTAATACCCTTTAAAAACGGCTCCAATACCTCGCACTAAGTTCATAATTATAATTATTAGAAGGAATTTGGCCTTTTTATTCAAGGTATTTCTGATAAACCCTTCTATAAGATGAATTTTGAATGATTTTCAGTTTCTACTTCGCTCTATAGCAGTTGAAGTTCTTTTCGCCCGTTTTCGAGGAATGTTGGAGTTCTGCTTAATTTCGTCTATTCTTACAACCTGAACTTTGTTTAAGCCGTGAGATACAGCATCTCTACTGGCGGATTTTGAATGCCGTCGATTTTAAGCGACGGCTTCTTCGGCAATCTCGTATACGCAATTAGCCCGGCAATCAAATGGGCCAGAAAATGAATCGGGCTGCGATGCCGGGAATGCTCGATTTGACACACATTCTTGAGCGTATCATTGACCGTTTCAATCAACGACCGCTTTCGCAGCAGGATTTTATCCTCCCATTCCATCAGACAACATTTCATGTTTTTACGCAGATGAGTGATGAGTTTAACCCCTTTGCCCAACAGTTTTTCAAACAACGCCTGACTGATATAACCCTTGTCACCAAAGAGCTTTCCGAACAATCCATTGGCAATGGCTTCCACGATGTTTCGGTCATCCACATTCCCGCCTGTCAGGCGATACCCCAGTAACCCGCCGCGGTCATTGATCAGCAGGTGCAACTTAAACACGTAAAACCAGCCCATCGTGGTTTTGCCGAGTTGAGCCAACCCCTTAAACACGCGGTTTCGATGGATACGCTTATTATGGCAGACTTTCAGGGCGGTGCTGTCAATGAACGAAATGCCCGTTGGTGCATCCAAACCGCGGGTCTGCAAATACACAAACAAGGGAATGACCACGCGAGGAATCAGATAAACAAATCGGTCATAACTGACCAACTCCGGAAAATCCGATGTGTGATGATTCAGGACGTATGCGTAGTAGCCCTTGAAGGTTCGGTAGCCGCTGGGTTGAAAGGCAATCAGAATCGTCATGATCTCACTGATACTTAAGTTACTGTTTCTGTTACGCTTACGAATGCCATCCTCGATCAGATGGGCTGCATAAATTTTCTCAAAATTCTTCCAGCAATCATCGACATCGACAAATAATGTGGTAAAATCCAGCATACGGCCTCCTTGCTTAAATGGGTTAATGTTTCGTCCGATAAACCATAACATTATTCCCATCGGCAAATAGGCCGCTTTTTCTGTTTCCTTATCCAAAGTTCAGGTGTATAAATAATTCCGTCCTTATCCGATGGATGAACCTTGGGCTGCATATATAGAATCTTGTACAAGATTCAGGAATATCAATAAATCTGTTAGAGGCTGTTTTAAGAATTGTTATAGGACGTTGATGCGAAAAATTTAACGTAATTCTACTATTTTTTCGTTTTAAAAAATTTTTCGGGCGGGTTTATTATAGGACGGTTCCAACGTTTTTCTTTTATAAATCATCGATGCATCTAATTTTTTGCTGCATACATAGCTCATAATTTTAAAACAATTTTTTGAAATTTCGGAGTCAGCCTTAAGAAAAAAACATTTTCCGCGATAAGTGTATTTAGAAACAGACGGTTCAGCAGGGAATAAGGATTGACTGCTGCCGAGAACGGATTCGATTGATTGGAAATAAGGAGTCCAAAAGATGCTGGCAATCAAGAATAATATCATGGCGGCAAATGCGGCAAGGCACTTGGGGATAAACTACGAAGCCTTGGCGAAAAGTGTCGAACGACTCTCGTCGGGTCTTCGAATTAACAGTGCGAAAGATGACGCCGCAGGTCTGGCTGTTCGCGAATTAATGCGTGCAGACATAGCCGTGCTGGAACAGGGTGTTCGTAACGCCCAAGACGGAATCAGCATGCTTCAAACGATGGAAGGTGCGATGGCTGTGATGGACGATGTATTGGTTCGTATGAAACAGCTTGCTGAACAGGCGGCGACGGGTTCATACAGTGACGCACAGCGTTTGATTATGCAGGCTGAATTCGCGGAGATGAGGTCTGAAATCGACCGTATCGCCGAGTCGGCGAGGTTCAATGACATTCAGCTTCTCAATACCAGCGCCGGGGCGACAGTGACAATTCACTTCGGCGGTTATAACGATTATATCACGGTCGGCGGTACGAATATGACTACAGCCAACAGCGGCCTTGCTATTAATGCTGTTACGATTGCCAACGCGGGCAGTGCCCGTGCGGCACTTACAGCGCTGGACTCGGCTATTAACAGTAAAGATACAGCCCGCGCCAGATTCGGTTATATTATGAACCGTCTGGAAAGCACAGTGGCGGTTCTGAATATTCAGAAAGAAAATCTGATGGCTGCAGAATCTCGCGTAAGTGATGTTGATGTCGCGACTGAAATGGCCGATATGACTAAGAATCAGGTGCTTGCTCAGGCCGGTATCGCAATGTTGACTCAGGCAAATATGATGCCTCAGATGGCATTGACGCTTTTAAGATAAGCTACTAAGACTCGCAGGCCTTAGCAGGGTAATGCTCGATAAAATTTAAGGGTTATTAGCGGAGATTGAAGCATGAGTCGGGTTACAGCAACGTATCAGGATAATTCGGTTACGACGCAAAGTAAAGGCAGGCTGATAGTGATGCTCTATGACGGAGCGATAAAATTTCTTAAGCTTGCGATAAAAGAACTTCAGGCAGGTAATTACGAGGCCAAAGGCCAGTATATTAACCGAGCTGTGGATATTATTAATGAACTCAACGCGGTTCTGGATATGGGCAACGGCGGTGAAATCGCAACAAATCTCAGAAGCCTGTATATTTTTATGCTGGAAAGGTTGTCCGATGCCAATGTAAAGCGAGACGAGAATATGATAAACGATGTTATAAGGCTTCTCGAAGAATTAAATCAGGGCTGGAAAGCAATTACCGGCTAAAAATACATTATGTTTATTGGGTTCCGGGCCGTTCGGATTTAGAATCTGAACGGCCTTTTTTGTTTGCTGTTGGTAGTTTGCTAAGCCGAATAAATTGACTTTTAATAATTGGGCGGATAACCGGTCAATTAATTAAAGGCACTGCAATTTTTGGGAAAAAGTATTGCGCAAAACCAAAAATCAGTTATAATACTGCCTTAATTAATACTTGATTTTTTACTATGAGGCTTGGGTTATATGTCAGGACATTCACATTGGGCCGGAATAAAACACAAAAAGGCCGCTAACGACGCCAAAAGAGGCAAGGTTTGGAGCAAACTCGCTCGTCTTATTATAGTCGCAGCTAAAAGCGGCGGAGGCGACCCGGGGGCAAATTTGGCTTTAAGATACGCTATAGACAAAGCTAAAGCCGCCAACATGCCCAAAGATACTATTGAAAAAGCCGTCAAAAAAGGCACCGGCGAATTGGGCGGGCAAAGTTTCGAGGAAGTTTTATACGAAGGATATGGTCCCGGCGGAGTTGCTATTATGATGGAAGCTCTGACGGACAACCGAACCCGTACCGCTCCTGAAATCAAAAAAATATTCGAAAAACGTTCCGGCTCGCTGGGAACAAGCGGCTGCGTAAACTGGATGTTCAACAAAAAAGGACTTATAACCGTAAATAAATCCGATGCCGATGAAGAGCAGTTAATGGAATTGGCTCTGTCAGTGGGCGCAGAAGATATGAAAAGCAGCAATGATATTTTCGAAATCACCTGTGACCCAGGCGCCTATGAAGGGCTTAAGAACGCTCTTGCCGAACATTCTATACCGACTCAGGTCGCCGAGCTTTCAATGGTAGCTCTTAATGATGTGGTTGTAAACGACTTCGAAACAGCAAAAAAAATAATAGCTCTTATGGAAGACTTGGAAGACCACGATGACGTTCAAAATGTTTATTCCAACTTCAATATACCGGATGAAATTATGAGGCAGATACAATAAACTGCAAAGTTATACTTGTTTTTGCCGTAGTTATATCAGAGCAGATGGGCCGATTTTAGTATTCAATCCATAATTTGGAAGTCAGATCCGAACCAGATGACTGGAACATACTTTCATTAATAAGGTCGATATCGTAATGAATAGTAGCCTGATCGACGTATGCCCTTCTTCCCATAAAGGCTCCGTTTAAATTTCCGATATTAAGCTGCAGTTCGGCATTCGGAGCATAAATCATACCGTAGAAATTCGGATTCTGGTCGAATTTTACCATTGTGCAGTTATCAGTGGCGTAAATTTTGAGCAGCTTTGGTTTCTGGGTAACGGAATTCATATTGCCCTGAGTAATCATGAACTGATTCCCATTAATGTATAGAGTCAAAGAAGAATTGCCGTCATTCGTTATCTGCAGAGCGCCCTGCGTAATATAACTGGACTGAGTAACATAAAGCGTTACATGACCTTTGATGGTAACGGTTTGCTGATTAATCGCAATTCTGTTGTACAAATGTGTTCCGGCTGTAACAGTTCCGGATGATAAATCACCTTTGTTTACCAGACCTGAAGTACTAAATGGAACCGGCGGAAATTCAAATGGTTTGTCTGCGGCTGTAATAGTGCCGTTAAAAACCCCCTGCCCTGTTTTCACTATTGAAGGGTTCGCAGCGGCTTCCGGTCCGACAATAAGCTGCCCTCCGGCAGGAGTCGAGGCCAGTTGTCCCATATAGAAAGAGCCGGACTGGTACCCATTGGTTCTAAAGGCAAGAGGAAGGCCTTTATTGCCGACTCCATAAGGGCCCTTCGAGGAATCATAGGCATCGATTGTTCCTCCGTGAAAATAAATGTCTCTGCTGACACATAAACCGTAAGGCGTCGTACCTCCCGTGCGATAAGCCCTGCTTCGAATATTCCTGACGATATTTTTGCAATAACCCTTAGATAAAATATCGTAACCGCCGTCGGCTGCGGTCGTAATAGAAAATGTATAGGTTTGGTCGCTTGCGGGCAACGAGGCTGGTGAATTCTGCTGAGGAAGCTGTGTGCCTGCTTCACTAAGCATTTTCTTAAGCCGGAAATAAGCTATATTATGGCCGGCATCAGCGGCTGTACGGGCTTTCATCTTAGAGGTCGTTCGAATCGCATCGTTATAAGTAGAAAAACTCATCCAAAGTAAAGATGCCCCAAGTAATGAAATCACCAGCACCATAATCAGAACCATAAACAAGATGAATCCGCCGTTTTGTTTGTTCTGCCGAATTTTAGCTGTGGTCTTAAAAGTAATGTTCTTCATAATTTAATTTCTTAAATTGATACAGTTATTTTGTGTTTTAATGTTATACCCTTGCTTAATGAGCATTACGTATAGCCCAGTTAACAAACTTCATTGCTTTTTTGCCGTCGTTTAAAAACAGTACCATCTTTATAGCATCTCCATGCTGTGTAAATTTGATGCTTTGGACATTATTTGCAAGCTGTACTGTATATAAGACATTGTTTCCGGAGCCGTGCTGCACATACAGTTTTTTATTCTGAACGTAAAATTTGGCGTATCTGTCCGGGCTTTGGGCGTTTAGGTCATGATAATAATACAGTGTACAGGTAGTTCCTAAGGTGGGGATAGTACAGCTGCTTTTACTGGACCTTCTGCATACAGCTTCAAATGCGGCACCCGCAAAATTTGCTTCTTCTGTCATACCGGACAATGAACGCTGCTGAAGCGAACCCCAAGCTCCTTCGCTATCGCTGACTAAAAATCCCATCGTTAAGAACAATATGGAGGAAACCATCATTGCCATAAGCATCTCAACGAGTGTGACTGCTGTCCTATTTTGCATTTGGATTTTTTCCCGAATCATATTTTATTTCCGCCTTTTTTATAATTAAAGGTTCATATATGTTGTAAGACTGCAGATACGGCGTAATTGGGCTTTTCCGGCTCTGGGCCAAGAAACCTGTACATTCAGCGTGGCCGGAACACTTGTGGTCTGGGCTTTATAAGACAGGGTAACCAAAAATTTCATATGATTGACAGTAACCTGATAATCTTTGAGCTTAGTGAATCCAATAGGTGCAGCCTGTCCGCTTGAGATTGTAATTGTAAAATCATTGCCCATCTCTGCAATCAAATCAAAATTTGTTTTTTTTGAGTTTTGCCAGCTTTCTATAATAGTCGACCCCAGACGTATTCCTGCCTGACTTAACTCTGCATCCAGAACCCCCATAGTAGAATGATATCGAATATGCAGCGTGCCTGTGATTACAAACCCGACAACAAGCATCCCGATAAGAATTTCCACATAGGATAAGCCTCTTCGCGATTTTTTGCTGTATTTTCGTGTTTTCATTTTATCTATTTAGCCCTTATTATTACTCTGCTTGATAAACAGGATAACCGGTGTTATTAATACGGTCTAATTCGGAATATTCATCCGGCTATTTGAGCAAATTAGCCGTAAAACGGCATTTAGAGCGTCTATTGCTTTAAATAAGTGATTTCCGGCAATTTATAGGACATAATTTATTGAAAAATTGATATTAATGCAGTCGGGTTCGATTGCCCGTGCATAATTTATATTCATTTTTCGGCATATAAGTCGATTCGGAGATTTTTTAAAAAAGTTAAAAAAATGATTGTAGATTTTTGGATTAGCGTGTAATATACCCCCAAAATTGAAGCGTCAAGGCCGTTTTTTGGTCGGGCCTAAAGTGTCGTTAGTAAAGGAATATAAATATAGTTTAGTCTGGAGGATAAGACAAGTGAGCTCGGAAGACGTGGACATTCAGGCAATCGAGCAGAAAGTTATAGAGATTATTAGCGAACAGATGGGAGCTGATAAAGCTCAGATAACTCGCGATACTTCCTTCGTCAACGACCTCAACGCCGATTCACTCGATACAGTCGAGTTAGTAATGGAGTTCGAGGACGAATTCGATATGAGCATTCCTGACGAGGAAGCAGAAAAGATTCAGACAGTCGGCGCGGCAATAGATTATGTTGCCAAGGTAATGAAAGAAAAACAAAGCAGCGAGTAGCAAAAAGTTTAAAATGAGCAGACGAAGAGTTGTTATAACAGGGCTTGGATGCGTTACTGCCCTTGGCGAGTCTCCGAATGAACTTTTTGCGGCGCTGTGTGCCGGCAAAAGCGGAATCTCAGCAATAGAGAGCTTCGATGTAAGTTCATTTCCGGTTCGAATCGGAGGCGAAATCAAGAATTTCGACGTTGGCAAGTATGTCGATGTCCGAGAAGGCAGGCGCATGGATAAGTTCAGCCAGTATGCAGTGGCTGCGGCTATGCAGGCAATCAAGGACAGCGGGCTGGATATACCAAACGAAGATGTCGGCCGAATCGGGGTAATTGTCGGCACTGGCATCGGCGGCATACAGGAAATCGAAGAGCAGCATATTCGCTTACTGAATAAAGGCGTCCGAAAGGTATCGCCTTTTACAGTTCCCAGACTGATGGCCAACGCAGCCAGCGGAAATATCGCTATTCTTTACGGTTTAAAAGGCCCGAATATCGCCGTAACAAGCGCATGTGCTTCCGGCAGCCACGCAATCGGCGAGGCATACTGGAATATTATTTCCGAACGAAGTGATTTGGTAGTTACCGGCGGTACCGAAGCGGCACTATCACCTATCGGCCTTGCGGCATTTTGCGGAGCACGCTCGTTAAGTACAAAAAATGATACACCGCAAATAGCATCTCGGCCTTTCGATAAAGATAGAGACGGTTTCGTAATGGCCGACGGCGCCGGAATTCTGATTTTGGAAGAATACGAACGCGCCAAAAAACGCGGTGCTAAGATTTACGCCGAGCTTCTGGGATATGGAGCTAACGACGACGGCTATCATATTACAGCTCCGCTGCCGGATGGTTCGGGGGCAACCAAAGTAATGGAGCTGGCTCTGGCTCATGCGAAACTCACACCGGAAAAAATCGATTATATCAACGCACATGGCACCGGAACCGAACTTAACGATATTTCCGAAAGCGCTGCTATAAAAAATGTATTCGGCGAGCATGCCTATAAGATGAAAATCAGTTCTACAAAAAGCTGCTTAGGTCATTCGCTCGGAGCTACCGGTGCGATTGAATTGCTGGTATGCGCAAAGGTTATTAATGAATCAATCATACCGCCAACTACAAATCTCGATAATCAAGATGAGCGATGCGATTTGAAGATTGATTACGTCCCGCTCAAAGCCAAAGAAGCCAAGATTAATATTGCTCTGAGCAATTCGTTCGGTTTCGGCGGACATAATGCCTGTCTTATAGTTGGCAGAGTCTAATATCCTTGACCGTTACCCCGCAAAGACAGCGAAGATTTTATAGCCGCGGATACCGTTAGATTAACGGAGTATATTACATAGCCATACCGCCATCGACGCAGAGTACTTGGCCTGTAATATAGCCGGCATCATCGCTTGCTAAAAAGGCTATGGCACCTGCGATATCGTCAACAGAGCCCATTCTTCTGAGCGGGATGACGTTTTTAGCGGCTTCTTTTACCTGCTCGGGCAAAACAGCAGTCATTTCGGTTTCAATGAAACCCGGCGCAACACAGTTAGCTGTAATATTCTTTCGGGCTAATTCACGAGCGATAGTTTTCGTAAAACCTATCAGACCTGCTTTACTGGCTGCGTAATTGGCTTGTCCGGCATTGCCCATAACGCCCGATACGCTGCTTAGGGATATAATTCTGCCCCATTTGTTTCTAACCATATATCTTGCAGCCAAACGCGTCGCGACAAAAGCCGCTCTAAGATTAACCGCAATGACTTTATCGAATTCCTCGTCGGTCATTCGCAGAAGAAGGTTGTCTTTGGTAATGCCGGCATTATTTACTAATATACCGATTCCGTTATTCTGCTCTGCGAGGTCTTCGAGTATCTTTGTAAACTTATCGCTGTCGGTTATATCACAGCATCGGGTGATAACGGTGTGTCCTGCGGCTTTTACAGCGGATTCGAGCTCTTTAAGAGGCCCTTCGAGTAAATCGATTGCCGCAACGAGCCTGCCTTGCTCGAGAAGTTTTATTACTACGCCTTTTCCGATTCCGCGTGCTGCTCCGGTTACTACTGCCAGTCTTTTTTCAGACATTTTATTATTCTCCATAAAATTGCATCAATCCGTTTGTTCTGCAAAACTGATAGCATTTTGATACGGGATTTGCAAGAAATTTTTAAACAGAGCTTTGCGCGTTTTAGAGCAGATTAGCCAAAAACCGCAAAACTACGAGAGTTGTTTTGGGTTGATGTCATATTTCTTGATTTTATATCCTAAGATTCGCTCGGTCAGGCCTAATTCTTTGGCAGCTTGTTTTTGTCGGCCTGAGGTTTTTTTCAAGGCGTCAATAATCAATTCTTTTTCCTTGTTGGCGATAATTTCATCGAAAGAACCGCCGCCTATCGATTCGGTCTTTTTAATCATCTGCAGCGAGGGAGGTAAATGCTCGGAACGAATGACCTGCTCATCGCAGAGCAGCACTGCCCTTTCGATGCAGTTTTCCAGCTCGCGGACGTTTCCGGGCCAGTGATAACTCGTAAGCATTTCAATTGCCGGAGTGGAGATACGGCGGATATCTTTGTTGTTTTCGCGGGCAAGCTTTTCTAAAAAATAATCTGCCAAAAGCATAATATCATCTTTGCGCTCGCGCAGCGGCGGAAGATATATCGGAAAGACGTTAATCCGGTAATACAGGTCTTCACGAAAAGAGCCTTTAGCTATTTCTTCTTCGAGATTTTTGTTAGTAGCTACGATTATTCTGACATTTGCTTTTAGGCTTTGGATTCCGCCGAGCCGCTCGAATTCTTTGAACTGAATCACCCGAAGCAGCTTAACCTGAAGGTTTGCGGGGAAATCTCCGATTTCATCGAGAAAAATCGTACCGCCGTCGGCTCGTTCGAATCGGCCTAATTTTCGTTCTATAGCTCCGGTGAACGCTCCTTTTTCATGGCCGAAGAGCTCGCTTTCCAAAAGAGTCTCAGGCAAAGCGGTACAATTAACCTTAACAAAAGGTTTATCTGCGCGCGGGCTTGCGTAATGAATAGCGTGAGCAACGAGGTCTTTTCCTGTTCCGCTTTCACCGCGTATAATCACAGTGGCGTTGCTGTCGGCAACCTGTTCGATTAATTTGTAAACATCTTTTATCGCATTGCTCGTACCGACCATATTATGAATGTTAAATTGCGATTTTAATTCCTGCCGAAGCCTTAAGTTCTCATCCCGCAGACTTTTACGGTCTGATTCGAGCATTTTGTTAAGCTTTACGGCTTGTGCAACCATCGTAGCGATAACGTTCAGCAGCCGCATATCAGCATTGAAGTCCTCACTGCGGCCGGTTTCGCGGTCAACGCTCAATGCACCTATGGTCTTTCCTTCGAGTTTAATAGGAACGCAAAAAAAGGCTATTTTCTTATTCGCTCTTTTGCGTGAGCCTGTTTTGTCGAGAAAACGCGGGTCTTTTGAAATATCGGGAATTATTATTTCTTTGCCGTTCTGCACCACCATTCCGGTAACACCTTCGCCGATTCGATATTTTCCGCGGTTTACAGACTCGCCGCTAAGACCGTGAGCAACTCTTATGTTTATTGTTTCAGTATCGGGGTCAAGCAATGTAATCGTTCCGCGGCGAAGTTTCAAATGCGTATCGAGAGAATTAAATATAGTCTTGAGGGTTTTTTCCAAATCGAGAGATTCGGCAAAAGCCTTAGCTATGTCATTTAATAAAACAACCTCACGTCCTAATTTTGCTTTCATTTGAAGTTCCTTAAACCTCTCGAATTTTAACAAAAATGTAATCTATTCGCAAGTAAATACATTTTTGTCATCTCTATTTTATTCGGATAAATACAGGCATACTTCAATCAAAAACCCTAAAAAAACATAAATCCACACCAATTTGGTAGGCTTTCAAAAAGGCTTTTGTCAAATACAATGATGGACAATTTAGTGCCTATAAAAACGCAAAAGCCCTATATTTCCCAACTTTTTTCACTGCCAGTGCCATACAGTTGTCACTACTGGTGAAAAATTTCTTCCTCAATACTTTGCAGGTGTTAAAATCAATCGATATAGAACTTTAAGAACTTAAAAGTGAATAAGCTTTAAGCACCTAAAAACGGCTAAAAAGCAATCCTCCTCATTTTTTAGCCTAAATCGCAGACGTGGACTGGTATACCTCATCAGTTAGCCCGTACCAGCCAGAATTGCGGCGTGCCGAAAAAGTGATGACGGGGCCGAAAGCCTTGCAATGAGACTCAGGTCTCGTCATCAACGGCCGTAAAATCAAATATATCCTTTTCAAATCTTAATCCGAAACGGGTTTGTATAAACGGTCGGCTTTAGCGGCAAAAACAAAATCGCTTTCGTGAAGCCCTTTGATTTTGTGCGTCCATAGCTGCAATTTGACCTTTCCCCAAGCCAGAAAAACATCCGGATGATGCCCCTGCTCTTCGGCGAGGACCCCGATTTTATTGACAAAATCAAGTGCCTCTTTGAAATCCTTAAATTTGTACTGTTTTTCGATATGATGCTCTTGAATAAGCTCCCAGCCGCTTTCAAGCTGTCCAAGAAGCTGTTTTAAAGCATCTGCTTTGAGCGGTTCGACTGCTCCGGTACAGGGCAGGCATTTTTTATCCGCTAAACTGCATTTGTTCGAAGCTGTATCGTTCATTTTAAAAACCTCTATTCAAAATTTCATTTCCAAAACCAGCCTTGGGTTGATAGCATTGCAAAATAACACTATAATTCAACCCTTTTATAATAACTACGGAATTTATCAAAATGAAGTTCAAAGCTGTATTATTTGACCTTGACGGAACTTTGCTGGATACGCTGAAGGATTTGGCAGATTCGATGAATCTTGCTCTGGAGCAGTTGGGATTCAAAACACATCCGGCAGAAGCATATAAATATATAGTCGGTGATGGTATTGAAACAATGGCTCGCCGTGCCCTGCCCGAAAATAACCGCGATTCCAAGAGCATTTCTAAGTGCATCGAATTAACCAGACAAAATTACAGCCGATTATGGTCGGTGAATACCAAGCCGTATCCGCAGATTACCGAGCTTTTGAACGAACTACAAAAACGCAATATAACAATGGCAGTTCTTTCAAATAAACCCGATGATTTCACAAAAAAGATGACCGTTCATTTTTTGGGCGATTATGATTTTAAAGAAATTCGAGGAGCAGGCCCTCAAACACCAATAAAACCTAATCCCTCGGCTGCTCTGCGAATAGCCGCCCAAAACCAAATATCTCCGGAACAATTCGTTTATCTCGGCGATACCGGCACTGATATGAAAACGGCTGTCGTAGCCGGAATGTATCCGGTCGGGGTATTATGGGGATTTAGAAAAGCTGATGAACTAATAAAAACCGGGGCTAAATTGCTGATTAAAAATCCGCTTGAGGTCCTTCGTTTATTTGAAAAGGATTAAATCAGGATTAATTCGCAGATACCTTCAGGCTCGCAATAAAAGGCAGCTCGCGATATTGCCCGTTGTAATCCAATCCATAACCTACTGCAAAACAATCGTCAATCGCAGCACCCCAAAAATCAATGTCAATTGTATCCGAGCGTTCAACCTGCTTGACTAATAAAATACAGGTTCGGATACTGCAAGGGTTTTGAGGTTCGAGTAAATTAAATATACCCCTCATCGTAAGACCGCTGTCATAAATATCGTCAACGATAAGAACATCTTTATATTTTACACTGATACCATCAAGACCGGTTAATTCTAAAACCCCGCAGGATTTGCATCCATTTTTATAACTGCTTGCTGTAACATAGTGAATTTGAAATTTGTCATCGTTTATTAGAGCGAAAAGATTTCCGGCAAAAATTTTTGCTCCGCTAAGCAGAACAATCACTATAACCTTTTGCGAATCAACATACGTTTTACTGATTTGACCCGCCAATTTATGCAATATCGACGAAATCTCATCGCCGGTAAGTAAAACCTGTCCTATTGCCGCTGATTCAGAAGCCTGCTCCATGATAATTTTCGAAATGCTTCAAAAAACTATAACTTCGGTTTTGTTCGAAGGCAGAAATTATTTTTCATTGTTTTTTTTCTTATCGAGGTCCATTCCCTGCTCGATAGCCGATATTTTATTAACCCGCCTCTGATGCCTTCCGCCGCTGAAATCGGTCGAAAGCCACACTTCGACAATTTTCCTCAGTAAAACCTCTCCGACAAGGTCGCCTGAAATACATAAAACATTAGCGTCATTGTGGTCTCTGCTTATTTGGGCTGTCAGCTCATCATGGCAAAGAGCCGCACGAATACCGCGTATTTTATTAGCGGCTATGCACATTCCGATTCCGGTACCGCAAGCCAGAATGGCTCTGTCGGCCTGACCGCTCGCAACAGCTTTAGCTGCTATATAAGCCACATCCGGATAATCGACGGGATTATCTCCTGATGGAGCAACATCCATCACTTCATGACCGAGTTGTTTTATGATATTTTTTACCAGCTCTTTCGATTCGAAACCGCGATGGTCACTGCCTATGGCAATCTTCATAATTCAAGCTCACTTATTCTAATATTAATCGCCTTATTTATCTGGGCGAAACATATATTATACACTTCTTGATTTTGTCCTACAGGATCCTGAACATCATTATCTTTATCAAGCAAAAAACACTTATCCGAAGAATCAGGACAAAGCTCAAGTACTTGCCGGTAATGATTTTGTCCCATAACAAATATCAAGTCACTATCTTCAATAAGCTGCGGCGATAAAGCACTGCTTCGATGTGAAGCGATATTAATTCCATTGGAACGACATGAATTAACCGCCTCAATACTGGCAGGCCAACCGCCAACACCTATTGTGCCGGCAGAACTAATTTTATAACCAATTTTTTCGAGTTGGTCAACATTACAAAACAGTTTTTCAGCAAGGCGCTTCTTGAAAATCCCTTCAGCCATAGGACTGCGACAGGTATTTCCGGTACACACAAATAATACATTAAATTTAAACATGTTTTGAAGCTGATTTTGAGTATAAACTCCTTCGCGCAGGATTTTCAAGCCATCTTTGCCTATCTTAACTACGGTACTGCTTTTGGCATACTTAGCCGCCCCGCCGTCAAGAACCATTTCGACCTTGCCGTTTAGATATTCAAACGCTTGTTGAGCATTAACAGCAGGAGAATCGCCTGCATTATTAGCACTTGGAGCAACGACCGCGTTTTTGATACTGCTAAGCAGTCTTTGAGAAATAATGTTATCAGGACAGCGGATACCGATAGAGCTGTTCTTATATAAATTTTCAAAAGTCTCGCTATTTATTTGTTTTTTAATGTTATTTAAAGTATCGCTGTCCAATTCAAAAATCAATGTAATCGGCCCTGGACATGCCTTTTTTATAAGCTTTTTCGCTCGCAAGTCCAGTTTGGGAACATACTTATGAATATCATCCGGGCTGCCTATATGAAGAGTGTAAAATTTTTCCGGCGTTCGGCCTTTTGCAATGCTTAACTGATTCAAAGAATCATTTTTAACCCTGCAGGCAATTCCATAAACGGTTTCAGTTGGAAAAACAACGAGCTTTCCGTCGTCAATAAGCTGTGCGGCTTCATTGATGAGCATTTTGTCAGGTTCCACGGAATCAATTTTTAAAAGTTTAGTCTGCATAGCTGCATACCATAGAATCGAATTGTGATTCTGTCAAGCTAAGGTGTATTTAGTTCAATGTTTTCAATCAATTTTCTCAATTTAGCCCTTAAAAACTTTAAAAGATATTCAAAAGTGTAAGGTTTTTCACAAATTTTTTTGATTTATAGCCCGATAACAAATCACTTTCGAGCCGATTTTCGATGAAAATAAAAAAAACAAAAAAAAGCTGAGCATTTACCCTATTTATCCTAATCTATCTATTTTAACATTGCCGATATAACTTTAGTTAAGACGGAACGTTTTTAAGGATGGAGTATCATAATGGAAACTATGGTAGAACAGCGGTTAGAAACAAGAACGGAGTTGGCTTGGCCTGTCAGCATGTGGCTTCCTGAAGCAAACAGATTTTTTAACGGCCGAAGTATTAACATCAGTAAAGGCGGAGTTTTTGTCAAATTACCTATGACCACTCCCGTAAGAGCCGGACAAATCGTGGAAATAAATTTTCCCCGTACAGTCGCTTTGGCCAAAGAAAAAGGGCAATTCGCCCGTATCAAAAAAGGAAAAATACTGCGGGTCGAGCGTCAGGAAATACTAAAAGATGCTCATGTCGGAATAGCGGTAGAATTCGATTAGAACTTCGAACAATGCCGCGGACGGCAGGATATTAATATAATGCTCAGCTTGGGGCTCAATAGGCAGCACAGAACTTTAGCAGGGCTAACGGTTGGGAAAACTGTTGGCCCTGCTTGGTTTTTATTGGCTCTTTGATAAAGATGCTTAATTAACGATAAAACAGTACTTTAGTATTCGGCACCGAGCTTTAGAAGCTGTTCGTATGTGAAAACAGGCCCGTCTTTACAGATATATTTATTTCCGATATTGCACCTGCCGCATTTTCCGATTCCGCATTTCATTTTCATTTCGAGAGAATTGATAATTTTATCCGGTGTAAAATTGAGTTTACCAAGAACATTGATGCAGGTTTTTATCATTATCTGCGGGCCGCAAATAAGGGTATAAGTGTTTTTGGCATCTGGCGTCATTTTCTCCAAAACCTCTGCGGCAAAACCGACCTGTCCGTCCCAGCCTTCAGCGGGTTTATCAATAGCCTGAACAACTTCTATATCGTTTCGCTTGGACCATTCAGCCATATCTTCTCTATACAGCATCTCGCAGGGCTCACGGGCCGCGGCAAGCATTGTTAATTTGCCGTATTTAGCACGGTTTGCTTGGTGAAGCACGAATTTCACAACCGAACGCAGCGTAGTCAGGGCAAAACCGCCTCCTACTATCAAAATATTTTTCCCTTCGAGTTCTTTCATCGGGTAGCCGTTACCAAAAGGGCCTCTGATGCCGAGTTTTTCGCCTTCAGAAAGGCTGTAAAGTGCATTCGTAAGTATGCCCTTGGAATATCGTTTTACCGTAAATTGTATAAAATCTTTTTCGAGAGGAGATGAAGCTATCCCGAACGGAGCTTCACCTACGCCGTCAATCGAAACCATCGCGAACTGGCCGCAGATAAAATCAAAATTCTCGGCCTGCTTCTTGTCCTCGAAAATAAATTCGAATGTCTGCAAATCCTTCGCTGTATTTTCTATATGTTTTCGGCTAAGGATTGCGTTCGCAGGTACGTAAGGATTTCTCATCTTTTTTCTCTACTCTCGGATTCTCTTAATTTTTTTATAGTTTTTGTTATATCGTTTCTCACCGGACAATTTTTTATGCATCTTCCGCAGCCGACACATCCGAAGGTATCGAAATTTTGCGGGATATAACTGAATTTGTGCATAACTCGCTGACGCATTTTCTCTCTTCCGCCGGGCCGCGGATTATGCCCCGAAGCTTCCTGAGTAAAACCACACGACATGCAGGAATCCCAGATTCTCACTCTGGCTCCCTGCTGCGGGCCTTGGTTTTCATCAATCATATCAAAACAATGACAGGTAGGACATAAAAAGCTGCAAACTCCGCAGCGGATGCATTTTAAATGAATCTGTTCCCACATAGGAGCGTCCTGCTTATTAATAAGTTCTTCGGCCAGACCTTGCAATTCTATGTGTCTTTTAATTTTTGCGGCGGATTCTCGGGACAGCTTTTCATATTTAGAAATATGCTCGCCGGCGGCATCACGCAAACCGGATAATTTTTTCAAAATTTCTTCGCCTTTGTCCGTAACAGCTTCGAACGAATAAAAATCTCCAAAATCAGCAACAAAAACATCCGAGCCGTCTTTGGCAAAAGGCCCTATATCGAACGACGTGCAAAAGCACGTACTCTGAGGACTAACACATCCTAAAGTGAAAATTACGGTATTATTTCGTTTAGTCAGATAGTACGGGTCCTGATATTTTGCGTCGTCGAATACCTTGTCCAAAAATAATAAAGCTTTGGCATCGCAGGGTCTCATACCGAAGATAACGCGCTTTTTGTCTGTCTCTAAGGCCGGAACTTCTTTTCTCCCGTCGGCATAGTATCTGAAAAGAACTTCATATTGAGGGAAAAAAAGCTTTTTTGGAGATTCGTGCGAGTTGGTAAAATCAAGATTGACCTTTGAGGAATCTTTAACTTGTGCATATTCAAACTTCAGCCCGTCTTGGCTAACCGGCGCAACAAGGTCATACTGTCCCGCCAGAAAATCAAGAACCGAATTAATTTTTTCTTTTTCTAATATCTTCATAAAATTACTTAATAAAATCCTGCGGGTCATCCGGTTTATAAGAAGTCAGCGGCAAGTCTTCTTTCGGGTTTAAACCGGGCTCGGAGTCGAATAGTTCCTTAATATCCTTTGCGATTTTTCTATTTAAGACCCGCAAATTAATATCATTCGGGCAGGCCCTAAAACAAGCTCCGCAATCGGTACAGCGGCCCGCTGCGTGAAGAGCTCTGATTATATGAAACGACATATTATCAGACAGGTCTGTGCTTTTGCTGAACCACGCCGGAAAATTTTGGTCAACAAAACAGCTCTTGCAATAGCACAAAGGACACGCTTCACGGCAGGCATAACAGCGGATACATTTTGAAAATTCCTTCTTAAAGAATTCCCATCTCTGTTCCGAAGACATTGCCTCAAGCTGTTTGATTAAATCGTCATCGTCGATATTTTGCTTAGATGCGGGCATTTCACCGATTACAATATCGAACATGGAATCATCGATATCGTCCCGCAGCTCACATCCGGCCTGAAGATAATCGTCTATGAGCAAATCTTCGCTAAAAACATCACCCTGAACTTCTATAGCATTTTCTTTAAGAATAACACTAATAACTTCTTTGCCGTTTAGATGTGCGATTATTTTTTTCTGGTCAACTATTCTTAATGAGGGAACACCGATGATGATAACATTTTCACGTTTGACTTGATTTTCTTTGACCAAAACCGCAACAGAACGCACATCCCAAGCTTTGGCTACGACAGCGGTTTTTTCTTTGCGTCCGATTAGATATTTTGTGAGATTATTTCCGCACAAACAGTTCAGAACCAGCCTGTCAACCTCATTAGGAGCGGTTATAAAACAAGGCGTAGTCATAAGAGGGTCGTCACTGTTTTCATAGCCGATAACGCAATCGACTGCTTTATCTTCGAGCAGCTTTTTAGCTTGTGCCCTGAGTTGTTTTTCCAAATCAACCATTATTTTTTAACCAGCCTCTGGGCCGGCCCTAATTTTCTTATCGATTCTGTTACTTCTTTAATCACCGTCGCGAATTTTTCACCTTCGCCCGCTGAAACCCACGAAAATTGAACGCGGCCTTGCTCTATACCGATAAACTCAAGGATGTTTTTCAAGACCGCGAATCTGCGTCTTGCGTAATAATTTCCGGTTATATAATGACAATCTCCCGGATGACAGCCGCTGACTAAAACACCGTCCCATCCCTGCTGCAAAGCTTTGACTATAAAAACGGGATTGATTCTTCCGGAGCATGGAACTTTAACCACCCTAACATTAGGGGGATACTGCAGGCGGCTGACTCCGGCCAAATCCGCGCCGGCATACGAACACCAACTGCACAGAAAAGCAAGAATCTTAGGTTCCCATTTTTCGGACTCGGTACTCATTATTTTACAAAGCCTTTATCATCTGATTAATCTGATGGTCGGTAATTCCTTTTATGTCAATGGCCCCGCTTCTACAAGCAGCCGCACATGCCCCGCAGCCTTTGCACAAAGCGGGATTGACCTGAGCGGCAAGAAGGTCCCGACGCTGGTCAACAATAACAATCTCAATAGCTTTATACGCACAAACACCCGTACAGGTTCCACAGGCACTGCATCTGGAAATATCAACATGGGATACTCTGGCTTCTGCTTCATATTTTTCTTTTGAAAGAATAACACAGGCCTTTGCTGCAGCGGCCTGAGCCTGAGCGATTGTTTCAGAAATATTTTTCGGACAATGCGCTAATCCGGCGACGAAAATTCCCTCGGTGGCAAATTCGACCGGTCTTAATTTTACATGAGCTTCAAGAAAGAAACCGTCTTCATTGGTCGGAACCTTCAAAAGCTGTGCTAAATTATCATTATCTTCGCAAGGTTCGATTCGGGAACTAAGAACAAGCAAATCAGCTTTTAATTGTATTTGTTCGCCGATTATAGGCTCATATATAGCGACCTTAAGCCCTTTTTTATCAGAGATTTGCGGTTTAGAATCTATATCGTACCTTATAAAAATTACGCCTTTATCGCGAGCCTGCTGGAAGTATTGCTCACTGAAACCATATGTCCGCATATCTCGGTAAAGTATATAAATCTCAGTCTTCGGTGAAAGCTCTTTGATTTTCAGCGCGTTCTTCACAGCGGTATTACAGCAAACCCGGCTGCAGTACATATGTCCCTGTTCTCTCGAACCGACGCATTGAATCATTACAATACTTTTAATATCATCAGTAAGTTTCTGCTCGGAAAGAAGCTGTTCAAGTTCTAACTGAGTTATTACATCTTCTCGCTGTCCGTATAAATATTCTGTCGGTTTGTATTCACTGCCGCCTGTAGCGACTACAACAGCTCCGTGTTCATAGGTTATACTCTCGGAACTATTTTTTAAAGAGCTTATAAAATTACCCACAAACCCTTCGATTGATTCAAGCTGCGTTTGGGTGCGGACTGTTATTTTTTCGTTGTTTTGAATTTTTTGTCTAAGCTCGTTAAGATACTTGCCAATGTCATTTTGCTCAAAAGTATATTTGAGATTATTGAGATTTCCGCCGAGCTGTTTTTGCTTTTCTATCAGCGTTACTTCGAAACCCTGTTCCGCAATCGCCATCGCCGCAGTCATACCTGCTAATCCGCCGCCGACAACCAGTGCCGAATGCGTAACATCAACCAGTGAGGCTGTAAGCGGCTCGACATAAGCGCTTTTCGCGATAATCATTCGTAAAAGGTCTTTTGACTTTTCCGTCGCCATTTCCGGATTATCCATATGAACCCAAGAACATTGGTCGCGGATATTAGTCATCTCGAAAAGATGCGGATTAAGCCCTGCTTCGCGAAGCGTCTCCTGAAACAATGGTTCGTGGGTTCTCGGCGAACAGGATGCTACTACAACACGGTTTAGATTGTGTTCGACAATCATTTCTTTTATATGCTCTTGGGTATCCTGCGAACAGGTGTATAGATTCTCTTCGGCATAAACCACGAACGGCAGTGATTTCGCATACTCGGTGACACTTGGCACATCGACAATTCCGCCTATATTGATTCCGCAATGGCATACGAAAACACCGATTCGAGGGGTTTGTCCTCGTACATCTTTCTGCTGAGGGTATTGACGCTCGACGGTAAGAGTATTCCTCGCTTGCGACAAAAAACCCGCGGCTTTTCCGGCTGCTCCGCTTGCTTGAATTACTGTTTCAGGAATATCCTTCGGGCCGCAGGCGGCTCCGGCAAGAAAAATGCCTTCACGAGAACTGCAAAGAGGTTCATCCGGACGGCTATAGAAAAACCCGTTCGGCTCGACTCGAATCTTGAGTTTTTTGCCTAATTCTCGAAGCTCAGCGGAAGACTCAAGACCTACCGACAAAACAACCATATCGAAATCATCGTTTTCAACACAGCCGCTTTCAGATGAGTATTGAACAGTAAGCCGAGAATCACCATTATTTTTAAAAACGTCAGAAACTCTGGCTCGGACGAATTTAACTCCGTATTCGGATTTGGCGCGTTCGTAATATTTATCGAAATCTTTGCCGAACGCCCGCATATCCATAAAAAATATGGTTACATCAACGCCTTTTAAATGTTCCTTGGCAATAACAGCTTCTTTAATCGCGTACATACAGCAGACACTCGAACAATAATCGTTTCTGCATGACATATCACGCGAACCGACACACTGTAAAAAGGCGATTTTCTTAGGGACAACGCCATCGGAAGGCCTCTGAACATGGCCCGCAAAAGGCCCCGAAGCCGATAATATTCGTTCGAACTGAACGGAACTTACAACATCAGGATAACGGCTGTAGCCGTAATCATATTTGAGTTTGGATAAATATTCTTCGAAGCCCGGCACCGCAACAATCGAACCGACATGGATTTCTTCTATTTCATCTTCAGCATCATGGCAAATCGCTTCGGCTTTGCACGCAGTGACACAAGCCATACATTCCGAGCATACGGCACATCGCAGACAGCGGTTCGCTTCGGCTATCGCTTGTTCTTCGGTAAAGGTTTTTTCAACCTCATCGAAATTTACAATTCGTTTTTCTAAGGGTATTTCCTCGGGTTTGCAGCGAGGAACTTTTATATCCGATTCTTCCACCGCCGGCGGGTTATCGGTAATATCTTCCGGCTTAACTTGGGGTTCAGGCGTAAACGGAACCTTGCGAAGATAACAATCGACTGCGTTAGCAGCCTTACGGCCTTGGGCTATTGCTTTTATAACGCTGGCAGGCCCTGTCGCGGCATCACCTGCGGCAAAAACGCCGTCAAGATTAGTCGAAGCGTTTTCGCTGTCAGCATCGATTGTTCCCCATTTTGTAACAGAAAGCTTTTTCGAATCTTCATCATCGCCTGACAAATCGACCTTCTGGCCGATAGCTGATATAACCATATCGGTCTCGATTATAAATTCCGAACCGGCGACTTTTACCGGCCTGCGGCGTCCCGATTCATCAGGTTCACCCAGCTTCATACGAACACATTCCATCGCCCTAACCCTATCACCTTCGGCAATAAGTCTGCTCGGAGCGGTAAGATATATAATATTTATACCTTCCTTTTCCACCGCATGTATTTCTTCTTCGATTGCAGGCATCTCGGCGCGAGTCCGCCGATAGACGATTGTTACTTCTTTAGCACCCAAACGAAGAGCGACTCTGGCAGCATCAACAGCACTATTGCCGCCGCCGATTACAGTTACTTTTTCGCCGACTTTGGTTTTGGGATTAATGTTAGCCTGATTAAGAAAATCGATGCAGTCCACAAAACCATCTAAGTCATATCCTTCGACCGGAAATTTGCTGCCCAACTGAGCGCCGACTGCAAGCACAACTGCTTCGAAACCCTGTTTTTTAAGTTCGGCGAGGGTAAAATCTTTGCCTAATTTTTTATTTAGGTGCAGTTTGACGCCTTCATCAAGCACATCTTGGATATCAGCGTCTAATACATCCGGCGGCAGTCTATAATCAGGGATACCCCAGCGAAGCATGCCGCCTGCTTTGTCTCTGGATTCGAAAATTTCCGGTTTATATCCTTTTCTGGCCAATTCTCTGGCGGCAGCAAGCCCTGCAGGACCGGAACCGATTATCGCAACTTTGGCGAGGTTTTGTTCGACCTTCGGTGCGGCTTTATAAGTACCTTTTTCCCGGCGGTAATCCGCCAAAAATCTTTTCAAAGCACAAATCGCAACCGGCTCATGGCTGCTGCCGAGATGACATTCGATTTCGCACGGATGGTCGCAGACTCGTCCCAAAACCGCGGGAAGCGGAACGGTTTCGAGGATAACATCGAGAGCTTCATCGAATTTTCCGGCGGCTGTAAGAGCTACATAAGCATTTATATTAATCCCAGCGGGACATCCGATTCGGCACGGGGCTTTGCCGCGTTTATCAATCACAAAGGCATTGGGAAAAGCTTGAGGATACGGCCTAAAAACCGCTTTGCGATTGCCAAGCTCGGCATCGAATTCATCAGGAAAACTTACCGGACAAACTTTTGCGCAATCGCCGCAGCCGGTACATTTTTCCAAATCGACGTATCGGGCTTTTCTGCGAACTTTTACTTTGAAATTACCCGCCTCGCCGCTGACATCTTGCAGTTCAGACCATGTAAGCGTATCGATATTTAAATGCCTGCCGCACTCGACAATTTTCGGAGAAAGTATGCACATCGAACAGTCGTTCGTGGGAAAAGTTTTATCCAACCTCGCCATATATCCGCCGATAGCAGGTGATTTTTCGAGCAGATATACCTTTTGGCCGGAGTCAGCCAAATCAAGCGAGGCCTGAATTCCTGCGACTCCGCCGCCGATAACAAGTACGGCTCCGACTTTATTCGACTGTTGGGCAGGTTTTATCACGACAAACAACCTTTATTTCGAAATCGACTTTTCGATTTTTGTTTTAACCGTATTAAATTCAGCTTTATCTTTCACAAGCAGATTTACCATATCACGCCTTATTTTCTGGGTAAATTCGTCAAGCTTTTTAACCTCTTCGAGCATCTGCTTATCGACATATCCTTCGGCAGCGGCCATCTCCCGCAATGCTCTCATAATATCCCTGAATTTTACATTCTGCGGACATTTGGCGGTACAAGAATAACACTGTACGCATCGCCAAATCACAGGCGAACTAAGAACTTCTTTTCTCATCCCAAGTATTACCTGACGGATTATTTTTCGCGGATTAAAATCAGCATCGACCGCAGATACAGGACAGCCTGCAGTGCATGTACCGCAGGAATAGCATAGTTTTATATTTTCACCGCCCGGATAGGCAGAGACATCATACTTAAAATTCGGGTCAAGATTTTCGGTGTTTATCTTTTCCATCTTTACCTCTTGAGTTTTGCTTTTTCAACAATTTCGGCAACCTTTTGTTCCCATTCGATTGCCATAATGTGAATACCGGCAATTCCTTTAATTTCTCTGAGCCGCTCTATCTGCTCCACACAGATTTTAATACCTTCAGCCGCGGTGTCTTGTGACTTGCCAAGCCGTTCGATATAAGAATCCGGCATAACTATTCCTGAGACCTTATCACGCATATATTTTGCCATACCGACTGACTTGAGCGGCGTAACTCCGGCCAATATTTTACATTTTTCGTGCAGGCCTTTATTTCGAACCTGTTCCATCCAATCAATAAACCGCTGCATATCGTAAATACACTGCGTCTGAATAAAATCGACGCCGGCATTAACCTTTTTTTCAAGACGAGCTGCCTGAAATTCGAACGGGTCGGCGAAAGGATTAGCAGCCGCTCCGATAAACATTCGAGGCTCTTTTATTTCAGCTTTCTTGCTGTTTCGTATTTCCTCTCCGTTTTGGAATACTTTTTTATCCCGCATATTTTTGACCATTTCGATTAGCTGAATCGAATCGAGGTCGTAAACCCCCTTGGCCTGAGGGTGATTACCGAAACAGGTATGGTCACCTGTCAGACAAAGTATATTTCTGATTCCCAGAAGATACGCCCCGAGAATATCACTTTGCATAGCAAGACGATTTCTGTCACGGCTTGTCATCTGAATTATCGGCTCTATTCCCATATCCAAAACCATTTTGCCGACCGCTATACTCGATACTCTGACAATTGCAGTCTGGTTATCGGTAATATTTACCGCGTCAACGTAACCTTTGAGCAATTCGACTTTAGTTTTAATAATTTCGAAATCGACGCTTTTCGGGGGGCCTAATTCAGAAGTAACTGCAAACTCACCGGCTGCGAGTTTCTTCTCGAGATTACTTGCCGATTTATATTCTGCTGTATCGTTCATAACTGGGTAATATCCTCCCTGCTAAGTCTTCTTGGCCCGCCGGAATGAGTTTTCGACCAGTCTCGCGGCGGAGTATTTTTCATTAGAACATCAGTTTTTCCCAGCCTTTTTAATCTGTCATAAATTAACTGCCAGCCGCATTCGCTATTTTCAGGGTCAACTTCACACATTCCATCGGCAGAGCCTCCGCATGGCCCGTTCAGAAGTGATTTCGAACATCTGGTTACCGGACAAACCCCTGCGAATATACCGAGCTTGCAATCCCCGCAGGCAAGGCAATTTTCACTCCACTGGCCGGCACCGTCGTTAGTCCCGCAGAACATCGTATTCAATGCCGGATAAACAGGTTTATCCGCGAATATCCGGGCGGCCATCTGAACACCGACCCCGCAGGCCATCGAAAGAATCGCATCACACGACTCGACTTGTTCTTTAATTTCATCGAAGAATTCGGCGTCGCATTGCCGCTCGATTGTATTTTCAATCACTTCGATACCTGCGGACATTCTCAAAATCGGTGCAAGTATCGCGACCTGACGCTCCCCGCCCGCAAGACAGACAGTAACGCAAGTACCGCATCCTAAAAGCAGGATTTTTTTGTGAGCTGCGATATATCCTTTTATTTCTTCTATTGGTTTTTGCTCGGCTACTATCATTTTTCTATTCCTGCCGCTTTTTTGGCGGACTCAACTGTATTATAAAGAAGCATTGTTATTGTCATCGGCCCGACTCCGCCGGGAACCGGAGTAATCAGGCTTGCTTTTTCTTTTACAGCCTCGAAGTCAACATCTCCAACAAGTCGGAATCCTGATTTTTTAGTTGAATCTTCAATTCTATTAACACCGACATCTATAACAACAGCGCCGGTTTTGACCATATCGGCGGTAATTGTATTAGGCCGCCCTGCCGCTGCGATAATAATATCCGCTCTTTTGACATGTTCGGCAAGATTCTTTGTTCGAGTATGACAGACGGTTACAGTAGCATTGCCGGTCTTGGCTTTTTGAATCAGCATATTCGCAACGGGCTTACCTACGATGTTGCTTCGGCCAACAACTACAACTTCCGCTCCGTCGAGCTTGACATTGCTTCGCAAAAGCATCTGGATAACACCATGAGGGGTACAAGGCAAAAATGCCCTCTCACCCACTACCATTTTGCCCACATTCATCGGATGAAATCCGTCAACATCTTTATCCGTGTCTATTGCCAAAAGCACTTTGCTTTCATTTATATGCTTTGGCAGCGGCAACTGTACTAAAATACCGTTTATTTTCGGGTCTTTATTCAGCTTATCCACTAATTTTAGCAGCTGTTCTTCGGAAGTGTCCACAGGCAATCGATTGTCATCGGAATAAATACCGATTTCTTCACAGGCTTTTTCTTTGGCGGTAACATACGATTTACTGGCTGGGTCATCACCAACCAGAACCACCGCCAGTCCGGGAACAATCCCCTTGTCTTTTAGCTTGGCGGTTTCTGATTTAAGCTCGGCTCTCATTTCGGCAGCAACCTGTTTACCATCGATGATTTTTGCTGTCATTTTCACTCCTTCACAAATTCCAAAAATTTCGCCGGTTCAACCGATGCTAATTCGAAGAAAGAAACTCTGCCCGAATCAAGCCCTGCTTTTTCTAACATATTTTTAATATAGGCAGTTCTTTTCGCAGCATAACTCGAACCGTTCAAATACTTGCAGTTTTCCTTATGGCAGGCGAAGATTTTTACCTTTTCGGCTCCGTCCTGCAATTGCCTTAATATGTCTTTCGGGTCAACCTTTCCCGCACAGGGAACCTTTATCAGCTTTGTATTTGCATCAAAATTACCTATCGTCTCAACTAAAGGATACGCTGAGTTTTCACACGCGAATATTGTTATCTTAGGTTTTTGCTCCATCGGCAAAACTGTTTTTTCCGCTTTATATCCGGGTAATTCGATAGCTCCGGCCGGACACTGAACAACGCATATCCCGCAGCGGCGGCAGCTAATTTGAGAAATCTTCACAGCCTCATTTTCTTTATCAATCGAAATTGCCCCGTGCGGACAGCTTCTTAAGCAAGTCAAACACAAGACGCATTTTTCCGCATCTACTGCTGCCGCATCAAGAGGAACTTCGATTTCTTCATTTTTCAAAAGCTGGTGTATCTCATAAGCCGCCGCTAATCCTTCGATTTGAGCGTCTCGTATATAACTGCTGCCTTTTGCCGAACCGATAACATATATGCCTTTGATATTGCTTGCCGCCGGTAACGTCCAAACATTATCAACTCCGATAGTATCTTCCGGCCCTGCCTTTAGGTGCTTAAATTTAGTCAGAATTTCACAAATATTTTTACCGGCTGCATCAGCTATTACTACAAGGTCAAATTCCTCAGTAAGCTCACAGCCCCCCACCCCGTCTTCGACTGTAATGGTTTTATTATAACCACTGTCTGAAATCACAGGCGGCTTATCATATTTAACTATCACAACCCCGGCCGCTCTTGTTTCTTTATATAATTTTTCTAATCCATAAGCAGCAGTTCTGATATGACTGCAATACAGTTTTACCTGAGTACCGTATTTTCGAACCAGAATTTTTGCCGCTGACATCGCCTCGCTGCATGCCGTCTTGTCCTGCTGTGCGAGTAAATCCAGAACTATTGCGATGCGATTTGGTATCCCTCTGGTATTATTGAGAAGTTTCTTCAAAACCGAATCTTTATCTTTAACATCAGAAGCCAAAACAATTGCTCCGATATTAATAATTTCTGATTTGCCGTTAGAACCGAATCGAACCTTAAAATCACCAAGCTCCCCTTCGACAGCTTTTAGAGCTTTGTAGCTTCTAATGTTGACACGATGGCCTAATTCTGAAAGTCCTGCGGCAGCCTCTATCATCGCATCGTCGCCGCCTAAAACCAGAACATCTTGATTAATAACAAATTTTTTAGTTTCAATTCCTTCCGAGCAATTAACAGCCGCCGCCGGTTGGTATCTATTATTTCTATAACGGCTTAAAATAGCCGTACTGACTGCCTGAGCTTGAGCGATACAATCTTTGATATCCTTGGGCCACTCACAAGTTCCGACGGTATAAATACCCTGCTTCTGCAAATCTGCCAGAGGCGATGATTCTTTAAGCCCGAAAAATCCATACTCATCAGCCGAAATTCCTAAGACATCAGAGACCATAACAGAATCAGCTCTCGGACGGATTCCGACCGAGAGAACCACCATATCAAAATCGGCCTTGAGAACTTGAGAATCATTATTTGAATTTGCGGATTCGGGAGTATAAGTAACAGTTACAGTACCATCTGCATTTTGATTCACCTCGTAAGGCCTCGAACGGATAAAGTTCATACTGCCGCGGCATTGATTATAAAATTTATTGAACGCCCTGCCGAAGTTCTGAATATCCATATAAAAAATAGTAACATCGCAATCCTGCTTGAGATATTTTGCCAACTGAGCGATTCGCAGCGCATATGAACAGCAAACAGCCGAACAATAATCGTTTTGCTCGGCTCGGCGATGAGTCTGGTCACTTCGAGAGCCGACGCATTGAATAAACGCAAGCCGCTTGGGCATCTGGCCGTCAGAAGGACGAGTCAATTTATTATGCTCAGCCAATTGCTTTTCAGCTTCGGCTCCGTCGATAATATTATCGCCTCTTCCATAACCCCACGCAGCGTCAATAGAAGCGTTATAAGAATCATGGCCGGTCGCGGCTATAATATTATCCACCTTAATTTCGCTGCGAGAATCGCCTTTTTTATGATGCAGAACGGCTGTATATAGACTCCCGTTAGCTCCTTGTTCAAGCTTCTCAAGCTCTGTATCAGTATAGATTTTGATATTCGAATAATTATTTATATTCCTGAAAACCTCGTCGGCAACGCAAACATTGCATCTCAAACAAACATCAGTCGCCTTGCAGCCCATTGCAGCCGCATGGCCGCCTATGCGATTTGCCCGTTCTACAAGATGCACATCAAAACCTGCAGCCGCTAACTTTTGAGCTGCAGTGCAGCCTGATATTCCCCCGCCAAGGATAAGAACATTCTTTGACTGGTTTTCAATAACCACTAAAAAACCTTTAGAACAAACCTCTTACTTTACCTGTGTTAACATCAACATCAATTTTTCTAAATGCCGGATCCGAACCAGTTCCCGGCAGCAGTTTAATATCGCCCGCAACAGGTACGATAAAATCGGCTCCCCGATAAATCAAAATATCCCTTATCGGAAGCTTCCAGCCTCTCGGGCGGTTCTTAAAGTCAGGGTCATGCGAAAGGCTAAGATGAGTCTTAACCATACAGGTACCCATTTTACCAGCCTGAGGGTCGGCTTCATAAATTTTCACTTTTTCCAAAGCTGAATCAGTATATTCTACCCCGTCGGCTCCGTAAACCTCTTTTGCTATAAGTTCTATTCTTTTTTGCAGAGGGGTATCTAATTCATAAAGAAAATGAAAATCGTTTTTCTCCTCAGCAGCTTGCATTACAGCTTCGGCTATTTCAATCGCGCCTTCGCCGCCTTTTAGCCAATGATTCGAAACCGCGGCCAATGCACCGTTTTGCTCGGAAATTTTGCGGACTAATTCGATTTCAGCTTTGGTATCAGTATAAAAACCGTTGATGCATACTACAGGACGAACACCGCTTTTTTTAACGGTCTCGATATGAGCGATAAGATTTTCACAGCCTTTTTCGACCAACCCAAGATTTTCCTCGGTATATTCACTGGCCAGCGGTATTCCCGGTTTTACCGCAGGGCCGCCGCCGTGCATTTTCAAAGCCCGAATCGTTGCGACTATTACAACAGCATTTGGAACCAAGCCGGACATTCGACACTTGAGATTCCAGAATTTCTCGAAACCAACATCCGCTCCGAAACCGCTTTCGGTTATATGGTAATCAGTTAATTTCGTCCCAAGCCGGTCGGCGATAATAGAACTTTGCCCGATAGCTATGTTTGCAAACGGCCCGGCGTGGACAAAAATAGGCTGCCCTTCGATTGTCTGCAGAAGATTAGGATTTATCGCTTCAACCATCCAAGCCGTCATCGCACCGGCGACTTCCAAATCCTCTGTTGTTACTTCTTTGCCGTTTTTGTCATAAGCTACGACAATTTTACCCATACGCTCGCGAAGGTCCTTTAAATTACGAGCTACCGACAGTATCGCCATCACCTCACTCGACACGGTTATCGCAAAACCCGACTGCATCGGATAACCATCCATTTTACCGCCCTTGCCGATATCTATATCACGCAAAGCCTGAGCGCAATAATCGATTACCCATTTCATCTGAACACGATTGGGGTCTATATCAAGCCGCCTGAGATTCCTTTTGGCCAGTTTGGCATCGTCATAATTACGCTCGTGCTGCATTCTGGCTGTCAAAGCAACCATCGCAAGATTATGGGCGTTGGCAATAGAATCTATATCTCCGGTCAAACCAAGCGAAAACGGAGCAAGCGGAATACATTGGGCAAGCCCGCCCCCTGCCGCTGAACCTTTTATATTAAACGTAGGGCCGCCGCTGGGCTGACGTATAGCGCCGGTTACACGTTTTTTTAATTTCGCCAAACCATCAATCAAACCTATTGTCGTTGTGGTTTTACCTTCTCCAAGAGGCGTAGGAGTAATAGCTGTAACATCAATATATTTGCCTTGAGGGGCATTTTTAATACGCTCAAGCACTTTCAAAAAATCTACTTTGCCCAATTTGTATCCATAAGGCAAAAGCTCCTGCCCATTCAATCCAAGTTCCTTGGCAACCTGAATGATAGGTTTCATTTGCTCTTCGGCGGCCTCGGCTATCTGCCAATCTTTCAATTTTGTCGGGTCCAGCTTCATTTATCTGCCTTTCTCATCTTCGACTGTTCAAGGTAATTTACTGATGCCTCAAAAAAAATAGGGCATACTTCATGCCCGTTTTCCACTACATACTATTATCCATAAAATAAGGCTGGACTGTTAGAACAACAGAGGTGATTTTTTGCACAATCTTGCTATTATAGCCCACCAGAGCTTAAAAATGGCTATTTTTGAGCCCTAAACGCTATCCGCCGCGAAGTTCGGCGATGCAATCTTTACAGAACAAATGCCCTGAATCAATCTTGGAAAGTTCGCTTAAAACGATATTCTCTTTGCCGCAGCAATCACAAGCAGCCGTCTGTTCCACCGTTTCAGCGGGAGCTTGGGCAGCAGATTCTGATTCTTTGAGTTCGGCTAATTTTAAAACCATTTCCTCACGAGCCGCCGCTTCGCTTCGGGCTTTTGCCTCGGCTTCTGCTCTGGCATGACGCTCGGTTTGAAAATCCTGCCGAAGCAGTTCGATTCCGTTTTTATATGATTCAATCTCACTTTTACTGTCAGCAAGAACCTGTTTCAATTCATTAATTTGCCGCTGGTAGTGCTGAGACTGCTGCTCTGCCTGTTCCAGTGACTGCTGCATCTGCTCTTTTAACAAATCCTGCTGCTTCTGTGATTTAGTTTTGATTTGTTCGATTTCATCGGTATATTGTGCGCGGCTTTGCTGTAATTGTTCTTTTAGCCTGTCGATTTCCTGCTTTACAGATTCATCGACCCCTGCAAGCGATTCTTCGTGCTCTTTCGTAAGCTGCTCAATTTGCATTTGATACGCTTCTAATTGTTCCTGCGAATCCGACAGCCGCTGCTCTGCTTGTCCGAGAGCTTGCTCCATCTGCTCCTGCAAAAGATTCCTTTGCTGCTGCGAATCTTGTTTGATTTGTTCTATTTCCAGAGCATATTTTTCCTTGCTCTGCTGTAATTTTTCTTTTAATCGGTTTATTTGCTGTTGTGCTTGTTCGTCAGCTTGAGAAATATGTTCTTGGCGTTCTGTTTCCATTTGCTCAAGCTGTTTTTGATAATCTTCGATTTGCTTTTGCGAATCCGCCAATTGCTGCTCTGCTTGTTCCAAACGGCCTCCAAGCTCTTCTGTTATTTCTGTAAGCTCTTGTTCGGATTTCTCGGATAATTGTGCTATTTGTTCAGCATAAGAATTTTTGCTTTCCTTCAAAGCCTGCTGTAATTTTTTAATTTCATCGGCATATTCCGCCTGCTGTTTTTGCAGCTGTCCCTGAAGATTTGCGGCTGCTTCTTCGTAGTCTGCTCGGGTTTTATCAAGTATTTGCTGCATTTTAGCAATTTGCTTCTTAGCCGAGCTGCCGTTAGATTTGATTAATTCTTCGTATTCTTGTTTGGCTTGCTCAAGTCTTTCCTGATAGCCTTTAAGTTCATTTTCGTGTTCGGCAGCCACAGCCGCTATTTGCTGCTGATAACTTCGTTCGTTATTTTCTAATTGTTCTGCAAGCTGTTGAATCTTCTGTTCATACTGTGATTCTATTTGCTTTGTTTGATTCTCGGCTCGGGCTTGCACCTGCTCGATTTGTGCATTCAACAGCCGTTGAGATTCGGCTCGCTCATTTTCGAGACGTTTATTAAACTCTTCTTGAATCTGGTCAATTTCCTGCGATGTCCGAGCCTGAATTTCTCCGATTTGCTGTTCACTTCGGGCGGCTTTTTCAGATGCTTGGGCCAACTGCTCCTGCAATTCTTTCTCAACCTGCTCGATTCTTTCTTGGGCTTGCTTATCTTTCGCGGCAATCTCACTTTCAGCCTGCTTTTTTATGCTCTGAATTTTTCTCTGAGCATCTTGCGTTATCTGATTTATTTGTGTTTGAAGTTCCTGTGCTTTCGCAGAATTTTCCTCGATAAGACGCTGAGCCTGCTCGAACTGCTCGGTACGTTCAGTAAGCTTATGGCTTAGCTGTTCTATCTGCTGTCCAAGAGCTTGCTGTTTTTCTTTGTAGCTGTTTTCGAGTTCAGAGCGGATTTGCTTTTCGTTTTCCAGTTTTTCCTTAAACTGACCCTTTGCCTGTGTCAGTAATTCAAGCTGATGCTCGAGTTTCAATTGTACTTTCTGAGCCTGATGAATCTGTAATTCGGCTTCTTCTCTCGATTTGATTTCCGACTCGAGCTGTTTTTCAGCTCGCTGCCTCGATTGAACCTGCTGCTCGATTTGCTGTTTGGCAAGCTCCAAAGAATGCATGTATGTTTGAGACTCGGCGGCAACCTTTTGATGAGCTTTTTGTGTCTCGGTAAGAATTTGCTGACTTTGTTCGACCTGCTGTTTTAATAAAGCAGTCGAATTTTCGAATTGTTTTCGCACAGCTCTTTCAGATTCCAATAAAGCTGCGGTATCTATTTGTTCCTGAACCAAATGTTTTGTTTTTGCCTGAAGTTCTTCCAGCAGCTTTTGCTTTTCCTGAATCTCTTCCTGAGTTTTGGTTTCAAGGAAAGCTTTTTCTTTCTGCTGCTGCTGAATTTGACTTTGTGCTTGCTCAATCTTCTGACGCATCTGCTCGATTGTACGGCTTGCTTCGGTAAGATGCTCTTTGTCTTCGGTAAGCTGCTGCTGAAGATTGGCAAGATTTTCACTCAATACCTGAATCTGATTTTGTGCTTCTGACTGCAATTGTATCTGCTGAGTCAATTGTCCTTCGACATTTTGTTTCTCGGCTTGGAGTTCTTTCACTTCTTTCAGTGCATTTTCTTTAGCTAAGGCATTTTCTTTGGCTATTATCTGAGCAGCATTGAGCTTTTGAACATAATCTTCGATGCGTCTATTAGCCAAAGCTTTAGCTTTCGAAACCGCCTGAGCCTTGCGTTTTGCCTGCTCATTTAGTTTCGCTTGTGTTTGCAATTTAACTTCGCGCAGATTATTTTCGGATTCTTCTATCTGTGCTCGAGCTCGAGCTGCCGCTTGCCGCTGTTTTTCAAGCTGCTGTTCCGTGTCATTCAAGACCCGCTGAGTCTGGCTGAGGCGATTTGTTAGTTCTTTTATCTGTTGAGCATATTCTTCATTACGCTGCTCAAGATTTTCGTTTAACGCTGCGATTTCTTGAGAGTATTTTACACGAGTCTGCTCAATCTGTTCTTTTAAAGTTTCTACAGCTTCTTCATGTTCGGATTTTTCCTGACCAAGCTGCTGTTCGAGAGCATTTATAGACTGCTGGGCCTGATTCTGAATCTGAGCTATCTGGGATTTATTCTGAGCTTTTAAAACTTCTATCGACTCATTATACCCAGCCTCTGCGGCCTGCATCTGTTCTTGAAGCGACTTAATTTCACTTGCCGCCTGAGTCTGCAATTGATTTACCAATTGCTCAGATTCGGCCTTAACTTGAGCCAACTGTTCCTCATACTCGCGCTGCACCCGTATGTTATTTTGCTGATTCTCGTTTTGCCAAACAGTCAGTTTATTTTCAAGCTGCTCCACTATTTCGGCATGTTCAGCCTGAATCTGCTCGATTTGCCCGGCAGTCTGTCTTTTTATTTCTTCAATGTCACGCTGTGAGCGGTCATTTGCAGAATCGACTTGCTCATTCATTCGTTCTGTAAGCTGCAAAGCAAGCTCTTCGGATTCGTTCTTAATCCGCTCAATTATTTCGGCAGTTTCACTTTTCGTCTGTTCGACAAGCCTGTCATATTCTTCAGCCTGTTTTTTATAAGACTCCGCCGCTTGAATCTGCGATTCAATTTCCTTGCGCATCTGAAGAATCATCTCACCCTGAGATTTAAGCTCACTCTCAGCTCCGCATCTATGCTGATATTCTGTTTCGAGCTTTTCTATATTTTCGTCCAGAGCCTTCTGCAGTTGGCTGATTCTGCTTTCATTCTCGGAAACAACCGCGATTTTTGCATCAAGCTCTTCTTCTAAACCATTTTGTATCTGTTTATAAGTTTCAATTTCTTCGGATTGTTTCTGAAGCTGATTGCCAAGCTGCTCGACAGTTTCGTCGTATCGAGCCTGCATACTTTCAATCTGTTCTTTGGTCTTGGATTCATTGGCCAAGATTTGTTCGTCAGCCTGCGACTGAATCTCACTTATTTGTTTTTGCGTCTGAACCTGCAGCTCTTTCAATTGTTCTTCAAGCTCAGCTATTTTTTCTTGCGATTCAGCCTCCAGTTTTTTTAGACTGCCGGCAAGTTTTTCGGCTTTTTCCTGCGCTACAATCCGAGCCTGCATCTCATGCTGAAGTTTCTGTTCAATCTCCACACGGGCTTGAGATTGAGCTTGCGCCTTCTGCTCTGCCTGATTTTTCGCCCGCTCATAAGCACCGAGCCGTTTTTCATATTCCTTTCTAACACCGGAAATCGTTTCATCTGACTCGGCTTTAAATTTAGAAATCGTCTGAGCGGCATCAGCTTTTATTTTCGTTATAATATGCGCCGCTTCGGTACGGGCTTTCTCTCTTTGTTTAGAAATTTCCTCCGCTGCCTGAGCCTTGGTTTTGGCAAGCTCGTCGACATAATGAGCTAATTGCTGTTCGGTTTGAACCTGAACCTGTTCGAGCTGCTCCTGCAATTGCTGCGATTTAGCCTCTTCGTTATCACGTGCTACAGTAAGCTCGAGTATTTGCTCTTTGGCTTCATCGAAAAGATGCGTCTTTTCATCAAGATTTTTCTGCAAAAGCTCCCTCTGGCCATCTGTAATTTTAACCTGCTCGGCCAGCATCTCGATTTGACTTTTCAGTTTGCGCTCGCGCTTCTCGCCCTCAGCGACAACCTCCTCCATCATCTGCTCATAAGACTGCTTTTGCTGCAATGACTGTTGGTGCATTTGAGATATTTCTTTTTCAGCCTCGAACTGAGTTTGTTTTATCTGCTGATGAGACTCGGCTTTTAATTGCGATACCGATTGCTCATGTTCGGACTTAAGCTGGGCGATTTGCTTTTCATAATCCTGTTTTGTCTGCTCGGTTTGGCTGATAAGCTCTTCAATTTGACCTTCGTACTCAGCTTGTAATTTTTGCTCTTTCTGTTCCGCCTCGGATTGCATCTGCGAAACAAACTCCTCGTGCTCGCGGTTAAGCTGCTCTATTTGCGACTCGTAGGACTGAGTCGTTTGCTTTAGATTTTGGGCGAGTTCTTCGGTTATCTGCGAATTTTGTGCTTTTAAGTTTTCTATCTCTTCGGCGTGAGATTGTCTTTCCAGAGCGATAGCCTTCTCCGCTTCGTCTTTTGTTTGAGCGATTTGCTGCTGACTTTGCATTTTAATATCAGCCAAATCCTGCTCATACGAAGCTTCGAGATTGTTTATTTTCTGCTGACTATCGGAACGAACTGCGGCGAGTTTTTCAGCATAATCGGCACTGACAGTATCCATCTCGTCTTTATGCTCGGTTTTTAATTGCTCGATTTCACCGCTGTATTGCGATTGAAGCTGTGATATTTGCTTTTCATAAGACTGCTGTGTCTGTTTAATTTCGGCATTTAAACGTTCGATTTGACCGGCCGCGTCCGAGCGAATCTGTGAAATTTCCTCATCTGCAAGACTTCGGACCTTTTGCATTTCCAGATTAAGCTTATTTATCTGTTCCTTTGCTTGAGCTTCGGTTTGTTCAAACAGCTCGGTCAGCTCGTCTATCTGCCTATGAGCCTTTATTTTCTCTTTTTCCTGCTTTTGAGCCTCCAGCCTCGCCTTATTAGTCTGCTCTGTTTGAGATTTTAGCTGCTGCGATAAATCATCTATCGCCTTTTGATACTTATCTGCAGCTTGAACCGATTCGGCCTTGGTTTGCTCGATTATATCGTTAAGAGACTTTTCACTCTGCCGAGCCTGCATCTGAATCTCTTCGATTTTTTCCGATGATTCAGCTTCGATAGATGCAATTCTGGCTTGTGTTTCAGACTGCAATTGTTTTATATAACTTTGATGCGACTGCTCCTGCCGATGCATTTTTTGGTCAAGCTCGTTTAACTGCTTCTGCGATTCTTCTTTAATCATCGCAGCAGCCTGTTCGTACTCGGCATTTAACTGCTCAACCTGCTGTTCATACGCCTGCCGGCTTTTTTCTAACTGCTCGTTAAGCATCGCTGCGGTTTGCTGCGATTCGGCCTTAATACTGCTTATAGTCTTTTCATAATTCGAGGTTAACTGTTCTGTTTGCATCTGATAATCAGATTCAAGCTCACTGATATATTCCTGATTATCTTTTTTAAGCTGATTTATCTTGCTGTCAAATTCTGCCTGACGCAAATCCAGCGTTTGCTCATAATCTTTTCGTGTCTTTTCAAGCTTATTCTCTAATTCTAAGATTTTTTCAGAAGATTCCTGTTTAATCCGAGCGAGTGTTTCTTCGAACTGCTCCTGTTTATCGGCCAATTGCTTCTTGGTTTGCTGCTCAATTGCAAGAACAGCCTTTTTATTTTCCTCATTTAATACACGAATCTGCTCGGCGTAATCCTTTTCTATCTTTTCTGCCTGCTGCTTCTGCTCGGTAATCTGCAATTCAGCCTGAGTAAGAATCTCTTCGATAGCCTTTTCTTTTTCCGCATCGAGCTCTTTTAGCTGCTCGGTGTGCTGCTTTTGCAAAACAACGATTTTCTTTTCCAAACCATCTATAGTCTGAGACCTTTGCTCCGCAAGATTCTGGGAATTTTCAAAAGCCTCTATCTGTAAAGTCAAACGCTGTTCCAGCTCAGATGCTTTTTCAGAATAATTTTTGGCTTTGGCTGCAGCCTCAATCGCTTTTTGCTCATAATTTTTACATTCCTGCTGCGCCTGAAAATTGGCTTTATCGCTTAATGAAGCTTTTTCCAAAGCCTGCTCTTTTTCCTTAATAGCCGTCTGCGCAACCGCGTCAGCCTGTCTGCGAAGATTCTCTTCATCTAAAGATTTCTGGCGAGCCTGCTCGGAGATTTCTTTATATTCGGCAATCTTTTTATCCGCCTCAGCCTGAATCTCGGATATCCGCTGTTCAGCCTGACTTTGAGCAAGACGATTCTGCTGCTCGATGGTCGCCGCAGTGCGCTGCTGGATAAGACTCAAAGCTTCATCGTAAGAGGACGATTTTTCCTGTAATTCCGCCTTGGCAGTCTCGGACTGCCGAACCGCCGAAGCTGCCTGCTCCTGCGACTGCTGCCTCGTACGCATCTCTGTGGCAAGTTCGGTCTCTAATCGGCTAAGCTGTTTCTCAAGCTCCGCTATTCTGGCTTCGGCGGTACGTCTGGCTTTAGCTTCCGCCTCGGCCTTTTTTTCAACTTGAGCCTTACCTATCCTCTCAATCTCAAGTCTCGCCTGACGTTGAGCCTTTTCTTTGGCACGCTGTTCGGCAAGCTGGCGGTCCCTTTCTTTTTTCTCCGCCCTTTCTGCCGCACGAGCCTGAGCCTTAGCTTCCCGCTCGCGCTGCCGAGCCTTTCTCAAATTTATACACGGAACTTCCGGATGAAAAGGCCAATGCTTATCCCCGCAGATAGGACAGGTAGGAACAAATTTTTCATTGCGGGATTTCGAATCAGAATCAGTCGCGCCGTTCGGCAAACTCTGCATTAAAGGTATATTACGGCGAATCTTGACACCATGCAGAGGATGTATTTTTGAAGATTGTTCGGCAGAATCGCTCTGCTTGTCAGGGTCAACTTGTTTCTCTCTTTTCCAAATACTCATGGCGTATCATCACACAGCATAATGACAAAATCGTAGGGCTGGTTCAGCGGAGGAACCTTCAACCCGCTCCTGCGGATTAATATAACAATTCAGCCCATTCTTATCCACAGATTTCACGAAGTTAAACAGATTTTTTCTGATTATAAATTCGATGAAAAGACAGGTGTGAATAAGACCTTGTTATGCAAGGAGTTACAATCTTTTTTTAAAAATCGAAAGAACAAAAACAAAGGACAATGATTTCAGGCTGACCGAATGTTCGGATATTTTAAGGGTTTGGCTGTCCTTTACAGGATTTGAACCGGCTTTAACAAATAAAAAGGCCCTCATTTAAAAACCAGGGCCTTTTAAATAATCTATATAAACCTAAATTATTTTTTTGCTTTTTTCTCTTTCTTTGGTTTTTCTTTTTTCGCTTTAGGAGCTTTAGGCTGTTTTTCTTTTTTGACCTTCGGCTGTTTCGAACCGCCTGCCATAAAGCCCATAATCATAAAAATAAACGCCAAAACAAACACACCGCCAAGAACATACAGCATAATATTTCTGGTTTGCCGTAATACAGTCGGCATCATATCGAACAAACCCGCAATCGCTACCAGTGCCGTATATATTATTAAGATAAACGGCAAAAACAGCATCATACCAAACCATCCGCTCGATGCATCCGGTTCGGGTTCAACATATCCCTGAATTATAGCCGCGGGCTGCTGAACGGCTGCGGCAAGACCTACATCCGCAATCGATTCGGCTTCAGCGGCAACCGCATCGGCAGGAATCGCCGCCGATGCAGATGCATCAGCCGCAATAGGAGCCGCCGCACCATCCTGTTCGGGAGTATAAATCTCATCAAGAATACCGCCGAGAGAAGTATCATCGGCTTGAAGCGACAGGTCAAGAAGACCCGAGCCGCTGCCGAATGTATCAAGATTGACATCTCCGTCGATTTCATCTACACCCGAAGATGAAGTACCAGTACCAAGAGAATCTAATGACGCGGTCTCGCTGAGTGTATCATCGATTTCCTTTAGAGATGAACTTGTTTCATCAAGCACATTAATTCCCTCTTCGGGAACCTGTGTATCAGCATTTGTCAAATCATCTTCAAGACCTGAATCCGAACCGCTATCACCGGATAAAATAAGGTCTTCATCGGACTCAGCAGATTCAGGCTCCAGCTTGCCGGAATCTTCGAAAGTCGCCTCTTCCGGCATCGGCAAAGGTTCCTCCATGGGCAAGGAATCCTGTGAATTATCCTCCTCGACCGGTTCTAAAAGCATATCTTCATCAAGCCCGCCGTCGGAGACCGAAGCGGTTATACTCGTATCATCGGCAAGAGCGTCAACCTCGCTAACCTTAAACAGAAGATTCGCTCCGTCACGAAATTCGCGCAGTTTGCCCTGCTCGACAAAGCCTTTTATCTGCTCATCTGAAACGCCGAGCTTTTCCGCTGCCTCTTTTAATGAATAAAACATACCGGCCATAATTTTCTATTCTCCCAAAAACAACATTATTGTTGTTATCGTCAAGAAACGACCATAGACTAAAAAACGTTTGCCCCAGCTCAAAAAATTTCTCTCTGTTAACGTTGGTGCCAATCCCCAAACACACAGCCCCAAAATACCGTCCCAAAACTCCGGTTCGGATTACATTGGCTGCCTATGGCCTTATTAAAGGCCTTAAAACCGCCTCAAAACAGTATTATAATCTAAATAACCCCCTTCTGCAAGTCAATTTTGCCTAAACTAAACCCGCAAAACGACATAACCCAAGGCTATCACGTACCTGTATAGTTATTGCAATATTAAGGATTCTAAAGTACAATAGCATTTTTATTCGTTGTTCTGAATATTATCGGGGTGTAGCTCAGCTTGGCTAGAGCGCCTGGTTTGGGACCAGGAGGCCGTAGGTTCGAATCCTATCACCCCGACTTGACTGGCAGGGCTTAAAATCTGCCAGTCAAATACAGCAGGTGAGTATTAGAACAGGTGAACAGTAAACACAAAGAGGATAGCAGAACAGGCCGATAGCGAATGGCTTGTATGTTCGAGAATCTCAAAGTATATCAAAAAGACATTAATTTCCCCGACCAGATAACTTCACAAACTCAAAAATTTCCTCGGGGCTACAGCCGTATGCATAAAAATTTACGGATTTTTTTATTTTAATCATTGACAAATAGGAACGATTACTATATAGTAATCGCATGAAAATTAAGCATGAAGAGCTAAAGAAAATATTTTACGATAAGTGTTCCGCGAATGGGCTGAAGATTACCCCGCAACGCTCGCTCATCTTTGACGAGCTCGCTAAGGCGACGGATCATCCCACCGCTGACGCTATATACAAACGTGTAAGAAAGACTTTATCTAATATTTCTTTTGATACTGTTTATCGAACATTGTTGTCATTTACTGAAACAGGCATAATTAATATAGTGCAAGGAACAGGCGAGCAGAAGCGTTTTGACCCCAACTTGCACCAGCATCATCATTTTAGATGTCTCAAGTGTTATACCATTTATGATTTCGAAAATGATGCTTATAATGATATAGCTGTTCCCAAGGCTGTGCAGAGACAAGGAGTCATTATCAATAAGATGGTAGTATTGGAAGGTATCTGTTCGAAGTGTAATAAAAAATAATATTTTTTTGCCTCTTGAATAGTAATGATTACGATTTAGTAAACAGGCGTCAATTAAAGGAGGTGATTGATTAAGAAAATAAAGAGTAATTAGCCGTATGAAGTAAATAATATAATACTATTAATATTAACCAAAAGGAGTAAACTATTATGTCAAACGACAAGTACACATCTATCGTAAACCTTGACTTCCAGTACGCACATAGGTTTATGAAGTGGCCGAGAGAAGCAAAGCACCTTCACGGGCACTCAGGTCTTTTAACGATTGAACTTGAAGACACCGTAGACCCGGTAACTGGATTTGCACACGCTTGTAAAGATGGCTTCAAAAAGGCATGGGAAGTTTGTGACCATTTCCATCACGCAACATTGTTTCAAGAAGGCGACCCGCTTCTTGACGCGGTTCTTGCCGTATACAAAAAGGAAGGAATTAATAACGACCCAAAGAATTGTGTTCCTCTTAAAAAGATAGACCATGAACTTGCTTGGTCATACCCGGAATACAGAATCGTTGTGACCAAAAAAGTTTCTACTTGTGAGAATCTTTGCGAGCTTTTCCACGCGCTTCTTAAAGACAAGATGCCAATCAAAAAGATTACTTTCCGCTCATCTTCTATGAATGCAGCATCGAAAGAGTTTAAGTAAAAAAGGATTGGTTGGAATGTTAAACAAAGCTCTTGAATTGGAATATGCGGCGAGGTTCCAATATCTCGCTTATGCCGAAGCTTTAAGCGGTTTTGGGCCGAACCGGTAATTGATAGGCCAAAAGAGATTGCCGGTTACGAGCAAAATACTACCAGCGGCGTAAAAAACAAGGTCAACGATTAGCACAAACGCCCAGTCATGCAAATGGCTGGGCGTTTTCATAGCCCGCTGTTATCAAAGACTTACGGCGTTTTTACCGCCCCTTCGCCAAATCACTCTGGTTTTAACTGAAGTTCTCTGTTATTATTCAGGCCGATTTCTAAAAATGCGGTCAGTAACGGTTCAAAAAAAAGAAAAGCTTTAATTGAGAAATGCTTAAAATGACTGGGCCCGCAAGGATTCGAACCTTGGACCAATGGATTATGAGTCCACTGCTCTACCGCTGAGCTACGAGCCCCAAAAACGCCCCGATAATTTATACGAAAAGGCTAAGATTTGCAAGAATCATTTCGCCCTGTTTTGACAAAGATTAGGACGCTTGAACAGGCCAAATCCTAAAATCACCGCTGCAATGAAGCATCCCGAGCATATACAGCATACCGTTATAATAACGATACTCACCTGTCGGAATAGGCTCATTCCATAGTGCCCTTACAAAATTTTTCGCTCGCGGATGCGTCGCAGCCAAGCTTCCGACTGCGTTCATAGCCACTAATCCGGTCGAATGGTCTGTTGTTAATCGTACGCCTTCGAGTGTATATTGGTCGGCGTAAGTATGCATGCCCTCGGATTCGAAAAAGGCTTGCAGAGTATCACTTAATCGCTGCTGACCGCTGTCTTTGGCCCACCAAGCCCAATCCATAGACCAATTCATTACGGTCCGCCAAGCGTCATATTGAAAATGAATAGAATTAGGATTCCACTCGACGGCAGCCCAAGGTTTGCATTCGAAATCGGCATATTCCGGCGAAAGTGCGGTATCGGGATTGGTAACACAATGGAAAAATTTACGGCTTACCTCGGCCGCCTTAGCCCAGAATGCCCTGTCCGCTTTGGGTCCCCACAAAGCCCAAAGTTCGTAGAATGCCGGCAAATGGTACGAAGGGTCGGTAAAATTACTAATCGTATCGACAGGTGAAAATCTTACCATCTTAGACTCAGCGTCGAAAAGACTTAGCGTTGTCCTTATCCCTCGAGTCGAAAGCCCGGTAATAGGTTCGCGATTTTTCATATCATCGAGAATCTTATCCGCCCATTTTTGATAATTATAAATTCCCTCGCCGTTACCCCAGCGTCCGGCTGCGAAATAAAGTGACATCGCAAAATACTCTTCGCCGTCCGGAGCAGGCAAATCGTCGTTAACTTTGCCGTCGATATCGACCGACCAGCAAAAATATCCTCTCCCGGGATGGTCGGGCTTATCGTTATACATATAAGTCTTAGCCCAATTCCATATAGCATCAAATTCGGCTTTTTTGTCCAACTGGACGGCAATCATCATGCCGTAAGACATACCCTCGGAACGTACATCATCATTGTGTACGTCGAGTATATAAGCGAGCGGCCCGTTTTTATTGCTTCCTGCCGGATAATAAAGTCTTTGTGTATCAGAGTCTCCGTAGAAAAGCTGCTTAAAAGAATTTTCGATTTTAGCGGCTACTTCATCAGAGCTGTAACCCGCTTCGACAAATAAATTGCGATATTGACCTGTTTTAAAAGCTCCCATACTTTTTTTTTGACCTTCCTCAGAAATAGTTTTATCGGCAGTTTTGCCGGTTCCACGATAGCTTTGCGGCGGTCCCAAGTAACTCGGTTTTAAACCGCCGGTATCAACCATAATTTTCTCCAAAACGACGCCCGGGTCAACCATCCATATTTTAAGGGTGTGATAACCGGCTTTATCCAGAGTATGCGTGCTTTTGCGTACCCGCACATTATTTCTTACCGAATCCTGCCAATCATTATTAGAATAATCGACGACATAATCCTTGTCCACAAGCGTTATAATCTGCGGCTGTTCGTCATTAAATGACACCGCATAGCGTAAATCTCTATCCGGAACAAAATTCAGCGTCGAAGCGAAAATTCCGTGCACTTCGACCTGGCCGGGGTTGAATATATACATTTTATATTCCAAGCATGGCGCATCTTTCGGAGGAGTCACGCTATCGGCGGTAACAGGAAAGATTGACATCGCTGATAAAGTCCTGCCATAGTCCTCTATTTTTTCCCAGCTAACTTTGGGGGCATCTATTTTCTTAGTGTAATTTTCCGCTTCTATCGAGACATAACCGTTCTCTTCGACAAAACCTTTCAAGCAATCTCTTGTCGGTTCGGTAGGATTGAAAATCGGCACTTTAACAGTCACTTGTTTCTCATTTGCACCGGATATTATAATATCACCTTGGTTTTTCCCTTGCGGGGCTTTTTCCCAATCTATACCGACCCATAGACACTGTTCTTTTTCAATTTCCCCGCTTGTCGAACTAAGAGTAATCCAAGACTCACTGGTTTTAGCAGAAAATTCGAACGGTGTTTTTCCCCGATTAAATACATCGATAAAAGTGTTCTGCTGACTAAATACATTCAGCTCCGGCAGAACAGCATCGTCGGAGGAACTCAGCCAAGTATTAAAAGAGCCTTCGATGGCAACAGCCATCTCCGCTTCGTCAGGGACATTCACGTCTACCACTTGCGGCATATTATTTTGCGGCGGCGGATTCCATGAAGTAAAACCAATACGAACAGCGTCCATCATATGATTCCATTTACCGTCCGCCATTACCGTATTGTAATAATTCGTCAAATCCGCATCAGATTTGAACAACGCATGAGCCTGCGCCGCATAATCATTTGCGCTCGCACGTCTTTGCCGGGCATAAAGCCTGTTCTTTGCAACAGCTATATAAAGGTCTGTAACTTGAGCAGTCGCCTTAATCGGATAAAGCAAAAGCTGGAAAAACGCGTCTTTGTAATTTTCAGGCAGGCTGTTATAAATTTTTTCCGCTCTTGCGGTAAGCTCTTTATACTCAGCCGAGACCCTGTCCGCTTCGCGATAATGAATCAGGCTATATATAGTCGGGTCAAGAAGCTCAGGTTTTCGCCGAGCGGTGTATTTTGTGTACAGCGTCATCATTTCCGCAATTTCCGCAGCGTGTTTTTCACCAAACTCCCGTTTAGCCCAAAGACGCGTATAATCGCTCACTTTTTCTCTGGTCCATCTTTGAGGGTCCCATCCGTAAGTAATAAAAAATTCCATGGGAAATTCCATTGGCTTCAGATCGCCCACATTAACAATCCAAATTTCGGTCGCTCCGTAGTTCCATGCAAGGTTCATCTGTTCCCAAATCTTTGTCAGCGGAGTCGTATTCAGCCATTCGTATGAACGCGGCCCGCCGTGAAAATCAAAATGATAATACACCCCCGCTCCGCCCTGTCTTTTGCGTTCTTTTTCCGTTGGCAGCCTTCTTATATTTCCCCAGTTATCATCGCACCAAAGTATCGTTATATCTTCCGGAATATGCAAACCCCTCTCGTAATATTCCTGAGTTTCTTTATAAGGACACCACATCTGCGGCACCTTGGTTACATCTGGGTTTATTTCCTCGGCAATAATTTTACGCTGGTAATCTATAATTCCTTCCAGAAACTTCATCGACTCTTCCACCGTGCCGTTCGGAAGCATCGGCGTATCATCAGCTCCGCGAAGACCGATTGTGATTATGCTTTCATAATCTTTATTGCGACTGATTCCCTCCCGCCAGAATTTACGAAGAGTATCGGCATCGGTATAATAATTCCATTTCCGGTTATGCCTTCTATCCCATTCCTTCTGCGCTCTTAGCATCGGTTCCTGATGAGAAGTCCCCATCACAATACCGTATTCATCGGCAAGCTTGGCATTATTGGGGTCATCTTCGTTGAATGCGCTGTTCCACATCGCAGGCCAGAGGTAATTACCTTTTAACCGAAGTAAAAGCTCGAACACTTTTGTATAAAGCTTACTGTTAAAACCTCCGAACTTGGCGGTAGTCCAGCGGCCCATCGCCGGCCATTCGTCATTAATAAAAATACCTCTGTATTTGACCATCGGAGGTCCTTGGACATATCGTCCGGCTTTTATATAAACAGAATCATTATGCACGGTCGGAACATCCGCCCACCAATACCAAGGTGAAACGCCGATTTGCTGAGAAACATCATAAATACCGTAAATCGTCCCTCTTTTGTCACTGCCGACAATAACAAGACCGCTTTTTATGCCTTCCATCGGCTCAGGAACAACCTGAATGATAAAGGACTCCCATTTGCCCGATATAGGCGATACATCAACTTTGCCGTTTCTTACTAATTCATCTATGAATCGGCTCTTGCCGATTGTCCCTATGATAATAACATCTTCTCCGACATCAGCTTTATCATTTAAAAGCTTGGGAGTATTTTTAGCAACACGGTTAATATCCTCTTTCAAATCGTCAGCGGCACGCAAAACCCCCTTGTAATCCTGCGAATCCGCTAAAATATCTGCAAGATGTTCTTTCTCGGCAAGCCGGAAACTGCCATCGCTGGGAGTATTTTCCACATATTTTTCCTGTCCGATTGAACAAACTGCTTGATTGATTGGCAAAAGACAAATTGAAATGAACAAAACTTTCAGAACCAGACTGTTTTTTCGCATAATGTACCCCCATCACGCGATTTCAAATTAGATTTAGATACGATTTATTCAGACTCCAAGCCGGTAAATAGTTTTTCAACCGTTTTTCAGCCCTATATTCTATATCTATGCTATTAGAAAGCAGTATGTTCGATTTATTTCATTAAAGCCGTTAAATAAGATTGCAGCAGCTTAGATTCTATTTTCGAGGAGCCCTTTTTCTTTTGGAGCTCTTTAATATGCTGCATAACTATTTGCGTTAATATCGCGCCCGGCCTTGGGTACGCAGCTACGATATAATGCGGCCCCGGAGAGGATTCGCCTTCTTCCTGTTCCATTTCCGCCCTCAAATTGTCCGGACTGATTAAAGAATTAGCATAATCGAAAATCACCTTATCCATAACCTTATAGACTTCTTTGCTTTCTTTTGTCATTCCGTAATAATCAAGAAGCTGCGCAAAAACATAATTCGAAGTTGTGTAAACATCTTTTCCTTGGTCCGATTCGACCGGCTCGCCGTCCTCGGTTCGCGTCATACACCAGCCCATAGTTGTTCTGTTATTATCATAAATAGTCTTGAGAATCTTTTTGGCTCTGTCCTCAGAGATGAAAGATTCTTCGCCCATCGCTATCAGCGCCCATATAGCATCGAGCTGATTAATCCATGTATCTGTATTTAACTTGCCTGTTTCAGGGTCATAGCAGGTAACATAATACTGAAGTCTTTTGCCTTGGCTGTTTTTGTCGTCTCTCCAGAGATTTTCGAGGATATCGGCGGCCTGTTTGAAATTCTGTTCGTATTGTTTTTTCGCCGCGGTATCTTTCATCATATCAGCCATAATTATCATAGCCTTGCAGCCGGCCATAAAGATAGTTATATCGTAAGCATCGATACCGAATAACGGCAGATTATCGAATGTATTTTTAACTTCGTGAGGATAACCCTCAGGCACACCGTCGCCGTCGATATCAAGCTCTTTTAAATGCTCGAATCCGAATTTGAGGGTTTTCCAATTTTTCTTCAAAAATTCCGTATTCCCCAAAAACTTAACATTACGAAGAACTCTGGTTGCCAGTTTCGGGAACAGGTCAATCCAATAATTATTATTATACCAAGCGTAATCGCTGACATTACGCAGAGCATGCCCTTTCGGCAAAGCTCCCAAATCATGAGCTACGCTGCCTTTGACTTTAAAATCATCTCTAATCTGAGTTAAAGACACGCCCTCATACGCTTCAGGATGCTCTTCGAAATGCTGGCGGGCTTCGGTGAAAGACGCGTGAACATGATAGAAACGTTTCTTTTTGTCTTCGGCCAAAATAGAATTTATGAAACTTTGGCAAAGCTCTTCTTCGATATTCGGGAAAAGAAACATTAAGACCATCGAATACCAATCCACATCGGAAGGATTGATATAAGCATAATCGAAGCACTCTAAAAATCTCGCACGCTCGTTACCTTTATTATCCTCGACCCATACAGCGGCATTCGACAGAGGGAAACTGAATTCGTTGAAAATTAAGCGAGTTACTCTTAAAGCACCGGCTCTGTCATTTTTATATGAGGGACTTTGCTGTATCTGCTCATAGATTCTGTTTTGAATTGTCAGTGTGCGCGACAGCCATTTCGGATAATTCTTCAGGGCAACTTTCGTCATATCCAAAGCCCTGTTTTTCTTATCCTTGAAATAATGGACGTATTTACGGTCGAAGGTTTTTCCGTCAATAAACCTCTGCTGCGGGAAATCCAAAACAATCGCAACCGGAACAGTCATCGAGGCCTTTGGTTTCAAAGTGAACGTCACGCTGACCGCCGCCCCGTAATCCTGATTCAATATCGCGTCTCTCTTTTCATAAAAACTTCCGTCGCGATTAAGCAGCAAATCTTGTTTAAGTCTGTTCAGACAGAAATAAGGCTGAGTATCAACACTGGCGCCTTTGATTTGCGGAACTGCAATTACCATTCGGTCTTGACATTCCTTACTCGCCATCAAAACGCCTTTTAATCCGGCTTGGGCAAAAGCCTGATGAGAATGGCCTTTTATCGGAGTCGCACACAAATAAACGGTATCTTGGTCGGTCGGCTTCAATTCCTTCTCCTGAAGATTAACAAGAGAAGGTCTCGGTATAACCAACGTTACCTGATGAGCTTTATTCGAAGAGTTTACAACCTCGAACTCTTCCACGCTAAGAGGCATGGCAGCTTGTTCATCACCGGATAAAAACGGAGAAATAAATCTTCTGGCTACACTCACTTTGCCCAGTTTATAAACCATTTCCAGCAGCGGTGTAGCAATTGAAATCGAAGCAGTCTTTTCTGCTGCCGCAGGATGGTAATAATTTCTCAGAGCTGGTACGTCATCAGGGCCTTCGACAACTTTCGGGTCCTTTGTAGTCAGCATCGCAAATTCTTTATCGTCGATTCTGACAAACGGAGCCGAACCGAGCTGGATCGCATTTTGATTTAATAAAATGATTCTTCCTGCGTTATTTAGCCTGTTATACAAACCTTCAGGAGATATCCCTACCGAACAGGTCGGAGCCCCGCTTATCGCAATCGTATGAGGAAATTGCAGAGTTTTTGACATGCCCTGAAAATGGACAGTCATTTGGTTTTCTTTGTAAATTTTCGAAATCTGCGAACCTGAAACAGTGAATACGTCGCCAATCTTCAAACCTTGTACTCGAGGCATTTAGAAAATCTCCTTCGAAAAATTTCAATTTTCTGGGCCTATACAACAGGCTAAATTACAGGATTATTTTTTTACTACGAACCGCTCAAACCAAAAGGATTGGCCTTGGCGGCTTTGAGTTTCTTCATCGGTATAGACTTTTGGCCCTTAATTTTAACAGGCACTTTTGTCGAGGCCGGCGGCTTAATTTTGCCGAAAATCACGCCCGCAGAAACCCTAATAGAATCCGGCGTACCGCTGAAATTACATACTACTGCATCGGCTTCGTCGGTTGTCCCTTCTACATACGGGAAATTCGTCATAACCACCAGCTTATGTCCGGCGGCTTTGAGCTTCTTGGCAAGCAATTGATTGTTGCCCGTCTTGACGATTCGGGCGTAGTAATTTGTCATTACCACAACATCAGCCTGCTTAGCAAGCTTTAGACATTCGTTGATTTCATCCTGAACCGCAGCAAAACCGGTATCGACCAAAATAAGGTCATGTGCGTACTTGTACATTTCTTCGCAGAATATGTGAGTATGATTGTACGGGTCTTTACCGACGAACTCGTAAGGAATCCTCTGCTCGATAACCAAAATCTTCTGGTTCGGCTTAAGAGGCAGAATATTTTTATTGTTGCGCATTATAATCTGCGCCTTCTTGGCGACATCCCACGACAAGTCGACAACCGGTTTGCTCATCGCGTAATCCTGAGCTTTCTTCGGGTCTTTCTTACCGGCTGTTTCGAACAGGCCCTGGTCGTATTTCATTTTCAGCAGACGTGTAACGGCATCGTTCAGTCTTTCTTCGGAAAGCTCGCCTTTGTCCACCGCTTGTTTAATTCCGAAGTAGCACTGCGCTCTCGACTCATCATCGGCCTTGAGTAAAATCGTATCGCAGCCGGCTTTAATCGCCATAGCACAAGCCTTGGGCAGCGGCCACTTCTTAAGAATGGCTGCCATTCCGATTGCATCCGAAACGATAACCCCGTCAAAACCAAGTTCACCCTTCAGCAAATCGGTAAGCAAAATCGATGAAAGAGTTGTCGGATACTTGTTGTCGTATGCAGGATAAACCGAATGACCGGTCATAATCGCCATACAGCCGGCATCAATCGCAGACTTGAACGGCACAAGGTCAACATCATGCATTCTCTTTTTGCTGAGATTGAGAACTTCGAGAACATCATGAGCATCTGTACCCGAATCTCCGCGGCCGGGATAGTGCTTTCCGGTCGCCGCAACATTGGCATCCTGATAACCTTTAACCGTAGCCGCTACGTGTGCGGCGCAGACTTTGGGGTCATCGCTGAAAGACCTGACGCCGATTTCCGGATTCTTCGGATTTGTATTGCAGTCGCAAACAGGATGGTAAAACTGGGTCACACCCATATTACTGCACATCTTGGCGAGGATGTTGGCGACTTTATAAGTCATCTTAAGGTCGCCGATAGCAGCCAAGCCCATTGGCGGTGGAAACTGCCGAATACCGCCGGACATATAATCGTTCTTGAAATCGCCTTCCATATCAATCGTCATATGAAGCGGGATACCGGATGGACGACTCATCGCGATTTTCTGAAGCTGATTCAGCCTTTCGGTGTATTCACCCGGTGTAATGCTCAAACCGAATGTTTTGCCGTTAAAATATGTGTGCGCGATATCGAAATAATCCTTGGGCTTTTTGAATGTCTTATCTACCTGAGAATTACCCCAATATAAATTCTTGCATGTTTCCAATGCATAAGGTTCAAGACAAAGACCACCGCAATTCAGCTTGGTGATTTGTTCGACGCCGCTCGGAGTCAGCATCGTGCCGCGCCATGTGAAGGTCAATAGCTGGCCGACCTTTTCCTCCAACGTCATCTTTGCCAGCTTTTTGCTGACAAATGCGTCTCGTTTCGGATTGCTCTTTTTTGCCATTTTTTATCTCCTGTTTTGTGTTGATTATTCCCATTTACCCTTGTTTTCAGGACCTGCCCAAAATTCTTTTTCCTTCTTCCAGCCGGCCTCGTCAATTTTTAAATCTTTTGTTTTCCATCCGGCTTTAATACGTCTTGTCAAATCATCGAATCCCTTATTCCATGTCAGACCGTCAGGAACAGTGACGTTCATACTTCCGGCTGCATTGGCATATCTTAAACAGGATTCGATTGTATATTCTCTGACAAACGCCGAGAGGAATCCGGCAATCGCCGAATCACCTGACCCGAGAGCTCCGACGAATTTTTCTTCCTGATAAACAGGGAACCATAATTCACGATTCGCCCAGTTATCAAGGTCTTTGCATCCGGCGGCTCCTAATTTCTGCAGGCGTGCTTTATCTGCGGTTCTGATATATAATCCTCTGTGTCCGCATTTAACCATTGCAATCGCAGCACCTAAATTCAATATATCGCTGCCCAGAGTTGAAATATCTTTAACCGTCATATGGTCCAGCACGCTGTCTTTGGGACCGAGGCTTGCTTTTATCTTCAGGAATTTGTCTTTATACAGGAAGAAAAGCATCTCTTCGGCGCTGGGAACCATGATGTCTGTCAGCGGAACCCAAGCCTTTAATATAGCTTTCCAATCAACCTGCCCTGCGGGACTGTTCACATCGGGAATAGAAAGGTCCAGAGCTGTTGTTGTTCCAAGCTCTTTGGTTTTCTTGAGAATCTTTGTCAATTCGGCACCTGTGTTGTCATAGATTTTTTTCATCCACGGCGGATATCCGAAAAGCATAAGTTTCGAACGCTCGACAAGGTCGAAATCCATATCATCATAACCGAACGTATCGTTCGCTCCGCAATGATGCAGATAAAAACGGTCGATACCGGGAATGCATATCGCAATTGTATACGATGTTGATTCACCCTCGACCGCCTTAATCCCTTTGAAATGACCTTCGTGCTCTTCGTACCAGCGAAGAATCTGCGTGCCGAAATCATCTTTGCCGATTTTACCGATAAGCTCTGCCTTAACGCCCAATCTTCGAATCGATACACCCGAATTGGTCACAGGCCCGCCGCCGACAACAACACATTTGCCCATATTAATCATTTTACCCGGCACAAGAACATCCGTCATCTTGTCAACTTTACCGTCGATGGTAAATGCCGGAATTAGGTCAAGGCAAGTATGCCCTGCCGACACAATTTCTAAATCTTTCTTTTTCGCCACTTTTTATGCTCCTTACCAAACATTATTTTATTAAACAAGAATGAGGCATATTAACATAAAATCTCTCTCCGTCAAGCTTTAGTTTTAAAGTTTGGAGCAGCTTGAAAACCTCTCTAATTAGCCGTTAAACGGCACAAAACACTATTGTTGCCAAACTTCTTGACAGAAATAAGCCTTTGTCCGACAATACACATACGATTTCATATAAAGTAAGCTATTAAACCGGGTTCGCTTTGGAGATGCCTGAATAATGAAACTCGACCTGTCAAGCCTGCGCAAGGCCGTTGAATCACTCGACAGAACTATAAACATAACCAAAGATGATACCTTTTTTAAAAACTTATCTGAAGAAGCCAAAGAAGCCATAAAATCAGGAGTAATCCAGAACTTTGAGGTAGCCTATGAAACCTGCTGGAAGTTTGCCCGGCGATGGCTCAAAGAAAACGTTCCGGTCGAACAAGCTGAACGGCCTCGTTCACGCAAGGAACTTTTCAGACTGGCAGCCCAATACGGATTGATTAAAGACCCTGTTGTTTGGTTTTCCTATGGTGACGCAAGAAATCTCACCTCGCATACTTACGATGAAAATACTGCCGAATCAGTATTTGAAACCGCTATGGATTTTATCAAAGACGCAAAAGATTTACTAAAAAAACTGGAAGAAAGCAACGAATAACAACACTGCCGCCGTGTGAATTAAAATCTCTGTGGTAAAATGCTCGAACTTGAAGAAAAATATTTGAATGAGATTAAGCAAATTTTAAGTGAACACATGCCTGATTGCGAAGTCCGAGTTTTCGGTTCACGTATCGAAGGCAAAGCCCAAAAATTTTCTGACCTCGACCTTGCTCTTGCTGCAACTGAAAAAATAGCTCGTCAAAGAATAGAGCGTTTAAAAGATGCCTTTGCTGCCTCGAATCTGCCTATGACCGTCGATGTTATTGACTATAATTCTATTTCAAAAGAATTTCAGCAAATCATAGACAAACAATACGAGGTCATACAGCAAAAACAGGGCAAATCCTGATTATTCATTGTCTGTGACTAATAAATCTCTTTTTCCGGCATCAGTCTGTGCTTTTATATTCGAACCAGTCGAAATCTGCAGGTACAGTAGATTTCTGCCCGTTGCCTGTCGCGTAAATACCGAAATAAACACCCGTAAAGCACATGCCGTCGTCAAAACCGATAGCCTCTACAGACAAATCTCTTGTCCTTGCCTTATCCACAAGTTGTTCCGTTCCATCGGCTGATTTACAGTAAAATTCATACATCAGCGGCGTCGCTTTGACAGATAAAATTACAAGCCCCTCAGCAATATCAACATACTTAACAGGTTCGACTACTTGGCCTTTTAAAACTTTTCTAAATAACACCTGCCGTTTACCATCTCTAAGCGTTACGGCAAGCTGATAATTATGTTTATCATTACCGCGAGCTATCAGACCGGCTTCTTCGTTCTCCTGCTTAGGGTCAAACTCAAGCCGCGTAGAAGCAGCACAGTTAAAATCAGTCTGCCGCTGCCCGATAAACGTCGGTGAATCTTGCTGGCTCATAGTTACGGCTGAACCATAAAGACGCATAAAACCCGGACGTTCTGTCAGGGAATAATTCTCTTCGACAGGATTTCTCAAATAATTCCATTTCAACCCGAGTGTTTCGCCTTCGAACTCATCTCTGGCAGGTTCTTTCGGCCAAATATGCGGTTTCAGTTTCGGTGCGGTCATGACCTCATCAATAGTTCCGTTATTTCCCACAACCGGCCAGCCGTTAGCATCGAAGACAACCGGGGCCAAAAAAGTCTCCCTACCTATATGATGAAACCGACCGCCCTGCGGACGAATACCAAGACAAACCAGCCACCAGCCGTCCGGTGTCTCGACCATATCAGCATGGCCGATAGCATGGAACGGGTGCTTAGGAAGATGCTTGTGCGTTAGAATCGGATTGCCCGGATTCGACTCATAAGGCCCCCACGGTGATTCACTTCTGGCGATAGTAACCATATGGTCATAGCTCGTACCGCCTTCTGAAATCATCAGGTAATACCAGCCGTTTATCTTATAAATATGAGGCCCTTCAGGCCAAATCCCACCGGTACCTTCCCATATTTTCCTAAGAGGTCCTTCCAGCTTTCCCGTTTCAAGGTTAAGCGTACGCTGAGCGGTATAACCGTTTCTTCCGCCCTCTTGTCTGGTGTAATATACCGTGCCGTCATCATCGAAAAATAACGATGGGTCGATACCTTCTCTATCAAGCCAAACCGGCTCAGACCAAGGCCCGGCAGGGTCTTTTGCGGTAACATAAAAATTTCCGCCGCCGTCTACGTTCGTAGTTATCATATAAAAAGTTCCGTCGTGATAACGAATCGTCGTAGCATAAATGCCGCCCGAGGCTCGCATCTTATTAAGCGGAAGCTGGCTTTTACGGGTCAGACAGTATCCGATTAATCGCCAGTTCACAAGGTCTCTGCTATGCATAACCGGAACACCGGGGAAATACTCGAACGTGCTGTGAACCGTATAATAATCATCCCCCATCTTGCAAATACTCGGGTCGGGAAAACTGCCGGATATAACCGGATTGCTAAAAGTTCTTTCCTGCTGGCCGGTGCATCCTGATGTCAAAACCAGCCCCAAAGCAACCATTATCGCAAACCTCATAATTAAGCCCCTTTCTTTATTTTTTATCGTCGGCAACTTTAACAACAGCGTAAAACGCAGCATTGGGCTGATAGTCCCTTCCGAACAGCAAAGGATAATCAGTACGTCCTCTTACCGGCCAATTATTTCTCCAGCTTGTCCCGTCATACACACCCCAAAACGTAACACGGCTGATTTTGTCCGCGTGCTTGTGAAATACCGCAAAAATATCAGCATAATGCTTGGCATGATGAGCCTGAGTTTTTTTGGATAATCCGGAAGGATAAGGATTAATTTTAGTATGAAATTCTTCACGCCTCGATACATCCGCATCTCTATAGCCTGATGGATTCGGCAATGCGCTTACATCGAATTCCGTAATCATTACCGGCACACCCAATTCCGCAAAAGCAATGATGCTGGCTTGGACATCTGCCAGCAGAGGCCCGTCCATATCCCAGTGCCCCTGAATTCCGACTCCGTCCACTTTAATTCCTTTGCTCTGAAGCTCGCGAACAATTCTAATCGTACCTTCCCGCCTGCCCGGATTCTCATTATTATAATCGTTGTAATACAGCTCCGCATTTGGGTCGGCTTCGCGGGCGAATTCAAAGGCTTTTTGTATATAATCTTCTCCGATGATTTCAAGCCATCTTGTTTGACGCAGGCTGCCGTCATCGTTCAAAGCTTCGTTAACCACATCCCAGCCTTGAATTCGACCTTTATATCGGCCGACTACCGTCATAATATGGTCTTTCATTATGGCAAGCAAAGCCTCCCGTGTACGCGGTTGGCCAAGCTCATCTTCGAAAACCCACTGGGGCGTCTGCCAATGCCAGACCAGCGTATGACCGACGATAAACATATTATGTTTCGTCCCAAAATCTACAAATCGGTCTGTAGCTTCGAAATCATATCTGTTCGGCTCAGGGTGAATATGCATCCACTTCATAACGTTCTCAGCTGTTATCGTATTAAAATGCTTTGCGGCAATAGCGGCGGCATTGGGGTCGGTACCATTTAAAGCGTTGTCGTTAAGTGCCCCGCCGATTAAAAAATCCTTCGCAAATACATCTTTTAATATCGGCTCGGCGCTGCAGCAGCCTGCAGCACCAAAAACCGATGTCAACAATAGAGTTAAACAGCCTATCACATAGCAAATTCTATAAAATTTCACGACTACACCCCTTCAGTTGAAACATTATCTATTTGATACGTCTTACGACGTTCGATAAGGTCATCCTGCATCTGAATTTCTGTTTGCTTGTCTATCTTGTATAAGAATAGCACCGCCACACCGATAAAGAACGGAATCGCGGGAATAACACTCATCATTAAGCGCAAACCTCTGAGTGCAAATTCCGTCTGGTCAACGCCTGCGACATAACCAAAATAACCCAGCAGCCATCCGGATAAGGCGCCGCCTAAGCTAAGCCCCATCTTCAATCCGAAAGTCGTAGCTGAAAAAGTCATACCCGTCGCGCGGCGGCCTGTCTTCCACTCGCCGTAATCTGCGACATCAGCCATCATCGCCCAAAGCATCGGAATAGTCGGTGCATAACAAAGGGAGAGTAATACGTTAAACGCAAATATCAGGAAAATCGCATCAGGCGGTAAAAACGCATAAACACACGCAAAAACCGCTGTTAAGAACAAACATGTTCTGAAGGTATTGCGTTTGCCGAAACGAACAGCAAGCGGTTTAGAGAAAAGTATACCAAGCAGCGTAACTCCCATTCCCAAAGCATTAAAGTAGCTGAAAAGGTCCGCTCTTTTTACATAGTAAGTGAAATAATACAATGTAACTGAACCGCGAAGAGCAAGATAAACAAATATGAACACAGTCAAAAAGAATATCGCAACCCACTGCTGGTTATGCATCAAGTCCGACAAATCCTGTTTCAAAGAAGTCTTCTGCTTCGGGTCAGGCGTAACTCTTTCTCTTGTGGTGAAGAATGTTATAACGAAAAACAGTATAGCCAGTGTACAGAAAATTCCCATAGTAAGCTGATAGCCCTTGGCTTGATTTACGACAGAAACCTCATAGGTCAGCTTATCATCATCAGGGTCGCTGAAATAATCATTAAGCGAAATCGAAATAGGTTTAGATTCCGAAGCAACGGTCTGAGAAGGCAAAGACGCCGTGAGTATCGGTGACATATTTTCGTCAGACCGAATAATAACAGGTATTACAATAGAACAGCGGCCGCCTTTATTATCATCGGCTGTAACAGTAACCTCTGCATAACCGGTTTTACGTTCGGTCAGAATTAATTGCCCGCCTCGTATTTCAGCGTTCAAAACACCGGTATCGCTGTTTGAAACTCTATAACTAAGAGTATCACCGTCTTTATCAACGATAATATCATTCAGATTAAGCTGGTGAGTTCCAAAACCGTGGTTGAGGTCAACTTCAGGTATGCTGATAACCTGCGGAACGGTATTTCCTGTTGAGAGTATGGCTAAGGTAAATGTAGAATTCGCATTGTTTCTAAGCCTGTCTCTTGCTGAAACCGTTATCTTAACTATACCAATACCGGACTCAGTAATCCTGAGCTTATCTCCTATAATTTCTGTCCTCGCGACAGTTCGATTATCCATACTCGTTGAGAAGCTCACCGGTCCGTATGCACCAGCATCAAACACGGGACTAAGTTCTATTTCATAACTGCCAAATCCCTGTTCAAAAGTCAAATCTGACAGAGGCTGCTTAACTAATGGTATCTCCGCAACAGGTTTGGTAACTTTTACATAAAAATCTTTCTTAAGAACATTGCCCTGATTATCATCTGCAGCGATAATAATTTTCGCCAACCCCGGAGTGGAAGGATTAATTGTCAACTGCTCTGCCGTAACAGAACTTTGTACGATGGTCTTATTA
>Ga0265293_10000643_pt1 | contig 81925 bp, 78 predicted proteins | sample Munlanlewell138R_FD_192505 | JGI IMG/M metagenome (GOLD analysis project Ga0265293, IMG submission 192505) | Leachate microbial communities from a municipal landfill in Southern Ontario, Canada - Leachate well 138R | ecosystem: Engineered > Solid waste > Landfill > Unclassified | place: Canada... | reverse complement strand
CACTCGCAGCCGATTTTAATGCCAGCGTAACATCAGGAAGCGCCCCTCTACATGTGCAGTTTTTCGATCAATCAAGTGATGGATCACATATGCTGAGCTGCACTAAAACAGGCTATATCACCTATACTAACAATAATGTGGTAGTTCCACCGGGAGAGACACTCACATTAAATATCTCACTCTCACCTACCATGACAGAAGGTGATATACGCTTTGTGATCAACTGGGGAGCCACGCCACGCGACCTGGACTCACATCTGAAAACCCCAGAGATAGAAGGCAGCAGCTATCATGTGTACTACTCATATAAAGGTAACGATACAGCTCCGCCATATGCAAAATTAGACCACGACATCACTAGTGGTTACGGTCCCGAGACTATGACTATCTATCAACTCTTCCCGGGAACCTATCACTATTACATCTATAATTATACCGGCTCACCAGATATTACTACCTCTAATGCGGTCGTACAGGTGTACTCACAAACAGGGCTGTTATATACACTGCAAGTCCCCACCACTGGTGAAGGACGTTATTGGCATGTGTGCGATGTGAACGGAAACAACGGACAGATCACTATCATAAACAGCATACAGACATCAGCACCGGGTGATAAAAATCAGGAAATGCCACCCAAACAGCCGGAAACACGCGATGTGATCAGCTGGCTGTGGGATTTTGGAGACGGAACTAACAGCACCGAAAGGAATCCGGTTAAAACTTACAGCAATCCAGGTACTTATACCGTTTCATTAACTGTAGGAAATGGCTCTACTACCCATACAACTAGTAAAGAAGATTATATCCATGTGAGCGGAACCGGCACTGGTACACTCACCGGAAAAGTTACCGATGCCATGGATGGATCGCCTGTTGAAGGTGCGGTGGTGAGCATAGCCGGACTCTCGACAACCACAGACAGTCAAGGGAATTATTCGATCTCTGGTATACCACCAGGAACACTCACATCCGATTTCAATGCAAGTGTTACCGAAGGCGAAATTCCTCTGATAGTGCAATTCTTCGACCAATCAAGTGATGGATCACATATGCTGAGCTGCACTAAAACAGGCTATATCACCTATACCAACAACAATGTGATAGTGCCACAAGGCGAAACCATCACTATGGATATCTCACTCTCACCTACCATGACAGAAGGTGATTTACGCTTTGTGATCAACTGGGGTGCCACGCCACGCGACCTGGACTCACATCTGAAAACCCCAGAGATAGAAGGCAACAGCTATCATGTGTACTACTCATATAAAGGTAACGATACAGCTCCGCCTTATGCAAAATTAGACCATGACATCACTAGTGGTTACGGTCCCGAAACTATGACTATCTATCAACTCTTCCCGGGAACCTATCACTATTACATCTATAATTATACCGGCTCACCGGATATTACTACCTCTAATGCGGTCGTACAGGTGTACTCACAAACAGGGCTGTTATATACACTGCAAGTCCCCACCACTGGTGAAGGACGTTATTGGCATGTGTGCGATGTGAACGGAAACAACGGACAGATCACTATCATAAACAGCATACAGACATCAGCACCGGGTGATAAAAATCAGGAAATGCCACCCAAACAGCCGGAAACACGCGATGTGATCAGCTGGCTGTGGGATTTTGGAGACGGAACTAACAGCACCGAAAGGAATCCGGTTAAAACTTATGATGAAGTCGGGGTTTACACCGTAAGTCTTACAATCAGCAATGGAACAAATACTATTACCAAAGTGAAAGAGAATTATATCCATGCCTCATCATCCGGATTGTTAACGCCTTCGGCTAATCAACTTGTAGTATATCCAAATCCGGCTCGAGATAAGCTAACAATTAAAGGATTTGAAACCGGAACAATTGAGATATACGACTTTACCGGAAAGCTATTGCATCACACTCAAATACAGGATGGAACAATAGATATTTCCACACTTGAACAAGGATTATTTCTCATTATGCTGAAAACAAAAGATCAGACATTTACTACACGTTTACTGAAAGAATAAGTTCTTTCAGGCTTTGCGTGCATACAATGATTACCTTTATCGAAGTTTTTTGCATATAAATCTGATCTGAATCAGGTACGGGATTTTGTAAGCATCATAAAAAATGATGCTTACAAAATCTTATACATAGAAATACATTATTGGTATTTACTTGAAGAAACCTATACGTATATAGGTGGTCTTCATATGTCCTGATGGATCAATATGTAGGATACTGAAATATAAACTGATCAAAATAAAAACAAATTTATCTATCCATGAAAAAAGTACTAATTATCTTACCTATACTGTTAATCAGTGTATTATCTTTTTCTCAATCCTGTCCTGAATATTTTTCAATGCAGGAAGGGACTATGTGGGAGCAACAAAATTTCAATTCAAAGAACAAGCTTGAATCTACTACCAACGCATATATTAAAGAGTATTCTTCCACTAACACAGGCCATGAATTACTTATCGAAATACATACTGTAGATAAAAGAAAAAATGAATTGAATGGTACACTAACCTATAGATGCGAAAATGGAGTCTTATATATGGATATGAGTGATTTTTTGCAGCAGATGAATATTGATCTGAGACAATATGAAGATATGGATATCGAAATCAAAAACGATGGTATTCAGTATCCGTCGGTATTGAATCCTGGCACAACACTACCCGATGCTAACCTGACAATAGCTATAAGCATGCAAGGCATGAAAATAATGAGTGTTTCTGTAGATATATTAGACCGGCAGGTAATTACCAATGAATCGGTTACAGTTCCGGCAGGCACTTTCGATGCCACAAAAATATCGTACACCCTCCAGAGCAAAGTTGGATTCGCTAAAACACAGCTATCTGTAATCGAATGGGTATCAAACTCATCCGGTGTTGTACGAAGCGAGACCTACGACAAAAAAGGAAAACTACAAGATTATATGGTATTGTCAAAATTTCAAACCAGGTAAAGAAATGGATTTTTCCTTTACTGTTGAGGTCAAATAAACCGAAACAAAGAGTCCTGTAGTCTTATAAAAGTTTTTCGTGTTTTTTTATCGGGCTGATAAAGTACAGGCTGCTCTGTTGTATAAACGTTGAGCACCCAATCATCCCCATAGGCAAACACAGCCTTAAAATCAGTAAAGCTGATTTTGGAAGTGAACCGGGAAACAAATTGTTTTTTATGATTTTCATGGAAAAGAAGTTCTACCGAACAAGCTTCAGCTGAAGCACCTGTATTTGAGATCACCAAGCGATCAATCCGGTGATAAATTGCCGGCGCTACCATTGAAAAATTCATGATTACCGAATCGGGTATTGCTGTTGGTTTATATCTGAATGTGAAATCGATGGATATTTGTTTGTGTTTTTCAGCCGAAGAAAACCGTGCCGGTTTTATAAAGTATTGTGTTCCTTCTTCACCAGCATAAAAGCTTGCTACATCAGTTTTACCTGTTCGTATGCTGGCCGGCTTGATGGACAAACAGCCTGTAAACATACTCATAACCAGCACTAACAAAACTATCCTTTTAGCGATCATATAATCCTTGACATTAGGTATTTTATTGATAATCAACTGATATGCTTTTGTTTTTAGCAAGAAACGATTAGATGATCCTTAAAGGGTTTTGGTATGATTGTTTTTTAAAAAAATAAACAGGAAGGTTTGCTTCCTGTTTATTTTCATTTAGAATACATTTACTCACCAGTTACTATGGTTTCATAGGTAATGACCAGATTAAGCACGTTTTTTTGCTTCAGGTCTACTGTTGAGATTTTTGTGATCCCGCCATTTTTAGCGGCTGTTTGAATACTGGCATCGGCATCAAAAAATAAAATACCTAAAAATCCAGTAGCTTGTGCTGTGCCTACTTTAGTCCCAATCGGATTGCTGGTTGCCGTAACTGGTAAGGTTAGAGAACAGCTTGTTAACAAGGCAATTGCTGCCAATAAAGCGAAAAACTTGTTGATTTTTTTACGCATACAAAATAGATTAACATTTCCTACTCTTATGGCTTTTCGGTTCTGCCCCGTTTTTTAGAGTGGTTTCTGGTCTCCACTAATTGATCACAATAATACGAAGTTTTTTTAAAGGATGAAAATAATCTGTGTTGACTATCCCGATAAAGTGTTGCTACTAGTATAAAAGTATCATGAAACTATCTGCTAAAATATTTTTAATACCTTAAAAAAGCCATCTTTGCAAATCAATAGAGAATAATGATGCACCACTATTTCGTGTGGATCATCTGGTCTATATTTGCTTGTATCTTTATCACAAAGCATTTGTTATGAAAAAACAAATTATCTTTTTTGTACTTTTTATTTTTTCCGGCATGCATTTTATTTTCGCACAAAACCGACTGACTATCAGTGGCTATGTACGAGAAAAAGGAAGTCGTGAGCTTTTACCTGGTGTAAATGTTTATTTACCAGAGCAGCGGATTGGAACCAGTACCAACAACTATGGGTTTTACTCTATCAGTCTGCCTCCGGGTACCTATTCGATCAGTTTTTCTTTTATAGGCTATCAAACCCATGAATTAGATCTCAATCTGACTACTGCTTTAGTATATGATGTAGAGCTTGAAGGCAGCATTACTTTAAAAGAGGTAGAAGTTACGGCTGATAGGATAGAGCGGTTGACAGAAAACAGCCAGATGAGCATGATCAGTGTACCAGTGAAGCAGATACAAACTATTCCAGCTCTTTTAGGTGAGAAGGATGTATTCAAAGCGTTGCAGTTGATGCCGGGGGTTCAAAAGGGAAGCGAGGGTAGCAGTGGCCTTTACGTCAGAGGAGGAGGCCCGGATCAAAACCTGATTATACTCGACGATGCACCTGTGTATAATGCCTCACACTTGTTTGGGTTCTTTTCAGTATTTAACGGCGATGCCATTAAAAGTATCGAATTGACAAAAGGCGGATTCCCTGCCCGACATGGAGGGCGGTTGTCGTCAGTAGTAGAAATGACGATGAAAGACGGAAACAAAGAAAAAATCAGCGGAAATGCCGGCATTGGTTTCATCTCGTCACGATTGACTTTAGAAGGCCCTGTCATCAAAGAAAAATCTTCTTTCCTGCTCTCAGGAAGAAGGACATATATTGACGCATTAATTCGACCCTTTATTACGGCAGAAGAAATGGGAGGATATTATTTCTATGATCTCAATGCGAAACTAAATTATGATTTCGGGCCAAAAAACAAACTTTATCTGAGTGGATATTTTGGGCGCGACAAATTTCATTTCTCCAGCAAATATGATACATGGAAAGAAAAAGGGGGTCTATACTGGCAAAACAAAACGGCAACCCTCAGATGGAACCATCTGTTCAACAGCCGAATATTCAGTAATACTTCCCTGATCTTTAGTGATTATAACCTCAATATCTTCAACGAATACGAAAGTTCGTACGACAAATACAGCCTGGAATATAAAAGTGGTATCCGTGATATAGGTATAAAATACGACATAGAATATCATCATTCTCCCTTTTATTCGGCAAGAGCGGGAGCACAGACAACCCATCATTATTTCCTGCCAAGTGCCATAGTAGAAACAGAAACCAACACCCTGCTCGACTTTAGCAGTACTATCGCATATAATTCGTTTGAAAGTGGAGTTTATCTTGAAAATCATTTCAATATCAATGGTGAGCTACAGATCAATGCAGGCTTTCGCATGGCACATTTCGTAGCTGATAAGGCTCACTATTTCTCACCCGAGCCACGACTTTCTGCCAATTATCTGCTTCGACCAGGACTTTCGGTTAAAGCAGCTTATTCAGTTATGAATCAGCATATTCACTTGTTAAGTAATACCGGAATAGGGTTGCCGACTGATCTATGGGTCCCGTCGACCGACAGAATAGCTCCACAACATTCAGAACAGGTCTCGATCGGGCTTGCCAATGATATTCTAAAGTACGATCTACAGTTATCTGTAGAAGCTTATTACAAAACCAGCAAACACATCTTAGGGTATAAGCCAGGTGCCAGCTTCCTGCTATTAGACGATCCATCAGGAGCACAGAGCTTTACATGGCAAGACAATGTGACAGCAGGCAAAGGAGAGTCTTACGGAATAGAGTGGCTGTTGCAAAAAAAATCCGGAAAAACAAGCGGCTGGATCGGATATACATTGTCGTGGACACAGCTACAGTTTGATGAGATTAACTTTGGGAAAAAATTCTGGGCAAGGCACGATCGTCGCCACGATATATCAATAGTTATCATACACGAATATAGTGATCAGATAACCTTATCAGGCTCATGGGTATATGGAACCGGTAATGCCATCACTCTGCCCATAGCAACGTTTGCAGCTAATCAACATGATCCGTTAGTTAGTCCAGACATGTATATGACACACTTCTATTATTGGGATTTATATGATTATGGAGGAATAAACGAACATCGTATGAAACCCTATCATAGGCTTGATATAGCTATACAGTTTCACAAAAAACTAACTACCTATTCAAGAACATGGGAAATAGGCTTATACAATGCCTATAACAGACATAATCCATTCTTTTATTTTATTGATTATGAGTATTTAGGTAATCACGATGAGGTAAGCAAACTCAAACAAGTCAGCATCTTTCCTATAATTCCGTCCATTTCATATATCATCAATTTTTAGGGCTATGAAAAAATGTATGCATATCTTTTCTTTGATTAGTCTCCTTTTGCTTGCTTCCTGCGACAGCATGATCTCGGAGGTTGAAATTGATCCGGGACAACCCAAATTAGTAGTTGTCAGCTATCTGTCTCCTGAGGTGGATACGATCACTCTGCAACTGACGCGTAGCTTACCCTTATATTCCATCAGAAATTATGACGATTGGGATAATGAGCCTGTACCCGATGCGTTGGTTCAAATCAGCTATGGCCAAGAAGCTGTAAAATTATCGTATGATCCCATCAAGAAAAGATACTGGACGACCGATCTAATAGTTAAAAAAGGCCGTTCTTATGAATTATTTATCCGTACTTCAACAGGTGAAGAAGTCAGCTCCTCGTGCACTATCCCATCCAAAGAACCACCTGAAATAGAAATTATAAGTATCATCCGTCCTTTTCCTTCTGAAAATTTTCGAATACTGAACCTTCGTTTTCGTGATTATGACGGTGAAGGAGATTATTATCGCATGACAGTCGGCCAATTAAATATGTATGGCTATCAGCCCGATGAGAAGTATATTGACAAGATATATATGCAAACAGGCGAAGAATTTGTGAGCGACAAAGGATATGATGGCGAGTATTTTACGTATAAGACACATCAGTTCTACGTATGGGATCAAGCCACTTTGTTATTATATCTGGCTATTACCGATGTGCATTATTACTCCTATCATCAATCCATTTACAACTTTGCAGGCGACAATCCTTTTGCCGAGCCAACTCCCGTCTATTCCAATATTGAAGGGGGCTTAGGAGTTTTTGCTGGCTTCTCTATAGTAGAAGTTGAACTCAATTTCTGATTTTCCGGAAAATATGATTCTTGTCTCAGGCTGGTATCTTTTTTTATTTTTGTGGCTTTCATTTACTAATCTCTGATACATGTCAACACAGAAAAAAGGAAGTTTTCGTTCGTTTTCGCGTAATTATTGGGTTGTGATCATCATGGAATTTTTCGAGCGAGGCTCCTACTATGGTGTCATGTCGATACTTTCGGTATATTTAGTATTACAAACTGATGCCGGCGGTCTTGGATTTTCTAAAGAAAGTGTGGGTATTATCAAAAGCACTATCACTCCATTACTTTATCTATTGCCTATAATTTCGGGTGCTGTTGCCGACCGATTTGGTTACAGAAAACTGTTGATGCTTGCCTTTGCGGTGATGAGTCTGGGATATTTTTTAACAAGTTTATTCACCTCATACGGATTAGTGTTTTTCAGTCTGATAATCATGGCTATAGGAGCTGGTATTTTCAAACCTATCATCTCAGGAACTATCGCACGAGAGACCGACGAAAGCAATAGCGGACTTGGTTTCGGGATATTCTATTGGTCAATCAATCTGGGCGCATTTATTTTTCCGCTTATTTTAGTCCCATATCTGAAAGGATTAGGATGGTCCTGGATTTTCATCATGGCTGCCATAGGAACAGGATGGCTGTTGGTACTAAATATTTTTGTGTATCAAGAGCCTTCTCAGCCAGATAGCAACAGCGACAAATCTATTGCACGGGTATTTGAAGGAGTGATCATGGTTTTAAAAGACATACGATTTGTCGTTCTGATCGTCATTTATTCGATGTTTTGGATATTATATTTTCAAATGTTCGATACTGTACTTTGGTATCTGACCGAGTATGTGGATATGAGTCCGGTTAACAACGCAGTAAACAGTTTGTTAAGTAGTTTAGGGATTTCATTCACCTGGCAATTTGATTCTGAACATGTAACGGTTATTAATGCAGGCACCATTATTGCGCTGCAACTGATCATCTCCAGTATAGTTAAACACACCAAGCCTTTACCAACTATGATAGCTGGTATTGCTATTGGTACTTTAGGCATGGCTATTCTAGCTGTTTCAATGCATGCATGGGTATTTATTGCCGGCTTGATCATTTTTTCCATAGGTGAAATGACCGCACATCCCAAGTTCATCTCCTATGTAGGCTTGATTGCCCCTCCAGATAAAAAAGCATTGTACTTAGGTTATTCCTTCCTGTATGGTGTGATCGGAAGCGGAATTGGAGGCGTTTTAGGTGCTGCTTTGTATGTTCGCTTTGTTGACGGCATGCAAAAACCGGCATTATTGTGGATGATCTTTAGCTCAATAGGAGTGCTCACTATAGCAGGTCTGCTGCTGTATAACAGATTTATCGCCAAGAAAACAGCTGCTCAGGCATAAAGCAACTCTTATTTTTTTTAAAAAACAGCGTTCATATTAAAGAATTTGTATATTTGGTTTTGTAATTATACTTTTCAACTGTTCTAACAGGTATAACACAGAAGGAAATTCACACAATCATTAACCTCTTAAACACGAAAACAATGAGAGTAAAAACAATGCTTTTCTTTTTGAGCCTTATCATTGCTGTTCCGGCCATGAACTTGCAGGCACAACACAAGTCGAACGATGTGATAGGCCTCTGGCTTACAGAAGACAAGGATGCACAGGTTGAAATATTTCAACGCGAAGGCAAATTTTACGGTAAGATCACCTGGCTTAAAGAACCTATTGATGAAGAAACAGGTAAACCAAAAACCGACAAGAAAAATCCGGACCCAAAATTGCGCAGCTTACCAACCTTAGGGATGGAAATGTTGAAAGGCTTTTCGTTTGATGGGAAAAATGAATGGTCGGGAGGGGAGATATACGATGCTGGTAATGGAAAGACCTATCGCAGTTATATGAGTTTAGAAGGGAAAGATAAGCTGAAGATCAGGGGTTATATTGGAATCTCGCTGCTTGGCAGGAACACCTATTGGACACGGGTTCAATAACTGATTTTCGTAATGAAACAAAAGGCTGTCTCAAAGTTGAGACAGCCTTTTTTTATTGCTTCTTATGACGGTGAATCTTATTGTGCCATTCCTCAATTTCCTCCAAACACTTCATCACACACATCAGCCGGTATTTCTACATCCATATAGGAATATTCATTCTGAGTAACATTTATCTCTGTCGTATATTCTTCACCATCGTATATCATCCAAATTTCATACGTATCACCTAAGTAAATACCTGATACTGTAGCTATTCCTTCTACCATTTCAACAGGAATTACAGGTCCGTCATTGCTGATATTTCTGTAATAAGCCATGAAACTGGGTTTGATAACTACATCCGGATCATCAGGGCAATACAAAGAAACGCTAACGGTTAATGTGGTGAGCCCTCCACCATCGTTGATCAGTAGTTCTACTGGAATAGGCGATGAGCCACACCATTCATCCACAAAAGTTGGTTGTGAGCCTGGCGATGGTTGTAAAAAAGGTGAGTTTTCCATATCCCATTCTATGTTTACTCCCACACCCTGTGGCACCCAACTGGTAGGAATAAGTTGATCGGATGTAGCCCACATTAATATTGTATTCAGATAACAATTATCCTCCTGACGATACACTTTTCCCTTGATCAGGAATGAGCCTTCCAAAGGTCGATCAGTAGTAAACCGGAAGGGTCTTCCTTCCTCACATAAAGTACCTGTAAACCAATTAAAACTATAGTAAGACAAGTGTGGTAACTCAGTTGTTAAAGTTAATATTCCATTTTCCCGGTTCACTGTAGAATATCCTTCTTCATTCCATAAGCCAGAGTTTCCGCTCATGCTCCATACGGGTACTATATCACCTTCGGTTATATTAGTCTGACTGACCGGATTAAAGGTTCCTTCTGAAACAGCAGTTGTTAAAGCAAGTGTCCCATCGCTGAATGTAGCGGCCTGTTTTCCCTGATCATCTGTTATTTCAACAGCTACGCAACCGGCAGAATAAAACATGCCGCTTTGGATACTTCCATCCGATTTTTTCACCCTGGGCAACATACCTCCTGGGAAGCTTGCCTGAGCTGCAGAGTTACCAAGATCAAAATGTACTAAAGTCACATTCAGGTTACCGGTTAACAACCCTCCTTGTGCATCGCGCATCACTATACCCTGAGGGATATGTACAGCAGCATCTCCTCCTGAAACAGAGACAGTGGCAGGAGCAACAACCTTACCGTTGGTGCCAGTCTGAGCTGCTGCAGCAGCTTGCTTGACTTTTACACCAGAAGGAGGGTTATTTACCGGGATCACTTCAAGCGTAATAAATGATCGACCAGCCTGATTGATATTGACTTGTTTTGAAGTCGGCAAGTAACCGGGTAACTCAATGCCTAAGGCAAAACTTATCACATTATTCTGATCAGGGATATATTGTGATTTAGGTGAGAGAGCCATATTAGCAATTCCCTGATTCACAGGAAATTTATTGTTCTTGGGTGCCATTCCCAACACATCAACCACTGCTTCCGCATCTGATCCAGAAACAGTGATCATAGCCATTTTACTGGTTTCCCTGTCTAACAGCTTGCCGGTGGCAGCATCACGTATATGTACGTCTATAGTGGTTTTGACAATATTATAGTCGATAAGCAACTGCATATTGTCCAACGGATTAGTTATTTTCTTACAAGAGATAACACTAGCTACAATCAGTATAGCTATCATTATCCTGGAGTTAATTTTTAATATTTTAGTTTTCATTATCTGTATGTTTAATAGTTAAAATATTCGGTAGCTAAGTTGAAAGCTAATATTTGGATATAAATTCAGCCAGGCCAGATTTTCGTTAAGTTGTTGCTGTTGCTCAACTGATGAGGTTGGGCTTAGCATTCCTGTTGTATGCAGCTGAACACGTGGAGAATCAAGATATACTATCCCAAGCTCAAAGGCGAATGAGAGTTTGTTATACATCGCAAGGGTACGGCCAAAGCCTACACCAAAATAAGGAGTTAAAGACCATCCGGGCCTCAGGTTAACTTCCAACCTTCCAATATCTTCCGGATGAAATTCTACCCCGTTGATAGTCTGACTTTCAGATAGCAAACCAAACATATCGATCTCAAAAAAATTATATAAAGCTCCCGCACTTATAAAAAAAGGCCGACCAAAATAATAATTTGCTAACAGTTGTACACCTCCCACCTTAGCAAATGCTTCGCCTTGTATATCGGGCTCTATCTGGCTAAGATCCTGGGTATATTTGAAATAGGTCGTTCCAAGACGCAGATGCACATTAGGATGAAACTGAAAACATGCCTCACCACCCAAGCCATGCGTCCCAAACTTAAAACCGACCGATAAGCCGTAATCGGTGCTAACACCGCTTTCCTCATCAGGAAAATCCATCTCAACCTCTTGTGAATATACTGATGACCAGAACAAAAAGACACAAGAAAAGAGAATTAATATGCTGACATTCTTTTTCATAAAAATAGTTTTTGATTGGTTAAAGATGAGTTATTACTATTCATCCGGTCAAAAGTACAATATTTTATTTAATACGAATATGTCTTTATTTTTTTATACAAAATCTTCACCTCATTACCTTTGTTATTATGCAGTACTTTTTGTAATTTGTTGCAAGTTTATTGAATCCTCATTATTTTCGTGAAAAAATATTCGTGTTCTACCATACTGACATATGGATTACAAGATCGGTCTGCTTTATTATGTTGATACTGGCTGTGGCATGCAGTACTCATACGAAAGACACTAAAAACCAAACCCATCAAACACATTCTGCTGCGTTAGATGAGGTGCTTGCTAATCGAAAACTCAAAGTACTTACCGAATATAATTCGGTCAATTATTATATATATCGTGGTGAGCCAATGGGATATCAATATGAAATGTTGCAGACTTTTTGCCGTAATCTGGGAGTCAGATTAGAGATTCGGATTGAAAATAATCTTGATCAGGCCAAAGAAAAATTAGCACAAGGACAAGTTCATCTGCTTGCTTTTGGTCTTACAGTAACAAAAGAAAGACAGCAACAATTTGATTTTACAGACCCTATCGCTTATACCCGTCAGGTACTTATCCAAAGGCTACCCGATAATTGGAGAGCTATGCTCACACGCGATCAGATTGAAAACCAATTACTGCGAAATACTCTCGACTTAGCCGAAAAAACAATAGTTATTCAAGAAGGCAGCATTTACAAAAAACGGTTGGAGACCTTGATGAATGAAATTGCAGATACGATTTATGTTCTTGAAGACCAACGTGACGTTGAAGAGCTGATCGCTGCCGTTGCTTCTGGCGATATTGATTTCACTGTTGCTGACGAGTATATAGCTACACAGCTCTTACGTACGTATGACAATTTAGACAGTAAAACTCCACTAAGTTTTCAACAAAAAATTGCTTGGGCAGTAAGAAAAGAACCGGATAATGAGTTGCTTTACGAGCTCAACAGCTGGTTAAACGATTTTTATAGCTCTACTGAATCGCGTTTGCTATATAGCAAGTATTTTGCACCTGAGGTACGTATCCGCAGCCGAAGTGAGTTTCATTCACTTACCGGAGCCAAGATATCGCCTTATGACGAAGAAATACGGGAAGCAGCTAAGACCATTGGATGGGACTGGCGACTACTTGCCTCTTTAATTTATCAGGAATCAGAGTTTAAACCAGCTTCTATCAGTTGGGCAGGAGCCTACGGACTGATGCAAATGATGCCATCGGTCATGGAGCAGTTTAATGTGGATACAGCCTCATCGCCTGAAGAACATATCATGGCCGGAGCTAAATATCTGATGTATTTAGATAAGCTGATACCCGAAACGGTAACCGATAAACAGGAACGAATCAAATTTATTCTGGCAGCCTACAACGCTGGAACGGGACACGTATTAGATGCACGACGATTAGCCGAGAAATACAACAAGAACAAGGATATCTGGACTGAAAATGTGGACTTTTTTCTGCGAAACAAATCAAAACCAGCTTTCTACAACGATCCAGTCTCTTATTACGGATATGTACGTGGGGAAGAAACCTATCAGTTTGTAGAACAAATTTTAGAACGGTATGAGCATTATCGCAATTTGCTTCCAGAATAATAGACCCTATCCTGATTTTTGCAACTAATAAAAAAAATTACACTTAATGTTTAAAAAACTTCAAAAACATCTACCAAACCAAGCTCCCGTAAACACAAATAAATCAGCTTAATAGACTAAAGCTCACAGCATTTTAGGAGTTAAAATGCCATATCCAGATTTAGCTTGTTTATCCATTGGTGGATGCGTTCTTCAGTAAGCTCAGGCTGTTGGTCTTCATCTAAAGCTAAGCCGCAGAACATCCCATCTGCATAGCCTTCCGATTCGTTGAACTCATAACCCTCGGCAGGCCATTTACCAAGTAGTTTGCCGCCAAGCTTGCCTACTTCATCGCGTATATAACCTAAGGAATCAACAAAATTGTCGGGATATAAAATCTGATCTCCCAAACCAAATACGGCTAGCTTGTGCTTCGCTAAGTTTTTACCACTCAGATTGACAAAAAACTCATTCCATCTATTGGTATCGGTTGCATCATACCATACATCTGCACCTATGGTTGCAATACCCATAATTATATTTTCATAGTTTTCGAGCTTACTCAACTCGAAATCAGCCAGATCAAACAAGTCAGCTTTCGCATTACCTATGGTATTCAATACAATATTGGCCGCCTTTTCCACGCTGCCGCCTTTAGCCCAGTATAAAATTACGGTCTTCTTCATAATGGAATTATTTAAGTTGCAGCGGTAAAATTAAACTATATTAGCTGCATTTCGCAAATGCAAACAGATTTTAGAATGTATATAAATAAGCAAGTTGATTACTTTTGATCGTGATCGGCTAAAAAATGCCGGCAGATATCATCAATACTTGTTTGCATGGGAATAAACTGAAAAGCTGTTTGTGAGCTTATCTTTTCGGCAGTAAAGTATCGTATTGTTTGCGATGATCGGGCTGTTTCTTTTGTTATGGCCGGTTTTTTGCCTTGTACCTTAGCTATCAACCAATACCATCTCCATGCTAACTCTCCTATCCAGGGATGTACGTGAATATGAGGCGGCTTTTTTTTCAAGCCTTCGGCTATCCATGTAAAGAGTTGGCGATAGCTCAGGTTCTCAGATGATACTATATATCGTTGTCCATACAATTTTTTTTCCATAAGCATGATCATAGCTTTTACAACATCCCGCACATCCACATATCCGGTAATTCCTTCTGTATAAAAAGGCATTCCTCTCCAAACCAGCGCAAACAACTCGCTACTCCCACTCTGCCAGTTACCCGGCCCGAGGATCACTGAAGGGTTTACTATAACGGCATTCAACCCTTCGGCTATGCCACGCCATATCTCACGCTCGGCAGCGTGCTTTGAAAGCGCATAAACCGACTGATGACGCCTTTTCTTCCATTCGGTCTGCTCATCAGTAAACGAATGTTTCTCATCATAACCTAACGCAGCAATACTGCTCACATGACATAAACCTACCCCATCTTTCTGCAAAAGGATATTAACCAGATTAGCAGTACCTTCCACATTGGTTTGCATTATCTTTTGCCTCTCGGAAGTATTAAATGAAACAACCGCTGCACAATGATATACCTGCTTCACCTGATCAAGCGCATCTTCCAAACTCCCAATATCATTCAAGTCACTAATAACCCATTCAATGGCATTCCATTGCTCTTCGGGCTGATGGGCATAAAGTGTAAATATCTTACGTACATATTGCAAGTCGGAGGAAGTGCGTTTTAGTGCACGAATCGTTTCCCCCTTATTGCTTAGCTGCACCATCAGATGTGCTCCTACCATGCCGGTAGCTCCTGTAATACATATCATGATACAAAAATAGAAAACTAATACTCGTAAAGCTTTGTAAGGTAAACGATCGCCTCCAACATAAATTTTATCTTTGCATGAATTTAGAATATGCGGATATGCGAACGGATTTTGTAGAAGAAATGCAATGGAGGGGAATGATACACGATATGACCCCTGGCTTACAGAAATTATTGCAACACGGGATGACCACTGCTTATGTGGGTATTGACCCTACAGCCGATTCATTACATATTGGGCATTTAGTGGGGATTATGATGTTGAAACATTTTCAGCTTGCCGGCCACAAACCTATTGCACTAATAGGAGGAGCTACCGGTATGATAGGTGACCCATCGGGTAAATCGCAGGAAAGAAACCTGCTTGACGAAACTACACTACGATATAATCAAGAATGCATAGGCAAACAGTTGGCAAAATTCCTTGACTTTCAAACTGATCAGCCTAATAAAGCTGTGATAGTAAACAATTACGACTGGATGAAAGGGTTTAGCTTCCTTCAGTTTATTCGTGAGATAGGCAAGCATATTACCGTAAACTATATGATGTCGAAAGATTCGGTAAAAAAGCGATTGGCACCTGATAGCGGAAGTGGCATGTCGTTTACCGAGTTCAGCTACCAATTAGTACAAGGCTACGATTTTTTACATTTATATCAGCATCATAACTGTAAACTACAAATGGGTGGAAGCGATCAATGGGGAAATATTGTTACAGGCACTGAGCTGATCCGTCGTAAATTAGGTTCGGAGCATGAAGCTTTTGCACTAACTTGCCCGCTGATCACCAAAGCTGATGGAGGAAAATTTGGCAAGACCGAATCAGGTAATATATGGCTTGATCCAGAAAAAACTACGCCATATGCATTTTATCAGTTCTGGTTAAACTGCACAGATAAAGATGCTGAAAAATATATACGGATATTTACTTTGCTTGAGCGCCAGGAGATAGAAAAAATTCTAAACGAACATAAGCAAGCACCACATCAACGATTGCTGCAAAAAACATTAGCCCGTGAGCTAACTGCCCGCACTCACTCGGTCGAAGAGCTGCGTATTGCTGAGGAAGCAAGTCAGATACTCTTTGGAAAAGGTACTACCGAAATACTGAAAAAAATCAGTGAAACAACGCTCCTACAAATTTTTGAAGGAATACCTATCAGTACCATCAACACAGAACTATTTTCTAATCCGATAGATATCACTGAGTTTCTTTCAACCCATACTCAAATTTTCTCATCCAAAGGAGAGGCCAGACGAATGCTTAAAGACAATGGAGTGTCAGTAAATAAAGAAAAGGTGAACGAATCGGCCTCAATCAGTCGGGCTGATCTGTTACAACAAAAATATATAATCGTACAAAAAGGGAAAAAGAATTATTTCCTGGTCATGGCGGTTTAGTCCGCAACGAACATATAGCTGTTCACAAATAACTTCCTTTGTGTACAGCTGATTATCTGATTTAAGGAGTTTAAACAAACCCAGATGTATATTGATCCTATATATAGCCAACTGATTCTGCCATTGATTATCTCTCTTTTTCTGGCTATTAATATGGGTGCCAGTGGTACAGCGCCTTCGTTCTCGGCTGCCTTTGGTGCTAATCTGATCCCTAAAAATCTCATTCCAGGCCTATTTGGTATTATGGTGTTTGCCGGAGCTGTGATAGCCGGAAAAAATGTTGCCATCACCTTAGGAACAGGTTTTTTGCCTCAGGAAAACATGACCATATTACTTACCTCCATTATCCTGCTATCGGTAGCTTTATCACTTTTGATGGCAAATCTGTTAGGTATTCCCCAGTCAACCAGCCAATCAACCGTGTTTGCACTAAGTGGTGCTTCGGTATACTTTGGTCATTTCGAGTCGAACAAATTATTTATTGAGATCATTCCAACCTGGCTTATCCTTCCTTTCGTTGCTTTTGGATTGGCCTATATAGCCGGAAAATATATTTACTCGCCTCACAGAAAGACTAAATACTTTGAATTTGAGACATTAAAACGACATTCAGGCTTGCAGGCTATGGTGATCATTTCTTCGCTTTATGTTGCTTTTTCTATAGGGGCAAACAATGTTGCCAATGCAAGTGGCCCGGTTGCTTCTATGGTGATCAACGAGCTTGAGCTTGGTGATAACGAACAAAATTTCGCCTTAATCATGATGCTTTCCATATTGATCATTGCTCCGGCTTTTGGCATAGGCAGTTCGTTGATGGGCACTAAAGTGATGCATCGGACAGGTAAAGAAATAGTTGAGTTAGGGCCTGTCTCGGCCACCCTGATCTCTTTTATTACCGCAAGCTTGTTGCTAAGCGTTTCACTGATCAGAGGCATACCGGCCTCATTGGTACAACTCAATACGGGAGCTATTCTGGCCATTGGATGTGCCAAGCACGGATGCAAAGAAATTTTTAGCAAAAGTAGTGTCCGAAAATTCTGGATAATCTGGATAATCGCACCGCTGTTTGCATTCCTGCTTTCAATCACCATGATATGGGTAGCCGATAAAATGGGTGTGTTGGCATTCACAGCATAAACCTATTTACACTGCTTGAAGAACAATCAAGTCATACGGACTAAGCCGTATAAAAAAATTAAGTATTTGAACTTCCACTTAATAAAAATCTGTTACAAAAATCAGTATATTCGTCAGAAATATTTTGGCTATGGAATGGAAGATCAGACATGAGCAAAATGTACGTACAGGTAATTTTTATATTAATAAAGATTGCGATCGCATTGCCTTTTTGTATTATTTTGAAGACCCTGAAGGTGTGTTACAACTGATTCATACTTTTGTTTCGGATGAACTGCGTGGGCAGCAGATAGCCTCAAAACTAGTAGCTTATGCGACAGAATATGCCCAAAACAACAAGCTCAAGTTACAGGCTATATGTCCGTATGTAGTAAAATGGTTTGAACGGTATCCCGATAAAAAAGACATATTGGTTTAAGGCTTTGTTTTAGCTTTAGAACCCATAACGGGTTTGGAGGCTACCCAATAAGCTGCCAACACCATGATCCAACCCGGTGACACCAACAGAACTACAGCTAACCAAGGGAATTGCTGAAAGAAAGTATGTGTTTTCAACAAGGGGATATTTGCTGTCAAGCTGGCTTGCTCGCCATATACTGTAGAAGATATAATATTCCCTTTTGGGTCTATAATAGCGGAGATACCCGTATTGGCAGCACGGACAACCCACAATCCGTTTTCTATTGCCCGCAATCGGGCTAATTGCAAATGCTGATAATAGCCTCCGCTGCTCTTCCACCATCCATCGTTAGTAACGATTACCATCAATGCAGCTGAACCACTAACAGCTCCATAATGTGAGAAAGCCGACTCAAAACAAATCAAAGGCTTTAGGTAATAGCCTGAAGACAACCGGAACAAACGATGGGTATTATGTGTTCCATAGCTGCCAAAAAAACCACCTGACCGTTCGATATACTTTTGCAAAGGCTTCATCAAAAATGCAAAAGGCTGCTTCTCGACTAATGGAACCAATTTACTCTTATGATAAACTTGAAAAGAGGTTGAATCGATCAACAATATGCTATTATACAACACATAGGTAAGGCTGTCTTCAATAGTTTTTTGGGCATCGGAGAAATGCCAATCGGCAGTCTTCCTGGTGAAGGCACCGGTTAATACTACAAGTCGGGGATATGCTTTCTGAAACTGACGTATTTTTTCAATAAGGGGTTCTTCAGCCAAAGAAATCTCATCCAAGTAAGACACTAACATGGTTTCGGGAAAAACAAGCAGTTCAGTTTCCTGTGTAACAGCTTTTTCAGCTAGCACCAAGGCGCGCTCAAGTTGTTGTTCTGCACCTAATCCATCGAATTTCTCCTTAGTAGGATGAATATTAGGCTGAACAACAACCACTTGCATAAGCTGCTTAGCTTCAGCTTGCTTGGCTACTAATTGAAAGGAGATAGCTATGGGTAGAAAAATCAACGCACAAACTATCACAAATTCTCTGATAGCTTTTTTATAATCCCTTCGACTAATTGATAACACACAACTAGTGATAAGGCTATTACCTGCTAATATCCATGCTGTTCCACCTGCCGATCCGGTATATGAATACCATTGAATCCACATAGGTTTTTCGGCAAACACATGCCCTAACGTAAACCAGGGCCAAGCTAACCCCCAATATTGATGTACCCATTCAAAGCTAAGCCATAATGCCCACAACAACAAAATATTTCCCTTTTCAAAACGAAATCGCTTACGCCATTGATAATAAACCCAGATTATCCAGGCCATATAAGCCGAGTTGAATATATGCGCTAACAGGCTTCCCAAAAACGTTGAACTATACATCCAATAGCCAGCCAACACATGAAAGAGAAAGAAACTAATAAATGAAGATAGAAACAAATGCCAGCTATTGATCCCTTTGAGTTGAACCAAATAAAGAATCGGAACAAAAGCGATAAAGATCAAAAAAACATGACCAGCAGGATACCAGGATACATGCATTAATACACCTGAAATACTGGCTAAAAGAAAATAGGAAAACAGCTGAATTTTATCAGTCATCTTGCTATCCCTTCTAAAATGATAGCCATGGTATTGAACGACACGTAAAAGCTACACGACATATCAAATATATCGGAGTTACAATATCCTGTATCAAAGTTGTTTTTCATGTATTTATTGCCTCCAGAAGTGAGGTGAAAACAATATCATAACAGTAAACAGTTCTAACCGCCCTAACATCATTAAAAACGACAAGACCCATTTTGCTATATCAGGCAGCAGGGCATAATTAGCTGTTGGGCCTAACTGTCCAATAGCCGGGCCTATATTCCCTATACTAGCAATAGAGGCTCCTATGGCTGTTTCAAAATCCAGTCCTATAACTACCAACAGCAGCATCCCAACGACAAAAAGCATGATATACATCAGAAAAAACGCCATGACTTTAAAAATAATGTCTCTTGAAACACTTTTACCGTTGAATTTGACCGGTAATACGGCATTAGGGTGTATAGCCCTTTTGAGTTCCATCCAGGCATTCTTGATCAGCAGCATTTGTCGGATCACTTTCATACCACCGCTGGTTGATCCCGCACTACCGCCTATAAACATCAGCAAGAACACTAATACCCACATCAATACCGGCCAGCTTAAATAGTCAACAGTTACAAAACCGGTTGTAGTAAGCACAGATACTACTGTAAAGATCGATTCTCTGAAAGCTTGTTCTATGCCCTGATCGGAAAGGACTAATATAAAGGTGAAAAATAAGCTGAGCACGAATATGATTCCTAAATAACCCCGAAATTCTTCGTTTTTGATTGCTTTTCTAAGCTGACCGTGTAAAGCAAAATAATGAAGTGTAAAATTAGTCCCCGCTATGATCATAAAAGCAATGATAATATATTGCGAATAAATGCCATACGCAGCTACACTGTTGTTACGTGTCGAAAAACCACCGGTAGACATAGTCGAAAAACTATGATTAACAGCATCAAACCAATTCATTTCACCGGCCCATAACAATACAAACTGTATGAATGTAAACAACACATAAATTGCCCATAAATTTTTAGATGTAGAAGTGATCCGTGGATGTATCTTATCATATGTTACACCGGGCACTTCGGCCATGAAAAGCTGAAAACCACCTATACCCAATATAGGTAGTATAGCCACAGACAACATAATGATTCCCATACCTCCTATCCAATGAGTCAAGCTACGCCAGAAAAGCAACGCTTTAGGCATGGATTCAATATCAGTCAAAATGGTTGCTCCGGTAGTTGTAAAGCCCGACATTGTCTCAAAAAAGGCATCTGTAAACGAAGGTATATCCTCTTGAAGGAGATAAGGTAAAGCACCAAAAAGAGATGTGATCACCCATGCAAAAGACACTATGATATAGCCTTCCCTTTTGCTAAGGGTTTTATTGATTTTGGCTGTAGAGAAAAAAAACAAGCTACCTATAACCAAAGTAATAGCTGCTGAGATAAGCATAAGGTTGTGAGAATAGCCTTCAAAATACCATTCAACAGGTACTACTGTCAACATGAATACTCCTTCAATAATAAGGAGAAAGCCTATCACTCTTATGATCATCGGAAAATTGATCAATTTAGTATGAGCTGCAGTCATCAGATGGGTATATTAATGAAACAACCTTTCAACCCTATTCAACACTGAAGGCAGTGCAAAAACCACAACTTTATCGGCTTCTTGTATTTGAAAGTCGCTTTGAGCTATAAATGCTTTATCAGCTCTGACTACACCTCCTATAATCGCACCTTCGGGCAGACTCAGTTTTTTAATCGGCTTGCGGGTAACCTGTGAGCCAGGACGGGCAATAAGCTCAATAACATTCGCATCAATACCGCTCAGGCATTTAACAGAAGTAACCTCAGCTTCAAGAGTATAGCGTACCATATAACTGGCTGCAATCAGCTTTTTATTGACAATAGTATCAATCCCAATATTTTGAGAGATATCGATATAATCAATGTTCTCAACTAATGCGATAGTTTTTTTCACTCCTTTGCTTCGTGCATGCAAGCATGTAAGTATGTTGGTTTCAGTATGATTAGTTACCGCTATGAAGGCATCCATCCGTCCGATTTCTTCTTCTTCAAGCAATTGAATATTGGTTGCATCACCATGGATAATCAAGCTAGTATCCAAATAGTCGTTTAAAAAGAAACATCGTTCCCTGTCCTTTTCTATAAGTTTGACATTCATGTCTTTTTCTAATCGTTTGGCGGCTATGCGTCCAACCCGACCTCCACCTATGATCATCACATTATGGATGCTATGTTGTTCTTTCCCACTCAGTTTCAACAACTGATCAATGGCATCAGGCTTAGTAACCACATAAGCCAGATCGTTAACCTGAAAACTGTCATCACTTCTGGGAATGAAGGTATGGCGATTTCTATGGACAGCTACTGCCTTAAACTCAAGGTTTTTGTTTATTGCAACTATCTCTTTCAATGTTTGATTGATCACCGGTGCACCCGATTCTAACTTTATCATAAACAACTGTAACAATCCGTCCGTAAAATCAAATACTTCGGTTGCAGCCGTCTGTTTCAGTAAAGAGATCACTTCCTGAGCAGCAATATCTTCGGGCGAAATAAGGGCATCAATACCTAATTCCTGATATATCTGACGATTTTCTACACTTAGGTTTTCCATGGTATTGACTCTTGCTATTACCTTTCGTGCCCCTAATTTTTTAGCCAGGATACAAGTCATCAGATTAATCTGCTCTTCATGCAACACAGAAATCAACAGGTCGGTCTTTCGTACATTAGCCTGTCGCAGCACACTGATAGAAGTGGCATCACCCTGAATAGTCATCAGATCAGTATGCGATTCCAACATTTTCAACAGCTCCTCATTTGGATCAACAACGGTAATATTATGGTTGCTGTTTACTAATGATTCGGCCAGATGAAAGCCTATTTCGCCATCACCTGCAATAATAATATTCATGATTTACCTATTGAGTATCAGGGGGCAAATGTAGAATTTTAAACTCATCCCAGTCAAGAGATACCATGAATTTCTCTCTAAACTCCAACAAATGTTTTGGATCAAGTTCTGATTCAACTATCTCTTCTTCAGAAGTAGCAGCCTGAGAGATATAAAGACCTTTTGCATCTATCAGAGCTGAATCACCCGTATAGCTATTTCCTATTCCATCCTCGCCTACTCTGTTGACTCCTAACACACAAGCCTGATTTTCTATGGCGCGGGCTATCAGCAGTTGTTTCCAGGGATAAGAACGTACGGTAGGCCAACTCGACACATATAGTGCTAAATCGTATCCCCATACCCCATTTCGATAGCTGTTGCGCGACCAAACCGGGAAACGCAGATCGTAACAAATCATAGGGCGTATCCTCCACCCCTTCAGTTCAACAGTTAGCAAATAATTACCCGGGTCGATCAGTTGATGTTCGCCTCCCATACGAAATACATGACGCTTTGCATATAATTCATACCTACCGTTTGGGCGCATCCAAACAAGAGTATTTGTGAACCGGCCTTGTTGTTCAAGTAATATACTTCCACAAATGACACTATCGAGCGACGCAGCCCGCTTAGCCATCCAATGCATGGCCGTACCATCCAAAGGCTGAGCAAAACGCCTGGGATCAACCGGAAAACCAGTCGTAAAAGTCTCGGGCAAAACGATCAGGTCATTTTCCTGTTTCAATCTGTTAAACAGCTGATCGAAATGAGCCATATTTGCTTCGGGATTTTCCCAATACAAATCAGCTTGGATATACGCAATTTTTAAACTTTGCATAACAATTCTATAGCTTTAGACAGTGTTTCTTCAGTCTTGGCAAAACAAACACGTATCAGGTGCTGGTTTTCCTGGTTATGATAAAAAGCCGATACCGGGATGACAGCTATGCCATGCTCTTTGACCAATCGTTCGGCAAAAATCATTTCAGTCTCATCTGATATGGCCGAATAATCTAACAGTTGAAAATAGGTGCCATGACATGGAATAGGATGAAATCGCGAAGCTGTTAGGCCTTCGACGAAAAAGTCACGTTTCTGTTGATAAAACTCAGACAATGAGTTATAATTCTCCGATTTTTCCAAAAAATCGGCTAAGGCATATTGCACCGGAGTGTTGGAAGCAAATACTACAAATTGGTGATGTTTCCGAAATTCGGCTATCAACTCCTCAGGCCCGACAATAAACCCTGTCTTCCATCCTGTGGCATGAAATGTTTTCCCAAAAGAGCCTACAACCAAACTTCTTTCTACTAAACCCGGCAAGCGGCACACGCTATGATGTGAATATCCATCGAAAACAATATGCTCATACACTTCATCACTCATGACAATGATGTCGCTATTTCGGGTAAGAGCTTCCAACTGTTGCAGGTCGGATTCCTTCAACAAGCTTCCAGTAGGATTATGAGGACTATTGATAATAATCATCTTCGTGCGGTTCGACACCATCATCTTAACTGCTGCCCAGTCGATCTCAAAATCAGGTGACAGCAGCTTGACGTATTTCACCAATCCTCCGTTGGCTTTCACAGCAGGAGCATAACTGTCGTAGGCTGGCTCAAAAATGATCACCTCATCACTTTCTTTGACAAACGCACTGATAGCTGTATATAGAGCCTGTGTAGCCCCAGCAGTAATAGTAATTTCCAATTCGGGAGAATAGTCCACACCATAAGCCGATTTCATTTTAAAGGCTATAGCTTGACGTAACCGATCAACGCCGGGCATAGGTGCATATTGATTAAATCCCATTTTCATATAGTGATGCACCAGATCGATCAATTGAGTCGAAACAGGAAAATCAGGAAAGCCCTGAGAAAGATTGACCGCTTGGTGATCAGCTGCCATCTTTGACATGACAGCAAAAATAGAAGTACCGGCATGTGGTAATTTAGAAAAGATCTGTCCCTTAAAATGTGTCATAAAGTTGAATACTTAGTGTTGCCTTATCTCACAAAAATAAAATATATTTGGCTATGACAATTAAATTGAAGCCTTAAAACCATTCTAAATTACCTGATTGACAACAGGTATTCAATTGATGATCTATAAAAAGCGGTATTCTGTTAAGTCTGTTATATGGTATCCAACGGGTCAGGTCTCTATGAACAACTCGTATTCAGCCAAACCCATAATAGTCATCGACTCCTTTTTCTTTACGGCGTTGGGCAATATTTTCAAGCACCTGCATTTTCATTTCTTCGGTATAGCGATCCCAATTCACTACTTCATCCAAAGAACGATAACAGCCTATACAAATATTATCAGAGTCGTACACACATATATTCTGACAAGGGGATTTTATCTTTTTCTTTATCATGGAAATCTGTTTAAATTCAGTAAACAATTTCCAGCTATAGGATGTTCAAAAAGTGGTAGTTTATAACAAGCTCAACTTGACTATTCCTTTGCTTTTCGTACCTATCCAGATATTTCCTTGTTGGTCGGTTGTCAGGGCAGTAATGGTGTTTTCGGGTAATCCCTGATCTATGGTATAGGTTTTCCATTGTTGTCCGTCGAAGGAGTTCAACCCGTAAATAGTACCAAACCACATCCATCCGTTAGTACTTTGGGTAATGGCATCAATGCGGCTAAACACCAGCCCGTCGTTCATCGTATAATCCTGAAACCGGTTGCCATCGTAGGTAGTTACTCCAGCCAACGATCCTATCCATACCTGATTTGATTGATCTGCAAATAACGACACCACAAATCCGGCCTGATTATTTTGTGCTAATAAGGTTTGCCACTCCTGATTCTGATAGCGCGATATTCCATATTCAGTCCCGAACCATTTCACCTGATCCTTATCTACAGTAACCGATCGTACGATATTGTGAACCAAAGCTTGTCCTCCGGCTTTTTCCAACACCTGCCAACTTATTCCATCAAAATAGTTCACCCCATGTCCGGTAGCTACCCAGGGATTCCCATCCTTATCTACAGCTACATCATACACATAGTTATAACTCAATCCGTTACTTATATCAAAGTTTACAAACAGCCCATCTTTCAACCATGATACACCGTATGGCGTTCCCATCCACACACTTCCATCCGGTGCAGCAGCAATAGCATTTACCTGATGATGTATTAATCCTTGTGGTGTATTATAACTGATCCATTGGCTTCCGTCAAACTGTGAAACGCCAAATTCGGTAGCTACCCATAAACTACCTTGCTGATCAAAACAAAGATCGTTTACAAAATTGCTGATCAATCCGTCTGCTGCTCCAAATTTCTGCATTTCTTCCGTAGGTATATATTCTGGCTTATCGGTACAAGCACTCATGACAAATAGCATCAGCAAAAACACAATAAACCGGAAACAGCGTTCAGCTTTCATAAAGAATTAATTTTGTTCATGGCTTAGATTCATCCGTATCATTGAAGTAACTATATCAATAGCTACCTGATTCGCACCACCTTGTGGAATAATAATATCGGCAAAGCGTTTGGTAGGATCAATAAACTGCAAATGCATCGGCTTTACAAAAGTTTCGTAATGCTTGAGCACTTCTAAAAATGTTCTGCCTCTTTCTTCTATATCCCGCTGAATAATGCGTATCAGCCTATCGTCACCATCGGCATCCACATAGATCTTGATATCCATCCGTTTACGAAGCTCTGCATTGGTCAGCACTAGAATACCTTCTACTATGACCACCTTGGTTGGTTTAACCGGAATAGTTTCGGCCGAGCGGGCACAACTCACATAAGAATATATAGGCATTTGAATCATCTCGTTGCGTCGAAGCTGATCTATCTGCTTGATCAACAGATCGAACTCTATAGAAGAAGGATGATCGAAATTGATCTTTTTTCGTTCTTCCGGACTAAGATGACCATTGTCCTTATAATATGAATCTTGTGAGATGATAGACACAGAGCTGTTTGGCAAAGCTCTGATAATTTTCTTTACTACGGTAGTTTTTCCGGAGCCCGAACCTCCAGCAATTCCGATTACTAACATGAAGTTTTAATTCTGTTCGGAGGCCAAAGGTAAAAATTTTATACGAAAATTATGTTTTTTAAAAAAATACCGGACCCCTAGTATTGATACGGATACCAAACAAGAAGCATCCAATACGTGCGTTGTGTTTATTCGAATAATTTAATTAATTAAGGTGTATAATCGCATAAAAGTTTCCTTTAAAATAAAAAAGACAACTCTCTCAAAAAAATCAAATAAAAAAATCCAACGACCGGCTTATCAATTGTCACCTAAAAAGCCCGTTCATCAGATTGAATATTCTCACCTACTTTTTAGAGAGCTGTATCAGGGCGGTGTTTTATGCATCAAACAGCCTGTTTTCAACTATTACACCATATTGCTATCCTGTTTGAGAGTAAAAATATTTCTCAAAAACGCATGTTTATTGAGGATTCTTCCGTAAAATTGCAAACTGAAAAAATATTTTATCGTTAGTAATGATTCAATTCATTCGTAGCAAAGCATTGAAAACAACCTTCATTGCTTTTATTTTAAGTATCTGGACATTCGGGTTTGTCCATGCTTCTGCAGATGCCGAGAAAGAGCCTTTTGATGCCGGTCGCATGATTGTTGATCACATCATTGATGCCTATGACTGGCATATAGCGTCATTCGGCAACACTCATATCAGCATTCCCTTGCCTGTTATCCTCTATGATGAAGGTAAATGGTATTTTTTCTCTTCTTCAAAATTTAATCATGGGCACGATACATATCAGGGATTTCATTTAGCCAAAGAAGGAGCTATAAAAGGGAAAGTCGTTCGGGAAAATGCAGATGGAAGCTTGACGCGTCCTCTTGATCTCTCAATCACAAAGAATGTATTAGCTGTATTTATTTCTTCGGCTCTGATGATCATTTTGTTTATCAACATTGCAAAAGTTTATGATCGTCGAAGAGGGCGTGCTCCTAAAGGGTTTCAGGCAATAATCGAGTTGCTTGTCTTATTCATCAGGGATGAAGTTGCTATACCCTCTATCGGACAACGACAATACATGCGGTTTATGCCCTATTTACTTACGGTATTCTCCTTTATTTTTCTAAACAATATTTTGGGTCTTATCCCGATTTTCCCTTTTGGAGCCAATGTAACCGGTAATATCGCCGTTACAGGTGTGTTAGCCTTCTTTACCTTTTTGCTAACTACGGTGATGTCGAACAAAAATTACTGGAAACATATTTTCAACACACCAGGGGTACCTTGGTGGCTCAAATTTCCACTACCTTTGATGCCTATTATAGAGGTGCTTGGAATGTTTACCAAGCCTTTTGTACTGATGGTACGTTTGTTTGCCAATATGACTGCAGGGCATATCATTATTTTAGGCTTTATCAGTCTGATCTTTGTTTTTGGGCAGTCCAATGTATATGCTGGCTATGGCATGTCGGTACTATCGGTTGGATTGGTTATTTTTATGAACTTTTTGGAGTTGTTGGTTGCTTTCATTCAGGCATATGTGTTCACTCTATTGTCGGCTATCTTTTTAGGAGCTGCCGTTGAAGAGCATATTGCAGAGGGTGGGCAGCATTAGTATATAGAACTTGATTTAATAACTAAATAATGTAAAATCATGGATTTGTTAAGTATTTTACTTCAAGCCGGAATGGATCTGATGCCTGTTGCAAAAATGGTAGCTGCATTAGCTGCCAGTATTGCTGTACTTGGTGCCAGCAGAGGTATCAGCGCCATTGGCCGTAGTTCTGTGGAGTCGATAGCCCGTCAGCCGGAGGCTGCTGGTGATATCCGCTCCAGCATGATCGTATCAGCCGCACTGATCGAAGGCGTTGCTTTCTTCGCCATAGTGTTGTGTTTGCTGATTGTGTTCATGTAAAAACATACCTGCGTTGCAACGTTTGGTTGCAACAGCAGGTTTTTATGGAATCATCAAATTATAAGGATATATGGAATTAGTAAGCCCAGGATTCGGATTGATCTTTTGGATGTTGCTTGCCTTTACAGCAGTCTTCTTTATACTAAAAAAGTTTGCCTGGCCAGGAATATTGCAAGGTCTAAAAGAACGGGAACAACAAATAGACGATGCCCTGAAAGCTGCTGAAGCAGCTCATCAAGAGATGAAAAATCTCAAAATAGATAATGAGCAACTACTCAAACAGGCTAAAGAAGAAAGAGACGTGATTCTTGCCGAAGCAAAAAAAATACGCGACAAACTGTTGGACGAGGCACGTATCAAAGCCAACGAAGAAGCAGAACGTATAGTACAAAGCGCCAAAACACGCATCGAAAGTGAACGAATGGCGGCAATCACCGAAATAAAAAATCAAATAGCTACTATATCCATAGAAGTAGCTGAACTCATACTGAAAGAAAAATTACAAGAACCAGAAGCACACGATCAATATATCCAACGAATATTGGAGCATAAGCCTCTTTAAACTCATACACTAAACAATGAAAAACCAAATTCTGGCAAAACGGTATGCAAAAGCGTTGTTCGAGTTTGCTTTAGAAAATAAAGCAGAAGAGCAGGTCTTAACCGATTTGAGGTTGTTGGCTAAAGTGTTGGATGAAAACAAAGAGCTACGACTGTTGCTGCTAAATCCGGTCATACCAGCTTTGAGAAAGCAAAGAATTTTTGACCAGATCTTTCAGAAGCAAATCAATCCCATAACTCATACCTTCCTGAACATACTTATCCGCAAAGGAAGAGGACATGAAGTGGTTGGTATTGCCACACAATATCACAAGTATTATTTAGAAAGCCGTAATCAGGTTGAGGTTGAACTATCTACAGCCCAAGCCGTTGATAAAGAGCTTCAACAACGCATCTTAGACCTGATACATGGTCTGACAGAAAAAGAGATATTGGTTAATAATGTAATTGATCCACAGCTTATAGGTGGATTTAAAGTACGTTTAGGCGATTATCTGTTAGATGCATCAGTTCGTAAAACCCTGGAACGCATGCAAGCTGAGTTTGAGAAAAATTTGTACATTTATAAATGATTTATAGCTAAGAAATATCACTATGGGAGTAATCAAACCTGCTGAGGTATCAGCAATATTACGTCAAGAATTAGCCGGTTTCAACACTGAGGCCGAACTTGAAGAGACAGGCTCTGTACTGCAGGTCGGCGATGGTATTGCACGTATATACGGTATGGGAAATGCCGAATCAGGTGAGCTTATTGTCTTTGAAAAAACCGGATTACAAGGCATAGTACTCAACCTTGAAGAAGATAATGTGGGTGTGGTTCTATTGGGTAACGCCAGTGGCATCAACGAAGGAGACATAGTAAAACGTACCGGTCATATTGCCTCTATCAATGTGGGTGAAGGCATGTTGGGAAGAGTGATCAATACCTTAGGTGAACCTATAGACGGTAAAGGTGAAATTGGTGGCACTAACTACGAGATGCCACTTGAACGTAAAGCACCGGGAGTAATCTTCAGACAACCAGTACACGAACCACTGCAAACAGGAATCAAAGCTATAGACGCCATGATACCTATTGGAAGAGGACAACGTGAGTTGATCATAGGCGACCGACAGACCGGTAAAACAGCTATTGGGATAGATACCATCATCAATCAAAAAGAGTTTTACGACCGTGGAGAACCTGTATATTGCATTTATGTAGCCATTGGGCAAAAAGGCTCTACTGTTGCCAGCATACAAAAAACCCTTGAAGACCATGGAGCAATGCCTTATACAGTTATCGTATCGGCTACAGCATCCGATCCTGCTGCATTACAGTTTTATGCTCCCTTTGCAGGAGCTGCCATAGGTGAATATTTTCGGGATACAGGCCGACCGGCCTTAGTTATTTATGACGACTTATCCAAACAAGCTGTGGCTTATAGAGAAGTGTCGCTCCTGCTACGCCGTCCGCCTGGACGTGAGGCATATCCTGGTGATGTGTTTTACCTGCATTCGCGACTGTTGGAAAGAGCTGCAAAGATCATCAACTCGGATGAAATAGCTGCAACCATGAACGACCTGCCCGAAAGCATCAAACCTATGGTAAAAGGAGGTGGATCACTAACCGCTCTACCTATAATAGAAACTCAAGCAGGAGACGTTTCAGCCTACATACCTACTAATGTGATCTCAATTACCGATGGCCAGATATTCCTTGAGACAAATCTGTTCAATGCAGGGATACGACCAGCTATCAATGTAGGAATATCCGTTTCAAGAGTTGGAGGTAATGCACAAATAAAAGCTATGAAAAAGGTGGCTGGTACATTGAAATTAGACCAGGCACAATATCGCGAGTTAGAAGCATTCTCTAAGTTTGGCTCCGACTTAGATGCCGCAACTATGGCAGTGTTGGATAAAGGAAAACGAAACCTAGAAATATTGAAACAGCCACAATATACACCTATGAGTGTGGAGCATCAGGTGGCAATCATCTACTGTGGAACACAAAACCTTTTACGAAGGGTACCCGTTAATGCGGTAACCGATTTTCAAACAGCCTTCATACATGAATTGGATGAAAATCATACAGAATTGCTGAAAAAGCTCAGAGCAGGAAAATTTGATAAAGAAACAGAAGAAGAGCTAGCTAAGGCAGCTTCTAAAATTGTCAGTCGCTACGAGATTTGATAGTAGGACGAATATTCAAGTCAGTCGCATATGTCAAACCTAAAAGAAGTTAGAACACGTATCGAATCGGTCAACTCGACCATGCAGATCACCAGTGCTATGAAAATGGTATCGGCATCCAAGTTGCGTAAATCGCAAAATGCCATACTCAATATGCGGCCATACGCCTCCAAACTGCGTGAACTGATGCAAAATCTGGCTCCTTATATGGGCAAATCAGAAATGGCAAAATATACCGAGCAGCCTGAAGTGAAAAAAGTATTATTAGTACCCGTTACATCCAACAGAGGATTATGCGGAGCATTTAATACCAGTATCATACGGCATACGGTGAAATTAGCTGTTGAGCAATACAATAACCTGATAGAAGAAAATAATCTGGCAGTCTTTTGCATAGGTAAAAAAGGTGACGATTTCTTTAAAAAATATCATTTTCAATATACCGGTAGCGAAATACAAGTGTTCGATCACCTGAATTTTGAACACATCATTCCATTAGCCGAATATTTTATGAGGCTCTTTGTTGAAAAAGAATTCGATCGTATTGTCTTTGTCTATAACCAGTTTCGTAGCGCCGGCACACAGGTCATAGTAGAAGAACAACTGTTGCCATTAGAATTGCCACCACAAAAAATTGATGAGTTAGACGACGGGGTATCAAAATATATCTTCGAACCGGATCAGCAACAAATCTTAGATACATTAGTACCTAAAACTATTAAAATGCAGGTCTATAAAATGATCCTGGATAGTTTTGCCTCCGAACATGGTGCCCGTATGATTGCCATGCATAAAGCAACAGATAATGCAACCGAAATGCTTAAAGAGCTGAAACTAAGCTATAACAAAGCCCGGCAAGCAGCTATCACCAACGAAATCATCGAAATTGTCGGAGGTGCCGAAGCGCTCTGACAACACAAAAAGATTCAAGCAGCTTCACCTGAAGCCATTTATTTCTCAGGCTTTAAAAACAGATATCCTTATCAATGGATAGTATATTTCAACACCTGATAAGGGAATAAAACCTATAGTATCTTTGTTAGATAAGCATGGAAGCTAATCGTGTATAAAAGATTTTGAGACAGAGCATTGAATAGCTATAAAAACACTTCAGAAGCTGTGTTGGTAGAAAAAATGCAGCGAGGTGATGAACAGGCATTAGTTGAAATTATCCGACGGTATGAAACAATGATCGCACGTATTGTTATCGGAATGTTGGGTAATACAGCAGAAGCCGAAGATGTAGGGCAAGAAACTTTTTTACGGTTCTGGCAGTCGGTAGGCACATATAGGTATGAAGCTAAAGTATCGACATTTCTTACGCGTATAGCTATTAATCTATCTATCAACGAGCTACGACGTAGAAAAAATCGGTATGCCTGGTTAGAACTGACAGACGACAAGCCTATTCAATATGAATTTACCGATCCTCAGGATGCGTTTCAACAAGCTGATGTAACAGATCAGATCACACATGCACTGACACATATTCAAACCGATCAACGAGTAGTGGTAATACTTAGGCTGATAGAAGGCTATTCGACCCGAGAGACAGCCGATATGCTTGGAATCCCATTAGGAACCGTATTATCAAGACTTTCAAGAGGGTTAGAAAAAATGCGGAAAATATTAAGAAACACAGAACAACAATGAATAAGAATCAAGAACATTTGCTGGTAAAATCCTTACTGAACGAAACCAGACAAGCAGAAGAAGAGCAGCTAACACATTTACTTACTTCAAATACACATGCTATTGACAGCCTTAACGACTGGAAAAAAATTTATCTCCTGCTTCAAAACTTTAATCCACAATTTAGTAGATATTTTATCAAACACACATTGAATCGATTGGCACACCAACGCCTTATTCAACAAACCCAACGAGACTTATACAAATGGATGCTGCGCCTGAGTATGAGTGCCGTAGCAGCAGTATTCCTGCTCTTAATGTATGTGATATGGCAAGAAAACTCCCTATCAATTGACGGGTTGTTGGGTATAACAAATTTATGGAGTGGAGATTTTACAAATTTATTGGCAAACTATTAACCTATAAGCAATGAAAACCAAATATATCGTTCTGTTGCTTATCACTTTCATAGCCGGCTTTTTTATTGGCTCGCTTACAACAGGCCGGGTAACCCGAACGAAAGTGGAAAAAATTAAATTCATGAATACTCCCGAAGGGTTTCGCGAAAATATGTATCGAATTCTTCAGGCTACTCCCGAGCAAAAACAAGCTCTGACACCAGTGCTTGACTCTTTTAGTAAAATACATTGGCAACTGATGCTCAAAAGCTGGGAAGAACAAAACAATATGTTCATGCAGTTAGACGAATCCATACGGCCGCACGTCAGCGAAGAACAGTACCATATGCTCATGCAACACAAACAAAAAATGATGCAAGGACGTACCCCTTCCGATACCAATTTAAATAAAGAAGAAGAGCCTGACCCATAAACTCATGGCCAGATAATCGAAAATCAGCAATCCTCACATGCTGATATATCAAGCCATAGTTCATGTGGATAGATACATTTTTCTACCTTTGCGAAAAAAAGGCAGATGGTGACACCTCTGATCAGCATAGTCATCCCAGCTTATAATGAAGAAGCCGGTATCCGAAAAAGCCTCGACGGGATAGTCGAAAAAAACTATCACTCCATATATGAAGTCATATATATTGACGACGGATCAACCGACAAAACCTATGAAATAATCACAGAATATCCGGTGAAATGTGTCCGGCATCCCATCAACAAAGGATATGGTGCAGCACTGAAAACAGGGATTAGAAAAGCCACCGGAACATATGTAGTCATCTTAGACAGCGATGGTCAACATGACCCAAAATACTTAGATCAACTCATTGGCATGCTCCCTGATTATGATATGGTGATAGGCGAACGTACGGCCAATAGTTTTCAGGTTAAAAGCCGTCAAAAAGGTAAACGTCTGATCCGTATCCTGGGAGAAATGTTGGTTGAACAACAGCTACCCGATTACAACTCAGGCTTCAGAGGGTTCGACCGTCAACTAATCACTGAACTATTGCATATCATGCCCAACGGATTCTCCTTTTCCACTACATCTACTCTGGCTTTCTTAAAGGAAGGCTATACTATAGGCACATTCCCTATAGTGGTAGAAGAGCGTATCGGCCGAAGCAGCAATGTAAAATTTCTTAAAGACGGCTCCAAAACACTATTGCTGATCATGCGTATCATCATGTTATTCAATCCGTTAAAAATTTTCTTTCCTGCCAGCCTATTATTCTTTTTCTTAGGCATTGGATGGGGTATCGCAGGATATTTGCTTGCCGGACGATTTCCAAACAGTGCATCACTGCTAACTATTTTAGGAATGTTTATTTTCTTTATTGGGCTTCTGGCTGATCAGATTTCATTGTTGAATCGAACCAAGCAACGGCCGTGAAAAAATGGGAACAGCGCAATCATCGCAACAGTTGGACAGATAAAGAGGTAGAAGCTCATTGGGACAGGGTAGCTTCGGTTTATGTGGCTGAAAACACCAAAGTGAAGCATGCACACGATCAACGCTTTTACGAGAGCATGCATTATCTACAGCTTGAAGACTCGCATAAAGTTCTGAACATCACCAGCCGGGATGCCGAAGCAGATGACTTTATCAAAAAGAGCAATCCAAAAGTCGATATCCTCAATGCAGAAATATCTTCAGGTCTGATGGCCGTAGCTCATCATCTACGCCCTCATATCCGGCAAGTTAAAATCGCAACTTATAGTAGCTTGCCTTTTGATGATGCCCGTTTCGACAGGATACTCAGCTTAGAGACCCTTGAACACGCTGCTGATCCATTATCCTTCTTAAAAGAGCTTGCACGAATCAGTACTCCAGAAGCACGTTTAGTGTTAAGCTGCCCACCACACACAAGCGAGTTACCTTATAGGATATATACAGCTCTTTTTGGAGGACATGGCGAAGGCCCACATCGGTTCCTTCCTTCGGCCGAAGTGAAAGCAATGCTACATAAATCCGGATGGAAGCTGCTGATGCATAAAGGAACAGTATTGATACCCGTAGGCCCGTTAGCTCTGCAAAATTTTGGCGAAAAAATAATAAACCGCCTTCAGAAAACCTGGGTCTCTGAACTTGGAATACGTCAATTTTATGTCTGTGAAAAATATTGATAAACTAGAGAAGCTCATGCGTTCGGAGCTATGCAACCGTTGTGGTAGTTGTGTTGGATTATCAGGCGGACGCATAGTGTTTACAGATAAAGCCGGGAAATACAGGCCAAAAATTATTCAGCCCATAGACGACAAGCTGGCCGATACCATATGGGAAGCCTGCTCAGGCAAAGAGTTCAACTTTCCGGAATATCGAAAATATTTTTACCCCGACAGCCCCAACTTCCATACTTTCATAGGTGCGTTCTACCAGATTGGAATAGGTTATGCCACTGAACCGGCCGTCAGACAAGGAGGAGCTTCGGGCGGTATCTTATCAGCCATACTGATCTGGTTGCTTGAGAAAAAAAAGATAGACGGAGCAGTAGTCTTGGGTATGTCGGAAGAAGAACCCTGGTTTACAAAACCTTTTATTGCCACCAGCAAAGAAGAAATACTACAGGCATCACAAAGCAAATATATTATCAGCTCGGTAAACGAGATTTTACCTGAGATAGCTGCTTTCAAAGGTAAATTAGCCTATGTAGGATTGCCGGGCCAAGTGCAATCAATCCGAAAACTGCAAAAAATGAAGCATCCTTGGGTGCAAAATATCGAATATATTTTTGGCCCATTTTATGGCAACACACTTTATTTCTCATCTATCAGAAGCTTTTTACGCTCGCATGGAGAAAAAGACTATAAACACATACAAAAGTTATATTTCCGGCATGGCGAATGGCCTGGTAATATGAGGGTTGAACTAACAAGCGGCAGGGTGATTGAGTTAAAAAAATTTCATGCCAACTATCTGATCCCCTTTCATATATTACGTAACAGCCTCTATTGTACTGATCTGACTAATGAATTTACCGATATCTCAGGTGGTGATGCATGGGCTCCGGTATATGAAGAACGAGGGAAAGGCTTTTCAATGATCATCAGCCGTAGCGCAAAAGGGGAAACCATTTTACAGCAGATGATGGATGAAGGTGTGCTTACTATGGATCCAATAGATACACAAACGGCTATACGCATGCATTCACATGGGTACGACTTCAAGAAAAGAGGTGCTTTTATCAGAATACAGTTCCGTAAATGGACCGGAAGATCAATACCCGATTACGGCTACACATTAAAAGGGTTTGGCTTTTCACGATATCTGATGGAGATAGTGATCAGTACTTTATTCTTATTGCTGGGAACTAAAGCAGCCCGATGGATGGTAGAACAGCTGCCAGCCCGATTCATAGGGAATATTTTCGAGAAAACACGAACCTTCTGGAAGAAATCCACCCATAATATTAAGCGCAACGAGTTGTGAGTATGCTAAAACAATGGCGTAGCTTATTGATCAAATTAACAGGATCGGCATTGATATTATGGCTGCTCTTTCGTTTTGTTGATATTGATCTGAAAGCCTTAGGCAAACAGCTTGAGCATCTGAACCTGCTCAAATATCTGATCTCGTTAAGCGGTGTGATCTTAGTATTAGCAGTAAAAAGTTATCGCTGGCACTTACTCATACGGACCGAAGGTGTTTTTTATCCCGTCAGACATTCGTTTGGAGCGTATATGGCTAGCTATACCATTGGTATTATCACCCCTGGACGCATAGGCGAAATAGCTCGTTTATATTATGTCAGACAATATGCCGATATGAAATTCATTCCGGCTTTCAGAACCATAATTACCGATCGTATTTTTGATCTGGGTGTATTAGTGATGATGGCTATCGGAGGTCTATTATATTTTGGTCCCTGGCCGGTAAAGAACATGTATATTGCTGTCATAGCAGGTGTGTTACTGTTTTTCGTTGGCTTGTTTATGGCCAACTGGTTTTTCAAATACCTTATCCGGTTAGCCCGATTCAAACAACAAGGTTTATTGGTCTTTTTAACAGAAACCATACGACCTGCTATAATTTCCCAGTCGGTAAAGCTATGGCTGATCACCGTGCTGGCTTATCTGATATTTTATGGGGCCATAGCTCTTATTCTGGATGCCATGTCTATTCATCTTGGATTAATAGATATAGCTATCATCATCAGCGTAGTAGGATTAGTTACTATCTTACCAGTTTCCTGGGCCGGCTTTGGAACCCGAGAGGTAACCTTAGTATATTTGTTAGGGCTTTATGGTATTCCCGCAGAAGCAGCACTTAGCTTTTCGTTGCTGCAGTTTACAGCTTTCTTCTTGTGGGGTAGCCTTGTAGGACTGGTCTTTTGGCTGTTGATGCCGGTATCGATAAAACAAATACGTCAAGACAGTAAAAATTTATGGATATGGCTGCAAAAAAGAGAACCTAATACTGCGCATAAGAAGTAATAAATGCAACCTTAGCCACACTTCATCGTAACAATAAGTTGGCACTGATGAAAACCAATAAAACTCTTTCCCGGCTTTATAAAAACCGGCCTTCCAACTCCATAGCAGTGATTGTAATTATCACTGTAGCAGCTATATTGACTAATATCAACAACCATTTATACCTCAAGAAAGAAGGTGTTATTACCGAAGATGTCAAAAGCTATTACAGCTATCTGCCTGCTGCTTTTATATATAAAGACCTGAGCTTTGAATTCATTGAGAAAGACCCGAATTTTTTTAAAGACTGGGTATACATTTATCATACTCCAACAGGTGGTTCGTACCAGAAAATGACTATGGGATTGTCAATGCTGTACAGCCCGTTTTTTTTCTTAGGACATTTTTCGGCACGAATCATAGGAGCTCCTATGACTGGCTATTCTCCTCCTTATCAGTTTTGGCTACAGTTTGGCACTTTGGCCTATCTGATACTTGGTTTGATGATAATACGAAGTATCATGCGAAATTTTTTCAGCGATGCTTTAGTTGCTTTCATACTTCTCACTATAGTAGCAGGTACCAATCTGTTTTATTACAGCACCTTAGAGGCTACCATATCGCATGCCTACAATTTTTTTCTGTTTTGCTTGTTCATCTGGCTTACCAGACGCTGGTATGAACAACCGCTTTGGTTTAATTCAATATTTATCGGTCTAAGCCTTGGTTTGATTAGCTTGATACGTCCTTCCAATAGTCTGATTATACTTTTCTTTGTCTTTTTCAATATCAAGTCTGCTCGGGAAATTAAAGTAAGGCTTAGATTTTTCCTTGAAACTCTGCCCCAACTGATACTGATTGCTTTTATGGCTTTTATGATCATTTTCCCACAATTGCTTTATTGGAAAACTTATACAGGGCAATGGATTTACTATACCTACGATGATGAAGGATTTTTCTTTCAAAATCCTCAAATCATACGCGGACTTTTCAGCTATAGAAAAGGGTGGTTAGTATATACCCCTGTCATGATATTTGGTTTGACAGGAATAGGATTTCTACGTAAAAAAATACCTGCCTTTTTCATGCCTATACTCGTTTTTACGGTAGTCAACATATATGTGATATTCAGCTGGTGGGACTTTTCGTACGGCGGCAGCTTCAGCAGCCGTCCAATGATTGATTCGTATGGCATGATGGCTCTGTCAATGGCAACATTTACTGATTGGGTTCACAAAAAAGGAAAACCGATCAGATGGCTATTCAACGGATTGATTATTCTTTTGATCCTATTAAACATTTTTCAAACACTACAGTATAAATACAATATCATTCATTACTGGAATATGTCAAAAGCAGCCTATTGGTATAATTTCGGAAGGCTCACCAAAACCCCTGAATACTTTAATAAGCTTGAGCCATTAGATTATGATCAACTGATTCAAGGCAACTATGCAACGCTACCCCAAGAATATAATATGATACTGCATCCACTTGTGATGGACTTTGAACAGACCACCAAAGATCGTCGTTTGTTTACCTCTGCCGATGGGCACTATAAGTTCAATAACGCCCAAACACAATCTTCACTGATGCCTCGCAGTGGTAATTTCTCGGCTTTGCTTGACGCAACAAATTCTTATGTTGGTACTACCGATTTTTATGGCAAGGCGTTACAGAAATACCAGATCACCGCATGGAGAAAACCAGCTCAAAGTCGTACCGCCATAGTTATGGCTGACATTGAAAAAGAACTGTTCTACCAACAATCGGAAGCAATCGACAGCATTGATAAAACCGGATGGGGACGACTACAGCTTGAAGTCACATTGCCCGACACCTCCTATGTAAAATACAGAATATATCTGTGGAACAAATCTACCGATACTGTATTTGTTGATGATGTGCGTATTGAATTGTTACCTTGAAAGCAACCAAAAGCTCATTCATTAAAGCGGATTCTCCGGGATCACTATCCAGCAAATGATATAAGCAAGCAGTCCTGTACCAGCCAATGCAACAAATAAAACCCATGCTAACCGAACTAAAGTAACATCCAACCCAAAGTAATCGGCCAGGCCCGAACATACTCCTCCAACCATTCGATTCAAGCGTGAACGGTATAAACGTTTAACTGTACTCATATGATTTTGAATTAATTATAATATTTTTCTAGCAAAGATTTATATTCTCTGAATAAGCATTGATGATCCAAAAACACCAAAAGTAATGTAATTCGCTCCGGGATCAACGGTAATTTGCTTTAAAAATATCGGTAAAACTCTTCTTTTAAAAGGATTTTTATCAGCATATACTGTATCTGTGTTTTATCCAATCCGTCAAGCAGTTCATGAAGTTGTCGTGTTTTTTCTTCGGTTGACAGGGTGGATGTGATGATAGTACGTATGCTTTTTACCTGATGCCCTGTAAGCTCATCTTTTATAAATGTACTTACATTACCTAGTTCCGGTTCTGAAGATTTTTGTGAGGCAGGTATCCCAAAATGCTCCAACTCAATTATGGCAGCTTCTAATATGGCTGTTGCACTTTTTTTGACACCTTCTTTGTATGAAATATTCCCCGACGCATCTCGTAATGACCAGGAACTAAACTCATAATCTAACTCATTGATCTTTCTTGATTTAGAATCATTTTCACCAAATATACGTTCCAATAATAAGCTGGTTTGCTGTTTCCATGCCTTGAAATCAATTTGTTTCTGATCGAGCTTGCTTAGTTGCTTTTGCAACACTTCTATAGCTTGTTCTTTCATCTGTTTAAAATTTTGTATTTATTTGACTATAAAGCAATCCCGGTATTTCTCTGTTTGGAATTGCTTTGCACTCCCATACACTTACCGTATCATATCTTCTACAAAGTTCAATATCTAAAAAAACTGTATCCATGTTTCACTGCATTATGTATGATATTAGTAGAAAATCCGGTAATGATTTCTTTAGTTTACTCATGGTAAAAATACAAATTAGACTGATAAAATGTACCTTTGTCTCTAAAAAAGGTGATTCCTCAGCATACTGTACAAACTATTCTTGAGACTGCCCGAATAGAAGAGGTGGTATCTGATTTTGTACGTTTAAAAAAACGTGGCAGCAATTTAATCGGTCTGTGCCCTTTTCATCAGGAAAAAACTCCTTCTTTTACAGTATCGCCATCCAAGAGTATTTTCAAGTGTTTTGGTTGTGGTAAATCCGGTAATGCAGCTGGTTTTATCATGGAACATGAACATATGAGCTATCCCGAGGCATTACGCTATTTAGCTCAAAAGTATCAGATAGAGATTGAAGAGCATGAGCCTGATCCAGAGGAGATAGCAGCTTTCAACGAGCGTGAACGCATGCTCAACCTCAACAGCTTTGCACAACAGTATTTCAGTGAAGTTTTATTTAAAACAGATGAAGGAAAAGCCATAGGATTGACCTATTTCAAAGAAAGAGAGTTTTTAGAACCTGTCATAAAAAAATTTCAGCTTGGCTTTTCTCCCCAGCTTCGTGATTCGTTTAGCAGTCATGCCCTTACACACGGATATGCTTCCGAGTTGCTGCTGTCAACAGGCTTATCCATTGGTAGCACTGAAAAACTTTACGACCGGTTTCAGTCAAGAGTTATTTTCCCTATCCACAACTTAACGGGCAAGGTAATTGGTTTTGGTGCTCGTATATTAGGCAGCGACAAATCAAAAGCAAAATATCTTAACTCTCCCGAGTCACTGGTCTATGAAAAGAGTAAGTCGCTCTACGGGATTTATTTTGCAAAAAATGCCATCATTCGGCAAGATAATTGCCTGTTAGTGGAAGGCTATACCGATGTAATCTCAATGCATCAGGCTGGTATTGAGCATGTAGTAGCCAGTTCTGGAACTTCGCTCACTATTGAGCAGATACGACTGATCAAACGCTACACAAAAAATATTACCATACTTTTTGATGGCGATCCGGCTGGTATCAGAGCCTCCATGCGAGGGATTGATCTGATCTTAGAAGAAGGGATGAATGTTCGAGTGGTATTATTGCCTGATGGAGAAGACCCCGACAGCTTTGCACGTAATCATAGAAGTAGCGAAGTGCTTGAATTTCTCTCAGAAACATCCAAAGACTTTGTGAGCTTCAAAACTTCTTTGCTATTAGAAGATTCTAAGCATGACCCTATTCAGAAAGCTAACCTTATCAAAGAAATCGTGCAAACTATTTCACTCATTCCTGAACCTATTTACAGGGAAGTATATGTGAAAGAATGCAGCAGATTGCTTCAGGTGGAAGAACAAACCTTGTTGAACGAACTCAATAAACTGCTTCGCCAAAAATTTGCTAAACAAGCCGCCGTTCCTATCGCCGACACAAGTCTGCACACAACACAACAGGAATATGTGGTAAGTGGCCCCGAAAGCCAAACGGGCTATTTTCAGGAACGCGAATTGGTGAAAATATTATTGGAGTTCGGAGGAAACATTCTTACACAAACCGAAATAGATGAGGATGGATTCCCTATTGAACAGGAAGAAAGCGTTGCCCGATATATCATTGAAGACTTAAAGGCTGATGCAATTGAGTTTATACATACAACCCATCAAAAGATATTGGAGATCATTACACAGGAATTGAAAAACAACCATATACCCGATGAAAAGTTTTTTATACACCATCCCGAACCCGATGTAGCAATGCTTAGCATTGACCTGCTTAGCTCACCTTATGAGGTGCACAACTGGGAACGCAAAAATATATTTGTTAAGAAAGAATATTCCTCACTGCAACAAATAGTTACAAGCAACCTGCTACGATATAAAGACAAAGTGATTGATTATCGGTTGCAACAACTGTCGGAAGAAATAAAAAAGACATCAAATCTTGAAGATCAACTCATATTGTTAGAGCAAAAAAGACGATATGATCAGATACGCAAACAGATTAACGAGAGGTTAGGAATCATTATCTCTAAATAAAGAAAGTATTTGTAGAGAGTATCTGTGAGCTGATATACTTATTTTTTTAAAGCTTTTATTACTTTGAATCCTACTCCAGCTACATCGGTAAGATTGAACTTGGTCATTTTATTTTCGATACGGATACGATATGTGCCAGCATCAGATAAGTTAAGATTTTGATATACTAAAAACGAATGCTTGTAATAATTGTCTTTCAGCTCGGCCAACCATTGCATTTCCTGATCCTGAAGGTCAAACTCATAATCTCTTGAACGGAATCCGCCACCTGGAAAATACAAACTGATATTCAATGAAATATGATCGGTTGCATAAGCAGGACTGTGTAGAAAATGTACAGACACATCATATACATATCCCACATCTTCAATATCGAACTCATATTCAACAAAATGAAACCGATTCCACACCAAATTATCAAAATATTCTGTTTCGTCTATGATGGTTGGACTGCTACACGAGATCAGAAAAAAAAACCATATGAAAAAGAAGTATCTTGAGTTCATAGTCAATATTATGATGTATTTTGGTCGCAAAAATAAGGATAAAACCCGGTTTTATACATAGTACCCCAGATTGGATACATTGTTGAAAATCTGTTAAAACAACCATCTAATAGGAAATTATATTATTTTTGCTGGCTCATGAAGTGAGTTAATTCTAAGACAACCAAACATGAATTCAATGCTCAAAAAAAATGCTTTAAGTATCTTATGGGTGCTTTTGATTGGTATCATTGGTGTTTCCTGTGTTCCTCAGCGCAAGATGATGCTGCTGCAAGCTGAAACTCGCCAAGATACTACCACCCATTATTTCAACGAACGCTTGCTATCCTATTTGATACAACCAGGCGACAACCTGTATATCAAAGTAGTCAGCTTTGACGAGAAAACAACCCATTTGTTCAATCCGCTCGAACGTACACAAGGTGGAGGAAATATTAACGATCAGAGTATTTATCTGAACAGCTATACCGTTAACGACCAAGGCGATATAGAATTCCCATTAGCCGGAACCATACACGTTCAAAACATGACTACCGAACAGATCAAAGAACAAATACAAGCAGTGTTAGACGAATATCTGAAAGAAACAGTGCTTATTGTAAAATTAGTAAACTTCAATCTGACTATGATAGGTGAAGTCAAACGGCCGGGACAGTTCAAGGTGTATAAACCCGAAATCAATATCTTCGAAGCTATTGCGATGGCAGGCGACCTGACCGATTTCGCCGATCGTAAAGAGGTAACTATCATCCGACAAACAAAAACAGGCTCACAAACTACTGTAGTTGATTTAGAAAAAGCCGGAATACTCAGCTCGGATTATTATTACCTCAAACCAAACGACATCATCTATGTCAGACCATTGAAAATCAAACAATACGGATTTGCTACATTCCCCTATACGCTGATCTTCTCAACCATATCAACAGCCCTCCTTCTTATCAATTTCTTTAAATAAAAATAGTACGTTGTGGAACAATTTCAAACCTACCAGCAAGAAGAAACCATTGATTTGAAGATGCTTATCTTCAAGTTTGCCCGTTTTTGGTATCTATTTGTTATCTCCATTTTCATCGCTCTGTTAGTAGCCTTCCTTTTCAACAAATACACCAAACCGGTGTATGAAGTCAAAACTGTTGTGTTGATCAAAGATCAAAAAGCCGGCAAAATGGATCCTACAGCCTTGTTAGGTCTAAGTTTTGGCGGACAACAAAACCTGCAAAACGAGATTGGCATTTTAAAGTCGTATTCCATGGGATTCAGAACTATCAAAGAATTGGGCTTTGAAGTATCGTATTACCGCGAGGAAGGATTTATTACACAGGAACTCTACCGAAAAGCACCTTTTACCGTTGAAATAGACTTTGATTCCCCCCAATCAGTAAACATCCCTTATACCATACGATTTATTGATAACGAGAGCTTTAGTCTGGAAACAGAAGGAGAAAACATTAAAGCATATGATTTCAACACATTAGAGCTGTCGGGAACCTCACAAGAACGAATTAAATGGTCAGGAACCAATCAATTTGGTGAATGGGTGGACAATGGGCTCAACAGATTCCGTATTATATTAAACGATAATCTAAAAATTGATGAGACCAAAAGAGGTACCTATAGCTTTGTCATACACGATTATCAAAACTTATTAAGAGAATTCAGAGGATATAAAATCGATCCTATCAACCGCGATGCCAGCGTAGTAGAAATCTCGCTACGAGGAAACATCAAAGACAAAATGGCTGATTTTCTGAATAAACTAACCGAAACCTATGTAGTACGTGGATTAGAAAGTAAAAATCAAATAGCTGAAAGTACCATTGATTTTATTAACCAACAGTTAGTTGACATACAGGATTCTTTACAGTTTGCTGAGATCGCCCTGCAAGACTTTCAAACAGCACATGAGTTCATGAACTTAGACTTTCAGTCGCAAAAAGTGTTTGATTACCTGAAAGACCTCGAAAAACAAAAGGCTGAGATGTTGGTTAAAGCTAAGTATTACAGGAGTATGCAACGGTATATACAAGACAATATTGATAATATTGACCGCATGGTAGCTCCTTCGGCTATGGGTATAGAAGACCCTTTGCTCAACCGTTTGGTACAAGAGTTAGTCAACCTGAGCTCGCAAAAAGCAGAACAGCTTTTAGTTTCAACCGAACGCCACCCTATTGTAGTTAGCATTGAGGCTCAAATAGATAATACCAAGCGTACGCTGCTTGAAAACGTAAATAATATTATTAAAAACTCCGATCTGGCTATACAAGACCTCAACAGGCGAATGAACGATTTAGAAGGTCAGCTGAACAAACTACCTGTTACCCAAAGACTATTGTTAGGCTATCAGCGTAAATTCGAGCTAAACGATGCCATATACACCTTTCTGATGCAAAAACGTGCCGATGCACAGATCACTAAAGCCAGTAATATGCCGGATAATGAGATCATTGATCAGGCCAACCCCGCCCTGAGTCAGATAGTATTCCCTAAGAAAAGCCTGAATTATGCCATCGCACTGATAATCGGACTTCTCATTCCGGTAGCGTATATCTTTGGACGTGATTATTTCAACGATAAAATCACTGAACGTAAAGATATTGAGAAAATCACAAGCCTGCCTATAGTCGGGCAAATACTTCACAGCGATAAAGAAAGCCAATTAGTTGTTATAGAATCGCCTAAATCATCTATTGCTGAATCCTTTAGATCGTTACGTACCAATATCGACTATCTCGTACAAGGGCAGGAAAAAAGTGTGATCCTGATCATGGCTGATATGGTGAATGCAGGTAAAACATTTATCTCCATGAATTTAGCCAGTATTTATGCGTTCTATGGAAAGAAAACACTTTTGTTAGGGTTCGACCTGCGAAAACCAAAAATTTATCAGGACTTTGGTCTATCCAATACTATGGGGATCAGTAATTATATGGTCAACAAATACAGTCTTGATGAAATCATCCAGCAGTCGGATAAAATTGAAAATCTCGACTTTATCATGGCTGGCCCTGTTCCACCAAATCCCGCCGAGCTCATCGCATCCATGCATACAAACCAGCTATTTGATGAGCTAAAACAACGATACGACTATATCATTATAGACTCACCCCCTATAGGGTTGGTTACTGATGCATACCTGTTGATGAAGCATAGCGATGTAAACCTGTTTGTAGTACGCGAAAACTATTCGAACCGAAAAATCTTTGAAATGATTATAAATGACCTGGAAAAACGCGAACTGCCTATTGGTATTTTAGTCAACGACATTAAATTAAACAGAGGATATGGCTATGGGTACGGATATGGGTACGGATACGGCTATGGATACGGGTACGGATATGGCTATGGATACGGATACGGATATTATTCGGATGAAGAATCGGCTTCAAAACCAGGCTTCTTTAAGCGACTGATGGACAAAATATAAGATAACAGATGAAAATCTGTTGCTGAAAGGACTTGCACCATGCAAAAAACCTGGTATGCATTATATGTACGTTCGAGAGCAGAAAAGAAAGTCTCGCAAGAACTTGAACATATCGGCATAGAGGTGTTTTTACCCCTGATAACCCGAGTGAGACAATGGAGCGACCGAAAGAAAAAAGTAGAAGAGCCTCTGTTCCGATCTTATGTATTTGTGAATATTATTGAACGCGACTATTTCAAAGTACTACAAACACCTAACGTGGTTCGATTTGTTAGCTTTGAGGGTAAAGCAGTGGCTATACCTCCGGTACAAATAGAAGCAATACGGATTTACCTGAAAGAACCAGAAGAGGTTGATCTTGAAAAAATACATGAGGGACAGCTTGTTCGCATAAAACGTGGTAACATGGAGGGGTTAACAGGAAGGATGATCAAATATCAAAACAAATCACGTATAGTAATTATGATAGATGCGGTAAATCAACTGATACAGTTGAATATTCCCAGATCCAGAGTTGAGATACTCCAGGAATAAATTGGTAGCTAATGATGAATACATTTTTTGAGCATAAAGCAGTCTTAGTAACCGGTGGAGCCGGTTTTATAGGGTCAAACTTAGTAGAGGCTCTTTTGAAAACAGGAGCTAAGGTCAGTTGCATGGATAATTTTGCCACCGGATTCCGTAAGAATATAACCCCTTTTATCCATCATCCCAACTTCATACTGTTTGAAGCCGACATACGCAATCCTGAACACTGCGCCAAGGCCTGTCAGCATCAGGACATTGTTTTTCACCAGGCTGCGTTAGGCTCCGTACCTCGTTCAATAAATGATCCTGCTACCACCAATTCAGCCAATATCACAGGATTTCTGAATATGATCATTGCCGCCAGAGATGCAGGTGTTAAACGTTTTGTGTATGCAGCCAGTTCAAGCACCTATGGCGATTCGGAACATCTTCCCAAAGTAGAAGAAATTATAGGCAAACCACTGTCGCCCTATGCAGTAACCAAATATGTCAATGAGTTGTATGCCGATGTATTTGCCCGCACCTATGGTTTTGATAGCATAGGGCTCAGATATTTCAATGTTTTCGGTCGTAGGCAAGACCCTGATGGTGCATATGCAGCCGTTATCCCAAAATGGGTGATGCAGTTTATACGTCACCAAAGTCCAGTCATCAATGGAGCTGGTGATTACAGCCGCGATTTTACTTATATTGACAACGTTATACAAGCAAATCTGTTAGCTGCCTCAACTCAAAACCCCGATGCATTGAACCATGTCTATAACGTGGCTTATGGAGAGCGTACCACCTTGAATCAGTTAGCCGAATGGCTTAGAGAAAGCCTTACTGATTATGATCCAAAAATCAGTACGGTTGAAGTGGTGCACGGCCCTTATCGAAAAGGCGACATACCCCACTCGCTGGCTTCAGTGGATAAAGCAAAACGACTGCTGAATTATGCCCCTACACATAATCTCAAACAAGGTCTGAAAGAGGCTTGCTCATGGTACTGGGAACATTTGCCTAAATAATCACTCCCTACTTAATAAAAATGATTTTCTTTTTTGCTTTAGCTGTAGCTTAGCATACGCTATGCGAATATTTTACTGTATTTTTGCATGAAAAGTTTGCTATATCATGGAAACGCATCAAAAGGCAGGCCTATTAGCTGATTCCGGTTCAAATCGTTGGCTGTACATTATTCTGGCAGTTTTTGCCATAGTGATCATAGGGCTTTCTATCTGGCTTATCTCAACCAAATCTGATCTGAGGCTGCTACAAGATGAGAAAGAGTCACAGCGTATCATGCTTCAACATGAGGTAGATAGCTTGATTGCTGTACACAATAAAACTAAAGAAGCCTATGGCGCCTTAGCCGATTCTTTAGTGGCAAAAGACAGCATCATTCAGGCTAACGCTAAAGAAATCAAAGTGTTGTTAGATACCCAGTGGGAATATTATAAGATCAAACGCAAGCTTGAACAACTTCAATCTATTTCGCAAAATTATGTTCGTCAGATGGATTCACTTTATACGGTGAATCGGGAATTAGAAGAAGAAAACGAGCGCATACGGGAAGAAGCAGCCAGCGAAAGAAAACGTGCCCAGCAGTGGATCAAAACAGCCGATGCCCTTAGCGAACAAGTAGAACAAGCAGCTATATTCAAGACCTATAACGTAGAAGTTACAGGTATCAGGCAACGTGGCAGGGGCGAGACAGAAACAGACCGCGTCCAACGTATCGAACGAATTAAAATATGTTTTACACTGGCTGAAAATAAGATCATTCAAGCCGGAAATAAAAATATCTATATCCGAATTGCAGCACCTGATTCACGGATCTTAGTTAAAAGTAGAGACGATTCGTATTCATTTATTTTTAAAGGCGAAAGGCTGCAGTACAGCATCATGGAAGTTGTGGACTATCAAAATGCCGATCAGGAAATATGTGTGTACTGGGATAAACGTGATACTCAAGACCTTAGCCCTGGATTATATTATGTGGATATATATGAGGGCGATCATCAGATAGGCGAAGCAAACTTATTGTTGAGGTAGTATCCAACAAGCCCAAACAGGACAAAATAAGCACGCAGCATCAACTAATCTATGGTCATTTCTCCACGTAGAGAAGTTTGCAACAACTCAATAATCTTTTCACGCGTATATCCTTCACCTATTAGATACATCAGTTTACTTAATGCCGATTCGGTTGTGATATCATATCCACTGATCACTCCAATACGTTCTAAATCTAAACTGGTCTCGTATTTACCAAGCTCTACCGATCCGGATTTGCATTGAGTTACATTATATACTATCAGTCCACGCTGTATGGCCTGATCTAATGCATTGATAAACCAAGCATCTGTAGGAGCGTTACCCGAACCAAATGTCTCCAATATCAGTGCTTTCAAGCCAGGAATGTTCAAGGTACTTTTGACTACATTTTCGGAGATACCTGGGAATAATTTTAAGATAGTTACATTAAAATCAAGCTTAGTATGAATTTTAAGTTTTTTAAAGTTTGGTTTTAACAGGCTATTTTTTTTAAACCGTATATGAACGCCCACTTCGGCTAAAGCCGGATAATTGCCCGACACAAAAGCATTAAACCGCTCCGCATTGAACTTGGTCGCACGATTGCCACGCAACAGTTCATTTTTAAAATAAATAGCTACTTCCGGTACTATCGCTATCCCGTTTTCTTTGGCAGCCGCAATCTCCAAAGAAGTCAGAAAATTTTCTCTCCCATCGGTACGTATCACTCCCATAGGCAACTGAGAACCAGTAAGTATAACAGGCTTATTTAGATTCTCCAACATAAAACTTAAAGCCGAAGCAGTATACGCCATCGTATCTGAGCCATGTAATACGACAAACCCGTCATAGCTGTCATAATGAGCTTCAATCATCCCGGCAAGCTTGATCCAAAACGAAGGATTCATATTGGAAGAATCAATAAGCGGATCAAAAGCCTCAAAGTCTATCTTAAAATCAAAACGCCTCAAGGCAGGCATCTGCTCATAGATGTTTCCAAAATCAAACGGGACAAGAGCCCCTGTTTCAGGATCGGCAGCCATACCAATGGTTCCACCGGTGTAAATTACCAATAATGAAATTTTTTCTTCTGTCATAGTATCAGGAAAGATTAAAAAGTTTAATAGCGTTGGAAGTAGTTGTCTGTGCAACTTCTTCGAGAGATACCTGTTTTATTTCTGCTAATTTTTTTGCTGTTTCAATCATGAACGAGCTTTCGTTGCGCTTGCCTCTGAAAGGAACAGGTGGAAGATATGGTGCATCGGTTTCAAGTACTATAGAAGTCAAGGGTATATCCTTAACCACTATAGGCAGTTCCGACTTTTTATAAGTCAACACTCCTCCAATACCCATATAAAAGCCTAAATCCAATATCCTCCTGACATTATCAAGTGTGCCGGTAAAGCAATGAAACACTCCCTGCAACTCACCATTCTGAGCCGATTCCACCAACTCAAGGATCACATCAAAAGCTTCGCGAGTGTGTATAACAACAGGCAACCGAAGCTCTTTAGCTATGTCCAACTGGCGGGTAAAAGCCTTAATTTGCTCGGTTTTATACTTGATATCCCAATAAAAATCCAATCCTATCTCACCAATAGCTATTGGTTTTATCCGGTCAATAGCTTGTAAAATAGTATCAAGCTGTTGCCTATAATCCTCTTTAATAGAACCGGGATGCAACCCCATCATAGGAAAACAATGATCGGGATAATCGCTGCAAACTTTCAACATGGCAGCTATAGTAGTTTGGTCAATATTAGGCAACAGTATAGTGCTCACTCCATTTGAAACAGCATGCTGAATAACAGTATCGCGATCGTGGTCAAATTGTTCCAAATACAGGTGAGCATGGGTATCTATCCATTTCATGCTGCAAATTTAGCCTTTTCCATAGCCGGTTCAACAGTTAAAAAAACGCTAAACCCATGCTGAAAGTCAGATTATCTTATTTTTGCATACAAACTTGCTTCTGTGTCGAAAATCCTTGTCATACGTTTTAGTTCGATAGGTGATATAGTACTTACCAGTCCTGTAATCAGATGTTTGAAGATGCAGCTCAACAAGCCCGAGATTCATGTGCTCACCAAAGATGCCTATTCGTCGCTTTTCGAGCCTAATCCTTATGTGGACAAGGTATTTACGTTGAGAAAAGATCAAAAATTAGGGCAACTTATTCGAAAGCTCAAAATTGAGCGCTACGATTATGTGATTGATTTACATAAGAATATCCGCTCATATTATGTACGCATTGGTATAGGTGCGCGATCGGCCAGCTTCCCAAAACTAAATTTCAAGAAATACTTGATAGTCAGGTTTAAATGGAATCTTTTACCCAAGACACATATAGTAGATCGCTATTTTAAGGCTGTCAAAAATTTAGGAGTAACGAACGATAGCAAAGGACTTGACTTTTTTATTGCTCACAATGAACGCTTTGATATCTTCCAGCTTCCCCCACATTTTCAAGGTGGATACCATGCCGTAGTGATAGGAGGTCAACATTTTACCAAGATTTTTCCTGCCGAAAAATTAATTCGCATCATCCCTAAGCTTGAGCTTCCGGTAATTTTGCTAGGAGGTGCTGAAGATACTGAAAGAGCCGCTCTTATCGTCAACCAGTTGGATGATAGGGTGCTTGATATGACAGGAAAAATAAGTCTTGGAGCTTCGGCAACTATCATACAGCATGCCGTTTCAGTATTAACCAACGATACCGGATTAATGCATATAGCCGCCGCTTTTCGAAAACCCATAGTATCATTATGGGGTAATACCCTTCCGGATTTTGGAATGTATCCTTATATGCCCGGCGATGAACAGCGATCGGTTATCATCGAACATCCGGGGCTTTCATGCCGGCCATGCAGCAAGATAGGATTCGACTCCTGCCCAAAGGGCCATTTCAAATGTATGATGGAGTTAGATGAAGAAACTATTGCCACACAACTTAAAGTCATCTCACAAACATCAATAAACCAATAATATGAGACTAATTATCATTTGTCTTATAAGTTTGACTCTGTTATCCTGCTCCAAAGAAGAGCCCAAATGGGAATGGTGCGAGCAGTGCACAATGGAAATGATAGCCGGAACCTACACTGGAAAGGCTAACAGCAGCAGGTATCAATTTAGGACAGAGTTATGGGAGGACACTAAAGATATTGATATAACCATAACTATCAGCGGATCCGCCAGATACATGAATGTATTGATCCACGCACCTGGATACTATTATCACCGCTTCGTGAATAATTATACCAATTCCTATTACTTGACTGATGGGGATATTTTCAATGCTACTATCTGGAAACAAGATGATCAGCTCAAGCTTGTAGGTGTTTGCAAAAATTATAGTGTTGGATTAGTAATTCAGGTAGTTGATTTTGTGGTTTTTCAGCAGCCCGATTCATAATGTTTGCAAGCTATACTGTATTAAGTGTATGCATAGTACACCGGATCAAGGACGGGCAAACAACACCTGTTTAATAGCTTGCAACTTAGAGCTATACAAAAGGGCGGCCACCATTAGCAAAAGAGCTGCAAAACTAAATGTAAGCGGAACACCTATCCATTTAGCAATACTTCCCAACAACAAACTGCCTAAAGGCGTGAATCCCATAAACGACATGCTGTAAAACGATAATACCCTACCTTTTTTATCTTCATCCACTACGGTTTGAAGGATCGTATTGGTTGCCACAAACTGCACTATCATCCCGAAGCCGGTAACATACAATATGCTTAAAGAAAGCCATGGTATGCGTGAAAAACTGAATGCCGCCAATCCAATAGCGAAAAGAACAGCACTCACACGAATAATATCGGGCATAGCTCGAATTGATTCTCTTGATGCCAAAAAGAAAGCGCCAGTGAGTGCTCCTGCACCAACAGCCCCTGTAAGGAAACCCAACAGTTGGGAATCACCAGCCAACACATCGCGGGCAAAAACAGGAAGAAAAGCCTGAAAAGGCAACCCTAATAAACTGGTCGTGGTAATAAGCAGAATCATATACCGAGCAGGAATAAAATTATAGGTATATCGAAACCCCTCTTTAAGATCAGATAGTAGCGACTGCCTTTTCATAGTTGTAAGGGTCGAACTCACCTTCATCACCGATAAAGTGATCACTACTCCTAAGAAAGCAAGACCATTCACTAAAAAGCAAAAAGCCTCACCATAAAAAGCAATTAAAAAACCACCTATGGTAGGTCCAATAAACCGCGCGGAATTAATCAACGTTGAGTTTAAAGCAACCGCATTAGTCAACAATGTTTTATCACCAACCAATTCCAATAAAAATGCATGCCGAAACGGATTGTCAAAAGCCAATGAAAAACCGTTGAGTACCACGATGATAAGTACTAATCCTACATGAATTTTATTAGTATAAACCAAAAAGGCTAATATAAACGCCAGCATCATCGAAAGGCTTTGTGTGAGTATGAGCATTCGACGACGGTTCATGCGATCGGCATAAACCCCTGCAACAGGAGTGAGGAAAAGAGCTGGTATTTGACCGGCAAACCCTACCAACCCAAGATAAAAAGCCGAATCAGTCAAACGATATACCAACCAACCCATAGCAAGGTTTTGAATCCAGGTACCCATAAGCGAAACCATACCTGAAAAGAAGAACATACGATAGTTTTTGCTTTGTAATGCCCTGAATGTAAAGGCAACACGCTGCAAATACGAACGTATGTCAATATATCGGTTCATGAGGTAGTTTGAGTGCAAAGTTCAGCTTTATTTTTACTTTATCACAGCCTGACAATAAAACACATTTTGTCAAATGATTCATAGCCTATGCTGAAAACCTTACTTTTGTATCACATATTTCTGATAATTGCGATGAAAAAAACAACTGAATCTTTTCAAGTCAGCGGACAAATTGTAGATCTGCGTACAAAAAGTATTTACCGGGGCACAGTAACAGTATCCGATGGTAAAATAGCCTCTATCACTCAGGACAATAATCAAGAGTCATATTTTATACTGCCAGGGTTCATCGATTCCCATGTCCACATTGAAAGCTCCATGCTTATCCCTTCCGAGTTTGCCCGTTTGGCTGTCATACATGGTACAGTAGCAACGGTATCTGACCCACATGAGATAGCCAATGTATTGGGTATTGAAGGAGTGGAATATATGATTGAAAACGGACGTCAGGTTCCATTTCATTTCTATTTCGGTGCGCCAAGCTGCGTACCTGCAACCCAGTTTGAAACAGCTGGAGCTCAGCTCGGAGCAAATGAAATAGAGTATTTGTTAAAACAAGACGAGATCAAGTATTTAGCCGAGATGATGAACTACCCGGGCGTCATATTCGATGACCCAGAAGTGCATGCCAAACTCAATGTGGCAAAAAAATACGGTAAACCCATTGATGGCCATGCACCCGGACTGAGAGGCGAACAGGCAAAAAAATATATAACAGCCGGTATTTCAACAGACCATGAATGCTTTACTATAGACGAAGCGCTTGAAAAAATCAAATACGGCATGAAAATTCAGATACGCGAAGGGAGTGCTGCTAAAAACTTCGATGAACTGATAGGTCTGATGGAAAACCATGCAGATAAGGTGCTCTTTTGCAGCGATGATAAACACCCTGATGATTTGGTGAAAGGACATATCAACCTATTGGTAAAACGAGCCGTTGCCGCAGGATATGATCCTATAAGCGTACTGCATAGCTGTATCATCAATCCGATAGACCATTACAATCTTAAAATCGGACTGCTGCAACAAGGAGATAATGCCGATTTTATTGTGGTGGATAATCTGAAAAACTTTAACGTACTCAAAACTTATATCAATGGCATGAAAGTGGCCGAAAACGGACAAAGCTTTATTACATCGGTAGAAGCTTCAACACCCAATAAGTTTGAAGCAAAACCCATCGTAATAGAAGATATCCAACTGAAATACAATAATAAGCCGGTGAGAATAATCGAAGCATTAGAAGGGCAGTTGATTACTCGAACTATCATTGATACTCCCTCAACCAAAAACGGATATATAATCAATGATACGGAAAGAGATTATCTGAAGTTAGTGGTTGTCAACAGATATCAAACTGCCAAACCAGCAGTTGCACTGATAAAAAACTTCGGACTAAAGCAAGGAGCTATAGCCTCTACTGTTGCTCACGACAGCCACAATATCATTGCGGTTGGTGCAGATGACCATGCCATAGCAAAAGCCATCAACTCGCTTATCGCAAGCAAAGGAGGTATAGTTGCCGTAAGTCAACAAGAAACCAAACTACTTCCTCTGCCGGTAGCCGGATTGATGACAACTGAAAACGGATATGAAGTAGCCGCAAAGTACGAAGAGATCAACACTGTAGTTAAACAAAACGGTGGCACCCTACACGCTCCATTTATGACATTATCGTTTATGGCTTTATTAGTCATTCCTCAACTGAAATTAAGTGATAAAGGCTTGTTCGACGGCGAGCAATTTGCATTCACTTCACTTGATGTCTCATAATTGGACGCATGCCTGAAAATACTTCTGTAGTTTAGACTGCTTCTATATTATAGTGAAAAATAGTTATTTATATATGTTACTGTTTATTTATTAACAGTAATATGTATTTTTGCTGAAATAATCTGATTCATTATGGAGCCTATTCAAATTGATGCCGTCAAATTAGAACAATTAGCTTCCAAATTAAAGGCTTTAGCACATCCTACCCGTATTGCCATTATTGAAATGTTATCGGGTGTAGAACGCATGAGTGTTACTGAAATTTATTTACGTTTGGATATTGAGCAAGCTTCGGCTTCGCATCATCTTAACATACTCAAAAACAAAGGGGTACTTGTTTCAAAACGAGAAGGGAAAAGAATCTTCTATACACTTGAAAACGAATCTCTCGCTGAGATCATCAAATGTATTGGCCGATCATAAGTCATGGATCAGCTTGTCAAGTCTTACTATCAGTTTGATTTCTGTTTATTTCCTTTCCCAGACAGTTCCCTCTTTTCCGTCTTTAAGCTGTATATTTATTTCGGCTAATTTATCCCGGATCAGATCACTTGTGGCATAATCTTTCCGTTGTCTGGCTTGTTGTCTAAGCTGTATGATGGTTTCCATCAGGCCGTTTACTAATTCCTGATCTTGATTTTCATCCTCCTCACTCAATCCAAGCAATTCAAACACAAACACCTCAAAGAACTGTTTCAAGACCTCAAGGTCTTCGGGATGAATGCGATGATGGCCCTCCTTGACTGAGTTTACCAAGCGCACTGCCTCAAAAAGATTAGCAATAGCTACCGGGCTGTTCAAGTCATCATTCATTGCTTCATAAGCAGCCTTTTGAATAGAAACTACATCATGCCTTTCAGCAGATATTTCAGCTTTAATTTGATCCACCTCCCTAACCGCATTGAGCAAACGTTTAAGCCCCTTTTCAGCTGCCTGCAAAGCAGCGTTTGAGAAATCAAGAGTGCTTCTATAATGTGCCTGCAGCATAAAAAAACGTATGACCATCGGACTGTAAGCCTGCTCTAACAAAGGATGCGAACCGGTGAAAAAATCTTCTAATGACAAAGCATTACCAAGCGATTTTCCCATTTTCTGTCCGTTAATAGTCACCATATTATTATGCATCCAATAACGAACCGGCGGTTTCCCATTGGCGATAACCGACTGTGCTATCTCCGATTCGTGATGTGGAAACAGTAAATCCATTCCACCACCATGTATATCGAACTCTTTACCAAGATATTTACTGCTCATAGCCGAGCATTCCATATGCCAACCCGGAAACCCTTCTCCCCAAGGCGATGGCCAACGCATGATATGCAATGGATCAGCCTTTTTCCAAAGAGCAAAATCAGCACTATTCCTTTTCTCATCCTGACCCGATAACTCACGGGTAGAACTAAGCAAATCATCTAATTTCCTGCCTGATAATATACCATAATGATGGGATTGACTGTACTTCACCACATCAAAATAAATTGAACCGGAAGATTGATAAGCATATCCCTTCTCTAAAATTTTTTTTACCATCTCAATTTGCTCCACTATATGTCCTGAAGCATACGGCTCGATGGATGGACGTAGCACATTCAAACGGTCCATCATCCGATGATATTGGATCGTATAAAAATTAACCACCTCCATGGGTTCAAGTTGCTCTAATCTGGCTTTTTTTTCAATCTTGTCCTCACCCTCATCCGAATCACTCTCCAAATGACCCACATCAGTAATATTTCGGACATAGCGCACACTATAGCCTATGTGTTTCAAATATCGAAACAACAAATCAAAAGTTATAGCCGGTCGTGCATGCCCCAAATGAGCGTCACCATATACTGTAGGACCACACACATACATCCCCACAAAAGGTGGCTTCAATGGATTGAATAGTTCTTTCTTTCGGTTTAACGAATTATAAACCGTCAGCTGATGTGTGATCTGTTGATGTTGCATGGCCAATAGGGGCTAAAAAACTTTGGGCAAAGAAACAAAAAAATCGCCAATAGAAGACAAAACCAAGACCAGTCTCTAATCATGAAATTCTTGATTTGTCAGCTGCAGCATATTGATTAGCCAACACTTAACCATATAGAAAAAACTATTCAGGCTATTACACTAGCCTTGTTCGATAAGTGAATCCAACACAAAATACAGCAGATGATCTTTAATCCCGGTACGCAATTTAAAGCTCAGATTAAGAATTTGTTAAAAAAAGAAAAAAATATATTTAAATCTTAAATTAACGTCTTATCTTTGAGCCGTCAAAGATCAGTCGGCAAGTGAAGATACCTGATCAGATGATGAATCATCTAATGGATCAGATATAAGTCTAAAGCAGGCTCGTCTTTGAGTAAGTAAGTATGAACATTCAAATTTTTTTTGTAGTTTTACACAAAACCAAATTAAGACATGCTTTCCAAAGCTTGTAAATACGCCATAAGAGCAATGATTTATTTAGCTTCCCGAGCACATGAAGAGGTGAAGATAAATATTAAAGAACTTGCTGCTGAAATTGATTCCCCCGAACCCTTTACAGCGAAAATTATGCAGTCGTTGAGCAAACAACAAATTGTTTCGTCGCTCAAAGGACCCAATGGCGGCTTTTATTTAACACCTACCCAAGCACAAGTTCCACTGCTTGAAATAGTTAAAGCAATTGACGGACTAAATAGCATCTCAGATTGCGGATTAGGGCTCAGATACTGTTCTGACACCAATCCATGCCCTATTCATTTAGAATTTAGTCAAATACGTGATGGGTTCACACAACTATTAACCGATAATACAATAGCCAGCTTAGCTACTCAGCTTCAAGCTGGTCATACACAACTTAAACGAATTAAATAAGTTTTTTTAAATTAATTTAAGATAAAAAGATTATTAACTATTAAATACAATGAAACGTAACACCTACCTCAATTTTTTTATCATCACTTTAGTATGGATGATGTTGTTTTCTCTGAATAGTTGCAAAGATAAATCAGCCGGTTATCAGGTAGATTTAACCAAGCTACCCGATCGGGAAGTATTTGCCGAGCTTACTGATGCTCCTTATGTTCCTCCATCACGTCCGGAAAAAGGCAATGCCTTTGTTCGGGTTGATTTAGAGATCATCGAAAAGACTGAACGATTAGCCGATGGAGTTGACTATACTTTCTGGACTTTTGGCGGTCAGGTACCCGGCAAATTTATTCGTATCCGACAAGGTGATCTGGTTGAATTTCATTTACACAATCATCCTGACAATCTGCTTCCGCATAATATTGACTTACACGCAGTGACTGGTCCGGGAGGTGGAGCTGAAGCTTCTTTGATTGCTCCTGGGAAGAGTGCCCAGTTTACCTTCAGAGCCCTCAATCAGGGATTATATGTGTATCACTGTGCAACAGCACCGGTAGGTATGCATATTGCCAACGGTATGTACGGCTTGATATTAGTTGAACCATTGGAAGGGCTTCCACCAGTTGATCATGAATTTTATATCATGCAAAGCGAGTTTTATACCACTGGTAGTTTCGGTGAAAAAGGACATCAGGATTTTGACATGCAGAAAGCAATGGATGAAAGACCGGATTATGTTGTGATGAATGGAGCCGTAGGTGCTGCTTCCGGCAATAACAGGATGAAAGTCAAAGTAGGTGAAACCGTCAGGCTGTTCATCGGAAACGGAGGACCTAACTTAGTATCTTCGTTTCATGTGATAGGAGAAATATTCAACAAGGTATATGTAGAAGGTGGAACCCTGATCAATAAAGATGTGCAAACCACTTTGGTACCTGCCGGAGGAGCTGCCATAGCTGAATTTAAATGCGAAGTACCCGGCACTCTCCATTTAGTAGATCATAGTATTTTCCGGGCTTTCAATAAAGGCGCTTTAGCACAGATAGAGGTTCAAGGTGAAGAACAATTTGCCGTGTTCACCGGAAAGCAAAAAGAAGAAGTGTACTTACCAGAAGGATCAGCCATACAGTCGATCAGCTCGGGTAAACGACAAATTGAACAGCTTGACATACCCGAAAAAACTTTAGAAGAACGCATAACAGCAGGTCAAATCCTGTATAAACAAAACTGTATGGCTTGCCATATGGAAAACGGCAGCGGAATAACAGGAACATTTCCTCCATTGGTTAATTCCGATTTTCTACAAGCACGTAGCGATCACGGGATAGGAGTTGTGTTGGATGGACTACAAGGTGAGATCATGGTAAACGGTGTGAAGTACAACAATATCATGCCCGCTGTCTCACTCAACGACGATCAAGCTGCCAGCGTAATTACATATGTGCTGAATAACTTCGACAATGGTGGAGGATTAGTAACTGCGGCCAAAGTAAAAGAGTGGCGCAATGAACAGAAATAAAAATAGGATTGGCATAATCTGGCTGATCATTGGACTTGTTTTAGGCACAAGCTACAAGCTGATCGCCCAGGACGCTTCAATGGTAAAGATACCAGATGGCTATTGGAGACCATTTTTTAAAGGTACAGACACCTTGATTTCGGTCAGCACGTTTTATTTGGACAAAAAGCAGGTAACCAACGAGGAATATGAACAGTTTGTGGCTCACCATCCTGAATGGTCGTCTGAAAAAGTAAAGCCTGTTTTTGCTGATGAGAACTATCTGATCCATTGGAAGAATCGCAGCGAATCGGATCAAAGAGTTTTATCCAAACAGCCAGTGGTTAATGTTTCGTGGTTTGCTGCCCGAGCTTATTGCCGCTCATTAGGCAAAAGGCTTCCTACTACAGCAGAATGGGAATATGCCGCTTCAGCACCACCTATAGGAAGATCAATCAACGACAGCATCCTTCAAGAAATCATAGCAAACTGGTACAGCCGCCGTATTGAAGCCGGGAAACCGGTTGGAAGCATCTATGAAAACAGCTACGGACTGTGGGATATGTATGGTCAGGTATGGGAATGGGTACTTGATTTTGATGCCATGAAAAGCAGTGATGATTCACGGGGTCAGGATGTAATACCACAAGGGTTGTTCTGCGGCAGCGCATCAATGGATGTAGTGGATGCATCGGACTATACCGGGTTCATACGCTTTGCATTTCGTTCCAGCCTGAAAGGAAATTACACAGTAAGAAATTTAGGATTCAGATGTGCTGCTTCATCAGCACCACATCCATAACAAATCAAATATACACACAATACTATGTCAAAACTTATTGAAATAATTGCAGGTATATTCCTGTTGTATTTAACTGCTTGCCAGCAAAATCCGGCTGAAAACCAGGCACACAGACATAACGTACAGGAAGCTCATACAGTATCAGAAACCGACGAACTACCAGGTAATTCAATCTATCATTTTGATTATACATGGACAGACTCTCATGATCAGACAGTTCAATTAGCTGATTTCAAGGGTCGCCCGGTAGTTATAAGTATGATCTATACCCATTGTGGATATGCATGTCCGATGATGATACAAGACCTGAAGAATATTGCATCCGAGTTTGATTCAAATCAAACATTGCCTTTTGAATTGGTGTTGATCAGTTTTGATCATATACGCGATACGCCAGAACGATTACACAGCTATGCAAGCGCCCAGCAGCTGAGTGATCAATGGCATTTGTTGCACGGAAACGCTGATCAGATCAAAGATATGGCTGTGGCACTTGGCATCAGCTTCGAGATGTCCGAAGACGGTGATATCACACACAGCAACCGAAAAATTCTATTGGACAAAAACGGTGTAGTCGTATATACTGTTGATGGCTTGAGTACTCCTGCCATTGATTTTGCTCAAAAAATCAAAACAATCTAAGCGACTGCATCAAACCGGGATCGAGAAGGCATTGGTTTAATAAAACACTAACATACCGGAAATAAGTATAATCCCGAAAACAAATATTATGATCCGCCAGGCTCTGTGTGCGTCAATAAGCTCCATAAAATAAAAGGAGACTAATAGTACTTTAGCCAGTGCTATACTCAAAATAAGAACTACAGTTGCTTTCTCATGATTGGCAAGAGCGGTTAGCGAAGTAGCTATAGTAAGGAGCAAGAGTATTATATATACCAGATTGATATTGAGTTTCATAACTATATTTTATTTTTTGAGGACTAATAAACTAAATATAAGGCTGGAAATATAAAGAGCCAGATCAAATCGCACATATGCCAGAATGCAGCACCGGCCATAAAATCCAACTCATCAAGTGAAGATGGATTTCTCTTAAGCTTGATATAAAATACCATCAGTATCACTAGTGCAACCAAAACATGTATCAGATGGAAAAAAGTCAGTGCCCAATAAAAGTTGAAAAATAAATTTTCATTCAGGCTGATACCGGCTTGTATCTTTGAGTAATACTCTACTCCTTTGATCGCCATGAATAACAGTCCACCTATCATAGCTAATGACATCCATGAAATAGTTTTGAGAAAATCTTTAGCTTTAAAGTTGTGGCTTGATTTCACCATAAAAAATCCAGCCGTCAGCAATACCATTGTATTTATTGCACCCCATAGAGGGCTTAAATGGGTGGACGCCTGATGAAACATCTCTTTATGTTCACCTCCGACATAGAAAAAGCCAATCAGGCCTATTCCAAAAGTGATCAGTTCTAACAGTACTATGATCCATATCAGTATACCGCCCGGTGGATATGAAAATCGGGCATAGCTTGTTACTGGTATCTTTTGTTGCATATCAATATTGTTTTATTTTGGTATATAATTTTACTAGAGCGGTTAATAATTCTTGCGGAGAGGTTAATATCTGATAATGATTTTGGCCAAACATTTGAGGAAGATAATATCGTGCCTGTGCTTCTATTGCCAGTGCAAATGCATGGATATGACGGGCATGCAATTCTTTTAAAGCTTGCTTGACATCGAATATGCCGTATCGGCCTTCGTAGCGATCGTAATCATTAGGTTTACCATCTGATATCAATATCACCCATTTATTTTTTGACGGTCTTTGATCAAGCAGGCTACCAGCATGGCGGATAGAAGCTCCTATACGGGTATATCCGCTTGGTTCTATAGCTCCAATACGGTATTTGGTGTTTTGCCAACTTTCGTCAAAAGCTTTTAAAGTGACGAAATTAGTCTTGTTCCGAGTATGGGATGAAAAGCTACAGATCGAAAAATCGATGGCATATTCATGCAGTATCTCGCCAAAAAGAATAGAGACTTGTTTTTCAACATCTATGACCCTGTTGCCGGCTGCATAGCTATCGGTAGAGAGGCTATTATCCAGAAGGAGCAAGAGAGACAAGTCCTTTTCATTTTTACGTGCCATCAGGTATAGTTTTTCTGAAGGGGTATGCCCGGTTTTCAGATCCACGAACATATCTGTAACGGCGTCAATATCAAAGTCTTCACCTTGAGTCTGATAACGTATCTGACGTCTTTTGTTGTTTACATTTGCCAATACTTTTCTAAGCGATATCAGGGTGTTTGCATTTTCTGTCAACACATTGGAATAATAAGTTGGATCGGCTTTAGTAGGTTTTTTAGAAAACACTTTACAGTACTCGGTCTTATATGTATTCCTTTTTTCATCCCATTCATCATACAGGTAAAATGTTTCTGACTGTATGAGTTCATCGCTTTCGGCTATTGATGTATTTTCAGTAAATTCAGCTTGATATACCGAGTGAGTGGGATCATCCGCTCTTACCATGAACCGCATCTGTAATTCGTCAAGAGCTGCTTGATGATCTTCTAACTCATCTGATCCGTCAAAATCGCGCCACACTCCACTATATTCTTCTGCTGTTTCTACCTTTTCAAAGTTATGCGTCATCACATAGTCTTCCTGCTGCTTGGTATCCGCTTGCAGATGCACTACCTGTTCTACTGCTTTGGCTTTGAGGCTGGTTTCAGGTGTTGGCAGTTGCGGCCTTTGTGAATCACGTATTTGCATAGACCTGTTAGTCGTATTTCTGTACTCATCATGCATCCATTTTCCATATAAAAGGTACTGATTAGCTGTTGAATTCTCAGGGTTTGTTCTTTCCAATTCGTCATATAGCTGTTGATGCAGAGATGTAGCAAAAGGAAAATCTTCTTTCATTGCATTTATCACCAAATGAGCAGTTTCTATTGCCTGAGCACGCGATTGGCTCAAGCTGCAGCTCATGCCCGGATGCCAGTTGAAATGAAGGCTACGTTGCACGGATAAGTATGTCACGCGAAACACATAAAACAACAGATTGGTTTTTCGGTCGGCAAAGCGGGAACTTTTAGCAGGCAAGAAAAAGTTTTGGTCTTTATATCCTCCTTCTTCTTCAGCCTCAAACACTTCTATTGCCTCGCCAGTTAGGAGTCGGGCTAAAAGTATCAGCTTAGGCTTTATTTCGTCTAACTCAACCCGGCGTTCCAGTTCAAGAGGGTCTGCCTTCTTTTTAGAGTTAAAATAAGAGACGAACTTAGAATAGATATACTCATCAAAGGACATTTCAAAACATTTTTAAGGATGTAACGTCAGATCATCAGATTGCTCATATCTACCAAAGCTTCGGTCAGTTGCGGATCATCTGTCAGAGGCTCTATCATGGCAACACGTACAGAGAGCCGGTTAGGTAATCCGGTTTGGATAAGTTTTGCTGCATCCACTAAGAGACGTGTAGATATAGTCTCAGCTAAACCTACCTCTTTAAGATTACGTATCTTATGGCCAATCTTTACAAGCTTCTTTGCAATATCCTCGTTGATACCACTTTCATTTACAACTATTTTTATTTCAGCTGCCATATCTGGATACTGAAAGCTAAGGGCTACGAATCGTTGACGTGTTGATGGTTTTAGCTCTTTGAACCCTGTTTGGTATCCAGGATTGAACGAAGCTACCAGCATAAAATCCTTGTGAGCAACAAGATTCTCGGCCAGCTTATCAATATATAGTTCTCTTCGGAAATCGGTTAGTGAATGGATCACTACGATCACATCCGGACGGGCTTCTGCTATTTCATCCAAATAAATAATATACCCATTTCGCACGGCTGTTGTCAGAGGTCCATCAATCCACACTGTTTCAGTTCCCTTGATAATAAAACGACCTATCAGATCAGTCGCCGAGGTTTCTTCATGGCAACTGATGGTAATATGTTTCCTGTTCAACTGGTAAGCCATGTATTCAATAAATCGTGTTTTCCCGGTCCCTGTTGGTCCTTTCAGTAATACAGGCAATTTATTTTTAAAGGCATGTTCAAATACTTCCTTCTCTTTTGCTATGGGCAAATAATAAGGAATCATATTTTCAGAGTTTGTCATATATCTGGTTTAAATGATGTACAATACTTACCTGCACCCACTATTTCAATCTGTGTTAGTGGGGTGAATCAAATATGAAACGGGAAGTAATTGCTTACTTCCCGTTGTGTTTTCAAGCTTTTAATTGAATCTCTTCCATTCCAATAGCTTCATCATTGGGTTTTCCATATTTCAAAAACTCAATGATGAACATGATGATCCCTACTGAAAACATAGTGGCTAACAACACCAATACAAAGAAATGTATTTCAATTTCTTTTTGTACGGCACCGAACTCAAGGCCAAGGATTCGTTCTAAATAGACCTGTGCAACTCCGGCCACACCAAAAGCCATTGTCATCCCGACCATACCAATATTCGACAACCAGAATGCCAGCTGCCCATTTACGGTATCATACAGTTTGCGACCTGTAATATTTGGTAACGCAAAAGTGATAAAGGAAAATACTATCATGGCATAAGCTCCCCAAAATGCAAGATGTCCGTGCATGGCTGTGACTAATGTTCCATGGGTGTATAAGTTTGTTTGTGGCAGTGTATGTGCCATCCCTAACAAGCCAGCACCTATAAACGACATGATGGCTGTACCCAAAGTCCAGTATAAGGCCATTTTATTGGGATGTTTTTTCTCGCCTTTCCGATACATTCCAACGGCAAACAATGCCATAGCCAGGAATGCAAGAGGTTCTAACATAGAGAAGATACCACCTACTATATGCCAGATTTTCCCAACCCCTATGTAATAGTAGTGATGTCCTGTTCCAAGAATACCTGATAGGAAAGTAAGACCTACGATTACATATAGCCATTTTTCGATTACCTCGCGGTCTACTCCGGTTAGCTTAATAAGTAAAAAGGCCAGAATACCACCCATGATCAGTTCCCAAACTCCTTCTACCCAGAGGTGTACTACCCACCAACGGAAGAACGAGTCTAAGGTCTGATTGTCAAACCAAATCATACCAGGGAGATAAAGCAGGGCGGCAAAAACAAGACCCATGACCAGAACCAAAGAAGTTGTCGTGCGTTTTTTACCTTTGTATAGCGTAGTTAAAATAATACCTAAAAACGTAAGTACATTGACTACTACCAACCAGTCTAATGGTCGTGGAATTTCAAGAAACTTTCTTCCTTCCCAATAGTTAAAATGATAGCCAATGACAGCGGCAACACCTACAGCCAAAAAAGTTATCAGCTGTATATAAGCTAATTTCACGCTTACTAATTCCTGCTGTGATTCTTCGGGTATAATATAATATGCCGCCCCCATAAAACCTATCAACAACCACATAACCAATAAATTGGTATGTACTGCGCGGGCTGTGTTAAACGGAAAAACATTATGCCAGCCATCGTATCCCATATGGGCAAATCCCATGATGAATCCATAAAACAATTGAATGAACAGCAGTAATAAAGCTGCTGCAAAAAACCAATAGGCCACTTTTTGTGATTTGTATTTCATGTCGTAAAGTTTTTAAGGTTTGAGATTATTGAACTTTCTTAGGTTTAGGAGGGAATCCAATCAGATCCACTTCGTTCACCCATTTAAAAAACTCGACCAAATCGTTGGCCTTATCTTCTGAAAACCCGTAGGCCACCATTTTTCTTCCGCGTGGTGCCCAGGGTATATCAGTCATAAGGGTAGCCTTGATATAAGCTTCACCCCTGCGCTCATACACTTTGGTAAGCTCAGGTGCATAATAAGCCCCTTCGCCAAAAATAGTATGGCAGCCCATGCAGTTGTTCTCTTCCCATAAAGTTTTACCCCTAACAACTGCTTCGGTAAGATTGTGTACATTGGTTTGCTCTGGAACCTCATTCACCAATGAGTTCCACGTTAATCCGAGAAAGATAGCAAAGGTAATAAACGTACCCCCCAGAAAAAACGTGCGTGCTTGTGACTTTGATAACATAAATATTGGTTTTAGTTAAAAAATGAATGATTATATGTTCTAAAAAATTATTTCAACCCATAGTTTGCAACAAAAATAACAGAAAAGTTAATAAAAGATAAAAATACCTTAAATTATTTATATCACAGCACATTTAAAAGGCGTTTCAACATAAGCCTGAACACCTTTGCTATGATATTCTATACTTGAGTAAGGCGCAACAGACATAAGCTTTTACAATCACAACCTGCATATAGGTTGACGGGAAGCTCGATCAAACCTATAGGTTTGTGTGGTTGGAACTGCGTTGCATACAAAATTTATAACACTCTCAACCCATGAAAAAGGCATACATTTGCGGCAAATTATTCAATATCTTGTCAGATGTTTTTGATAGACAACACTATAATTACCGAAGAATTACTTACCGAATTTTTTTGTTGTGATTTGGCCAAATGCAAAGGTGAATGCTGTGTAAGCGGTGATGCCGGTGCTCCACTTGAAGAAGAAGAGATCGGGGTTATTGAGTACTACTTGGATCAAATCAAAGAATATATGTCGCCCGAAGGGATAGCCGTGATTGAAAAAGAAGGGGTATTTGATTATGATATGTCAGGCCAATTGGTAACCCCTTTGATTGATGGTCTTGAATGTGCTTTTGCGGGATTTGATGAACACGGAATCAGCTATTGTGCCATTGAAAAGGCATGGCAGGCAGGAAAAATAAATTTTCGCAAACCCATCAGTTGTCATTTGTATCCAATCAGGTTAGAGCAGATGAGTGGATTTACACATTTGCACTACCATCAATGGGATATATGTATTCCAGCCAGACTAAAAGGGCGTAAAGAGGGTATTCCGTTATATAAATTTTTAAAAGAAGCCTTGATCCGGAAATTTGGTGAAAAATGGTATCAACAATTAGAACAAATTGCAGAAACAAAAAGGGTTAATCAAGCTAATCTTTAGTATCTTACTGTGATTTAATGGCGATAGTTTCTATTTCCACTATGGCTCCCAACGGAAGTCCTTTTACTGCGTAGGCTACTCTGGCCGGTGGGTCTTGCTGATAATATTTTCCATACACTGCATTCATGGCAGCAAAGTCGGCCATATCGTGCAACAGACATGTTGATTTAACCACATCGGAAAAACTGTAGCCGGCAGCTTCTAAAATAGCCCCTATGTTCTTCATCACTTGCTCGGTTTGAGCTTCAATCGTCTCTTCCACTAATTTCCCGGTAGCAGGATCTATAGGAACCTGACCTGAAATATATAAGATACCATTCACTTCAACAGCCTGACTATAAGGACCTATAGCGGCTGGAGCATTGGAAGTAGAAATTATTTTCTTCATGATTTATTTAATTTGGAACACTATAGTATGATGATGCGAAATTACGCTTTTTACAAGGCTTCTCAAAAAAAATCCCTGAGTTTATTCTTGTTCAAACCAAGTCTGAAAATCAATGCCCATCAGTTTGATTTCTTGCTGTAAAAAAGGGTCATTGGAGAATTCGCTATTCAAAATGAAGCCAAAGTTTATCCGAACTTTATATTTTTGTTTTACGATAGCGATAAAAAACATAGATGTTAGAGCATTTTTTACATGAATTTGAGCGTCCATTAGGGAATCCTGTATTGATATTCTCGGTGATTTTATTGATCATCTTGTTGTCTCCTATATTATTACGGAAGTTACGTATTCCGGGCATAGTAGGTTTAATACTTTCGGGCGTAGTGATAGGGCCTTACGGACTAAATCTGATTGAGCGCAGTTCTGCTGTCGATCTGTTTGCCACTATAGGATTGCTATACATTATGTTTATCGCCGGGCTTGAACTTGATTTGAATGAGTTTCGTAGGCAACGAAATAAAAGCATAGTGTTTGGGATGCTAACATTTATCCTTCCTCTAAGTATTGGTTATCCGGTCTGTCGTCATCTGTTGGGCTTCGATATGTATTCCAGTCTTCTTATTGCCAGTATGTTCAGCACACATACTTTAGTATCTTATCCTATAGTAAGCCGGTTAGGGATATCAAAAAATCAAGTTGTTGCAATTACAGTAGGCGGTACTATATTAACCGATACTGCTGTGTTGATTATGTTGGCAGTTATCATGAGTTCCAGTCAGGGAAGCATTGAACAGGATTTCTGGTTACAACTAGGGGTTTCGGTGTTGGTATTTGTGTTGGTAATGTTTCTGATCATCCCACGTATAGCATCCTGGTTTTTCAAGAAGTTCGAGAGTGAGAAACACACCCATTATATTTTTGTATTGGCTGTAGTGTTTTTTGCGGCATTTTTAGCTGAAATTTCCGGATTAGAGCCTATTATAGGTGCTTTTGTGTCAGGGTTAGTACTCAATAGGTTGATCCCTCATTCTTCCAGCCTGATGAACCGCATTGAATTTATTGGAAGCTCACTCTTTATTCCTTTCTTTTTGATCAGTGTAGGAATGTTGGTCGATCTGCGGATTATCTTTAAAGGAGTTGATGCATTGGTTGTAGCAGGTGTTTTGACAGCTGTCGCTTTAATTGGGAAATGGGTAGCAGCCTTTGGTACTCAAGTGCTTTTTCGATATTCAAGCCTTCAACGTCAGCTTATTTTCGGATTAAGCAGTGCCCATGCAGCAGCTACTATAGCTATCATATTAGTAGGCTATAAAGGAGGATTAGTGAATGAAAGTGTGCTCAACGGAACAGTCATATTGATACTCGTTACATGTGTAATAAGCTCTGTCATCACCGAAAATGCAGCAAAAAAGATCATTATCAAAACCGATACCATCCCTGTAATAGATAGTTTACGACAAATGCCTGAAAAACTGCTGATGCCAGTTGCCAATCCTCAAAATGCAGATAAACTATTTGAATTTTCCTCCCTGATAAAAGATAAAGCTTCTATCCGACCTGTAACCGTGCTTTCCATTGTACTCAACAATAGGGAGGCTGAACAAAATTTAATCAAAGCAAAATCTTCACTGTTGTTTTTAGAGCAACAGGCAGCAGCTATCGAAACAGGAATCCGGTTGATAGTTACCATCGATAATAATGCTTCTGGTGGGATAGTGCGTGTAGCTAAAGAAGAACTTGCCGATATATTAATACTTGGCTGGCCTCAACGTGCCGGCGTTATTGATTTTATCATTGGCAACAAAATGGAAAGCATCATTCATAACCATTTTAAAACCATTTTTATCTGTCATTTTTCAAGCCCGCTTATGACCCATCAACGGATAGTTTTAGCTGTTCCTCCTTTAGCCGAACATGAAAAAGGGTTTCAACTCTGGCTTGATAAAACCATACAACTATCGTCTGAACTAAGTCTGAGCATGCTTTGTTTCTGTAACAAAAAAACACAAGGCGCTATCCAACATTATATGCAAAATCGTAACAAAGCAAATAAAATCAAATTCCAGACATTTGATAACTGGGACCATGTGTTAGAATTGGCTCCCCACCTCAAGCCAGATGATATTTTATTGTTGGTCTCTTCACGCAGGGGGAATGTATCATATGTCAATGCATTGGATAACCTGCCATTCAGAATGGAAAAGCATTTTGAGGCTTTCAGTAGGATCATCATCTTCCCCGAACAAAGTCATGCCGATTATATCAACGAACAATATGATGATATAGACGGCACACCCCTACTCAGAGGTGTTGAAACCCTCAACAGATTAGGAAAAGAGGTTGGTGTGATCTTTAAAAAGACCGAATAAACTATCCATATCTGCGAGCCCTAATGTGGAAGTGAAGCATGTATTGTCTTGCAATGAGTACAGTATGGTTGCTGTATTCGCAGGCTGTAGTTGCCCGTAAATAAATCTCGTGGCTAATACCGGATCAGTTTACCGGATTGTATCCCGGCATCATGCCGAAAATGATAGAAATACATGCCTTGAGGCAGCTTCTCACCATTGGTACCATATCCATCCCATATAATATCCGAACTAGTCGCTGATTGATATTGATACACTAGCCTGCCGTTTATATCCATGACCGTTAAAGAACTATTGCCCTTAATCGGTTTGACCTGGAAGATTACCGTTTCGGTAAACGGATTGGGTGACAAAGTAACTATTCTTACATTTTCCATCTCTATGGTACCTGTCAATAAATCTTCAGAAATCCTAACATAAACCACATAATCTCCCAAAGAAGAATAAATATGGATTTCTTCTTCAACAAATCCATCGGATAACAAGGTATAGTCGGGTACAGTGATTTGTACAAATATTTCCAACGAATCCTGTTTATTGAGTGAATAAGGAAATTCAGGTAAGAAGTTCATCAGTATCAAATCCTCATTTGAGGACGAGATATTTTCAATCTGTACTTCTGTATTCGTTTTATTTTTGATATAAAAATCGGCTTCCAACACTTCCACAAACAATAAAGTATCTGGATAAATGGTAAGTTCATGCAGTTCTTTTTCTCCCATCACAAACAGATGCGGGTCTATAGCTCCCATGATAGGGTGTTTGATGCTTCGTCCTGACTCGTCGGCTGCAGTTAGATAATAACGTATGGTATCGTAACTGTCGTATCCGCTTATGTAGGTCTGCCAATTGTTTGATTCTGTATTAACAAGGGTTTTTGGTACAAAAGAAGACCCGTTGATACTAACATACAATAGCAAGCTATCAGCTATCAGTCCACTTCCCGAATAGGCTTTAATACCGGTTTCTATAGCTATTGAATCCTGCCAGCTCAGTTGTCCGTATTTCGGCATATGATTAACATATAACATTCCAATATCGGCTATTTCGTGTGTACGGCAATGCAATGCATCTGTATCGAGCCAGCCAGTGTATTGGATACCAATGATCTCATAACCCGGCATAGCTTGTTGATATGCTTCCAGTGCGGCGTTATCGTGTTGACTGCCACTGATAGGGACTAACACCTTATTATTCAGAATGAGTGAGTTGGAATATGGTGTAGGGGGATATGTGCCTGGCATAAAGACTCTATACACTTTATATGGATATCCATAGGCACATGGAGTGTTGGCAAAATAATCAGCAACAGCTTCATAGTCATTGTATCGTGGATCGCTAGCCGGAACCTGTCCTATGAGTATTTTATCGGGAGCCAGATATTTACCCCAACAGTCGATATGCTTTATATATTCACCCTGAGGATCATTCAGTACATCGTATCGCGTTATACCTAAGTAGTCTTCAAACTTCTCGGCTATCTGAGTCGGACTTAGTGAGTTTTCGTCATATACCAAATCTGTTGAAGCACCAAACACATATCCGTCGGCCATCATATTTCCTCCGGTATGTATCACATTCATTCCAAAAAGGTTCACATCCAATAGCTCGGCAACTTTAGGGATGACGTTATTGTCGTTCGGGCGGGGTCTGTTGTATGGGAAATCGACTATACCCGGTTCGTCATTTCCATCGAAGATAAACCAAGGGCCATAGTCACGAGTCCAGTATGAATCTGTTGGAGCTATCAGAAAGGTGCAGTTGTCAGTATTGATATTATTGCTTTCATAGGAAGCAAGTACCGAATTAGCCTGGCTATTATTTGAGACTAATGTGATCACTTCAATATCTTTTGCCATTTCGCGGATCAGGCTGTAGGGTATGCCTAATGGATAGCGGACTAATACAGCTTGCATGGGTTCGTATTCGGCTACCATCCTTGATATACCTGAGGGTGGAGGTGTTTCCACAAAATCCGGATGCCGCAAAGGTTGATGCATCTCCTCTTCGGAGAGATAGCGTTTCTTAAAATATTCGGGTACGGAATCCGGATGCCACTGAGCATGAAGTATGCCGGTTAAAAAAATGAAGATCAATAAAAATGAGCACACTAAAAGATGGTAACTAATTCTAATTTTCATATACAAGGTAAAAAAAATGATGTCCAAAGATACGAATGCCTGACAAACCAAGGGATTTATTTATTGTATATTTGCATTCAATTAAAACCTACTACCATGTTAAGTTCAACACTTATTGCCATGTTAGGCCCGACAGAGATCATACTTATAGTAGTTGTAGTACTTCTTCTGTTTGGCGGCAAGAAAATCCCCGAGCTCATGCGAGGCTTAGGAAGAGGAGTGAAAGAGTTCAAAGACGGCTTAGACGGAACGGATGACAAGGATAAAAGCAACGATACAGACAAGAAAAGCTGATTGCAGTCGTTATTTACCCTACACCTCAAACAAGAGGTATGATATCAAAAGGCATTTATAATAATGTAAACTGCTGATTGTAAAACTTTATCGCACTTAATACCGTATGAGAAACATACTGAATATCTTTTTTATCAGCCTATTTTTACACCCATTCCTCATCTTGGCACAATCAGAAACAGATGAGATGCATAGCGATACGCTAAGTCTTCAGATAGGAGATACCACAGACCAGATCTCGGTGGATTTCTTAGAAGAACAAACCGAAGGTTTTTTTACTGATGACACTCCTATAGTACGCATGTTAGACAGCTTGTATAAGATCAGATATTTCAACGGCAACACTATAGCTGATACTGCTTCATTGAATGTGTTCGGATACCATTCACATGAGGTACCTTTTTTTACCGATAGCGTTTATATTGCTCTTATATCCGAGTTGGATAGAGAAACGCCTATCTCATTGACGTTTAATAGACATGTAAAAAGTTTTATAGACCTATACGCCTTTCGCAAACGGGCATTGACAAGCCGGATGCTCGGTTTGGCAGAGCTATATTTTCCAATGTTCGAGGAACTGTTAGACCGGTACGATATCCCTTTGGAGATGAAATATCTTGCCGTAGTGGAATCAGCTTTGAATCCGACGGCCGGTTCGCATATGGGTGCTAAAGGATTATGGCAGTTCATGTATGGAACAGGTAAGGTATATCAGTTGAAAGTTACCTCGCTTGTGGATGACCGCTTCGATCCGTATAAATCAACCGAAGCAGCTTGTCAACATATGTTAGACCTATATAATATCTATGATGACTGGCTGTTGGTGTTAGCGGCCTACAATTCAGGTGCAGGTAATGTCAACCGGGCTATCAGACGTACCGGCGGCATAAAAGATTACTGGGCTATATGGCCATTTCTACCAAAGGAAACCAGAGGCTATGTGCCTGCTTTCATCGCAGTAAATTATGTGATGAGCTATGCCGCCAAACATAACTTATACCCTATTGATCCGGGTATTATGATGAATGGCACCGATACTGTTTCAGTTAAAGAACTGCTCTCGTTCGACCAGCTACATGAGATGTTGGGCATTACTATGGAAGACCTGAAGTTTTTCAACCCTCAGTTTAAGAAAGGTATCATACCTGCTACAGCCGATAATCCGTATGTGATCCGTATTCCATCAGAGTTTATTGGACCTTTCCTGAACAACGAAACCGAGCTTTATGCCTTTAAAACCAAAAAAGGTATAGAAAAAGAAACGTTGATGGAAGAAATCAAGAAAATCAGTGATCAAAGTGTTCATATAGTAAGAAGTGGTGAGAACCTGAGTGTAATAGCCAAACGCTATAGAGTGACGGTAAAGCAGCTTCAGACATGGAATAATCTGAGGACAACCAATTTACGTATCGGCCAGAAGTTAGTGGTTTATAGCGCAGGCGGCCCAATCAGTCAGCCGGGAGAAACACCGGTAGCACGTTCTACTCAATCAGCCACGCATATAGTCAAACGTGGGGAAACCTTAGGTGGATTAGCCAACCGCTATAAATGCAGTATAACCGACCTTAGAGAATGGAATAACCTGAGAGGATCAACAATCGTTATCGGACAAAAACTAAGGGTATATCCGCCTGAAACTTTAGCTCAAACGAGTACAAACAATACCGGTAAATCGATTGTTTACACTGTTAAACAAGGTGATACACTCTGGGACATAGCCCGAAAATACGACGGTGTAACAGTTGAACAGATCAAAAAGCTGAATAACTTAGGCAACCGTACTCAAATCAGACCCGGACAAAAACTCCGAATCACCTGATCCACACTGAAACGTTCAGTCAACCAACTTAAAAACAATAAAGTAACACTTTTTTTCGTTCAATACACCTATCTTTGTGTTGATAAAGCCGAAATGCGTATTGTATCAGTGGTTGGATAAACAGTGAAGAACCAATAAAGTAGATGCCTGATTCGGATAAGACGCATATTTACAGTGATGAATCACTTAAAAGACACGCTTTACCTTCTTTAATTCAGTATAACTCATATTAAATTGCCATGAGATCACATCATTCCTTACTGATTATTTTACTAACAGTATTTATTTTTTCCTCATGTGGAGAGCCTGAAAAGCGTACTGCCCGATCGGTAGGTGCTACCTCTGAGATTTTAGTGGTAAGCCAAAACAAAGAGCAATGGTCGGGCACTCAAGGTGAAGCTGTCAGGCGTTTTTTTGGGCAGGAGCAATATGGTCTTCCACAGAGTGAGCCTATTTATAAGCTCACACAAATAGAGATAGCCAAGCTCTCGGATATGTTCAAAAAACACCGCAATCTGTTGATTATCGAAAATGATCCTCAGCTGTCAGAAGCTGTAGTTGAGACCCGTTCTGATCTATGGGCCAAGCCTCAAAGGGTTATCAAGATTACAGCACCGGATACCGACACCTGGGTAGAAGCTTTTGAAACCAATCAAGAAGCTTTTCGCCTGCTTTTTGATCGTTCGGAACGCGAACGGCTGCTCTCTATCTACAGGGCAACAGCCAACAGTAGTATCATGGAAACCATTTCCAAGAAATTTGGTCTGAGCCTGTTGATACCCGAAGGATTTTATATAGCCAAAAACGAAGACGATTTTATGTGGATCAGAAAAGAAGCCAGCGACTTCAGTCAGGCTTTTATTATCTATTCCAACCCTTACCGCGACACAGCCGAGCTAAGCATGCAGAGCATCATCTCAAGACGCGACCGCATCGTGCAACAATACATACCTGGTCCGGTAGAAGGATCATTTATGTCAACCGACAAAGAGTTTATCATACCTCAAGTAAAGCCTATCTCAAATTTTATCACCGATTTTGCTGTAGAAACCAAAGGAGTATGGAATGTGGTAGGCGATTATATGGCCGGCCCCTTTTTAGCTTATACCCTGATACATCCAACCACCGGGCAAATGATCACACTAGAAGGATATGTCTATGCTCCCAACAAGCCTAAACGGGATTATCTCCGACAGCTTGAAGCCATATTGTATAGTACCGAGTTCACCCAATAAACCAAGTTATCCGAAGCAGCAAATCTTTTATTCCGATTTGATATAGGTTATCCGGATAGAGCCAACGGGTGTTTGGGTTTCTGTTTCTATTTTCTCATCCACTAACTTTCCTAACTCATACACATTCAGGGGAGAGCCATCAAAATAATAGAACAGTATAGCCTCTTCCATGCTCCAATACGCTTTTTGATTGGTCTCACCCATAATGATGTGCATAGTGCTGTCGTCCATAAAATGAAGTATGGTTTCTTTTTCCGTAGCAATCACCTGTTCAAGGGTCTGAGGATTTACTTTTTGTTCATCAAAACGCACATCCACATTATCTACTTTCCACACCCCTATCATTTTATTGCTTTTTGTGTTGCTGCATGCGCCGGTAAGCACTATAAGAAATATCAGCAAAGCCATGTTTCTGATCGTCAGGATTTGATTATTCATACAACTCGAGTTGGTTTTTTTTAATGAGTTACTAAATTAAGTATTTCTTTTATCGTACCATGCTCTCGGGTGCTAAAATCTGGTCTAACTCTTCTCTTGAAAGAAGTTGTTTTTCCAACACCAATTCATACACACTTTTACCGGTTTCTAAAGCTGTTTTAGCAATCATGTTAGCTGCATCATATCCTATATACGGATTAAGTGCTGTTACCAATCCGATTGAATTATACACTGTATTCCGGCAATGTTCTACATTAGCAGTGATGCCAGTTATACAACGGTTTGTAAGTACTTTCATTCCGTTTTTAAGCATCTCAATTGACTCAAACAGGCTTTGTACCATTACCGGTTCCATCACATTCAGCTCTAATTGTCCGGCTTCTGCTGCCATAGAAATAGTCAGGTCGTTACCTATTACTTTAAATGCAATTTGGTTAACTACTTCAGGTATGACGGGATTGACTTTTCCGGGCATGATGGTACTTCCGGGCTGCATGGCAGGCAGGTTGATCTCGTTTAATCCGGCACGTGGCCCGGAGGAGAGCAGTCGTAGGTCGTTCGACATTTTTGAGAGTTTCAGCGCTAAGCGTTTCAAGCTGCTTGAGTAGCTCACAAAGTCGCTGGTATCCTGGGTAGCTTCAACTAAGTTACGTGCTAATTTAATATCCATACCGGTAATAACCCGCAAATAAGGAATCACTTTATCGCTGTATTTAGGATCGGCATTAATTCCGGTACCTATGGCAGTACCTCCCATATTGACTTCTAAAAAGAGGGATGCCATCTTATTCAACAGCTGGACTTCTTCTTCCAGAGTTACGGCAAAAGCCTGAAATGTCTGACCTAATGTCATAGGAACGGCATCCTGCAACTGGGTGCGTCCCATTTTAATCACCGAAGCAAACTCTTTGGCTTTAATATGCAATGCCTTGATCAGGTCTTGCAACACAAGTACCAATTTGTCATTAGCTTTTATCAACGCAATTTTTATAGCCGTAGGATAGGCATCGTTGGTGCTTTGCGACAGGTTTACATGATTATTGGGATGGCAAAATTCGTACTGTCCTTTTTGCTTGCCCATCAGTTCCAATGCCCGATTTGCAATCACTTCGTTGGCATTCATATTAGTAGAAGTTCCGGCACCGCCTTGTATCATATCTACCACAAAGTGAACATGAAATTTATTGTCAAGTATATCCTGGCAGGCACGTATGATGGCATTAGCTACTTCGGTGGAGAGCAACCCAAGCTCGTGATTGGCACGGGCTGAAGCCATCTTTACAATTGCTAACGCATGGATAAAGTCAGGATAAAAGTTTAGGGTAATCCCGCTGATATTGAAATTCTCCATGGCTCTTAAAGTTTGTATGCCATAGTAATACTCATAAGGGACGTCCCTGTCGCCTAACAAATCGTGTTCATTTCTGGTTTTACCCGATTCGTACTGTATGGTAGAGCTCAGCATACGGGCATTGGCATAGCGCATCCGGCGCGACACCACTTTGGTAATATTTGATAACACTACCAATGCGATAGAGCCTGATGAACGCAACAAATCCTGGCCCAAAGTAAGTACCACACTTTTTTCCACAGCCCTTGCTGAGGTTGAATGAGGCGAGTCCTCCATTAATGAGCCTTCACCTAAAAAGTCGTATTTGGTAAAATAAGTGATCCGCTGTTCCTCCCCAAAAGGAGTGCTCTTAAACAGCTCTATTTTACCATCGGCTACTAAAAATATTTCCTGACGGGGAGTATTTTCTTTAAACAAAAAATCACCCGGCTCTAAAGTCATCTGAGAGGTTTGTTGACTGACTAAATTAATCTCATCCGTATTCAAGCCTCTAAACAATTCAATATTACTAATTAAAGCAGCTTTTTCGTTGATTTCCATAGTATTATATTTTACAATTCTTTCTAATTAAATAGGTATGCAAAGGTATGCAAACTTCCGGCAGTAAAGAGGCCTCCACTAAAGTATATTTCACTTGTAATGCCTATATATAGCCGGATACAGTACAACAAAAGCACAACCGAAGTCAGTCTTTACCACCTATCTTGTTGAAACTAAAGATTGGTTCAGACTACCAGTAATAAAATAAACAATTTTGTGCAATTTTGTCTGAAAATGGTTTCTATGCCACCAATTCGTTTGAATGGCAGATCATAGCTATAAATAGTAATAAACATGTCGTTACGCTCAGTCATCTGTTTTTTGCAAGGTATCTTGCTCCTCAGTATCTGTAATCTGGTAAATGCCCAAGTAATCAGTCGCCAGGATTTTCCTAATGTGTTAGATCTTGCTGTAACTATTTCCTCTACTGTCCAAATTGCTTCAACTGTGTTCAGCGATATGGGTGCCTGGCATGCTTTTGCTTTTTCCAAAGATAGTTCATATTACGGTGGCTTTGCCGGACCTTTGGTGATGGAAATGCAAGGGCAATGGATTTCAAACTCGGCAGCTATTTTAACTATCACCGAAAATGGAACTACTTTAGACCTAAGCCAATCGAAGCTCACTCAACGCTATTTACCCGGACTGATAGAACAAGAGTTGGAGATAGACGAGCTATCTATCAAACAACAACTTATTTTCGTCAATAACCGGCAATCTATGCAAAAAACGGTACTAACCAACCTAAGTCCGTTTGAACGTACAATCGAAATAGCTTTTACAGGCAAATTTTTTGATGGCACCCATTTATCTGGTGCAGATAACAAATTGATGGTCCAACTATCGAATACTGTTGGCTCTTTCAACTTGCTGTTTGATTCACATGTAGATCTACAATTTGACACGACTTCCTATCAGGCTTCTTATGGAGAACGATCATTTTCAGCTGATCAACAAATTGCTTTTGTACAGTCGCATATTTATCTAGTTAGCCCACAGGATGAGTATTCATCTGTTCCAACAGATATCTCACAGTTTGATCAAAGTCTGGAAGAAAATGAAATCCGATGGGATGGGTATATAAGGGCTTTTTTCGGGAAGAGCCCATATCTTTCGGGGTCTTATAAGCGTCTGGCAGTGAAAGCTATTATTACCTTGATCACCAACTGGCGTTCGGCGGCCAAAGATTTATTGCACGACGGGCTTTTCCCATCAGTTTCATATCAGGGTTTTTACGGATTCTGGAGTTGGGACTCATGGAAACAAGCTGCAGCTTTAAGTATGTTTCATCCCGAACTGGCTAAAAACAATATACTGAGCATGTTCGACTATATGGATGAGCACGGCATGATAGCCGACTGTATCTATGCCGATCAGGACGAAAATAACTGGCGCGATACCAAGCCTCCCCTATCGGCCTGGGCGGTGTTAGAGCTATACAGACATACAGGCGATTCGGCTTTTATCAAAGAGATCTATCCAAAATTAGTTCGCTATCATACATGGTGGTACCAACACAGAGATCATAATCAAAACGGCCTTTGCGAATATGGTTCAACGGATGGCACACCTATAGCTGCCGCATGGGAAAGCGGTATGGATAACGCCGTACGATTCGATGCGTCAAAGCTGATCCAGATAAATGAAACAGCATGGAGTTTCGAGCAAGAAAGCGTAGATTTGAATGCGTATCTCTATGCCGAAAAAAAGCACCTGCAACAATTGGCCGAAATAGCAGGATATGAACAAGACAAAAAAGCCTGGAAAAAAGAAGCAAAACAGCTTGAAAAAGCCTTGAGGCATCATTTTTTTGATCCTAAACGAGGCTATTTTTACGATAAAAACACTAAGACCGGAAAATGGATACAGATTGAAGGACCTGAAGGCTGGATACCGCTATGGACAATGGCTGCTACAAAAAAGCAGGCTAAAGCAGTAAGAAAAATGATGATGGACCCACAAAAATTTAATACACATATCCCTCTACCTACTTTAGCAGCTGATCATACCGAATTCAATCCAATAAAAGGCTATTGGAGAGGACCAGTTTGGTTAGATCAATTTTATTTCGGCATAAAAGGGCTTAGTAACTATGGCTATCATGCCGATGCCGATCTGCTCAAACATAAGCTATTCGAGCATGCTGAAGGACTCCTAAATAATTCACCTTTATATGAAAACTATCACCCTATCAAAGGTACAGGCCTCAACGCCAAAAATTTCAGTTGGTCAGCCGCACATATTTTAATGCTGTTGCAATCAGACTTTTAAAAGAACACGACCAAAATTAAAAAGAAAAATAATTCATATCTTACTTGAAATAAATATATTATACCAACAGCTCTAATAAAATACCGGTCTTACTAATTTTTGTACTTTTGTTTGGATCAAAGACAACACTAGTTATGACGCTTTGGAATAAGGAAGTGGAAATTCAATTTTTTCGTGAGGCATTAAAAAATTTTGCATCACCCGAACAGTTTTTCTATAATTTAAAAGCTGGTTATTTTGCGTATATTCCTAAAGGCACAAGTGCTGAAGGCCAAACTCTACAAAGTCGTAATTCATTGATCGGGCAATTTACTGAAAAATGGAGTAAAACTATTTTCGAACCTATTGCCAATCGTTTGGGTTTGTATGCTATAAATGGTGTAGTTTGTGATGAAATTGGGCTTTCAAAAATGAAACTTAGACAAATTATAAGAATAGCAGATCGAGAGAATACGGACATTGCAAAGGCAGAGAAATTTTTATATTTCATGGTCGTTCCCCTATCGGGTCGAACTATTCATTACAAGTCCTCACACTGTGGGCTTTTCACTACTATCCCTATCTCATCAGGAAAAGCAGCATAATAATTATGGAAAATAAAAAATTTGAAGTTAAAATTTACTATACCGGATTTTGTGTTTACAGTATTGAAGCACAAGATGAAGCTGAAGCAATCATAAAAGCAAGAAATCTCCCTATAAATCAAAATGAAATTTTAAGTAATTTAGAAAATTGGGAAGATGCTGATACTGCATTAGAAATTAAAAAAGAAGAAGGCAAAATCTGAACTGCCACTAAATTACGTAACAGTAAAGACTACAAAAAGTTGTATTAACAAAAGTTTATTAGCTATCCCTGTTTTATTAATTGAACACAGAAACCCAACTTTGTCTTTGCTTAGGTCGTCAGTTGTAGGGACGTACTTATACCAAAAGATTTTATGAGTAAAGAAATAGGGGTCCTCCCGACAGGGCTTGATAGCCTGAATTATTCATAAAAATAAAAAAAATGCGGGTAAATATACTGTTATTCCATTGAATTTCAGTATATTTGTTGTAGATAAAACCCCGCACTATGGACAAAGATAAAATAAAAAAAGCATCCTTC